>Ga0316187_10005817_pt1 | contig 10647 bp, 11 predicted proteins | sample CroRivburrow1_MG_FD_204927 | JGI IMG/M metagenome (GOLD analysis project Ga0316187, IMG submission 204927) | Coastal sediment microbial communities from Maine, United States - Cross River worm burrow 1 | ecosystem: Environmental > Aquatic > Marine > Coastal > Sediment | place: USA: Maine...
GCCCAGTGACCAGTAATCAGTAACCAGTGACCAGTACCCTCCCACCCACCCTGAGGTAGGAGAAGCAACTCGAAATAAACTGGTTACTGGTTACTGGTTACTTTTTACTTGCGACTACTGTCAATTACTGTCGATCTAAATCAAGCGCGCCGAGGGCGGCATCGCGGAAGGCGCGGCCGACACCGCCCGGACCGAGCTTGATCCCGCCAAAAATTCGAGAAACCACCAGCAATCCCTCGAGATCGTGCTGTCTGAGAATCTCCAGGAGCTTCATCCCCGGCCTGCCGACCTCGCCGTCGTCCCGCGCCTGCTCAACAATCTGTCCGTTTTCGTCCCGAACCCGGCACGCCCAGCAGTGGTGGCGGGCCTTGTGGTATCGCTTTTTGCGTTTGGCGAGCTCTTTTTTCACTTCGCCAAGGGTCGCCGCTGGCACCGCCGCCGCATAGAAGCGAGACCGCTGCTCGGTGAGGTCGTGTTCGGATAGATTCTGAATCCTCGGCATTGATGTGATGATACATGTCCGCAAGACAACCGCAGATCGCGCGGATGAGCGCCGATAAGAACCCGACGCATATATTCGATCTGTGTTGATCTTCGCTATCTGCGGTTTCTACGACCTCACGAACTTTCCGTTCCCTTGACGGCGCTTGTTCCCCATGGGATACCAATGCAGACGATCCGAACAAAGGGGGGAGCCGTGAGCGCCAAGAAACGCTGGCTCGGTTTGCTGTTGATCGTTCTTCTGGTCACGGTCGGCTGCAAGAGCAGCATTGGTGCCAAGACGGTTCCGCGCGACCAGTTCGATTACGCGGAGGCTCTGCGCGATGCGTGGAAGGAGCAGATGCTGCTCAACATGGTTGGTTTGCGCTACGCCGAGGCGCCGATGTTCCTCAAGGTCACTTCGGTGATCAATCAGTACTCGCTCGAAGGTTCGGCCGGAGTCAATTCTCCGGGATACTCCGGAGACGTGCCTGTTATGCCGCCGCTGTCTGCCGGCGGGCGATACTCGGACCGGCCGACGATCACCTACACACCACTGTCCGGCGCCGAGTTCACCCGCAGCGTTCTGACGCCCATCCCTCCGCACTCGATCATGTCGCTCATCCAGGCCGGCTGGCGTGCCGATCTCCTCTTCCTGCTCACCGTGCGTGCCGTCAACGGCGTAGCGCGGGCGGAGACAATTGGCGCGGACAGCGGTCGGCAGTTCTACGAGTTGGTGTCGTTGCTGGCAAAGGTCCAACAGCGGGGCGGGTTTTCATTCAGAATCGAGAAGCACGGTGAGGGGGACGTGTCCCTGGTGGTGATTCAAGGAGAGTCGTCAAAGGAGAATGAACAACTCCAAGATCGGATCGACGAGCTTCTCGGTCTCGACCCTGAGCTGGACGAGTTCCGCCTCGTCTTCGGCAAAGAAGCGTCTGCGCCCGACGAAATAGCAATGTTGACCCGATCGATCCTCGAGATGCTGGCCGCTCTTTCCCTTTGGATCGACGTTCCACCCGAGCACATCACCGACGGCCGCGTTCGGCCTGGACGTGATTCCAGAGCGATGGAGGAATTCGACTTCGAGCCGATGATCCGGGTGCGCTCGTCAACCGCTCGCCCTGATGATTCGTTCGTCACCGTACGCTACGGCGGCAAGTGGTTCTGGATCGACAACAACGACTTCCGCTCCAAGAGGACCCTGAGCTTCATGCAGCTGATGTTTTCGCTCGCCGAGTCCGGCGGCGGCCAAACGGCGCCGGTGGTTACCGTTCAAGCGGGCGGCGGGTAGCCGCCCAGCCACTGACCACCCAAGCAGAAAAGGCTTTGGGTTGTCCGCACATGCGTTTGGCACGAACGCACAGTTCCGCTGTGCGAGAATAACTCCATGTCCGCGAAACCGGCCGTCCTGCCCTCCGATTTCCAGGAGCGCCTGCGCTTCGAGGCGATGCTCGCCGACCTGTCGTCGAAGTTCGTCAACCTGCCGCCCGGCGAGGTGGACCACGAGATCGAGGATGCGCTGTGCCGCGTCTGCCAGCATGTCGGCATCGATTTCGCGGTGCTCTGGCAGTGGTCGGCTGAGGACCCGGGTGTCATCACGCCCACCCACTTCTACCCCGCCCGAGATGGTCTGCGACCTCCCGAGCCGCTCCACCAGGAGCATTACCCCTGGTCTGTGCAGCAGATGCAGGCTGGCCGCATGTTTTCCATCTCTTCGCTCGAGGACCTGCCGAAGGAGGCCGCCGTCGACCGGGAGAGCGCTCGCCTAAACGGCATCAAGTCAAATCTGTGCCTCCCGCTCGCCGTGGGGGGTGCGCCGCCGGTTGGCGCCCTGGCCTTTAACTCCCTGCAGGCGGAGCGTGACTGGCCGGATACGCTGGTCAAGCGGATGCAACTGGTAGCGCAAATCGTCACCAACGCGCTCGTTCGCAGGCGCCACGAGCGGAGCTTGCAGGAGAGCGAGGAACGCCTGGCCTTGGCGGCGGACTCCGCCGGGGCGGGGCTCTGGAGTTTGAATTTCGATACAGGCGTCTTCTGGGCCACGGAGAGAGGGCGGGAAATCTTCGGCTATGAGCCTGACGAGGTCATCAGCATGAAGCGTTTCGCAGCCTCGATCCATCCGGACGACCGCGACCTCGTTCTGGGAGCTGTCGAGCAGGCGGCACGTGCGGGCGAAGCCATCAACAAGGAATACAGAATCATCCTCCCCAACGATGGCGGCGTGCGGTGGATCTCGTCCCGAGGGCGGCCTCGTCTCAATTCAACCGGCGAGCCGGAGCGCCTGATGGGCGTTTCGGTCGACATTAGCGAACGCAAGCTGGCCGACGAGGCGTTTCGTGCGAGCGAGGCTCGCCTGGCGGCAGGAGCTGATCTCGCCGGCCTCGGGTATTACGAGGTGAACTTCGGCGAAGGCGCGATGTACGTCGACGATCGCATGCGAGACGTTTGCGGCATCCCCCCGGAACGGGCGGAGGGCCTCCATGCGCTGGAGTTCTGGATGGAGCATTTACATCCCGATGACAGCCGGCGCGTGTTGCGCCTGCGTGACCGGCTGCACCATGGGGGGCTAGACCGCCTGTCCCTCGAGTATCGCTTCCTGCACCCATCTCGTGGCGAGATATGGATTCAGCACCTGGCGGGCGCCAGCGAGCGCGACGCCACCGGACGCGCGATCCGCACCTTCGGCGTCCTTCGCGACATCACCGAGCGCAAACAGGTTGAGGACGAGCTGCGCGACCTGAGCCGGCGGTTGATCGGCGCTCACGAGGAGGAGCGCGCGCTGCTCGCGCGCGAGCTGCACGACGACCTGACGCAGCGGGTCGCCGTGCTGGCGATCGAGGCCGGCCGCGCCGAACTTGCCGATTCAGACGGACCGCAGGCAACGGCGATGCGGTCGGTTCGCGAAGGGCTGGTTCGCCTCAGCGAGGACATTCACACTCTGGCCTATCAGCTTCACCCGTCGGTCCTGGATGAGCTCGGGCTGGTCGAGGCGCTGCGGGCGGAGTGTGAACGGCAGGGCCGCCGGGGCCGGCTCGAGCTCTCGCTGAAGCTCGATCCCCTGCCCACCGAAGTCGGGAGAGAGGCTGCGCTCTGCCTGTTCCGTGTGGCGCAGGAGGCGCTGAACAACGTGGCCCGCCACGGCGGTGCGAGCGCCACCAGCGTCACCCTACGGCAGATGGACGATGGTCTGCTCCTCGCAGTCCGTGACGACGGCGTCGGCTTCGATCCGGCGAGTCCGGGAAGAGGAAGGAGCCTCGGTCTGGCGAGCATGCGCGAACGAGCGCGGCTGGTGAACGGCACCCTCGACATCGAGAGCGCGCCCGGCCGGGGCACTTCAGTCATCGCCTGGGTTCCCACCGAAGGAGAGGCCCCATGAGCCCTGCTCACCGTCCGCGGGTGCTCCTTGCCGACGACCATCTCATGGTGGCCGAGGCGCTGAAGAGCCTGCTGACGCCTGAGTTCGACTTGGTGGGCGTGGTGGAGGACGGGCGCGCGTTGATCGAGGCGGCGGGAACGCTGCGGCCGGACGTGATCGTAGCCGACGTCACCATGCCCCACCTCAACGGAATCGACGCGCTGATCCGTTTGAGGCAGCTGGGAGACCAGACGCCCGTGGTGTTTCTCACCATGCACCGGGATGTGAGCTTCGCGCGGCGCGCGCTCGACGCCGGGGCGTCGGGCTTCGTGCTCAAGCACTCGGCGTCGGCGGAGTTGGTGACGGCCATCCGCGCCGCACTCCAGGGTAAGACCTACCTCACACCGCAGCTCGCCGGGGAGGTCTTGGAAGCCATGAAGGAGGGGCCGGAACAGGCCGACGATCCGATCGCCTCCCTTACGCCGCGGCAGCGGGAGGTCCTCCAGCTTCTGGCCGAGGGGCGTTCGGCAAAAGAGATCGCCGCGAGCCTCGAGATCTCGGCCCGGACGGTGGAGTTCCACAAGTACCAGATGATGGAGACGCTGGACCTGCATACCAACGCCGAGCTGATCCACTTCGCTATCAAGCACGGCCTCGTCGAGCTCTGACCGCCTCTCAACCGCGCCTGTGGACTCCGCGTCAGGCCAGCCCGGGCTAGTGCTTTTCCCAGCGACGAACCCCGTAAAATCCCGAGGTCACAGCACAGAGAATCCCGTCTAACCTCCGTTTGATGCCGTTTGCAGACAGACGACGTGAAGGAGAAAGAAGGCCTCGATGCCAGACACGACTCTGAGCTGCGTATTGCTGGCCGACCGCCACCACGGTCTCACTGAGGGCGTGCGCGGTCTGCTCGAGACGGCCTTCGAATCGGTGGTCATGGTTGCCGACGAGGCATCCCTGCTCGAGGGGGCGGTCAGGCTCAGGCCCGAGGTGGCGATCGTCGACCTCTCCCTGGCCCGGGATAGTGGTCTCGGTTGGTTGCGGGAGCTCCGGCAGCGCTGCCCAGACCTCAAGGTGATCGTTCTCAGCGTCCACGACGAGCAGAGCGTGTACCGCGCGGCGATGGCAGCCGGCGCCGATGCCTTTGTTCTCAAGCGCGCGATCGCGACCGATTTGTTGCCGGTTGTTGATGCCCTCGGCAGTGCGAAGGGAGTCAACACGGCTTGAGGTGCGTGGCGGAGTATTCGAACGGAAACGAGTAGATAAAAAACACTCATCGAAAAGGAGAAAGAGACATGGCAACTGCAAAGAAGAGCAAACCGGCGAAGGCAAAGGCGGCGGCAAAGGCGACCAAGAAGTCAACCGCGGCGAAAAAGGCGCCCGTCAAAAGAGTATCCACGAAAGTGAAACTGAACTGGAAAGAAGTGTGGTTCACCAACTGCCCGATGGTCTCCGCCAACAACGTGGACCAGGAGCTGGGATGGTGCCGCGAGGAGTTCAAGAAAATCGGCGTCGAGTACGCTTACTTCCGCCACGCACCCGAGAACAACTGGTACCCCCACTACATCCACAACCTCGACAACCTCATCCGCTTCGGCGGTCTGTATCCCCCGATCCAGGTTCACGCCGACCTCCGCCGCACCGTGCTACTGGGAGCGACGTGGGTCTACGAAGGTGGTGGTATGGCGGTACGCGCCCGTGACCCAATCTTCCGGATGAAGGATCTGAAAGGCAAAAAGGTCGGCATCTCGAAGAGCCTGAACACCATCAAACACGACTGGTGGCGCATCCAGGAACACATGGGCATCGAGAACATGCTGATGCTCAACGACATGACCATGGACGATATTGAGCTCGTCGAGTTCCCCTACGCGGATGACTGGTACGACAAACCCGAGATGCTGGTCCCGCCGATGAATAACCCGTCCGAGCTGTGGATGCGCCGTAATCACAAGCAGGACCTGGCGTTCCGTCCGCTCGAAAATGCGCTCTTGAACGGCACCGTTGATGCCATCTACACCCAGAGCAAGGTCTTCCAACACCTTCAAGAGGCGACAGGAAAAATCAAGATGATCGAGGATCTGTCCAAGAATTCAGACTGGACCCTGCAGGTCGCCAACACTCCCGCCGTCATCACCTGCACCGAAGTTATGGCCAAAAAGCACCCCGAGCTGGTTGTCGCCTACATGAAGGCGATGGTCAAGGTGGGGCGCTGGGCGAATCGGAACAAGCGCGCTGCCGGTGAGATTCTCAACCGTCAGACCTTCTATCTGGATGCCGAGGATACCTACGAGGGCATCAAGCACGTCGACATGGTGCCGAGCCTGAGTGCACAGAACCTGGAGTGCATCAACATCGGCAAAGATTTCATGGTCAGCCACGGCTACATCAAGAACGACTTCGATGTGAACGAGTGGGCGGCCCCGGAGTTCCTCGAGCAGGCGGCGACGGAAGTGCTCAAGGAGGAATGGGAAAGAAAGAGCTGGAGCAAGCTCCCCAAGGGCGGCGGGCTCAATGTGGAAGGCACGCGGCTCGGCTAACTCGAGAAGATGCGATCACCCCTCTTGCCCCCCCACAGGGGGGGCCGGAAGGGTGACAGCAGCGAAAAATGGAGGAACGCCGTCATGACAGCGGATGCACGCGACAATGGGAAACCGACGTGTTGTGGCCCCGGTGATATCTCAGCGTGCCAGCTTGAGACTGCCGAAGAGCAGGAAAAGACTGATTCAAAAGCAAAATCGCCGAAGAATAAGGCGGTGACCGATGAAACGAAGAAGGACCAACAGGCGTAGCGAAGGCCCGGCGGTGTGCGACCGAACGAATGGAGAGGAATAGTGATGAGTCGACTTTTCCGTTGCAGTGCGGTTGTCGCGATGCTCTTCGGAGCCGCCGCGAGTTCTTTTGCAGCGGAGACCGGAAAGCCCGCTTCTGCGGCCGAGGACATGCAGCTTCCCGAACGCAAACAAACCACCCTCGGTCTCTATGTGACCGCCGCCCAGGCCTACGAGATGTGGAAAGCCGCACCGGACCAGGTGAAGGTCATCGACGTCCGCACCCCTGAGGAGTACGCATTTGTCGGTCACCCGGAAATGGCATGGAACATACCGCTGGCCTTTGTGACCTATCAGAGAAAGGACGGCAAAACCGCATACGACGTGAAGTGGAATGCGGACTTCGTCACCGAAGTCAAAGGGATTGCCGGACCGACCGACATCCTGCTGGTCACGTGCCGGTCGGGTGACCGCAGTGCCATGGCAGTCGACAAGCTCGCGGCAGCCGGCTTCACAAACACTTACACCATCGTCGATGGAGTGGAAGGGGACAAGGTGGAGGACCCGGGGAGCGTCTTTGTCGGCAAAAGGATGAGGAACGGCTGGAAGAACTCAGCACCCTGGGTTTACGGCTTTGATCCCGAGAAGATCATCCTTGAAGAAGGCGCTTCACAGTCAGCACAGAAGTCCGATTGATCATTCGTTCGGGATGCGCGATCGATCGGCCACATTGGAAGAGGAGGATGAGATGAAAAGGCATGTTGTTATTGGGATGACTCTCGTGGTCGCAGTGTTGATGGCGTCGGTACTTTTTGCCGGGGATCAGGACCCGAAACAGGGTGGGGCGCCGGCGCCGGCTGCATCACCTTGTGGTTCCTCCGACCAGGTGCCCGCATCGAACAATACGAGCCTGGGGCTCTATGTATCGCCGCAGGAGGCCTACGCCATGTTGCAGGCCGACCCCGATGGGGTACACCTCCTCGATGTTCGCACCTTCGAGGAGTACATGTTCGTAGGCCATGTCGAGGCTGCGAAGAACGTGCCTCTGGTCTTCCCCAAGTACGATCCTGACGGTCCTTCGATGCCGGGCAGACCGCCCGGTTGCACGGGGGATCCCAACCCCGATTTCATCGCCCAGGTGAAGGAGGCAATCGGCCCTGACGCCACGGTACTGGTGATGTGCTCGACCGGTGGCCGTGCCGCGATGGCGGTCAATACGCTTGCGAAGGCAGGATTCGAGAACGTCTACAACATCATCAACGGCCTGGAAGGTGAGATTGTCGATAACCCGGGAAGCGCGTACTTCGGCAAACACATGAGGAACGGCTGGAAGAACTGCGGGCTCCCTTGGACCTACAGCTTCAATCCGGATCTGATGTGGGTCGCCCCAAAAGAATAGACAGACACGAGTTCAAAGCCCGGAGGGAGTGAAACATGAAAGTCATCATCGTAGGTGGAGTGGCAGGAGGGGCGTCGTGTGCGGCGCGTCTGCGCAGGCTGGACGAAAAAGCGGAAATCCTCATGGTGGAGCGCGGACCGTACGTCAGTTACGCCAATTGCGGGCTTCCGTACCACATCTCGGGGGTGATCCCGCAGGAGTCGAGTCTCCTGGTCGCCAACGAGCAGGTGTTCCGCGCCCTCTACGGCATCGATGTGCGGACAAGCTGCGAGGCAATCGCCATCGACCCGAAGAAAAAGACCGTCGACCTGAAGGACGTCGAGACAGGCGAGGTGACGACCGAAAGCTACGACAAGCTGGTGCTGTCACCCGGGGCCGCCTCGGTTCATCCGCCCCTGCCGGGCATCGACCTGCCCGGGATCTTCCACGTGCGGACCGTGCCGGACGCGCGCACCATCAAAGAGTGGGTCGCGGGAGGCACCGACTTCCTGGCGGGGATGTCAAAGTACGCGGGGATCCAGTACGTCAAGCCGACGACGCGTGCCGTCGTCATCGGCGGCGGTTTCATCGGCCTCGAGACGGCGGAGAATTTAGTTCACCTGGGCTTCGACGTGACCCTCCTCCAGAAACTGCCTCAGCTCCTGGGCCCGCTGGACCACGAAGTCGCGCGTCTCGTTGAGGAACATGTGAAGAGGAATGGCGTCAACGTCGTCCTCAACGACGGCGCGGCGGCCTTCGCCGAGCTGGAGGGCGGCGCTATCGAAGTGCAGACGGCTTCCGGTAAGACCTACCCTGCCGACATCGTGATCCTCGCGATCGGCGTGCGGCCGGACACAACGCTGGCCAAGGCGGCCGGGCTCGAGATCGGCGAGCGCGGCGGGATCCGTGTCGACGACCAGATGCAAACTTCCGACCCGGACATCTTCGCGGTCGGCGACGTCATCGAGGTCAAGGACATCGTCACCGACGAGTGGAGCCTGATGGCGCTGGCCGGGCCGGCGAATAGACAGGGCCGGATTGCAGCCGACGTCATCGCCGGGAGGGACTCCCACTTCCGGGGCGTCCAGGGCACCGCGATCATCGGGCTCTTTGGCGGCGCCGCCGCCTGGACGGGGGTCAACGAAAGGACGCTCGAGCGGCTCGGCGATGACGACTACGAGAAGGTCTACATCTTCCCGAACTCGCACGCCGGCTACTACCCGGGCGCCATGATGATCGGGATGAAGATCATCTTCCGCAAGTCCGACGGCCGTCTCCTCGGGGCGCAGGCGCTCGGCCATGATGGACCGGCGGTGGACAAGCGAATCAGCGCCCTGGCTGTGGCCCTTCAGATGGGCGCGACGATCTACGACCTCGAGGAGGCCGAGCTCTGCTACGCGCCCCAATTCGGCAGCGCCAAGGATCCGGTCAACTACGCCGGAATGGTCGCCGCCGACGTCCTCTGCGGAGATATGCCGATCGCCCATTGGGACGACCTCGGCGACGCCCTCCTGCTCGATGTGCGCCAGCCGGTGGAGCTGGTCGTCGAATCGGTGCCGGGCGCGGTCAATATCCCGCTGCCGGAGCTCCGCGCACGCCTCGGCGAGCTGCCGAAGGACCGCGAGATCCTGATCATCTGCCGCTCCGCCCAGCGCGCCTACTACGCAACTCGGATCCTCCTACAGAACGGCTTCAAGGCCAAGAACCTCTCCGGGGGCACGCTGACGCGGGCGATGTACGCAACGGTCTGAAATCGTGGAACGCGAAGAACGCCAATTGGGACAGCCGCAAACCGGACGTAGGCGGGGGTAAAAAATGGACGCCATCTTCGACACGCTCTCTCGCACCGTCGAACAGCTCATCGCCCGGGCTGACGGGCCGCTGCACTTCCGGCTGGTGGTCATGCCGACCGTGGTCACCATCCTCGCGATCCGGGCCCATGTGAGGGACGTCAAAGAAGGAAATCCGATTTTCTTTGGGGCCTTCGTCACGAGCCCGACCGAGAGGCGGCGGCTTTTCCGCTCCGGGCTCAAGGATTTCGGCAGGGTCTTCATCATCGCGTGCGTGCTTGACACCACGTACCAGATCCTGGCGTTGAAGGCCTTCCACCCCGTACAGATGCTGATCGTGGCCGTGGTGTGCGCCATTGTCCCGTACTTCCTGGTTCGAGGCCCAATCCTGCGTCTCGCGCATTGGTTCCGCCTGCGCGTGAGCGGGTCGGCCGGCACGTCAACGGCCGCCGCGAATCCCGATTCCGAAAGCCCTGTGAAAGAGGAGTCGGCCGATGAGTAAAGAGAATCCCTCGGTGTTCGCCAAGATCAGCTGGCCCCGCCCGTTCGTTGGACTGCGAGGCATCACAAAGGCCGACGTCCCGCGCGAGGTCTCCGCGGGCATCACCCTGGCCGCCCTGATGATCCCCCTCAATATCGGCTACGCCCAGGTGGCCGGGCTGCCCCCCGTGGCCGGCCTCTATGCGGCCATCATTCCGTTGGCGGTCTTCGCCCTGCTGACGAGTTCGCGCCACCTGGTGACGAGCCCCGACGCCTCCATGGCCGGGCTGGTCGGCGCCGCCCTCGTCGCCTTTGCCGCGCCCGGGGACCCGCTGCGTTTGCAGTACGCCCTCGCGCTGGCCGTGATCATCGGAGTATTGTTCTTCGTCTTCT
>Ga0316187_10005820_pt1 | contig 10647 bp, 14 predicted proteins | sample CroRivburrow1_MG_FD_204927 | JGI IMG/M metagenome (GOLD analysis project Ga0316187, IMG submission 204927) | Coastal sediment microbial communities from Maine, United States - Cross River worm burrow 1 | ecosystem: Environmental > Aquatic > Marine > Coastal > Sediment | place: USA: Maine...
GTCTTGGTTGCTTGTAGCGAGTGTGGCTGTCGGGCCGAGTCGCAGGACCGGATGCCGATCGAGATCCGCGACCTTCAGTGTTTCGGTCGCCCGGTACGTCTGGTTTGGGTGAAACGCCGGTCGCGTCCGTCCATCTCGTCGAGCGTGCATCTGGCGAGGACGGCCGGTTCGGTCTTGTTGGCGACGAGAGCCTCAACTCGGCGTGGATCGGTCTTGCTGCCGTGGCGTGGCGTGGCGCCTACCACCGCTCCGTCGTCAACGCCGACGAGCAGGGTTCCTCCACTGCCGTTGGCCAGGCACGCCACCGCCTCGACCAGTTCGGAGTCGTTGATCGACCCGCCTTTGAACTCGATGGTGAAAGTTTCGCCTTCGGTGAGGAGGCGTCGAAGCTCGGCTGGGTCCACACATCGTGTGTACGCAAAGTTTTGCGCGTACTGCAGGCTTTGCGAATCACCTCAAAGTTATGCGTTCCGCGGATACAAAAGCTTGGCTCGACGCCTGGCGCGCTGCTTTGTCATGGTCCGGCCATGACCAGACGTCAAAATCCTCGGTGTAGCGAGGGTGGCGGTTGGCCGCCACGGCGCAGCCACCCACGATCAAGAATCTGATGTCAGATTCGATACAGGCCTCGATGAACTCTCTGAAGCCGCGGTCCAACTACATCGTTCCATCCGTGGTGTTCGGCCCGAAGCTGTGCTTTCCAGGTACGCGTCCTCGCAACCGCATCCTCCGGAGTCTCTTCGGTACGGGCCATACGCCGAGGGTATTCCAGGAATAGGAGTGATACTGGGTTCATTGCTGTCGGTAGGTCGATCGCCGTGGGCGGGCGAGAGGCAGAGCGTCGCCGCTGAGCTACAGGTCGTACTCAGCCCGCCCGCGGATCGCCGTCGACCCAGCCGTTGAGGTCATAGTCGCTGAGGCACTGGTCGACGAGGCCGGTGTAGCGGGCCATGTCGCCCCGCTCGATCGACCAGCGCAGAAGGTCGAGGCGTTGCTGTTCCTGATTGCCTGCGTAGTTGCGTTCGTACAGGGCGTGGCGGCCTGCGAACTCGCTGTACAGCGCATCCCACACCAGTTTGAACAGCTTGATCCGCTCCACTGCTTCCACTCCGGTGCCGCGGAAGTAGTGGTCGATCGTGGGCCGCAACTCGGGGTTCTGTAGATCCTCAACCCCCGACACGGTGTAGATCGGGGCCCCGGCCAGGTATGACTCGAACACACCCCGAACCTTGTCCCACACGTCACCAACGTGGCCCGGCCTGCCGACGCGACGTGTGCGTGCAGCGGACTTGGCAGCATCGCGGCGGGCGGAAGCGCCACCGAATCCTGAGGTCTCAGCACCACCGAGGGGTAGCGCCGACAAAACATCCGTCTATCTCACGGCAGCACCCGACGGACGGTCGGCTTTCGAGTTGGCTATGGTCGCTGTCATGTGCTCCCGGCAATCGGATCATGGAAACCCAGTGGCCGATGAACGTGTGGTCAGTCAGAGCACAGGAGCCGCCCCCGAGCCCCGCTTGAGGGCGGCCGTGGGATTCATAGCGGTTCTAATCGCCCTGGTGCTCGCCACCATTGGCTGTGGCAGCGATCCGGCTCAGGACATTGCCACCGGCGCCGAGGACAACGCTTCGGGTGGGAGCGGAGGGGCGCAACCCCTCAATCCTGGCGGAGCGGCAACCATCGACGGAGTGCCCGTTTATGTGCTCGATCCGCTCCCCGAGGGCTACCGGCCGTCGTTGGTCGCTCCGACCGGACGTGATGCCAACTTGGTGCCGACGTTCGCCCTCTACGGTGAACCCGGCTTGGAGAACCCACTTTCTGGGAAGACCTTCACCGTGGCGACAGCCGGACCAGGGATCCCCGAGGAGGACGTCGTGGGCGATGGTGATCCCGTTGACATCAACGGAACCGAGGTCTGGTACCAGAATGACGATCCGTTCGAGACCGTGTCCTGGTTCGCGTCCGACGGATCCGTCACCGGCGTGCTCTCGGACGCGCTGACGCAGGCTGAACTAATCGAAGTGGCCTCCGACTTACTCACCGGAGACGGTGCGACGGCCGCCGGTTTCGAGTTGTTGGCCGCCGACACCTCGATGGCCTCTGTCAGTTCGTTGCGGGCGGGCGATGTGGGAGCGGTCAACTATTTCCAATGGAACGACGACCAGTTCGGCGTGCTGCTACAGGTAGCGGCGGTTCGTGAGGGGGCCGACCCCCGTGGCGAGGATCTGCTGGCGGCCTGGTTCGTCGGAGCTGAGCAGCCCGGTGGTGTCGCCGAAGCGTGGCAGAACACCTCGGTCGAGGAGATCGACCACAACGGGACGCCGGTCACCGTCACCACCCGCGCCGACGGGACGGTGCGGTTGGTGTTCGAGCGCGACGGCCAACTCCTCAAGCTGAGCGGTCAGTCAGGAGACGACCGTGACGAGGACAACGCCCATGTTCTGAGCGCCTTGTTGCCCCTGATCGACACGCTCCGCCCCGCCACTCAATCTGAGGTCGACGGGCTGTTGGCCGAGCAGCAAGCTGCCGCCGTGCCGCCACCTCAGACCGTCACCACCACGGGGCCCAGCATCACCGACCTGTCGAACCTCAGCACCACCACTGAGGGGCCGCTCACCACCGAATCCTCAGATGGCAGCACGAGCGGTGCGCCGATCACCACCGAATCCTCAGATGGCAGCACCACCACCGAGGGGTAGCACCGACAAAACATCCGTTCCATCTCCAGCTTGGCGTTGGTGATCGATCACACGACATCGAAGTGGGGCAGGTCGATATCGAGGAAGAGCCGGGGCGGCACCGAGGTTGCGTATCGGTTTGGGACAGCGGCCGAGGCGCGTCTCGAAAGTCGGTTGCGTCCGCTGCACACTCCCGAAGGGCGTGGCGCCCTGATCCTCGACTGGGCTCGCGCCAGGGGTCGAGTTTCGAGGACCGAAGTGGCCGACTTTGGTGGCGTGGCCGTCCCCTATGCGGGGACGTTGCTGACGAATCTCGAAGCTGACGGCCTGCTTGTCGGTTCTCGGCAGAAGCGACAGGGCCGGGGCTTTTTCTATCGACCGGTCGGGTAGCGAGACCCTTGATCTCACAAGAGCCTGGTCGTCCAAGGTGACGTGGCCGTCATGGTTGCGTAACGTCGGGCGGACATCTAAGGGGGAGTTCCATGGATCTCTATGCACGGCTCAACATTCTCGGTGGGCATTCGGTTCGACTCCCGCGGGGGGATTTGGACGATGCCATCAGGCTCGACAACGACCCTATTTCCCGGGCTCGGAGCTGGGCTGAGCAGGGAGCCGACATCATCCACGTCGTCGATCTCGACGCCGCTGCCCACCGCGACTACCAGAATCGGGCCCTGATCGACGAGCTGGTCAAGGCCATGCCCATCCCGGTGCAGGTGGCAGGCGGTATCCGCACCCCGAGTGAGGCCGCCCGCCTCATCGAGGCCGGTGCCTATCGGGTGGTGATGGGAACCGCCGCCATCGAAGATCAGAACATGGTGTGGGATCTGTGCCGTGCCCACCCGGGCAAGATCGTCGTCTCCCTCGACGTACGGCCTGACGAGGAGGTCGCCATCCGGGGTTGGGCCATGAACTCCGGCCGCTATCTGGAGGAAGTCCTGTTGGAGATGTCCGACGCCGGAGTCACATCGTTCCTGATTGCCGAGGCCGGCCGCGACGCACTGCTCGAACCACCGAACCTCGACATTCTGGCCACCGCGCTGTCGCTGGTCGACGATGAGGTCATCTCGTCTGGTGGGGTCCGCCATCTCAACGACCTCCGCGACGTGATCGCCACCACGGCCGGTGGCAAACGGGCGGGCGGTGTCATCGTCGGTCGCGAGGTGACTCACGGGCGTTTCACCCTCGACGAGGCCAAAGCGGTGCTGGCGGAGACCCCCCGCCCTGCAAGCGACGACGCCAAGACCAGGGCCACGGTGGCGGTCGATCCTGCCGCTACCGATGCCGCCGAGCGCTACCAACTCATGGCCACCGAACTCGACCACGCCGCGGCCCATGCCCGAGGTGCGGCTCAACGCATTCTCGAAGGCGAGACCGCCCGTGGTCACACCCATGGGCTGACGGCCACCGGCCACCTGCGCAAGTCACAGCAGATGATGGACGAACTGGCCGTGATTCTCGCCGATCAGTCGGCGTCGTGAACCAGGGTCCGGGCCGGATCGTGCGCTGAGCAGGGGCCGCCTGAGCAGGGGCCAGCCGGTGGGTGATCAGCGGGTGAGGGGCCCGATCATCTGACTACGCAGAGCCTGGCGGACCTCGGCGTCAACGCCGATGGCATCGAACCATTGCTGGGGATCGTCCAGGGCGTTGACGTGGTTCAGGGCGCCGAACTCCAAGGCGCTGTGCACCCGTGTGCCTCTGCTGGTCGCACGCGGCGTACCCGGGGTTTGAGCCTGCTGGTCGGCGGCGATTGGGCGAAGCTAATGGCCGAAGGCGCTGCCTCCCCGGTAGTGGCCCTCGGGGATCAGGAGGCCGCGGGTCAGGTTTCCCATGGGGGTGTCGAGGCTGGTCAGGTGATCGGCCACCCGAAGGAGGGTGTCGCCGAGGGCGGTACCGCCAAAGATCCACTGGTTGAGGGCGTCGTGGTTGGGTGCCCCCGGACCGGGTTGGGCGGCGATGGCCTCGTGGTAGAAGGTGCGCAGGTCGTCGGCCAGGTGGCGAATCAGGAGCGGCATGGCGAAGGCCCACTCGATCCCGTCCTCGGGAGCAGCGATTACGTTGCCCCCGTCGGCGATCGTGCCCAAGGCGGCCGCTACCTCCTCGACCTGGTCGGGGCCCGCCCCCGATGCTCCGAACAGGGTGCGGCCCCTCGCCGCCCTGGTCTCGGCCGACCAGGGCTTGAAGCGGGCGACCTCGGCCAACAGACGACCCCGGTAGCTGTCGTCGTCGGTCACGGGGAGGTTCAGGGGGCAGGCCCACACCTCGGGTCCGGCTTCCTCGGGGGCCTCGATGGGGTAGTCCTCGATGGTTGGCTCGGTGGCGGTCGCCAGCATGGCCAGCGACGCCCGGATCACGTCCTTCTGAAACTCGGGATCCTCCGCTGAGCCCAGTGGGCGACCCAGGGCGAAGGGCACCCACAGCGCTCGCGGTGGTTGTACTGCCTCACTCTGTTCACGAATGAGGCTGATCGAGGCCGTGGCCACACCGGCCCGTTCGATGTAATGGGCCAGGGCGCCGACCGCGCCCGTGCAGATGGGTCAAACCGGAATGAGCAGGGCCACGTCGACCCCGTCGGCCGCCAGCAGACGCCCGACCTCCTCGCCGGTTTCGGTCAGGGCGGCGTGGTTGGGTTGGGCTCCCATGAAGGAGTAGTGCCAGCGGGCGACGGCTGCGATCTCGCCGTCGGCGGCCATCTCCCGCAAGCGATCGAGGGGGAAGGAGATGTTGGGGTCCTGCTGAAAGGCACTGCGGTCGAAGTTCGTGCTGACGTGCGACATGGCAACGTCGGCGAAGTCGACATCGCCGGGCAGGATCCGGTAGTCGACGGCCCCCGGTTGGAATGGGGGATCCGATCGGCGGTGCAGCCCGGCGGTGGAGATGATGGCCACCGTCGAATCCGGCAGTGGGGGAGGCGTCAGCCAGGGGCCGGGAGCGATCCTTGGCATGGCCGCGGCCCGGGTCCGCATGTGTTCGGCTTCGGTTGGATGGAGATCGCTCAAACGCACCATGGCCCCGACCCTAGGCGTTCACCCTCATCCGGGGCCTGATCCGTCGAGGTCAGAAGCCTTTGCTGTGCCACTGGGCTTGGGGTCGGTCGGGGGTGATGACGAGCAGTACCCGGGCGTCGCTGATCATCTCGGTGCGCAAGTCGTCATCGGCCTGCTCGGTTCGGCCGTGCTTGTGACGCAAGGCCCGGAAGTACGGGAGGCCCGAGTCGACGTCGTCGGAGATCCCCACGGTGCCGTCGACGATCACGTAGCGGAACCCGTGGGTGTCGTCGATGGCCAACTGCACCCGGGGGTCACGGCTGAAGATGCGGTACTTCACCCGATCCTTGGTCGTCGAGACGTAGAAGCGCTCGCCGTCCCACAGGAACCAGTTGGGGGTGAGGTGGGGTCGGCCATCGCGCCGGAGGCCGCCGACGATGGCATTGCGGGGTTCGGCCAGGAAGGTGTTCATGGCCTCAAGATCAACGGAGTCGCTCATGGTTGGCCGAGGTTAGCGAGCCCCGACAGGTTCTGGAGAAGTTGATCGTCGTTGCTCGAGGGGCCGGCCCCCGGGCGTTGCCATCGCGCCGTCAGGTCATTGATGACACCGGAGGCGTCCGACACCAGTTCGCGGCCGGGCTCGGTGAGGTAGGCGAGGGCCAGGCGGGCATCACGTTCGCTCTTTCGGGTCTCGACGAATCCCAACTTCTCCAACGGTCGCAGCGCTCTGGTCACACCCGACGGGGTCCGGGCCAAGGCATCGGCCAAATCAACTCGACTCACCGTGCCGTTCGGCGCATCGGCCAGGTGACGGAGCATCCGGTACTCGCTGAAGCTGATGCCCTTGATGTCGGACAGGGCAGAGTCGAGCCACCGCTCCAGCCGGGTCCAGGCGGCGGCGACGGCAAGAATGTGTTCCTGCTCGATGGTGGGTTTTGTTAGCATGCATGCATAGTACGTGAGTAATCACGGAGTGCGCATGTAATTATTGAAACTGCCGAAGTGTGAGGTGGGTGGTCGGCCTTGCCATAGTCGACGCCGGTTGGTGAAACTGGCACATCAACAGCCAATGCGCGCTGGGTAGGGGGATTCCACCGATGTCTGCTAAAGACTCCACCGTTGAGAACTGGGCCGAGGATTGGGACATCCTCGATCCGGCGTGGGTGGACGACCCGTACCCGATCTGGGAAGAGCTGCGGGGTCGCTGTCCGGTCGCTCACACCCCGCGGTTCAACGAGGGCACCTGGCTGCCGGTGCGTTTCGACGACCTGGCCACGATCGCCCATGACACCGCGACCTTCTCCAACAACCACGACGGCCTGACCGCAGGCGGAACCTCCCCCCGCGACCGCCTGCCTCCCATCACCAGCGACCCACCGGAACACTCCGCCATGCGGCGAGCGGTGCTGCCCTTCTTCGCCCCCCGTCGTATCGAAGCCTGGCGCGCCGCCATCGAGGCCCACTGCACCGAACTGGCCGAGGCCGTGGCTGCCCGGGGTCATGGCGACGCCGCCGTCGATTACGCCCAGCACATCCCCGTCGGTGCCATCGCCGCCATCCTCGGTGTCGACCCCGCCGACGGTGATCAGTTCCGAACCTGGATCCACGATTTTGCCGAGGTCGGAGCCCGCAAACCCGAGGTCCGGATCCGGGCCAACGCCGACATTGGCAAGTACATGCTGGCCGAGATCGCCAAGCGCCGCCGTCAACCGAGTGATGATCTGATCAGCCACCTGACCCAAACCGAGGTCGACGGCCAACCCCTCGACGACGACACCATCCGGCGAATGCTGCTGTTGCAACTCCTGGCCGGGATCGACACCACCTGGAGTTCCATCGGAGCGGCGCTGTGGCACCTGGCCGCCAACCCGCTCGACCGGCAGCGGTTGGTTGACGAGCCGGAACTGATTCCGACCGCCGTCGAGGAACTACTACGGGCATATGCGCCGGTCAGCGTGGTCCGTCGGGTTACCGGTGACGTGGAGGTCGCCGGGGCCGAGATGCACGCCGGTGACAGCGTTTTGATGGCCTTCCCCGCCGCCTGCCGTGATCCCGAAGTATTCGAGCAGGCCGACGAGGTGGTGATCGACCGGCAACGCAACCGCCACGCCGCGTTCGGTCTCGGCATCCACCGTTGTTTGGGATCCAACCTGGCCCGGCTGGAGATGATCACCGCCGTGGGGACCTGGCTGCACCATATTCCCGAGTTCGAGCTGGCCCCCGGAGCCAACGTCACCTGGTCCGCAGGCCAGATCCGCGGCCCCCGGACCATCCCCATCGTCATCGGCTCCAGCCGCTGAGCACCCGCTGTCCGCACCGGACGGGTGGACGAGGTCCGAGCCCTGTTGCCTGCTCCCGACCCTGACACCCCACCACCGTGCCGCCACCGCCGCCCGCCGACTCACCGCACGCAGCGGCCGAGTATGGTCCGACGCAGGGGTTCCGCATCGCCTCTGCTTCGGGTGGAGAAGATCGGTGCGATGACCTCCATGGAGCGGGTGAGTGCGTGGCGCGCGTAGCACCAGCCACGAGCCGTGCAGTCGTCTGCGCCATGAGTTGGCTCGTGGGCGCTCGGTGTGATCGGCTGATCCGATGTCTAGTTCGGCTGATCCCGGCACCGTCGAGCGAGGTGGCATCGGCCCGGCCGACATGGGGGCCATGTTCGTTTCGGCCACGATCATCGGTATTGCCGTTGCCCCCATCATGGTGGATGCCGGCTCACCGTCATGGGTGGTGCTGGCGGCCGCCCTCTTCGCCTGGTCGGGAACGGGGGAAGTGGCCTACGCCTCGGTTATCGCCAGTGGTGGCAGCACGTTGGCTGCCTTCGTGGCGTCGATGCTCGTCAGCTCGCGCTTCGCCCTGTTGGCCTTGAGTCTCAAGGGCCGTTGGAAGGCGTCGCTGATCGAACGGGTCGGGATGTACCAGTACGCGTCCGAGGTTGCGGTTGCCAACGCCATCGATCAGCAGGCACGTATTGGTCCCCATGCCGCCCGACGGGTGTTCTGGCAGCTTGTGGTGCCGATGGCCAGCGGCTGGTTCATCGGAACGATGCTCGGACTGGTTCTCGGTAACGTTGTCGGGGACACCCGTCAGATCGGTCTTGACGTGGTGTTCCCCGCGTCGTTCATCGGAACCGTGGTCACCGGACTCAAACGTCGGGACTCGGCGGTCGCAGTCGTCGGTGGGCTCACCGCCGCTATTGGTCTGTCACCAATCCTCCCGGCCGGTCTTCCGATCCTCGTGGCCGCCATCACGGCGCTGGGCGCCGTCGCTGTTCCCCCTCCGCCGCCTTCTTCGCACGCAAGGGCTGAGCCATGACCCCCATCGGTCTGGGTCTGTTTGTTGTTGGACTTTTTGTTCTAAGGATGTTCGGTGGGTTCGGCCTTGCCGGCCTGATCGGCGAGTCCGATTTCTGGAACCGGTTGCTGAATCTGTTGCCCCTGTCGTTGGTCTCAGCGGTCGTTGCCACCCAGGTGTTCACCACATCGGGATTGCTTGTGCTCGACGCCCGTGTTGTCGGTATCGCGGTTGCGATCGGGCTCTCGTTGCGCCGTGCTCCGCTGGCGGTCGTCGTCATCGGCGCCGCTGCGGCCACGGCCGCAACCCGGGCACTGGGTTGGGGGTGATCGGCCGAGCAGACACGTGGCCCCGGGGATCGCCATGTCGTGGCCCAGCCAGTTACGGTCTGGCATGGGTCACCACAGCGATCGTCCTGCTTTCGTCTTTGTGCACGGGGGGTTTCACAATGGGAGCACCTGGACCGAGCTGGTCGCCGAGCTCGCCGACCGTGGCCATGCCTCGGTCGCTCGGGACCTACCCGGGGCAGGGACCAACGCCGCCAACCCCAACTCGTTCTCCCGGCGCCCGCTTGACACCGAGGCGTTCGCTACTGAGGTGTCGGCGAACACCGCCACCCAGGACGATCGCAACGCGGCGGTGATTGACGATGTCAGGGCCGCCTCCCAGGCCGGAAACGGCAAGGTGGTGCTGGTCGGGCACTCACTCGGGGGTCGCACCATCTCCCCCGTGACCGAAACCATCCCGGACGATATCGGAGCGGTCGTCTACCTCACGGCCCAGCTCTATCCCGGTGATCGGCCTCCGCCGCCCGCAACCCCGAATCGGCTGATGGCGTCACTGTTCGTCGGAGATTTCACGGAGACAAAGGCGTTCAGGATGGACGTTGACACGACCGAGCCTGAAGCGCTTGAGGTTGTCCGTGAGGTCTTCTACAACGACCTCAGCGACAGTCAGTTCAGCACCGCCATCGACCGACTGACCCACTGCGACGAGCCTCTCGGCGTTTTCACCGTGCGCTCGAACATCACGGCCCAGCGGTTCGGCACCGTCGACCGCCACTACATCCGCTGTCTCAACGACCGGGCCCTGATCCTGGCCGACCAGGACGCCATGATCGCTGCCACCGACGAGTCGTTGGGAACGACGACAACCGTCCACGACATGGACGTCAGCCACTCACCCTTCTACTCCAACCCGGCCGGGCTAGCCGACGTGCTCGTCGCCATCGCCAACCAACACACCTAGGGCCTGGCCTGGCACCTGACGGTTGGAGCTTGGTTGAAGTCGCGCCAATTGGGGCGGTCAGCCTCACGCCAGGGGGCGACGGCGACGGCACTTTCGATAGCGTCGAGGAACAGAACTTCACCGTCGGCGGCCATGTCGACTTGTTCCACGAGGACCTCTGACTGAGGCTGCCTCGGGCTTCGGTCAGGGACGAGTAGTCGCGGTTCGCGAACCAGTGGCGCAAGAGCGGCGCTCCGACTGCTCCCGGCTCCTTGGTCCGATCGAGAACGGCAACGGAGCGGGCCGAGCTGGGCAGGGCCTCGACGAACCGGGCCGAGTCGAAGGGGCGGTACAGGCGAACCACGATCAGTCCGACCTTCTCACCCTTGGCCACTGCTCGGTCGACCCATTCCCGGCACGGGCCGGCGGCTGAGCCCATGACGACCAGCACTCGCTCC
>Ga0316187_10005822_pt1 | contig 10646 bp, 10 predicted proteins | sample CroRivburrow1_MG_FD_204927 | JGI IMG/M metagenome (GOLD analysis project Ga0316187, IMG submission 204927) | Coastal sediment microbial communities from Maine, United States - Cross River worm burrow 1 | ecosystem: Environmental > Aquatic > Marine > Coastal > Sediment | place: USA: Maine...
GTCCCGACTGCTGGACGACTCTGTTCGTGCTGCTGCGATCCGAGCGGCGCTGGAAGTACGAAATCCGGGTAACGCATTCAGCGGTCCGGAGTTGGCGGCGCTGGAGTACGCGGAAAAGCTGACGAGCGCTGCTGACACAATCAAAGAGAAGGATATTGAAACGCTCAGGCAAGCGGGTCTGGATGATGGGCAGATACTCGAGATCAACCAGGTCACGGCGTATTTTTGTTATGCGAACCGAATGGTGCTTGGGCTAGGCATCAACACCGAAGGGGACATTATCGGACTGTCGCCGGGGGATGCCAGCGACCCGGACAACTGGTCGCACCAATAAGTTCTAGTTTCGCCACATGGCTGACAGCGCCGCCGCAACCAAACAAAGCATACCGGATACGATGACCGCGTTTTGCAGTCCCCAGATGGTTGCCGCAAAACCAACTGCCAGGCCGCCCAGCGCTGTTCCACCAAACGCGACCATCCCCCAGATACTGCTGACGCGACCCCTGACCTCATCATCAACCAGTGTTTGAATCAGTATCTGTGAGCCAACCCCGCAGAGCGAAAGGATGACACCGAGCGACGCTACGACTACGACAGCCGCATAAAAGCTTTGCAGAAAACCGAGAACCGTAATCAACATACCTCCGACGGCCGCCGCCATACGCACAACACCTATCGTCAACCATCCAGTGCCGCGGGATAAGGCCAGTCCGGTAACAATGGCACCGGCACCAATCGCGGATGTAAGAATGGCCAATGCCGCGCTTCCACCCTGATACACCGCGTCGGCAAACGCCGGCATCATCTCCAGTGCGCCGCGGCCGAAAACCGATGCAAGCGCGATAATGACCAGCACAGCGCGTATTGGTCGATGCTGCCGCACGTATCGCACACCGTCTTTTAGTTCCTGCCAAACATGGCTCTGCCTGGGTTTACGTTCGGCCGTTGGATTCAACCGAACAATCAACATTGCAGCGATCAGGGAAAAATAAGAAACGCCGTTGATGGCGAAAGCCGTTGCTACTCCGAGATTCGCAATTATGACACCGGCAATAGCCGGGCCTACAAACCGGGACACGTTAAAAGAGATGGAGGTTATCGCAATCGCGCTCTGCAGCTGAATCTTCTCAACCAGGTTCGGCACCACAGACATGCGTACCGGCATGTGAGCGCCATCGAGTACACCTTGCATAAGCGATAGCATGGTCAACGCGAAAATGTCGACTGAACCCTGGTGAGCCAGGAAGCCGAGCAACAACATATTGATCACGCTGACGGAATTGATCAGCAGAGAGGCGGCGCGACGATCGAAGCGATCGGCCAGTACGCCAAATACCGGTCCGAAAACGACGGCAGGCGCGAATTGTGTGAATGCGACGATGCCGACCCATAGTTCCGAGCCTGACAGTTGCCAGGCATACCAGCCCAGGGCAACTCGATAAATCCACAGTCCATGCAGGGATATCGTATTGCCGATGAGATAAATCAGGTAATAGCGACTGCTGAGTGCAGAATTGTTCATGAGGTCAGAACGCGAGACACGGACGTATCATACCGGCTATTCTCACGCGGTGAACGTCGTTAACATTCCCGAGACCAGCGTCGCTGTTGTAAATAGCGAAGATCGATTTCCGATCCGACGGATATTCTGCGTTGGCAGAAACTATGCTGCACATGCAAAAGAGATGGGCGCTAACCCGGATCGTGAAGCGCCGTTTTATTTTACGAAATCGGCCGACACTATCGTTGCCAGCGGATCGACAGTGGCGTATCCGCCTCGTTGCAACGAGTTGCACCATGAGATTGAGCTGGTGGCGGCAATTGGCAAGGCGGGCAGCAATATTTCAGCAGAGAGCGCACTCGACCACATTTTCGGATATGCCGTTGGTATCGACCTGACCCGCCGTGATTTGCAGGCCGAGGCGAAGTCGAAGGGCCGGCCGTGGGATACGGCCAAGAATTTCGACCAGAGTGCGCCCATTAGTGAAATTTACCCTGCTACCGAGGCAGGACACCCGTCGAGCGGACGTATCTGGCTCGCCGTCAATGGCGAGATGCGCCAGGAAGGCGATCTGGTCGAGATGATCTGGTCAGTCGCGGAATCAATAGCCGAGATTTCGACCTATGGAGCAGTGGCACCCGGCGATCTTGTTTACACTGGAACGCCTGCAGGTGTTGGCCCGCTGGTTGCCGGAGACAAGGTCAGCGGCGGAATCGACGGTATCGGCAGCATTGAAATCGACATCGCCAGTCCCTGAATCGTAAGGATCCATCAGGCCGTTGATTGCAGCTGCACCTGCCCGCAAACTATAATGATCTGCTGCATACAGTCGTGCTCTCCTCGAAACTATCAATGCGCAGCGCGGTCTGACGTTGTCAGACATCGAATTGAGAGTTTGGGACATGTTCGCCCGGTTGGATTTCCGTAGAATGCCAATGACGGTAACAAGAAGACTCCAAAAAAAGGTCGATTACGCTTGATAAATCAAAAGCTTAACTTTGGACACGCATCCCTGCGTCAGCTTCGGCTGTTGCCTGCAATCGCCGTCGTGCTGCAATTATCGGCCTGCGCCCACCGACCGGTGACTGTAGATACCAGCGCGGCGCTCCAGTTTTCGACAGAAGTTAATGTGTGTCGCGATATGCTGGGCACGGAGAACTCGTCTGGCGCGGAGTTGAATGCGTCAAACATAAGCCTGTTTAACTGGAACGTTCACAAAACCCGTGAACGACGCTGGCGCGAAGACTTCGACTCGTTCGCAAGCAACGCCGATCTTGTGCTCTTCCAGGAAGCGTCGCTTCGCGAGGAGACTATTGCGGAGATCGACAGTTCCAGGCACTGGTCATTCGCCCCGGGTTACCGCAAGTGGGGCGAGGTAACCGGCGTGATGACTCTGAGCGGCGTCAAGCCGTTGACACAATGCAGCTTTGTACACTCCGAGCCGTGGTTGCGCTCGCCGAAAGCGACCAGCATCACGGAATATGGACTGACGGATACTGATCAGACGTTAGTGGTTATCAACGTACATGCCGTAAATTTTTCGTTCGGGACCGGTGCCTTCGAAAAGCAGTTTGAGCAAATTCGGCAGGTGCTGGAGTATCACGACGGACCGGTAATTCTGTCCGGCGACCTGAATACCTGGCGCGAAAAGCGCGTGCAAATCGTCCAGGAACTGGCAGCATCGCTGGAACTGACCGAGGTCACATTTAAGGATGACCATCGGGTGCAGTTTTTCGGGAACACGCTTGACCACATTTACATTCGTGGATTGCGTGCGCTGGATACCAACACGAAAATCGTAAAAACGTCCGATCACAATCCAATGACTGCGGTATTAGGGGTATGCGACTGCTGATCCTGCCGCGTGGAGTAACTGATACATGCAGAGATCATTTGAACTGTTATTGCTAACCGCAATCGCGACAATCGGCTTCAGTGCCTGCTCAACCACCACCTACGAAAGTTATCGACCGGTCGAAAATGCCAAGACCGAGATTGCGTATGTTGCCGTATCGGCGGATTTCAGCAAGTACTCGCGGCTGATGGGAGATGAGATGGGTATCTATTACCCGTCTCACGCAGAGGTTAGTGAGCAGGATTTGGCCCGCGTTCGAACGGCGTTTCGAGAAGCGTTCCTGGCGCAGCTTCAAGACTACGAAATCGTCGATAAGCCTGCCAAGGACGTCTTGAAAATAAGCGCGTCCCTCGTCGATCTTCGCAATACGGCGGCAGACCGCCTACCGCAGTTGAGTCGCGACATTAACGAAATTCTCAAGCCCGGAAGGCTGACGTTCGTGATTGAGATGAGCGACTCCCTGACCGGAAATGCGTTGGTGCGTGCTGCCGATACCGAGCAATCGCCAGTGATCGACCTTGCCGAGGACGGCTCGGCGTCGTCAGATGAGGTTCGTGCTGCGGCCGAGTACTGGGCTGAGCTGCTACGAAATTTCCTCGATAAGAATTTTCGAGGCAAGGACTAAATACGTGATGCTTAATCGACTAAAACTTTTTCCTGTTGCGATACTCGTGGCGCTGGGCGCCTGTGCCGTAAATCCGGTTACTGGCAAAAGCGAGCTGGTTGGCATGAGCGAGGAACAGGAGATAAAGGTTGGTGAAGAAAATTACGGTCCGATGCAGCAAGCAGAGGGCGGTGAGTTCGATATCGATCCCGTGCTTACGGAGTACGTTCAAAGCATTGGTGACAAACTGGCGGCAGTCAGCGATCGGTCATTACCCTACGAATTTGTAGTGCTAAACAATTCTGTGCCAAACGCGTGGGCTTTGCCCGGCGGCAAGATTGCATTGAACCGGGGGCTGCTTACCGAATTGCAGTCGGAGGCTGAACTCGCGGCGGTTATCGGCCACGAAATCGTGCATGCCGCGGCGGGGCACACATCGCAACGGCAGGGACGCACAACGGTACTGCAAAGCATCCTGTTGGGCACTGTCATTGCGACGTCCGGCAGCAAATACGGAGACGTCGCCGCGGGTGGCGCAAACATTGGTGCACAACTTATTACCCAGCGTTACGGGCAGGGCGACGAGCTTGAATCCGACAAGTATGGGATGAAGTACATGTCACTGGCTGGCTATGACCCGCAAGGTGCGGTTGAGCTGCAGAAGACGTTCGTACGATTAAGCGAGGGTCGCGAGTCAGACTGGCTGAGCGGACTGTTCGCCAGTCACCCGCCGTCGCAAAAAAGAGTGGACGCCAATATCGAAACAGCGGCTGGACTCCCTTCGGGCGGTGAGCTCGGAGTCGAGCCCTTCAAAGCCGCAATGAAGAAAACCATGAAGGCAAAGCCCGCCTACGACATTAACGACGAGGGCAGGAAGTTGCTTAGCGACGGCGAGGCTGAGAAAGCAATCGCTAAAGCAAACGAGGCAATCGCAATGTTTCCGGAAGAAGCACATTTCTATGCGCTACGCGGCGATGCCAGGCTCCTTAATGAAGAATACAACATGGCGGTGACCAACTACGATAGCGCGATTGATCGCCGTGACAGCTTTTTCTATTATTACCTTCAGCGCGGAAGGTCGAAAGAAGAGCTAAACAATTACGCCGAAGCCAAAACGGACCTGGAAAAAAGCAACTCTTTGCTGCAAACGTCGGTCGCCTATTTTTCCCTGGGAAGAATCGCGGCAGCTGAGGGCGACACCGAAACAGCCATCGGCCACTTTGAAAAAATCGCCGGCGCAAAGGGCGACGTCGCCGTTGCCGCACAAACGGAATTGGCGAAGCTCGACTTGTCCAGGAACCCGCATAAATATGTATTGAAGCGATGCGACGCCAGCAGCAATGGCGACCTGGTGGTTTCAGTCAAAAATAATACGACGCTTCCGATCGACAACATCGGTTTTGTCGTCGAATACACGGATGCCAATGGAAGGCAGAAAAGTGAGGCCAGAAAAGTTGCAGCGCAACTTGATGGCGGCGAAGTAACAAGCGTCGACACACACCTCGGCCCATACACTGACGGGTCCAATTGCCCTGTGCGGATAACTTCCGCGCGTATTGCCGAGTAAGCCGATGACGAAGCCGGTACTAATGTTTCTTCTATGCCTCGCGTTGGCTCCCGCCAGCTACGCCGACGAAGTTATGGACAAGGAAATCGATCATCTACTGGATACCGTCGTGGCCAGTAATTGCACTTTTATTCGAAACGGCAAAGAACATGATCCCGAAGCAGCCAAAGACCATCTGAGCATGAAGCGAAATCGGGGCAAAAAGTACTACTCAACCGCCGATGAATTCATCGATAACCTGGCGAGCAGCAGCAGCTGGAGTGGCAAGCCATACCAAATACGCTGCGGCGAGGAACAACCACAACCCGCCAAACAGTGGTTTGATGCCGTACTGGCGGCGTACCGAAGCTCTCAATAAAATCGGGGTCAGACTCTGGTCTTTGTTGGCTTTTGGCCCTGCACACGGGTCCTGCGCGCCGGTGAAACTATTTCGAGATGGCTCCCTTCGGTCCGCTTTATTCTCGAAATAGTTCCCCCCGCCCACAGGCCCCTCCCACCATTGTCGCGGGTTTGGGAAGGTTCTACCCAAGCTTGTCGCGATATTCGTGGGGGCGGCTTCCAGCCGCGATTAATCTCAATGCGCCGACCAAGCTCACAAGGGCGTGGTGCATGGGATGTCCTTTTGCGGGAATAAAGCGGACCGGAGGGAACCGGAGGCCGCCATCCCGTAAAAGGACATGCCAGGCGCCGCGCCCGCCTGCGACCAAGCGCAGAGCCAAAAGCCAACAAAGACCAGAGTCCGACCCCGATTTTCTGAACTTGCCGTAGAGAGGCGAATCTGAATAATAGGTGCCACGAAGACTCGACTCCCTGGAGATATCGTGAGAGTGAAATTGCTAGTTGTTGGTTTGGTCAGTCTTTTTGGCGGTGTTGCGCTGGCATTGTTTGTGGGAGAAGAGCGGGTGTCGGATTCTGCTTTTGCTCCATTCCAGAGCTCGGGGACAGGTGACGACAGCGAATCGATGATCGCTATTGAGGCCCGAATTGTTGCGTTGGAAGATGCATTGATTGCGGAGCAAAACGCCCGGCAATTGCTGGAGGAAGAGCTCTTTCGTTTGATGGACTCTTCGGAAACTGCGGGTGATGGGCCAGAAGAGTTATCAGAACAGGAAGCGGCGGCGGTTCAGGCGAGGCGAGAGAATCGGCGAGCTGAAATGCGTAGCAGGAATTCACGCGAGCGGCGTGCCGGTCGATTGCTGGAAGCCGGTTTTGATGCGACTACGGTGGACTGGATACTCACGCGCGAATCGGAATTCCAGATGGAAATGTTGCGTGCGCGCTATGACGCAAACCGCAACGGCGAACGTATCGACTCCTATCAACAAAGCTCCGCATTTCGGGATGAGATGCAGCAGCAACTGGGCGACGAAAAATTCGAGCAATACCTGGCGGCGAATGGAAACCCGCTACATGTGTCAATTGGCACCGTGCTTGACAGTTCGCCAGCACAGGTTGCCGGACTGCGTCCTGGCGACCAAATCGTAAATTACGGTGGTGAGCGCATTTACAGTATGCGTGACCTCACGGAGCAGACTATGCAAGGGGTGCCGGACGAGAATGTCGTTGTTGACTTCGTGCGTGACGGCGTGCCCATGCAGGTGGTATTGCCCAGGGGGCCTGTCGGCATCACGGGAGGCCGATAAAACTGGCCAAAGCCGCGGTCGCCATGCAAAATGTGTCCACTGTTAAGTAAAACGAAGAGCCCGCTCTGCTTTGAACATTCTTCGCTACGGCATACCGAACAGCTTCACGGCCGCGAGCCTTTTGCTTGGTCTTGGCTCTATTGTGACCGGCATGCTCGGCGATCTGGAACTTGCCGGCTGGATGATCGTCTGGTGCGGGCTTTTGGACGTCATGGACGGCCTGGCCGCACGCCTGCTTAAAGCCACGTCAAATTTTGGCGCAGAGTTTGACTCGATGGCCGATCTGGTCGCGTTCGGTGTTGCACCCGGCATGCTGGTGTTACAGGCAGGTATGAAACTGGGCGATGTGAGTATGGGCAGCCATTCGTTTGGCGTATTGTTACTGTCCGTCGGCGTTTTTGTATTGGCAGGTGCGAGTCGCCTCGCTCGCTTCAATCTGTCCTCCGACTCACCGGGTACGGGATGGTTTGCAGGTATCCCGATCACGGCAGCTGGTGGTGCTCTTGTTTCCACCTCGATAATCCTGCTGACACGCTATCCCGATGTCGCGGCGGCATTGCCGCTGCGCTTGTATCTGCCCATCATGTTATTCGTCCTTGCGCTCGGTATGGTCTCCACCATCCGATTTCCGAAGTTCCAGATACGTGAAAGCAAAGTCATTAACGTCTTTCAGGGTTTCAATTTCTTCGCCACGTATTATTGTGGCATCACGAGAAACTACCCGGAGTTCCTGTTCTTCATGGCCCTGTTCCTGTTGGTCTCTGGCATTGTTGCCGGCCGCCTCACGCGGAATGAGTCCGGATCACAACAATAAACTGACGAAATCTTCCGGGGGAGTCATGCGACAGCCTGCTGCGTTAATTCGGATGCTGCACTTTTTGTGTTTGCTGATTCTGTCGGGTGTCTCCACCGCAGAGACGACGGTCCTGGTAGCAGACCGAATCATCGACGGTAATTCCAAAAACGCGTTGCAGGATTCTGTCATCGTCATTGAGGACGACTCAATAACTGCGATAGGCAGTCGTGCAATCATTCCCGAGGGTGCAACAGTAATCGATCTTGGTGATGCAACGCTGATGCCGGGAATGATCGACGCGCACATGCATCCGCTGCTGGTGACTGGTGACTATCAAACTCACCACCTGCAGAAGTCCTCGGCGTATAAGGCGTTAAGTGCCGCGGTTGTGCTTCAGCAAAACCTGCTGGCCGGCTGGACCGGGATACGGGTCGTTGGCGATGGTGACGTGTTTTACGGCGACGTCGATATCAAACAATTGATCGAAGAAGGCACTATCGTCGGCCCGCACATGGCGATTGCGAGCCATTACCTGTCGATTACCGGGGGTGGCGGTGACATCAACTACATGTCTCCGGAACAGGCATTGATCGAAGACGGCCTGGTTGTCGATGGCGTTGATGAAATACGACGCGCGATACGCAAGGAGATCAAGTACGGATCCGACTGGATCAAGATAATGGCAACAGGAGCCTACCTGACTGTTGGCGACAGCCCGAAGAACGTTTCTTTCAGCCCGGAGGAATTTTCCGCGGCCATGGACGAAGCGAACCGGCAGGGAGTGCCGGTCGCGGCACACGCGCATGCAACTGCCGGTATAAAACAAGCCGTTCTCGCCGGCGTTCGCAGTATCGAACACGGCACGTTCCTCGATGACGAAGTGATCGATCTCATGGTTGAGAAAGGCACCTGGCTTATTCCCACCATGTACATCGGCGACTACTACGCGATCGAGGGAACACTGCGCGAGGACGAGCGCAACACCTACTATATCGAGCACGAAAGACCCGTCTGGGTTCAGTGGCTCAGCAAGGCGCACAAAAAAGGCGTGAAAATTGGTGTCGGACTCGATTTCGGCACGGGCTACGAGCCGAACGTGTTCGCTCGAGAATTTGCAACCCTGACCGAAATCGGCATGAGCAATATGGAAGCGATACAGGCAGGAACGCGGGTCAATGCAGAAATGCTGGGATGGGACGACAAGCTGGGCACGCTTGAGGCTGGCAAACTCGCTGACATCATCGCGATACCCGGCAATCCGCTCGACGATATTACGCGTCTGGAAAACGTCAGTTTCGTTATGCTGGGCGGCAGAATTCTCAAATCGCCGGACGCGGCAAAGCCGGTGAAGGGAATGCTCATTCAATAACAACAGGGTCCGTTCACAGAGGCTGCGCGATGTTGATCACAATGATCGTGTTTTTCACCTACCTGGCCATCCTGTCCGGTCTGGCGATCTGGAGCAGCCAGGACTCAAAGTCTCTGAAAGGTTATTTCCTGGCGGGTAAAAAACTTCCGTTTTGGGTCGTCGCATTCAGTACAAACGCGACCGGCGAAAGCGGCTGGTTGTTACTTGGGCTCACAGGTATGGGCTATGCCGTCGGTGCGCAGGCATTCTGGGTGGTCGTCGGTGAGGTCATTGGAATCGGGCTGTCATGGACGCTGATTTCGCGGCGACTCAAGAAGATCAGCGATGAAACCGATGCCATTACCGTCCCCGATGTGCTCGAAGCGAAATTCAATGATCACCGGCATATCCTCCGCTGGATATCCGTTGTCGTTATCCTGACGATGGTGACGGCTTACGTTACCGCGCAAATGGCGGCATCCGGAAAAGCGTTCGTCGGCTTCATTGAAGTCGACTACGCAACGGCAGTGGTGCTCGGCGGAATCGTGATCATTGCCTATACGATTGTCGGCGGTTACAAGGCCGTCTCCTATACGGATGTTGTGCAGGGAATATTGATGCTCATCGGCCTAATCGTTGTGCCCCTGGTCGCAATCGATGCCGCCGGCGGCTGGCAAAATGTAGCAGCCAGTCTTTCGCAGCAAGACCCCGCGTTGCTCAGCATGTCGAGCGTGACAGCATCCGGGATGGCAGGGTGGGTGTTGTTGTTCAGTTTTTTGGCTATCGGTCTGCCGTTCCTCGGTGTACCACAGCTCATGACACGATTCATGGCGGCGAAAGACGATCGCGAATTACGCAAAGCCCGGGTGATGTCGATTACTGTCATTCTGTTGTTTGATATTGGCGCCGTCACCGCGGGCATGGCGGGCAGGGCGCTGTTTCCCGACCTGGCGGATGCAGAAACGGTTTTTCCACATCTGGCGCGCGAGTTGTTTCCGCCGCTCATCACCGGCGTGCTGATGGTAGTTGTCATATCAGCCATCATGTCGACGGTCGACTCGTTGTTGCTGTTGGCGTCATCGGCCGTCGTTCGGGACATGATGGACAAGATTTTCGAGAGCACCCGTTCTGACGAGTCACTCGCCCGCATTGGCAAGATCGTTACTCTGGTTATCGGCGGGATTGGTGTCGCGCTGGCTGTTGGCGAAGTAAAGCTTTTGTTCTGGTTCATCCTGTTCGCCTGGTCCGGCCTGGGTGCGGCATTCGGCCCGGTTATTATCTGCATGCTGTATTACAAAAAAACCACGCTACAAGGTGCTGCCGCCGGCATGG
>Ga0316187_10005823_pt1 | contig 10645 bp, 10 predicted proteins | sample CroRivburrow1_MG_FD_204927 | JGI IMG/M metagenome (GOLD analysis project Ga0316187, IMG submission 204927) | Coastal sediment microbial communities from Maine, United States - Cross River worm burrow 1 | ecosystem: Environmental > Aquatic > Marine > Coastal > Sediment | place: USA: Maine...
TATCCCGACCAAGCACATGTCTCAGCTCCTGCTCCCACTCCCGTATATTGGGTTCAGCTGTTGCAAATACAGCTTTATCTTCATCAACGTGAACAGGAAGGATTTTGAAACGCCCTGCATAGGCTTTGGATACAACCGAACCTACAGAATCCACATCAATCTTCAGCGGATCAACACGGAAATAAGGCAAATCAACATAGCCGGCAAACCACTCGGTTAAACACTCAATCGTCAGCTCAGCATGGGGTGGTGCCGATGATTTCAGGTGTCGCCCTGCCAGCCAGACCAGCGGATGGATCTCAACCTTAGAACCTCTGATACTCTCATGCAGCCGCCGGACATTATCAGCCTCTTTATGCGATAGCAGGCCATCTTTAACCATTGCCGGTAATAATTCATTGACGTCCAGTTTTCGATCAACAGCTGGAGTACTTTTATTATCTTTTGCCATTCAATTTCACATTAGCCGATGGAGAAATCAGAAAATTCTTGCGCAGGCAGCATCTCAGACACAACCTCAAACACCTCAGCAGACTCAGGCCCCTGATGCAGCCAGCGTTTTAGTGCTTCGAGTGCCTGCAGCTCACCACATGCCATAACCTCAACGCGGCCATCCAGTAGATTGTGTGCATAACCTGTAAGATTTAATTGCTCTGCCTGCTGCCGGGTGTTGGCTCGAAAGAAAACACCTTGAACCCGGCCTCTAACAAAGCAGCGCATACAGGTTTTCATCTATGTTCCATACACTATTCTTTTTCTGACTGAGCGATAAAATCCTCAAGTGATTTGGCCGTGATAGTGCCCGCCTCACGAGCCGCAACTTCACCTTTTGGATTAATCAAAAAAGAGGTCGGCATCCCAAACACTGTTCCAAAGGGTGTCTCTACAGCCATCTCAACCTGAACAATAGGGTAGGTAACCGATTTATCCTTTATAAAACTACGCAGCTTATCCAGCTTGATACTCTCCATATTCAAGCCCAACACCACCGCTTTATCGGCCTTGTGTTTATTATGAAATGCCTCAAGTTCAGGCAGCTCCTTAATACAAGGCATACACCAGGTGGCCCAATAATTTACCAGCACCCACTTTCCACGGTAATCACTTATGCGTTGTTCCTTACCGTTGATATCAACAGCGGCAAACGCCACAGGCTCTGCATGAGCCATTGACTGCAAAACAAAAAGACAAAGCCCCCAACAAAAGGCAACTGATTTAACAAAATCCACTCTTCCTCCAGCAAGCATGCATACAGTATAGTCTGCATTCTGCGTATATAATTCGCTAAATACAATAATTTACATCAAAAACCCCTGGATTTATGTCTACCCTTAAAGGAAGACATTCTAGGCATTTTTATATCAAAATAGCGTTTGCACAAATTAGGACCCTTTACAGGCAAATACTTGGATCCAGCAATGACAGACCAGCCACAACATCCAGTAAAGAAAAAAGGCCCAAGCTCTCTGCAGCTGACCGTTCCCGCTCAAGACAGCATTGAACATCCTAATGTAGAAACGAACCCAGCCAGACTGACTGAGTGGCTCAAGCATTTACCACATGCAAACCCATTATCTGCAGCTACTACACTTTATGAGTCCATATTCCAGCTCAATAGGTTCCCAGGAACAGTACAACAACGTTATGAGTTGGCAACCTGCTACCAATCCCCCTTTGAAGTTATCTATAAGGCTGCACGCAAAGCTACACAGAAAAAAGGGGCTCAATCTGCCTTGAAGCAAACCGACATAAACCCCATAACCATAAAGCTCACCATTGAACTTGCATACAGTTATAAGCTCATTATTAATGAGCATCTTCAGCTTAATAATATAGATAAGTACCAGCAGCAGTTTGGCGCCGCCATTTTTTCAGCAATGAAGGCCATCACATTAGAGCTAATGCTGGAATACTCAAATCTCATACCTGATTCAAAAAAAGCATGGCGTGAACTCTTTCAGCTATACACCCTGGCAGAAGAGTATGGTTTAGAGAAGAGTCCTATAGAGGATGGGGTATCAATTGATCACCTGTTTAAACAAATCCTTCTTATCACCATCATCGATCCATACCACCTTCCACGAGGAGAGGCCTGGAACTGTTACAACTATCTTACCCACTGGGCAGTGAAAGCCGAGCTGCATATCTCAAACACCGTACCTGACAACATCACGGGGCTATTTTTAGTGGACTTACAAGCGATGTATCCACCCAAGCCTCCAGAGCCAAACAGCCCTCTACAGCAGGAACGCCACCGGCTATTGCATGTTAATTCACTCAATCTGGCAATCCACCAACAACGAAAACAGTTGCTGGAAAACGAAACTATTGAGCCGGAAGGAACAGAGGGCCTCTCAAAAGAACAAACAAGCCAGATGTTTCGCCACATGTTACTTGCTTGGCATGTACGCCCTACTCGCAGAAGCGAACGACATGAAAAGTATGGATCATACTCTGCCACCTATGGCCTGAGCGCAATCAACCATTACCTTAACAAAGGAGCATTCACACAGGAGGATGAAACACCAACAGCTGATTCAATGGATAGTGATTCGCTAACGCTCGAAGATACCCTATCGTTTCATAGGGAAAACAAACACCACCAAATATACTCATGGCGTATTTTTAACAGGAGTACAGGTGGTGTTGGCATTATAGTACCTCCTCCCTTCCCTAAAGATTTGCAAGTCGGCCAGCTTATTCTGATTGAACTTGATATCGATGCAGAAAAGAAACAGTTAAAGACAGGTATTGTGCGGCGAATGATCGAACGCGATGCAAACACGCTTGAAATTGGCGTGCAGTTTTTACCCGGAAAAATAGTGCCCATATCCATCCGTCCCTATTTTTATGATAAAGAGATCACGGCTGACTTCCAGCATGGCATGCTAATGGATAGAGGTTCCAAGGCAGCGCAAGCACTATTAACACCACACGGAATGTATAAACCACAACGAGAATTCGTACTCGATAATCACGACTTTGTGCAACGAATAATATCTGATGACATTATTGAAACCACACCTGTTTTTGACTGCTTTGACTACCATGAAGTAAAGCACCATCAAACAGAGTAATAGCTAGCCTGCATTTCTCATCATCAAGCTCCATATCAGATACATTCATCATGAAATATATCCTTGTTTTGTATTACAGCCGTCATGGCTCCACCTCTGAAATGGCCAGACAGATTGCGCACGGCATAGAGAAACAAAACGATATTGAAGCTAGGATACGCACCGTTCCACCTGTCTCCACCGTGTGCGAATCCACAGAGAGCAGCATTCCAAAAAGGGGGGCACCTTACGTCACACTTGATGATCTACGCAATTGCTCAGGCCTTGCGCTTGGGAGCCCAACGCATTTTGGCAATATGGCAGCATCCTTAAAATATTTCCTGGATTGCACCAGTTCATTATGGCTATCAGGTGAGCTAATAGGAAAGCCAGCTGCCGTATTTACATCAGCATCCAGCTTGCATGGAGGGCATGAAACCACCCTGACTTCGATGATGCTTCCACTACTACACCATGGGATGATTGTGCTTGGACTACCTTACAGTGAAGTAGAGCTACTGCACACTAAAACCGGTGGCACACCCTATGGTCCCAGTCACTGTTCCGGTGTTGAGAATAGTTCATCGCTCAGCAAGGACGAACAAACACTATGCCGATCTTTAGGAGAAAGATTAGCGACTACAGCAATGAAACTTAATACCTAATTATGTTTGAAGAAGCTATGCGGCTCAGCATTTATTTCCATACTGCAGCTGGAGCAAACACAAAATATTAATTATTGATTTGAACAGTCCGACTCTCATCCATGCGACGGATCAAGGCGTTCAAGAAAACTTCCACCAATCTGAACAAGAAAAATAAAAGCCCTAACACACACCAGTCCGAGAAAGAATATCCCGAAACTCCAGTAGATCACACCAAGGCACAAAAGCACTATGCTGCCTAAAAAGGTTGACAGAAAAAGCCAAAACATCAGGATCAACCCACTACCTTGTTGAACTTCAACCCACTCAGTCAACCATGGTTTTATCGCTTCAACTCGTGCTATCAATCCATGTTGCTGGTTTTCTGTATTCATAGCAGCATTCCTCTTGAGAAGTGAGATAATTCTCACTCTTACTATGGTTAGCGGCAGCTTCTCCGTTATTTTTAATCCAACATGAACAAATGTGATCAAATACGCAGAACACCGCATCCCTGCACCCATACCCCCCATTTAATTCAGCTGATACTTCAATTGACTTGAAAAGTCGGTTTTTTTATCCTTAGCGGTGTTCGGGCACGGTTGGCAGCAGGCAATCTCAACCAATTAGATATGTTGATAATTAGATTAGTTCCGCATCCAAGCATTTTTTACACTAGGCCTGCACCCCGCCTTTTATTTGATTTCAATTTACAGATCAAAAGGTTACAGAACATCCCAGCGATATCTATCGCTAATTCCATGCTCAGCCGATCACCGTTCATCAGCTCAGCCAACACAGTATTTTGAGGACTTATGGTTCAAATCAAAGACTTTGATACCCTGCTTGAGGCTACTCGCCAGCAGCCGGAAACCTTCCAGCTTCTATTTGTTTTTGCCAAAAGCGCCCTACCCCCAGAACATACCGAAGAGCAGGCTGAACGTTTTAAATCAGGCTGTGGTGGGGAATTGACCCCCATGATGTGTGTGGACAAAAACCTAGATGAGCTCACTAACTTCAAGGCTCTTACATTGGAAGCTGACAAGCTGTTTATCGATTGGCAAATGGTCTTTGTTGGCGCACTACCTGGCGGAGTTGGATCACCACCCGACAAGGCAGCGATTGACGATTCACTCAAGAACATGGTCCAGGCAATCCAGTTTGGCGGTGATATGTCTGGCTATCTGATATTCGACAAGGACGGGGGTCCAATCCGCATCGTTTGAACAAGTCTCATGGCTGCCCAAACCGCAGGTATAGCACTTTCAGTTATCGCCCACGCCCTCCTGTTCTATGTGGCAGGAGGGGTCTCTCTCCCTGAGCCTCATACGGAGAGGGTCATCCACGGCAAGTTGAGCATCACTGTTACCCAAAGAACCCCGCTACCGTATCAAGAGCCTATAACCACCGTGCCACAGCCTCCAAAGACCCGTTCTACAGAAGAGAACCACACGAAAACAGCAGCAACCGCCCATAATGTCCTGCCACAGCAGAAGAAACCCACCTCAACCCAAGCACCAGCCATCGCTCAATCACAACCTGAAGTCAGAAAAAAACAGTCTCAGATTGAACAAACAGCTGCAGTAGCCTTCAGCACACCTCAGCAGACATCCAGCAAACCGGTCACTCACTCGTCTGTTGAAACAGCAGAGATGCCCCAGCATGCCGCAATCAAGATAGAACAGCATGTAGCAGCAAAAGAGAATCACAATATAACGCCGCCTTCTGTCATTCTAGAGATTGAATCCAACTACACCACAGCGCTATTGAAGGAGATAGAACGCCACAGACGCTATCCACTGCGCGCCAGGCGGCGTGGCGACGAAGGCGAAGTACTCATTGAGTTCACCATCCCTGAAGATGGTGAGGTCACCGGCATTCAGGTAGCCTCCAGCTCCCACTCCAGCAGCCTTGACCAAGCAGCATCAAAGGCACTTGAGCAATTAAGGCAGTTCAAACCCATCCCCCAACAGTTACAGCGCACAAGCTGGGATTTTCGCATTCCTGTCCGGTTTGCGCTCAATTAAGCACTTGTGAAAACCTATCCTTTGGATAGAATAGGCAGCCCGGAAAGGTGCCCATATTGGGTTAAAAGGGAACAAGGTGCAGCGGTTCGCCGCAAGTCCTTGACTGTCCCCGCAACTGTAAGCAAGTAGTCCGATTACATAAGTGCCACTGATCAAAAGATTGGGAAGGCCGTACCGGATGTAGATCTGCAAGTCAGGAAACCTGCCTTTCCAGCGTCGTGATTCCATAGAACGGGGTATTCCGTGGAGCGGTCATCCGTTTCTGACGCATTCAAGTGGGCTGGAAGAGGCCCGTGCTTGTTTGCAGCCCACTGGGGGCTTTCCCCCACTCTCAAACAGCCTCCTCTCCCCGCCCTGCTCTATTAATGCAACGGAGAGAATCCGCTATGAAAATCACATCCGGGCTCACGCCTGTTAAGCTCATCACCGCAGCCATCACCCTGGCTCTGTCCTCTGCGTCCGCCAGCGCCATGACTGAGCTGAATGCCATCAATGTCACAGCAACCCGCACCGCACAAACTGTTGATGAGACCTTAGCCGCCGTTACGGTCATTACCCGAGAAGATATCGACAACCTGCAGGATCACGACCTGACAGAACTACTCGATGGCCTACCCGGCCTCACCCTCACTAATACTGGCGGTCTTGGTAAAACAGCCAGCATCCGCCTGCGTGGCACTGGATCCGGCCAAACTCTGGTGATAGTCGATGGGGTACGCATTGGCTCTGCCACTCTGGGAGAGGCCGCACTGCAGCATCTGCCGCTACAAAATATTGAGCGCATCGAAATAGTTCGCGGGCCACTTTCACACCTCTATGGAGCAGACGCTGTTGGCGGCGCTATCCAGATATTCACGCGTAAAGGTGGGCAACAGACACAAATCAACGCTGAGGTCGGCTACGGCTCACACGACACTAGCAGCAGCTCTTTTGGCATCTCAGGCTCACACAACAACACCAACTATAATCTGCAGATCTCCCAGCTCAAATCTGACGGCTTCAGCGCCTTTAAAGACAACAACCCAGACAGGGATGGCTATCGAAATCAGTCATTTGCAGCCCAGCTTGGGCATCAGTTCAGCAATAGTTTAAAGTTAGGGATCAACATCCTACACGCCGACGGCTACAACGAATACGACAGCGCCTGGGTTCCTGCCACTGACTACAGCTCGGACTTCTTGCAGCAATCTGTCAGCAGCAAGCTGGAGTATTCACCAACAGCATGGTGGGATCTCTCACTCTCGCTGGGTGAAACCAAGGATGAAACCACCAATCTTACTAATGGCAGCTTTGCCTCCTTCTTTGATACCGAGCGGCGTCAAGCCTCCTGGCAAAACAACTTCTTCATTGGTGATGAGGCCATTCTAACCCTGGGAATGGATTTTCTACGCGACAAGGTGGCCGGCAGCAGTACCTACAGTGAGGATAAGCGACACAACAGTGGCTACTTTATCCAATACCAAAGAACCTTTGGAGCCAATAATTTCACTCTCGCACTGCGACATGACGACAATGATGCCTTCGAAAATCGAAATACAGGCAATATTGCATGGGGGTACGAATTTTCAGAAAGCCTACAATTTAGCGCATCCTATGGCACAGCCTATGTAGCACCCACCTTTAATGATCTCTATTACGTGGACCCTTGGGGCTCAAGCGGTAATCCTGATCTCACTCCCGAAAAATCCAAAAGCATAGAACTGGGTCTGAAAGGCAAGCAGGGATGGGGGCATTGGAGCCTGAATATTTTTCGTACCAGCATCATAGACTTGATTTCCTGGGTTGAAACTCCTCCCGGCAGCTGGATCTACCGGCCACAAAACATCAGTAAGGCACGCATTAAGGGCCTTGAAGCCAGCATCAGCAGCAGAGTGGCGGGGTGGGGCATTGCAGGCAATTTGACCCTGCTCGACCCACAAAACACAACGATCGATAAACAGCTAATACAACGCCACAAACGAACCCTGCGAATCGACATCGATCGTGATTTTGGTAAAACCCACGTTGGCGCAACACTACAGGCCCGCAGCTACAACTATAACGATGTCCAAAACACCGAACGAGCCAGCGGGTTTGCCACCGCTGATCTTCGAGCTAGTCATCAACTAACACCAAACTGGCAGATCAGAGCCGAAATCAGCAATCTCTTTGACAAGGATTACGAAACCATCAAAGGCTATAACACTGAGGATAGGGCCATCTTTGCCGCCATCTCCTACCAGTCAAAGTGATAAGATGGGCCGACAGCACTACACGCCTGCCGGCTTTTTCAACAACACAATCAGAGCACTATGAGCCCGCAGCAACAATGAGCAAAACCCTCTTTATCGCCCTGCTGCTGCTCATCTGCCCACTCTCCAGTCAGGCTAGTGAGCAACCAACCCGCATCGTCTCCATCAATCTCTGCACCGATCAGCTGCTGCTGTTGCTGGCTGATCCATCACAGATCACATCAATCAGCTACCTTGCTTTAGAGCCAACCAGCTCCTTCATGGCTGAACAGGCACAGCAATATCAGATCAACCACGCCAAAGCCGAAGAGCTGTTAACACTCAAACCTGACCTAATCCTGGCCAACGAATACTCTGACCGGGCGTTGATCGCACTGCTGGAAAAACTGGGCTATCAGGTGGAGCGCTTTCCTCTCCCCTTCAGCATTGAAGGCATTCAGCGCAACATTGCACGCATGGCGCAACTTCTTGGACAAGAGCCACGCGGAGAAGAACTGATCAACCAGATGAATCAACGGCTTGATAACATTGCCCAACAGCGGCCAGCCACACCTCCCAAGGCACTCTTCTATCAACCCAACAGCTACACCAGCGGGAGCAATACCCTACAGGACACAGCCCTACATCTGGCCGGCTGGAGAAATCTGGCAGCAGAGGTGGGCATAGAGGGCTATAGCGCTATCGACATCGAGGCCCTCCTGCTGGCGGAGCCCGAACAGCTCTTCACATCCCCCTATGCCCCTGGCTCCCGATCTCTGGCGCAACATCAGCTCTCACACCCGGCACTTAAGCGAGTAACCGCTGGACGAGCGATGATTGAGGTCGACTATAAATTCTGGATCTGTGGCGGCCCAATGATTGCCGATGCCGTAGAGCAGCTGCACCGGAGCCTGCCAAGATGAGGCAAACCCGGGCGCTCACCCAAAAGCAGCTTACCGGCGGACTATCCCTGGTGCTGGCAGCCCTGTTTCTGCTATCACTCTTCATCGGCTCCAATCCCATTCCACTCTTTCAGGCGGCACGCGACACCCTGTTGGACACCCCATCCGTTATTGCCCTGATCTTCTCGGAGGTGCGTCTGCCACGCGCCCTGATCGCACTCTTTACCGGCGCTACCCTAGGACTATGCGGTGCTGCCATGCAAGGGTTGTTACGCAACCCTCTGGCCAGCCCTGGTCTGATTGGAAGCGCCAGCGGCGCAGCACTTGGGGCCGTCTGCATGCTCTATTTTGGAATAGGCACCATGCTACCCATGGCCCTGCCCATTGGTGGCATGGCCGGCGCCCTGATGGCTACGCTACTGGTCTATCTGCTGGCAGGGCGTGATGCCGGAACCCTGACCCTGATCCTGGCGGGTGTTGCCATCAACGCCATGGCACTGGCACTCATCTCCCTGCTACTCAATCTGGCCCCAAGCCCCTATGCCGTACGGGAGATCGTACTCTGGATGATGGGCTCCATCGCCAATCACAGCATGGATGACTTCCAGATCATGCTACCTGGCATCCTACTTGGCTGGTTCCTACTGATTGGCACTGGTCGCTCTCTGGATGCCCTGACCCTGGGTGAAGAGACCGCCACCACCATGGGGATCAGCCTGCCCCGATTGCGCTGGCGCATCTTCCTGGCTATTGCTCTGGCTGTGGGTTCAGCCATTTCCATCACCGGTTCCATCGGCTTTATCGGTCTGGTAGTGCCTCATCTGCTCCGTCCGCTGGTTGATCACCAGCCCTCCAGATTACTGCTAACCAGCGCCATTGGCGGCGGCATACTGCTACTGGCAGCCGACATCTGCGTCCGACTCTTCCCTGCGGGAACTGACATCAAGGTGGGCGTGCTCACCTCTCTGGTCGGCGCCCCCTTCTTCCTCTATCTGATCATCAAGAGCAGGCGGTTTGTGCTATGAAACAACTGCACGCGGAGCAGCTGTCACTCTCTCTAGATGGACGCCAGATTCTCAAGTCACTCTCATTTAATCTGCAAAGCAGTGAGATGCTTGGGTTGATTGGTCCCAATGGCGCTGGCAAGACCACTCTGCTACGGTTATTAGCGGGACTACTCAAGCCAGGCAATGGCACCATCAGCCTGGATAATGTCGCCTATTCCAAGATCTCCCCACAACTGCGTGCCAGAAAGATCGCCTACCTGGCCCAGAGCGGCACCGCCCACTGGCCAATGAGCGTGGAACGCATTGTATCGCTTGGCCGCCTACCGCATCTATCAGACTGGCAAAAGCCAGGAGAGCATGATGAACAGATCATCCAAAAGGTGATGGCGCAGACCGATCTTGTCGGCTTTGAACAGCGGCAATTTAATACCCTCTCAGGCGGTGAACGCGCCCGTGTTCTATTGGCCCGCGCCCTGGCCGCTGAGCCAGAAATTCTACTGGCCGACGAACCTGTCGCTGCACTGGATCTGGCCCATCAGCTGGAGATGATGAGCTTGCTCAAACAGTTCTGTAACCAGGGAGGCGCTGTGGTTGTAGTGCTGCATGATCTACGATTGGCTGCCCACTATTGCCATCGGCTGCAGCTACTGGCCCAGGGGAGCGAACTCGCCAATGGTACTCCAGCCGAAGTGTTATCTGCGAAGCATGTGGAGCAGGCTTTCGGCATCAGGGTGCGTGAGGGGTCCGGCACAATCAGCAGCGCATTTACACTGCCCTGGGAGAGAGAAGAGAGGAGGTA
>Ga0316187_10005826_pt1 | contig 10644 bp, 27 predicted proteins | sample CroRivburrow1_MG_FD_204927 | JGI IMG/M metagenome (GOLD analysis project Ga0316187, IMG submission 204927) | Coastal sediment microbial communities from Maine, United States - Cross River worm burrow 1 | ecosystem: Environmental > Aquatic > Marine > Coastal > Sediment | place: USA: Maine...
GCTGCAGCGGGCTCGGCGGCCTCCACGGCCTCCGGATTCACTGGGACTGGTAGGGTACTGCCGGGACCGCCAGAGTGTCGGGGGGCACCGTGGGGACTGCTGGCAGCCCCGGCAGATTCGGGGGTGGACATCAGAGCTTACTGGCGTGATCGGCGAACAGGTTGACGGTCACCGGGGCCTGCTTCTGGGCCTTGTCGGTGTCGCGGTATCCAAGCTGGGCCTTCAGGGCGAATATGGGGCCCGCGACATTGACCTCCCGGCTGGGGCGACGTAGCTGGCCGAACCAGTAGTCCGCCAGCACGGTCCTTGCGCGTTTTAGGGGACCCGTGAGCTCCGGGCGGGACGTCTCCAGTTCCCGCAGTTCGTCCACATCATCCAGACCAAGGGCCAGCGCGAGGCTTGGTTCACTTAGGGTGAATCCTTCCTCATCTCTGCGGGCTGCCCACATATTCACATACAATTCAAGGGTTTGCGCATCATTCAGCGCGGGGTTATCTTTCATTTCTCGGTGCCTCCAAGAGTTAATCACATGGATGCACGATACCTGAATCCCCCCGGGAATCAACCCGTCCCGGTACCGTTCATACCGGGACCCATACCGGGACCCCATACCGGGACCCCATACCGGGACCCTAATTTATCCTTATATTTCATTAACTTAACTCTAAATAAATAAATATAGTCCTTAACAAACTAACAAAACCAGTAGCCAGAAGTACTATACAGCGTCCGCGACACCATGCGCCCCGGGGGAGCTGCTGGGGAGCACTGCTGGGGAGGCTACTGGGGAGCCCCACACCACCACACGGCCACGGCGCTGGTGAATTGGCGATTCATACCGGGTACCGGGACCCCCTAGACATCTAAACCATTGATATCATTAAACTTTCCTCGAAAAACAGGGGGTCCCGGTATGGGGTCCCGGTATGGGTCCCGGTATGGTCCCGGTATCAATTCCCCCAGTATCCCGGCTTCTGGGGGCTTCTGGGGAGCTATTTGCCCCCAATAGCGTGATCTGGGTCACATTATTTCAACGAAGTGTTGACAAAGTGTTAAATCCTGTCATACTGGCCCCTCATCACCACACACAACCAACGACAGGAAGACACTATGAGCAATATCAACTACAGCAGCGAATTCGGCAAAATCGAGATAGACTTTGATCCCAGCAAGTACAAGACTGCGGCGGGTGCCGCCAAGGCATTCCACAAGGCTCTCTGCAAGCTTGCCAAGGCCTCTGGCGCCAACCCTGACTACGTGTTCCTGTGGTCACCTACAGAGACCGCATCACGCCACATGGGCGAGTGCTGGAAAGTCTGCTGGGAAGAGGGCTGCTTCGAGTGGGCTATCGGTACCAGCGACGAGTGCAGACGCCCCGGCGTATGGCACACCGAGCCTTACTACTCCTTCGATCTGGGCTTCTATCAGGACTGAGCCGAGGCCCGGCAAACCCTTAAACTTAACGGTAATGACAGGAAAATATTATGAGCAATTTTACAACGCAGGAAATCAGGTTCAAAAACAACAAGTGCAACATCAAGTCCACGCATCCCAAAGGCGTGACTGCCAAGGGCAATCTCTACCGCCTCGACGTCAACGCCCACAGCGTAACGGGCATCGAGGTGAAGGAGATCACGCTGAAAGACGGCACTCGGGTGACCACCATCACCGCCACGTCTGCCGACGGCACCTCGGTTGAACTGAACGCATATCACGTATAGTCGAAACGCCTCCGGGCGTCTGCAGGCAACGGCCTCCCTGCACTGATGAGACAGGCCACTTAACGACAGGAAAATGACTATGAGAAAACCAGAATTCAACGCAGCTTACACCCTGGCCCTGTACCCTCACGACGAGGACCAGTCAATCGAAGAGCGCCGGGAGGCCCAGCGAGGCCTGTACCGCGAGTTCCTGATGTGCACCGTGACTGACACCAGCTTCAAGGACTGGTACACGGTCGGGAACGCAGACTTCCTGACTGCAGGCGTGGTCGACGGGATCAATTACTACTCGCCGAATGAGGAGATGGAATGGTTCAATATCGCCGTGGATCACGTGAACGGGCTGGCCTTGCCAACCGGGTTCTACGAGCAGCAGGACATGGAGCCGGTCAAGTACGGGGACGAGGAACACCCCAGTTGCTACCGAATCGTCAACCATGACGGATGCCTGCACAATGCCTACGCTATCGAAGAGCTCCGGGGATTCACCCCGGAGGACCTTGACGCCGCCGCTGTCGAGCTGCAGCAATGGGCCTTCAATAACACTCCGGCACTGCAGAAAGGCAGCAACCTGATCCACCTCGATAACCTCGCGCAGATGATCGAAAGGTTCGACGGCAACGTGACGGGCTGCAGGCGGGCTCTGAAGGAAGTGAACGCCCTGTACGCAAAATGGTTCCCCAACGCATAGTCGAAACGCCTCCGGGCGTCTGCAGGCAACGGCCTCCCTGCACTGATGAGACAGGCCAACCGTGACAGGAGTACGATTATGATTTACTACAGTTTTCTCACCCACATAGGCAACTCTTGCCAGAAGTATTCTGGAAAAGCAGAGTCAGTTGCTGAGATTACGACACTGGCAAGGAAAATTGCCGCCAACCCTGAAGTCATCAAAATTCGGATTCTCTGGAAATAGGAGTACGATTATGAAAACAGTAACTCACGAAAAATACGCAATGGACAGCGACGCCGTCGAACTGGCCGGGGAGCTCTTGGACCTCGTCCTGAAACGCCAGACCTGCGAGCACCTGCAGTCTACCTCGGGCACCGTCATCGCCTTCCGGGAAGATGTGACACCCGGTACCTTCCGACTGGACTTCAAGTTCGGGGGCAGCCACCACATCTTGCCCCGGCAGCACAACTTGTCCCGGGACGAGGTCCTCAGGATCGTCGACGCCGTGTTCAATCACCAGACTGTCTGCAGCCAGTTCTATCCCTTTTTCGACAGGGAGATCAATCAGGGAGTCCGCTCCTGCCAGATCACCAGACTGGCACGTACCCGGGCACGCATTGTGTATGAAATGCCCAAGGCCGGGGTTATGGAAGGCTGGGTCCCTTACACCAAAGTCGGTGAAATGATATTCATCCACGGATAATGTGAACCAGTTCTCGCTAGGGGTGTTGACAAGGTGTTAACACTCCTGTACACTGGCCACTCTTTCAATGACAGGAACAACACATGAAAAATCTTATACCAGAACAGAACGCCATGACCGCCATAATCCTGATGGAATCATTTCTCGAGAATGAAGAAGCATATCCTCACGTCCAAGAGTACCAGCAGGATCACGGCATCTACGAACTCCGCAGCCGGTTCATCGAGCTGGCCGCAGCCATCGAACAGGTTCTCGAAAACGACAGCACCATGATCGAGGACATCCAGTCCAAAGGCGACTTCACTGCTTTCGATTTTGAAATGGTGCCCGAGGTCCTTCGCCAGATGGACCCAATGTGGGAGATGATGGCACGCATCGGGTTCGCGTATGATCCGGGCGTTCTTAAAATCTCGAAGGTGGGCCTGAAACACACAGTGGCGGTCATCCTTGAGTCCATGCGAAACGACGCCGTAGCAGCCTAAGGGAGGTATCCTCAAGCCCCTGCTCACCCGGGGGCTTCGGGATGCTACCGACGGCATCATTCGACAGGAGAAAGTTATGATAATAATTCTTGATGAGGTGTCATACGGCGCCATCACTGAAACCGCCGAAGCTTTCGGCTGGGAAGACCCATTCGAGGACCGGGATTACATCTCACCTCAGGATGCTGACGCTGTTGAAGACAGTGCCATCGATTACCTGAAACAAAAAGAAATCTATCTGGTCAACGAGGAAGTCTCGGAGTCACTGGTAGATTCACTGGAAAATTGCGAGGAACCTTACTTATGAGAATTCGAGACGTAAATCGCCGTAACCCGCACGCCACAGCCGTGCTCGCCTATTTCCAATGGAATGATGGCCTTGAGGAATCGTGGTCTCATTCAGAGCGCCGGTACCTCGCCGAGTTCGATCTGGCCCCATGGGATAATGGCCGGGAGAAAGGGTACGTGCTTTCTCTGGGGGCCGGGCACAAGCGGAGGAATATCGCCTTCTTTGAAAACCGTACCAGTGACGACATCATTGCTTGGGCATGGACCGATGACCGTGCAGGCTGCCATCTCCCCACATGGCGCGAGGTGGCCGCAGAAGGCCCGGATATCACTTACGAGACCGACGTCCACGGGGCGTACAAGATGGCGGAACTCATCATGCAGGACTTCACTGATTTCTGGCTGGCCAACACAATCAACTAGCAGGAGGTATCGTCGAGCCCCTTCACTGAGGGGGCTCCGCAATACTAACAGCGACAGGAGAGACCAATGTGAAAACTCGTATCCATGTAAACCAGCATAACATCCGGGCCAACGCCAAGGGTGCGGACCTGCCCGTGCTGACGGTCAAGGATTACAAACAAAACCGAAAGTGCAACGAGGTTGCATTCACCAACGGGCGAGTAATTTATAGCCCGGACAAACCACTATCCTGCGGGGCCAAGGTGTGGATTGAAACTGATGAGCCCGTGGAGATTATTCGATGAGACTTGGAAAAATCCAGAAAGAAGTACTGGGGAATCTTGCCCAGCACAACGACGGCGTATGGTACCGCCACTGCGGCTGGGTGTGGGAGTGCAGTGCGCATACCGAGAAAATACTGGACACCATGGTCAAACATGGTCTGGTTAAGAAGACAAAAATCAAGGCCGGAATCCTGGCCCGGGATGGTTACAAAATTACTCAGGCAGGGAGGGACGCCGCATGAATATCGATCAGGCCAAAGCATTGAACAGCCAGAGCAGGGTCCGGGTAGATGAGCCGGACCGGGGGAGGCCTGATGTCGGGGTGGTCAGTGTGAATCCCAACGCCAAGGTCCATACCAACCTGCACGGGAAGAAATTCGTGTGGGTGTCAGTGGAGTTCAAAGAACCCGGGAGACCTTGGTTCTCTCAAATCTGGCCAAGTACCCGATTGACCAGAGTGTGAACTGGATCACACTAGGGGTGTTGACAAACTGTTAACACTCCTGTAGAATGCGTCTTGCAAGTTTGGGAATCTTTCGACAGGAGATGTACATGGAATTAAAAACCTACAAGCAAAACGGCAACCGCTACTGCGGGCCTGCAGTCATCAGCATCCTCACCGGTGTTGGTAGCAAGCAAGCTGCGGCGGTAATCCGATCAATCACACACGAGCGTGCCGTGTATGGAGTTCACGAGCACCACATGCGGCAGGCCCTTGAGACGTTCGGTCTGCAGGTGACTGAGTTGGAGCAGCACGAAAAGCTCCCCGCACGGGAACGCCCGACACTGGCAGCATGGTTACGCGAAAGCAAACCCATGCGCAAGAACGGCAGAGTCTTCCTGATATCAGGCGGCGGACATTTTTTCATCATCAGGGACAGCGAGTACGTTGATAACCTGACGAGCGGCAAACCCGTGCTGATCGATGAGGCTAAGATCGGCCTCAGGTCCCGGGTACGTCGAGTGTCAGAAGTAACGGCACCTCGGGGGATCACAATGCCTGACGTGCTGAAACCGAACCCGATGGCAAGTCACGAGCGCAAGATGCGTGCCCTGAATAACAAGAGCCGGGTACTGGCCCAGTCACTGGCAGCACGATACAAGATTGTGATCGAACGTGACCTCGGCATGGACAGCAAACCCTACTGGGTAAGTCATGACCTGCTAGAGGATACGGAGCATGATCCGTTCGACGGTGACCACTACGTGCACGAGTGGTACGAGGTACTGGAACGTGTGCAGGCCTACGTCGAAGCACTCGGTAGACTGGCCAAAGACAAATAATTTCCTGTCGGCCCAGTGCCCCTTCGGGGGCCGGGTCCCCGGCGAGTAGTAAGCCGGGATGAATAAGCTACGGAGCAGAAACCGGAGCCGACAGCAAACCACCAAACCTTGACAGGAGTACGATTATGAACACAGAAGATATCATCAAGCAGTTCCCCATACCCGAAGCGGATCGTGACTGGCTGATGGGTGCCATCGCCACACGAGGTAAATACCGCGGCAACCTGAAGGCCAAGGCGTCGGGTACTGCCGCAGAGAAAGCAGCATGGCAATGCCTTGTGGGCTTCCTCGCCCCGGCCCGCGTCAATGCGTACGCACTGATGATGATGGACGAGGCAACGGCTGGTACGTACCGCCGTATCGACGCCGAGCTGATGCGTACCAACACCATCGTGCCCTTCCTGCTCAATGCAGGCGAGCCCGGCCTTCGCTGGAACCTCTGGTCCACACGTTACGACGCCGCCAAGGTAGAGGCAATCATCCCGCAGTTGCTGCAGGCGTGGAAAGATAAACTGCAGGAGGCCGCGTAATGGGACGTTCAGTATCGACACCTTCGGGTGCAGCGTTAGTGGCCTATCGCAACGTCAGTGACCACGGGCATGACAATTTCTGCCACACGTGTGACGAGGAAGGTAACGAGGAATGGGAGTGCCCGGAGTGCAAGGCCGATCTGAGAGACTTCGAGCACTACTGCGAGTTCCGGGCTCAGGATGACTGGGAGGACTTCAAGTCCTGGCTGATGGACACTGCCCAAGAGCAGTGGCCGAGCCTGGAAGAGTGCGACAAATGGATAGGCCGGGAAGACCTCGCCCTCCTGTGCAATTCGCATGTATACTTTGGGATCAGCGAGTACTGTGGACTGGTTGCAATCTGGATGGTAGACCGCCGGGATACGGACGGGTACCAGACCTACGAAGAGGGCGAGCGCAATCTGGCACGCCGTTGGGTGGATCAGGTTGCTGACAAGTTCGACGCGCTGTTTGGTGAGTACAACAGGCTTGGCACAATGAGCAATGGCGAAGGTGTCTTCCAGGTAAAGGAGAAAGCAGCATGAGTTATATTACAGAGGCAATAAACACCCTGAAGGCGACACGCTGGGAATTATTCAAGGCACGCCTGTTTGGCAAGACGGTGAAGGGCTGGGATGGAGACATCACAGTCACTCTGAAATTTTACAAAGGGCATTATTATTTAATCGGAGTAGAGAAAAATGAAGACATTTGAAGAGGCACAAGTAATCGTAGAAGCGGCAGTGGACACGCTGTGTAACACCCTGGATGTAGAGTTCCCCGGTGCTGACAGTTCATCTCCCGGGATCACATCCAATTTCCAGGGACTGCTGGTCAAGCACGTGGCAGCCATGCTGCAGGGCAAACCCTCGTATAAGGTGCAGACCCAGGTCACGCTGCCGGAATTGGTAGGTCCCGAAGAACTGGCCAGGCACAGAGACGGCCTGTGGAGGAGGCTTAACAGCGTTAAGGACACCCTGCGGGAAGCAAAGAATATGCACCTGCAGAACAACGATCCTGACCTGGATGCGGAACTGCGGGACATAGTAACGAACTGGTCAGACCGGCACGACGCGATGGCCGAGAAGTGGAACACGTTCGTGAAGAAGTACGGCAAACTTTTGTAAAGAAAGTGGTATGGGGTGTTGACAAGTTGTTGACACCCCTGTACCATCCTTAACTCAAATTAATTACCAGGGGATAGACCATTGAAAAACACTGACCGCATCGAGGCTGGCCTCGACTTACTCGACACCCACAATGCCATGCAAGGTAGCAACGGGGACCTGCAGGATGACATCGTGGACGCCGTAGCTAACCTGCTGCACTACGCCGCTGACCAGGGTGAGGACATCGCCCTCATCTCAAGCCTGGCAGTAGTCCACGCCAATTATGAAATCGAAGAGGAGGCGTAGCGTGAGTATATTGAAGGACGCCTTCGTACGGAATAGCCATGAGGACCTGCCCGACTACTGGGACCTCACTGTGAACATGGAAACGCTGACTGACCACGAGAACAACGTGGAACCGCAGAAACTCGGCCTCATCAAAGACCGCACCCTGGTCGCGGAGTTAAATGTCGGGTTCAGGTGCAACGACGCCCAGCTAGATGTCTCCACCCGGAATGCGAAGACCCTGATGCTGCATTATATATACCGGGAAGTGCTGGACAAAATGAATGAACTGCATATCGCCGTCGTAGCACATGATGAGCAGTCCTGCATGAAAATAATCAACGAGGTAAGAGACCTTGCCATATACACGGAGAACACTGATGCCTAGAGAAACAATTGCAGACTTGAAAAACAGGATCGAAGTGCTGGAAGAGGATTGCAATCGGTGCCATAGAAAAGTGGAGTCCCTGAGGTCTGACCGCGATATGCTAAACCGCCAGGTGATACACGACAAGAAAAGAATAGATTCCCTGAGCGAAGAGTGCGCGTTCTACCGAGGATACATGTCTCGGGTAAAGGACACCGACGGCAAACCGGACGAGATGCGCAACACGCACAACACTCCCGATGACCCCAGGGTGTCCGGATGAGGGGCTGCACACCTTGCAAGCTCTGGCTGGGGGACGAGGACCTTACGTGCCCGGTGTGCCATCGAGGCACCGACAAGATAGAGGTCCAAGAGTGTGACCATCCGATGTCCCACCGGCAAATAAAATCTACGACGTTAATGTACGATGGTACTGGATACGTTCAACATAACTGCACCAAATGCGGTGCCTTTTGGTAGGAGAAACCATGAAAATAACAATCGACATTCCCGGGATCATGATCACCGGATTGGATATGTCCAATCAGAACGCGGCCTCGATAGATTCCTTGCTGTACCAGGTAAGCATCCTGGCGAACAAGGACGTCGTCCTCCGCAGCGAATCAGACTTCCAGGTCATCTCAAGGCACCTGCCCAGGGATGAAAAGGAAGACCTCTGGAACAAATTCCTCTCCGCCGAGGAAATCCTGGACCGCCCCGCGTTCTGGGATGTATCCCCACCAATGCTAGAGGTGCTGGTGGCCCTCGCATTTATCACACTAGGAGTAGCAGCATGGTTAAGTTAATCGAACTGCCTGAAGATGAATCAACCAGGGCCGGGGCGTCACTTGCAGTACGCAAGATACTCCGCAGCCTGAAGAAGGATCACCCCGCATTCACAGTGCGCCAGGTCATGACTCAGCTCGACGGGGAGTTCACGTACGAGCAAACCCGCCAAGCACTGTTCTACCTCGAGCGGATGGATGAGGTGGAGAAGGCCGGATACATGCGTGGACGTACGCTTTGGAAGAGGGTAATGGAATGATCATATCTAAACAAGACCTCGAAGTCATGAGCCTGGTCGGTGCCTGCATGGACCGGTGTCCCCCAAAGGACAGGGTGCATAACCACAATGTGATCAAGCGGAGCTACACGGCTCTCCTGGACCGCATGCAGGACGACTACGAGCTCCGGCAGATTGAGACCAGTGAGCTGGAGAATCGCCTGGTGTTCGCCCTGATGCTGGTTGACGGGCCTGTCCGTGGACTGCCCGAGATATTCCTGACTGAGCAGGCAGCCATCGACTTCATGAGGACAGTGATCCACCAGCGTGGACACCTGTCGGACCTGACCAGGGACGAGGAACAGCAGATGGTAGTGGTAAAGGACCTGACTGATCCCAAACTGATCGGCAGGATCACACCGCTGCAGGTGCTGGGGTAATGCCCAAGCCGTACACCAAAATATTTAACGACGATTTCTTCGGCCAGGTCGTGGTCAGTAGGAGAATCGTCGAGGGGGTTCCCGCCATTGAGTTCGAGGTATCGGCGGAGGACTACGACAGCAACGTACTCTGGACCTGTATCACTTTTGAGGACAGCCCCGAGGGGGTAGCCGAGAGGGATAACATGTGGAATAAAATGAACCGCGCCCGAGTGGACGACGAGTTGGCCACAATGCTCAGGTACTTGAAACAACAGGGAGTATTACATTGAAAAAGAAAAAATTAATAGAGGACCTGCTCTGGCTGATGCTGGCGGTATCCTTCGGAGGCTTCGGGTATTTCACCGGGTATCTATACGGATACAACGCCGCCAATGAAGAGCTGGTCGAGATGATTGAGTCTATCATCGTCGAGCCCATCGCCCCCGCTAAAGTGGGAAGGGCAGGTGAGGCATGATGATTCGATTTTTCCAGTGGCTATGCCAGCGTGGTCCGGATAAGGTTATCTGCAATGAGTACCTCCACCGGTGGCACGTGATTCCCAGGAACCCGTTCTTCAATATCTACCTGCACGAGTTCGTCGGTAGTGATGATGGCCGGGCGGTGCATGACCATCCCTGGATCAACCTGACCTGGGTATTGTCCGGCCAGTACGATGAGGTTATGGAAACGGATACCTTTATCCCGGACACCAATGACATGTCGTTCGGTGAGCAGATCCAAGGCCGACGAATGTACAAGGTAAAGCGCCGCCGTAAATGGAACCTGGTATTCAGGAGGCCCACCGCCATGCACATGATTACTGGAGTGCAACCCAACACCTGGACGCTGTTCATCACAGGACCTCGTATTCGTAAATGGGGGTTCCGTGAGGGAGTGGTGGGTTGGAGGCCTTTCGATGCCAAAGACTAGCGCACAAAAGAACAAGGCCACCCGCACCAAGAAGAAACTCCTGGGCATGAAGGAGTTCAGAATGTGGGCGGACCCGGAAGAAATCAAACGTCTTGAAGAGATGCGAGGCGCCATCGTTTTACAACGGCGCCTGGATGGCAGCATTAAGTACAAAGGAGAGGGATGATGGATAAGAAGACGTG
>Ga0316187_10005827_pt1 | contig 10642 bp, 6 predicted proteins | sample CroRivburrow1_MG_FD_204927 | JGI IMG/M metagenome (GOLD analysis project Ga0316187, IMG submission 204927) | Coastal sediment microbial communities from Maine, United States - Cross River worm burrow 1 | ecosystem: Environmental > Aquatic > Marine > Coastal > Sediment | place: USA: Maine...
GACTCCGCTGCCACCGCTCGAACCACCAGCCGCGTAGTCGGTGTCGTAGGGATTGCGCGTGTATCCCTCGATGACCGAGTTCTGGGTGTCATACGTGCCCCAGGCAAACTCGGACATCGACGACTTCCCGATAATGATCGCGCCGGCGGCTCTCAGGCGGGCGACGACCGCGGCATCGACGGTCGGCATCAGCTCCGTCAGCGCGGCGCAACCGCCGGTGGTGGGCAGCCCCGCCACATTGAAGTTGTCCTTGATGACCATCGGTACACCATGGAGAGCAGCGAGCTCGCCGCTCCTGGCGGCCGAGCGTTGGACAGCGTCGACTTGCGCGTCGATGTCGTCGGCGAGAGTGATCATGGCGTTCAGCGTCGGGCCCCACCGGTCCAGCTGCTCGATGCGCTGCCGGCAGGCTGCAACGACATCGGCCACTGTGTATTCGCGCTGCCGGTACCCCTCGTGCAGGGTGGCCACAGTGGCTTCGGGATGGTCCCAGAGGTTGGCGATCGAGGACATAGCGCCACCATACCTTTGCGTTCGTTGTGCTTAAAAGGGCGTCATAGCCGGCGATTAAGCACAACGAACGCCGTCAGGGGGCGTTCTCGAGCACCTCGACGTAGGCCGACCATTCTTCGTCGGAGATCATTCCTTCTTTGCGGAAGTGTTCACGGGCGTCGGTCAGCATCCGCTGCACCGCCCGCTCCTGTTCGTGGGTGAGGGGTTCGGGCTTGTGGTTGGTGAGGATGTCGTCCATCCGCTCCTGGGCGAGGATCAGCGCATCCTTCTTGCCCTCCTCGAGCCACACCGGATAGGCCTCCTCGTCGGCGACCTGCGGGAAGAAGTGCTCCTCCTTCCAGTACTTCCGGGTGTGAGAGGTGTTGAGGAAGTGGCCGGGAACGGGGCCGACGTCGTTGATGAGATCGATTGCCATCGTGTCGGAGTTGACGTCGATTCCCTGCAGCAACCGCCCGACCCAGCCGGCGATGTCGTCATCGAGGATTGAAAGTACCGGGTCATACACCAACTCCGCCAAGGTTCCCCCCTGGAATATGTGCAGGTTGCCGCCGGACACGGCAGAGATGACTGTTCCCATGGACTTCTCGTATGCGGCCTGGTAGTCGAGCTTCTTCGAGAGGCTGGTGAAGCCGGCGCTCGTGCACGACGGTATCTCGTATCGACGCAGCAATTGATTCATGCCGATGTGTGCCAGGGAGTTGACCACCGAGGCAAAGAGTGGGCTGCCTCGGCGCATGTCCATCGGCTTGAGCCCGTATTGGATCGAGAAGGGCGCCCCCGGCTTGATGAGTTGGATCAATACCGCCCATCCCATAACGGTGGCGGCCGCCATCACCAGCGTCCCGGCTATCGTCGCCGGCCCTTCGGCACCCATCGTCACCCCGACGCACGGCTGGATCGGCATGTCGGCTTCGACGTACCGGAAGGTGACGTCGGCAGACCCCTTGTGGATTGCCAAGGGAGATGCCGTGTCCATCTCGGGTTCCAGATTGATGCCAAGGTCCTGAGCCAGCTGAACGGCAAAGATGTCGCAGTCCTTGGAGTATCCGTAGTGCTCAGCCTTGCCCGAGTAGCGGATCCCGCTCGCCAGCGTCTCCAGAAAGGCCATGGCGGGTGGGACACCCTCCAAGTCCGTATAGGCAAACACCGCGTCTGCCACGTGGCAGTTATCGAGGGCATCGGCAACGATCATTGCCTCTTTGTGCTCCCGCAGCGTGGCCGGTCTTCTCTCCCACGTGTCCAGGTCGATGTGCTGCATCCCCATGCCCTGCAGGAAATACAGCGTGTTGCCGCCCACCATGACGTGGCTCTTGCCGTCGCGAGCCTTCACCAGATAGCTGCTCGGCGCTTTGGCGACGCACTCCTCCGCAAGCCACGCCGGGATGCGAACCCTTTGATCCTCGTAGTCGACGCGGCAACCGGCATCGGCAAGCAGCTTGAGGGCCCCGGCGTGTTCGATCTTCATGCCCGTGTTCTCGAGGGTGTAGAGACCTCCCCGGTGGATGGCGTCCAGCTCTCCTTCACTCAGGGTCTCGAGCGGTTCGAATGATCGAGTGAAACCTTCCAGCACCAGCGGCCTCCTATTCGGATCGCTTTGACATTGCTGCGACCGAGCAATTGTCAACGCCTCACGGATTGATCTAGGCTTCCTATCGATCGATAGGTTACCATCATGTGTCGACCCGATGGGGCTGAGATGCTGAAGATTCGCCGTCGCATTCGTGATCGGATTTCTCGCGGCCCCCATCACCTTGTTCGCCCGCCCGGCGCCAGCTCGTCGCGACCTTCTGCAGGTCTGGAAAGAGGAAGTATCTGATGCTCAAGGGATTCACCCGCAACTACCCGGTGCTCGAAATGATGACCGCCGAGCAGGAGGAATCGATCCACGGCGGCGCCCTGTTCACGATGCAGAAGACGGGCATGCAGATCGAGCACAAGGGCGCCCTCACCATGATGGCGGACGCGGGATGTGATGTTGATTTCGAGGCGCAACGGGTTCGGATCCCTGCCTGGTTGATCGAGGAGTGCCTCCGCAAGGTGCCGAGCCACTTCCGGCTCAGGGCACGCGACCCGCAACGGGATCTCATGATCGGTGGTGACAGCGTCCACTTCATGCAAGGAATGGGCATGCGCTACGTCAATCTGGACACTTGGGAGACGCGCCCGGCCACCGGTGAAGAGCACCGCGAGGCGATGATCGTCGCTGACGCCCTGCCGAACATCCACCTCGCCCAGGCCTGGGAGATCTATACCGACCGGCGCAACATCCCCCCTGTAATGGGCATGCTCGAGAACCTGGCAAGCGGCATTCGCTACTCGTCCAAGACCCAAGTCGCCGGGAACATCAAGGACACCGAGATCTACGCCATCGAGATGGCCAGGGCAGCCGGAACGGATCTCCTCCCCGAAATCGAGCACGCCTGCCCGCTGACAATCCAGGAGGGCGGCGCCGAGGCGGCCTTCCGCTACGCAGCTGCCGGCATTCCGTTTGTGCCGGCACTTTCGGTTTCTGCCGGCGCCACCGGCCCCGCCACTCTGGCGGGAGCCGTCGTCCTCAAGATCGCCGAGACCATGGCGTGGGTGGTGATGGCCCAGCTCCACACGCCGGGGGCCCCCATGGCGATACATCACGGCATCTCGGCCACCGACATGCGCACCGGCAACAAGATCCTGGGGACGCCGGCGCGCGGAGTGGGGACCGCGATGATGAACCAGATGCTCCGTCTGTACGGCATCCCGATCTGGTCGAACGCGGGGTTTGCCAGCACATCGAAGAAGATCGACTTCCAGGCCGGCTACGAGAAGTCGCTCGGAACCCTCTTGTCCGCCATGGCCGGCGGACACGTCCAGATGTTTCACGGAGGGTCCAGCACTGAGTTGCTTTACAGCTCGGAGTTGGCCGTGATGGAAGATGATGTCGCCGGATGGATCGGCGGCGTTCTCGAAGGCCCCATCTTCAACGAGGAAACGCTGGCAATCGATCTCATCAACGAGGTCGGGCCGATCCCCGGGCACTACATGGGCACGGCGCATACCCGCAAGTGGTGGAACAAAGAGGACTACTTCCCCCAGGTCGCCGACTTCGAGGCCTACGCCTCATGGTCGACCACGGGCAAAAAGGACATGCTTGACAACGCCAAGGAGAAGGTGGCCGAGATCCTCGAGACTCACAAGCCGTTGCCCTTGTCCGACTCAGAGGACCAGGCCCTCGATGACATCCTGGCCGAGGCCCGCAAGCACTACCGAGCGACCGGCATGATCAACGACGATCAGTGGGATGCCTACATGAAGGAGCTGGAGTCGGCGGCCTGATCGGTCAGGTCTGTCGAGACCAGCAGGTGCTCCCGCCGACAATCGTCTTGGTCACTGAGATCGATGGCAGGGCATCGACCGGTGAGGCGAATGGATCACGGTCGAGCACCGCAAAGTCGGCCAGCTTGCCCACTTCGATCGAGCCCACCTTGTCCTCTCGGTGGATCGCGGCTGCGCCGTTGATCGTGTAGCCGGCCAGGGCCGATGCAGGGTCGATGCGCTCGTCCGGGCCGACGGTCTCTCCGCCATCGAGTTGTCGAGTAACCGCTGACCACACGGCCATCATCGGATCCGGAACAGTGACCGGTGCATCAGAGGACAAAACGATCGGCACGCCTTGGCGCTTGAAGCTCCCGTACGGATACATCCGTTCGCCGATTGGCCCGTAGTTCTTGATGATTCCGGCTGCGAACTGGATTACCTGTTTCGGTTGGGAAACGGGCCACACGTCGAGGTCTTTCATCCGCCCAACGTCCGGGTCGGTCGGGAACGCGCAGTGCTCGATACGATGGCGCATCTTTCGCCCGGGCCACAGGCTCTGGGCGCGTTCGACCGCATCGAGCACCATACGAATGGCTTCCGGCCCCTGGGCATGGGTAGCGGTCTGCAGGCCGAGACGATGCGCCCTGCCGAGGAGCTCGGTGTAGACCGGCGGTGGATGGTAGAGGTGCTCCTCATCGCCGCAGCACTCGGTCGGCATATATGCAGTGCCGGAACTGAGGGAACCGTCGACGTATAGCTTGACCCCACCCAGCCGAAGGAAGCCGTCGCCGAGGCGGCCCAATCCCAGCTTCTCGATCTGATCGAGATACGAAGAGAGCACCATCATCGTGACCCGCATCTTCAGGCGACCCTGCTCGTGCAGGGCCAAGAACGATGTCATCTCACGGGCAGTCACCTGCATGTCGGCGACCGTGGTTATCCCGAAGGACAGGAAGATCTCCTGGGCGGCCTCGAGTTGCGTCAGCAGCGTGGCGGGGTCGTCCCCGAGGTGGAAGTTCGGCCCGTGATTGGTGATCTTGACGCCGTCCCGCCCCGTGAGTAGATCACAGGCCGAGTCGAATACCCTTCCGTCGAGCCGGCCCGCCGGGTCCCTCCCGATGAGTCCACCATCGGGAGCGGGCGTCGCGTCGTCGATACCCGCTTCTGCGAGAGTCGCGTGGTTCGCGACAAATCCGTGTCCGCTGCGATGCATCAACGTGACCGGGAGGCCGGATGAAACCTGATCGAGGTCGTCGGCGGTGGGCTGGCGCCCGAGGAGGTCCTGCTCGTACCCGAAGCCCCGGATCGGGGCGTCCGGCGGCAGGCCGTCGGCATGGCGCCGGAGCTTCTCAATCAGCTCGACCATGTTGGTGGTGCCGGTGACGTCCACCCACGATGCGCTCTGCCCGAGCATGAGCGGATGGGTATGGGCATCGACGAACCCGGGGAGGAGACAGGCGCCCTCGAGGTCGCGGAGGTTGGCATCGATGCCGGCCATGTTCCTGGCTTGCGCCTCGGTGCCGACGAATACGATTCGGGTTCCGTCAACGATCACTGCCTCGGCGGAACCGCCCGCCATGGTGTGAATCGGCCCACCCCAGTAGATCTCAGGAGCGGTTCGCCACGCTCGTGTTCCCATACTCGTCATCCTCTTTCTCGACGGTCCGGGCTGCTCTTGTGGGCTGGGAGGGTCGATTGCCGCTTCCACCTACCGCAGTTAGTGTACCTATCGGCCGATAGGGCGCCTACTGCCGTGATCGAGGTCTGGATACGGAGGGACAAGGCGATGAGAAACGTGAGGCTCTTCAGCGGGGGAAGGATCTACACCGCCGACCCTGCCGGCTCGTTTGCTGAGTCGGTCGCGGTTGCGGATGGACGGATTCTGGCGGTAGGTGATGATGCCGAGGTCACTCGGGCTCTTCCAAACGCATCCGAGACGCGGCTCGAGGGCCGCACGATCGTTCCCGGCTTCATCGACGCCCACAACCACTACCTCGCCACCGGGGAAGGGATGGCGTCGGTCGATGCATCCTTCCCGAAGGTCGCCTCGGTTGAGGACCTGGTGGCGGCATTGGCCGAAGCTGCGGCGACCCTGCCCGGAGACGGTTGGATCACCGGGTTCGGATTCGACCATGCCAAGTATGACCGGGCGCCGACCAGGTGGGACCTCGACGAAATCGCAACATCGCGGCCCATCGCGATGCGCCACATCTCCGGCCACTACCTCCTGGTCAACACGGCGGCATTCGAAGCGGCGGGCATCACCGACGACACGCCCGATCCCAAGGGCGGCGAACTCATTCGCGACGACGCGGGCCGTCTGACCGGGCTCTGCCTCGAGGCGGCGATGGCACTGGTTGAGCCCGTGGCCGTCGACATCGGCTCCCACGGGCCGAACTTCCACGTCGCGGCCACGCTGGATCAACTGGTGGCGGCGGTGGACCGGGCCGGGAGTGCCTTCGTCGCCGCCGGACTGACGACAGTGTGCGATGCCCAGGTCACCCAACGAGAGCTCGCAGGCTATCGAGAGGCCCGCCGCCGCGGCATATGGTCGGTGCGAGTGTGCTGTATGCCCCTGTCCAATCAGCTGTCGGACTACGGCGCTATAGGGTTGGCCGGCCCGTTTGGCGACGACAAGTTCTGGCTCGGCCCGATGAAGTTCTACATGGACGGCTCGTTGATCGGTGGGACCGCACTCTTCGCCGAGCCGTACGGCGAAAGCGGCGAGTTCACGGGATCGCTCTATTGGGAACCGGACGAGATGCGCTCGATGGTGGTCGAGGCGCAGCGCCAGGGTTGGCAGGTCGGCATCCACACCCAGGGAGACGGGGCCATCGAGGCGGTGCTCGACTCCATCGAAGCGGCGATGGAGGCTCATCCGCGGCCCGATCCGCGCCACCGCATCGAACACTGCGGCTACCCCACACCGGAGCAGATCGAGCGGATGGCCCGGCTGGGGGTCATTGCGATCAACCAGCCGAATTACCTCCACGACCAGGGCGATGAGTTCCTTCCCCGATTCGGCGAGCGGGCCCACTGGCTGCAGCCCATGCGAGCCGAACTCAATGGCGGGGTGCACGTGGTGTTGAGCAGCGATTGCGACGTCACCACGTACCGGCCGCTCGAGACCATCACCAACGCAGTGGTTCGCACCACGCGGGACGGCCAGCCGATCGGCGCCGACCAGGCGCTGACTGTCGAGGAGGCGGTGCGGGCTCACACGATCGACGCTGCCTTCTCGATCTTCGCCGAGGACCGGCTCGGTTCGATCGAACCGGGGAAGCAAGCCGACCTCGTGGTGCTCGACGGCGACTTGTTCTCGGTCCCCCCGCAGGAGATCCGCGACCTGCCGGTATGGATGACCATGATCGACGGAGAAGTGGTCCACGGCCCCGGAGAGGCAGTGCGATGAGCTTCCGAATGCCGGCGGAGTGGGAGCCCCACGAGCGCACGCTGATGGCCTGGCCGGTGCACCCGTCGTGGGAGCCCTACATGGCCCGGGCCCGCGAGACCTATGCAGGGCTCGCCAACGCCATTGCAGACTTCGAGCCCGTAACGATGCTGGCCAATCCCGGAGAGGCCGACGGGGCCCGGCGGGCACTGACAGAGTCCATCGAGATCCTCGAAGTTCCCTACGAGTCCGCCTGGCAACGCGATTCCGGGCCGATCGTTGTTGTCGATGACGAGGGGAGTCGGCTGGGCATCGACTTTCGCTTCAATGGGTGGGGGAACCACGATCCGCGTTACGAGCAAACCGCGGCGGCTACGGGGGCGACGCTGGCCCATCTCGGTATCGATCGTGTCTTCTCGGATATGGTGCTCGAGGGTGGTGCCATAACCGTGGACGGCGAAGGCACCCTGATCACCACCGAGCAGTGTTTGCTCAACCCCAATCGGAATCCGCATATGACGCGAGAGGCCATCGAGCAGGAACTAGGTGAGAAGCTCGGCATCGAGAAAGTGGTTTGGCTCCCGCTCGGAATCGCTGCCGACTTCGTCACCGATGGGCACGTCGACGCTGTGTGCACCTTTGCCGGCCCCGGCGTCGTGCTTCTCCAAGGCTGCACCGACCCGCGGGATCCTGACTACGAGCGGATGGCCGCCAACCGTGCGGTCCTCGAGGCTGCTGCCGACGCCGCAGGGCGGCCCTTCCAGATACACGAGCTCCCGGATCTACCCGGCGAGCCATTCGCCGATACCGAGATCGGCGTTGCCTATGCCAACATCGTCCTGGTGAACGGCGCGGTGATCGTCGGAACCGGTGGCTACCCGGCCGACGATATCGCCATGACAGTGATCGGTGACGCGTTCCCGAATCATGAGATCCTCGGAGTGGAGGCCCGGATCATCTCGTACGCTGGCGGCGGTCCGCACTGCACCACCATGCAAATCCCGACAGGAGCAAACCAGTGGCTGACTTCCAACTCATAACTCGAATCGACGACCCGCTGCCTTCTCCCGCTCGGGCGGAGCCGCCGACCGGCCGGCCCCCGCTGCGGCTCGGTGCCGTTCAGTGCGTCTGGGACCCCGATCCGCAGGCGCATCGCGAGACCTTGGCGGCGGGGATTCGCTTGGCGGCTGGCGAGGGAGCCCAGGTCGTGTGTCTTCAAGAGCTGACGCTGGCGCCGTATTTCGCCACCGGACCTGACAATCAGGAGGATGCCCGCGGCTACGCCGAAGACGTCGGGGACGGTCCAACCACGGAGTTTGCCCGCACGATGGCAGCCGAAACCGGCTCGATCGTCCACGCCTCGCTATATGAGAACGACGACAACGGGCAAGGCTTCAACACCGCCATCGCCGTCGATCCGGCGGGTGTGGTTCGGGCGCGAACCCGCAAGATGCACATCCCGCAGTTCAGCTACTACCACGAGGATCGTTATTTCGCTCGCGGCGACTCCGGGTTTCCCGTGATCGATCTCGATGGCGTCGGCTTCGCGTTTCCGACGTGCTGGGACCAGTGGAACCCGGAGCTTGCCCGGATCTACTCACTCGAAGGCGCCGAGGTGATCGTGTACCCGACGGCGATCGGCTCCGAGCCCAACTTCGGCGACTGGGACACGATGCCGCTGTGGCGACAGACGATCACGGCCAACGGGCTGGCCAACGCCACGTTCATGGTGGCGATCAACCGGATCGGCACCGAGGTACCGCTCACCTTCTATGGCTCATCGTTCATCTCCGACCCGTACGGGCGGGTCGTGGTTGAGGCTCCCCGAGACGAGCCGGCAGTGCTTGTCGCCGATCTCGATCTCGATCAGCGCCGGGATTGGTTGACATTCGGGCTCTTCGAGACGCGGCGCCCGGACCAGTATGCGCGTCTTACCGAGCCTCAGGACCTCGATTAGTCGGCCTAGCCGAGCGTATCAGCCCAGAGTGTCGTGGGTGACGATGCCGTCGCACATGGTGAGCACCACCGGGGTTGTCGCGATCTCGTGAGCGGGAATCTCGAACAGGTTGCGCCCGAGGACCACGAGATCGGCGGCCATGCCGGGACGCAGCATTCCCGTGATGTCTCCGAGCCCGATCTGGAAGGCCGCAGAAGCCGTCATGCCACGGATGGCATCGGGCAGCGGAAGGGCTTCCTCGATCGGAGGCAGCGGGTCACCGTCCGTTACCCCGGCGAGTCGCCGCGTGACCGCGGACTCGATCAGGGTGAGCGGGCGGTATGTCGACACGTATGCAGATGCCGGCCAGTCCGCTCCGAGCGTCACAGTGACTCCTGACTCGACCGCCGTCCGCAGCGGGTATTGCCGGAGCGCCCGATCTCCCAGCTTCGTCAGCATGACCTCATGGAACGGATCCATCGCAATCCACTGACTTGACGTCTGGTAGACGACACCGAGCTCACGGAAGCGGGGCAGATCGGACGGGTCGACCAGCTGGGCATGACAGATCGTGTGCACCACCCCTGAATCGCCTTCGGCCCGAACCGTGGCGACCGCATCGAGAGCTACCCGTACCGCCCTATCTCCAAGAGCATGGAAATGACACGACAGACCGGCGGCATCAGCCTCGGCGGTCCAACGGCGGATCAGACCCTCATCCTCAGCCAGGGGCCCCGTCGTCTCGGGCCGGTCCGAGTACGGTTCCAGAAAGGCCGAAGTGTGTGCCTCGGTGACCCCGTCGACGAAGATCTTCAAGGTGTTGACTCGCACTTTGGGGGAGCGGTGGTTCTGCTCGGCTGCAGCCAGGATCTTCACGGCATCGTCCGGATCGAAGAGGCCAACCTTGGAAGCGACCACCCTCAGTTTGAGCAGCCCGGCGCGGTCGAGGTCGCACAGCATGGGCCAGGCTTCGCGTTCGCCAAAGACGAAAACCCCCGGATCGAAGTGACCGGTGAGCCCGGCTGCGGCATAGCCATCCTGCGCCTCGATGAGGAGTTGCCGAGCCCGCTCGACGCTCGGGGGGGCGATGACATCACGCACCATGCGCATCGCCTTGTCTTCGAGGACCCATCCGGTGAGTTCGCCGGCATTATCACGACCGAATGTGGAGTAGCCCGGAGTGGGGTCGGGGGTCTCGCGAGTGATCCCGGCTGCCGCCAATGCGGCCCCATTGACCCACAACGAATGGCTGTTGATCTCACGGAGCACAACCGGGGTGTCGCCAAAGATCTCGTCGAGCATTCCACGATGGGGCCCGTTCGGGAAGATGTGGGATCGCCACCCGCCACCTGTCACGGCATCGACATCGCCGTCGGCCGCCTCCAGGATCGCCCGGATCTCGTCGAGCGTATCGCACTCGGAGAGATCGATACCGGCCGTCTCGAGCGGGCCTTCGGTCAGGTGCGAATGGGAATCGATGAACCCGGGAAGCACCATGTGGTCTGAGT
>Ga0316187_10005828_pt1 | contig 10641 bp, 11 predicted proteins | sample CroRivburrow1_MG_FD_204927 | JGI IMG/M metagenome (GOLD analysis project Ga0316187, IMG submission 204927) | Coastal sediment microbial communities from Maine, United States - Cross River worm burrow 1 | ecosystem: Environmental > Aquatic > Marine > Coastal > Sediment | place: USA: Maine...
GTGAGCAAACAACCAATAAACGGAAATGCACATAGTATGCATCTGATCGTTACTTTCCACCCTTAATCGCATCTAATATTCGGTCTGTACGCTTATCTGCCAGGTGACTATTGACGACAAATAAAGCATGAATGATACCAGGCACCCAAAAACACAGGGTTAGCAAAATATTTAATATTCCCTGTATGGGCTTACCACACAGAAACACGGCCACAGGTGGTAAAAGAATAGCCAAAAGATAACGCATGTATACTTGCCCTTGCACTCCGAAAACATGTATATGTAAATCACGCATACTAATTCAAAAGACTATAGTAACTCAGCCAGCCAAGATTTACCTGCTGACAGAAATTACTTTAGTCTCCCGCTAATTAAGACGTACTGCGGGACAAACGCAAGATTTTGGAAACCCGGGACCTGCATCCTTTGCTTGGATTTAATCGCACATGCCACTGTGAAAGCCTGATAAATAAAAGTCATACAGATATTATTAAATGAAAGACTACTTGGTTTTCTGCCGGGTATTATTCGGAGCGGCTTGCGTATCGATCATCGCGACCTGACATGAAACCTGACCCTACTTGCAATAGACCTTCGCATCTCGAGGCGTATAAATGCCAAAAGTAATTAATCCAAGCAGACCATTGATAAAAGTCATTTGTGATTCAACCTTCACAATATTTTCTGCCCCACCGCATATTTCTGCAGCATTAGTTATTTTCTCTTGCCCAATCCCGCTGATAAAGAAATGTTGTGACTGCTGATCAGTTGGCTGTTCACCAATAGAACCGTTAATATTAAACGTTTGCGCTGCACATCCATTCATTAAGATCGCAATAGTAACAATACTGAGATATTTTTTTGTGCTCGTCATTTTTATACCCCTTCTTCATGTAGTTATTATGTTTATCGTAAAACAATCGCCCCCAGGCACTACTCATCAGACTCTCTTGTCTCTGCCAACCTGCTCATGTCAACATGTTTGACTCTCTTTCGCTGTTTTACCATATAACCCTTCTGGTTTACTAGAACAAAGGTTCTTATAGCTTGATATTTAGTTTATAAATCAAGCCTATTAAAACTTAACAATCGGAACAATTGAGAACAGGCCACGTATATGAATAATCGTGGCCTGTCCCTATCAAACACCCTTAATATCTTCGCCCCCAAAAAACCGCGTGGTGGTTTTAACTTCCAAACCAGGCCTGCTTGTTAAAAATGATATTTAAATAAAGCTATTTCTCGCTTAAACGCTTTTTTGACTAATCTTTTCTGATATTCAGAATATATTCCCGTATATGGCTCTCGATTACCCCTAAATTGACTTTTTGCTTTTGGTAAAGCAGGCAGACTGACGCCAATAATTTTCTCGATCTTTGATATGGCTTGATCCATATTTTCATACAAAAAAACATCATCTACGATGACATCTCCCTTAGTATCTGTGTATAAATCATAGCCTCCTGGGCCACCGACTGAAGCAAAATGTTTAGACTCCATGAAATCTTGAAATTTCATATTTGGTTTACTATGATTGATTTCCCAGTAGTACCAGGAAATCACCTTATCCCAAGGGTTGCGCTCAAAACAAAACTTATAATAATTCTTCCAAATATCAGCCCCTACTAATTCCTTAACACGAAGCGAAGACATATGATTAAAATATTTTGTGCCCGAATAATTTTGTGCCCCCATATAGCCTAAATTAACTCTAGTAGCTTCATCAATCGGAGTAATAGGTGTAATTATATCGTCACCCCCACAAATAGCTGACAGCGCTATCTCCATGCTGGTTCCCGCTGTTTTTTTTGTCTTTATAAAGATGAACTTGTTCTTATGGGATAAAATCATAGATATTCCAGTAGTTTTTAACAGTAAATTATTACATGGAAACTATCCTGTCTGCTTCAGGTAGTTACTACCCAACACGGGAAATTGTCTTGGTTTTTTTACACTTATTTAATTTGATTTTTAACAGCTAGAGTCTAAGATTCCCAGCAATATCATCACGGTTTTTTTAGATTAGCGATCACTATCGGCATAACCGTCTGCGTCTCCTGGAAAATCACTACACCTTATTGATTGAAACAGTGACAGCGGAAAACATCTCGAACAATACATTGCCGCACATACGTGCGTCAACTGAGGTCTTATTTTATGCCGACTCATCGGCGATTATCAAAATGTATATGGAAGAATCAATTATTATTAACGCAGCACAATCGTTCTAGCGCTTGCTACGCTTCACAAATTTTTTCAGGCGTTTGCGGCTGGCAATCTGCCGTTTGTTCAATATATTCTTGCGATCTTTAAAAGGATTGTCACCGGATTTAAATTCAATGCGTACCGGCGTGCCATCAAACTCAAGATGTTTGCGAAAAAAATTAACCAGGTAACGCGTGTAATCGTCTGGCACATGGTTGACCTGATTACCATGAATAATAATTAACGGGGGATTATGCCCACCCTGGTGAGCATAGCGTAATTTTATCCGCCGGCCTTTAACTAATGGCGGTTGATGTTGTTCTACAGCAGCTTGCAGTAGACGGGTGAGGTTCGATGTCGATAGTTTACGTATACTGGATTCATAGGCCTTGCGTATCGATCCGAACAAATCACCCACACCACTACCATGAAGCGCTGAAATATAATGTAACTGGGCGAAATTGATAAAACCAAATTTTCGATCAAGCTCGGTACGAATACGCTCTCGTACATCGCCATCCAGGCCATCCCATTTATTAATGGCAATAACCAGCGCTCGACCACTTTCTAATATTAATCCTAATAATCGCGCATCTTGATCTGACACTTCCTGCTGGGCATCCAGTATCAAGATCACCACATGGGCAGAGGTAATCGCCTGCAACGTTTTGATGATACTGAATTTTTCAATGGTATCATTGACACGACTACGCCTACGGACGCCTGCGGTATCGATCAAGGTATATTCTTGCTCATCGCGAACAAAGGGAATATAGATGCTATCACGTGTCGTGCCGGGTTGATCAAAGGCAACCACCCGCTCTTCACCGAGTATACGATTGACCAGTGTGGATTTACCGACGTTGGGTCTACCGACTACCGCGATACGAATACCGCCTTCGTCTTCTTCCCCTTCTTCTTCATCCTTGGGAAAAGGGGCGAGCACTGCTTCTATGAGATCACCAACACCGTACTGATGGGCAGCGGCAATTCCATGTACTTCTGGCACGCCCAGCTGCATAAAATCAATGCTCTGCACCGTGCTATCAAGGCCTTCGATCTTGTTGACGACCAACACTATCCGCTTACCGAAGCGACGCAGGCGCGTCATGATAGCCTGATCACCCGCCGTCATACCGGCACGGCCATCGACCATAAACAACACTACATCGGCATCGCCAACGGCCTGCATCACCTGGTGTTGCATCAGGTCATCAATACCTTCCGGATCATCACTTAAACCACCGGTATCGACAACAATATAGGGACGGTCGCCCAGACGACCAATACCAAACTGACGATCACGCGTCAGACCGGGTTGATCAGCCACAATCGCATCACGGGTACGTGTCAAACAGTTAAATAAGGTGGATTTTCCGACATTGGGTCGACCCAGCAATGCAACAACCGGTTTCATCTGGGCTTAACCTGCAGATCTGAGACACGAAATAAAAAGGCCTGACATGGTCATCGCGCATCATCGTCCGGTTGATTTTCCAGATCACTGGACAGATCACTGGCCAGCTGCTTTACCGCTATTAACTTTGTCAGATATCCGTTTGCGGATAGCGCATACACAGCTTTGTTTGCATCTTGCTTCAATACAGTTACGGCTTTCTTGCCAACACGGACACGCCCGGCAAAGCTGCCGTCACTGACATTCAACCAATGCACATAGCCTTCAACATCACCGACAATAATATGGCCATCGATCAACAATGGTGTAGTCAGTGTGCGCTGCAATAAGGCTTCCTGTTTCCACAAGGTGGCGCCATTGCGACGCGATATAGCCCATACGCCATCATCATCATCGATCAGATAGACGGCTTGCTCATCGACTAGCAGACCATGATAACTTGACAGGTCTCTGACCCAATTGAATCGGCCACTACGTTTATCAATGGCCACCACTCGACCGTGATAGGCTGTAGCAAAAAGCACATCATCATATTGAACCAGATCGGCATCAATATCGATTAACCGTTCCAGCTCAGACCGACCCTGTGGTACTGCTACGGCGATCTGCCAGAGCTCACGACCATCAAACTTGTTTAAGGCCGCGATACGGCCATCGGCAAAGCCGATAAATATTCTATCCTGATCAACCAGCGGCATACTAAGACCATGCAAGCTAAGACTTGGCACCTTCTCTTGATAACTCCAAAGACGATGGCCGTCATTTGCTGACAATGCAGTCAACTTACCATCTACACTACGCACATAGACTATTCCGTCAATAGCCAGCGGTGCTATCAGCACCTCACTCGAAACTTTACCGCGCCACAGAAGCGACCCAGCCAAAGAGTCTATTGCCAGCACATCACCATCACGACCACCGACAACCAAAAGCCCATCACCAAAGCCAAGACCACTGGTCAATTTTAATCCTGTCGAATACTGCCAAATGGGCGTCGATTTGTCGGCAGACAATGCCTGTATCACGCCTTTCTGATCACTGATATAGACACGCCCAGGTGAAAATGTAGGTTGATAGGCCTGGGGCAACGGATGCTTAGACGCTGTTGAAAAAGTAACATCCCAGGATTTGACTACCTTAATTTGTTGCGCTGGGAATAAATCTAGCGGTGTAGGTTCCTTGACAAAGGCCTTTTTCGAGCTACAACCGATCGCTGCCAGCACGATCAATATCAGCACCAACCAGCAGTGGTAACGTCGCAATTTAGACACCCAGATCATCGAGTTTCATCTGTAAATTTTGGCGGTCATCACCTTTATCCAGGGCTGCCAATGCCGCTGTATAAGCATCTCGTGCCTTATCCTTTTGTTGCTTGGCCAAATAGATATCGCCCAACAATTCTTGATAAAGCGGCATATAGGTACTCATTTCAATACCATTGAGTTTTGACAAGGCTATATCGTACTTGCCATCAGCCATGAGTGCAGCGGCCAGACGCAGTCGTGCGGTATGGAGAACATCCTGTTGCTTGGCATGATCGAGCACCCACTGGAGCCGGTTTTGTGCTGCGGCCAGCTCACCCTTCTCAACATGTAATCGTGCCAACGCCAGCGACGCCATGGCTGCATAGGGTGTATTGGCATAATTAGAAACAATGGTATCGCCAGTCGAGAGTGCTATATCTGTCTGTTCAAGCTGTATAGCCTGGTTCATTTGATCATAGGCCGAAGAGGCATCATAACGATTCTTTTCCAGGCGATTCATATAGCTATTTCCGGCAAAAACAGCAGCCAAGCCTAAGGCGCCACCAATCATGACGGCCTTACCATTTTGCTTCCACCACCGCTTCAGTGCCTCAACTTGCTGGTCTTCTGTCTCGAAATTGCTCACTGTCCATCCTCACTCATTATTAATTGTGTCAAGACATCGACAACCACCTGTTGCGCCAATGTCTGTTGTTCTTGTTGCTGTCGTAGATATTTAATCGTAATCGTACCCTGAGCCGATTCATCCTCACCGAGGATCAATGCGATAGTCGCCCCGCTTTTGTCTGCCCGCTTGAGCTGGCTTTTCAAACTACCACCACCGCAATTGACGGCCAATCGCAAAGCTGGCAACGCATCGCGCCATTGCTCAGCCAATATCAGTCCCGGGGATAATACCTGTTCACCCGCCAATACCAAATAGGCATGTGGTCCGCGTTCGGAATATTGGTTGCCACCCTCTACCATTAACACCAGCAACCGCTCCAGGCCCATGGCGAATCCGGCAGCTGGAGTAGAGCGGCCACCCAGTTGTTCGACCAGACTATCATAACGCCCACCGGCACAGACCGTCGCCTGGGCACCAAGTTTGTCAGTAACCCATTCAAACACAGTCTTCTGGTAATAGTCCAAACCTCGCACCAAGCGCGGATTGACCTGATAACGCACACCTGCTGCATCCAGCATGGCACACAACGCAGAAAAGTGATCGCGAGACTCGGCATCAAGATACTCAGCCAGTTTTGGCGCGGCCTCAATTAATGCCTGCATTGCCGGATTTTTACTGTCGAGTATCCGTAACGGATTACTGTCCAGCCTGCGCTGACTGTCATCATCGAGTTGATCAAGGTGATCATTCAAATAGGCTAGTAAATGTCCACGGTACACTTGACGTGCGGCCGCTGTACCCAGGGAGTTTAACTCAAGCACCAAGTCATCCAAACCCAGCATCGCCCATAGTCGAGCAGTCATCAATATCAGCTCGGCGTCCAGATCAGGGCCAGCCATACCAAAGGCCTCGACTCCGACCTGATGAAACTGCCGATAACGTCCCTTCTGTGGACGCTCATGGCGAAACATCGGACCTTTGTACCAGAGCTTCTGAATCTGATTATGCAGCAAGCCATGCTCTATGCCCGCTCGTACACAACTCGCTGTACCTTCTGGCCGCAATGTCAAACTATCACCATTACGATCGGCGAAACTGTACATCTCTTTTTCGACAATATCGGTTACTTCACCAATTGTCCGGACAAACAGCTCGGTCTTTTCTACTACAGGCATACGGATTTCCTGATAACCGTAGGACTCCATCAACTGCAACAGTTGCTGCTCAAGGAACTGCCAAAGCGGTGTCTGACTAGGCAATACATCATGCATGCCACGGATGAGTTGAATATTATTCGCCATGATTAAAAAATTTCGTGGTAACGATTAGCCGGTTATATCACTGACCGGGGTACGGTGTTCCTGTGGTTCCTTAACTTGTTCCTGAGACTGGCGTAAAGCAATGCGTGCACGGATACTGGCCTCAAGCTCATCAAGCAAATCCTCGTTGCTGACCTTGTGATCGGGTTTACCGTCCAGATAGAGTAAATTTGGCTCACCACCTGTCAGACCCACATCGGCCTCTCGGGCCTCACCCGGCCCATTGACAACACAACCGATTACCGCGACATCAATAGGCTCAACAATATCTTCCAGTCGTTGCTCCAGCGCATTAACGGTCGAGATCACATCAAAACGCTGGCGTGAGCACGACGGGCAAGCTACCAGATTTACGCCCTTGCTGCGCAGGTGCAAACTCTTCAAAATATCAAAACCGACCTTAATCTCCTCGATGGGATCGGCCGCCAATGAAACGCGTATCGTATCGCCAATGCCATCAGCGAGCAGCATGCCCAGACCAATAGCAGATTTTACTGTTCCAGACCGGAGACCACCGGCCTCGGTGATACCAAGATGCAAGGGTTGATCGATTTGATCGGCCAGTATTCGGTAAGCTGCAACGGTCATAAAAATTTCCGAGGCCTTCAGGCTGACCTTGAAATTTTGATAATTCAGACGATCAAGGATTTCGATATGGCGCAATGCCGACTCAACTAACGCCGCCGGCGTTGGCTCACCATATTTTTTTTGTAAATCTTTTTCCAGCGAGCCGGCGTTGACGCCAATGCGTATCGGTATGTTCCGGTCGCGCGCTGCTTCAACCACCGCTCGTACACGGTCATCGTTACCAATATTTCCGGGATTGATACGGAGACAATCGGCACCCAGCTCGGCTACGCGCAAGGCGATGCGATAATCAAAATGAATATCGGTTACCAGTGGGATATCCACTGCCGCACGAATTTTGCCGAAGGCCTCAGCAGCCTCCATTGTCGGAATTGAGACACGGACAATATCGGCACCGACCTGCTGCAAAGCCTGTATCTGTGCAACAGTTGCCACCACATCACAGGTTTCGGTGTTGGTCATACTCTGTACAGTAATTGGCGCATCGCCACCTACCGGTACATTACCGACCATGATCTGGCGCGAGCGTCTACGCGTGATTGGAGTAGCAACTTTCATTTCAACATCTCTATCATTTGTGTCTACCTGCTTGTCCGTCGGGCGGTGCAAGCAAGCGCTCTAATGTCTTGTTTTCGTCGGTATCGGGAAACTCGGTCGACAATTGATTGGCATAGGCCTCAGCTGCCTGCCTGTCGCCCATTTGCAATTCAATTTTGGCGGCCAGTAACAAAGTTTGTGACGAATGGGGGGCAATCCCTGTATAACGTTCAATAAATGCCCGCGCAGTTAAATATTGCTTATGTTCATAGTTCAGCTTTGACAAGTTATACAATACTTTGGGTTGTCTCTTGTTCAGCACCAGGGAGCGGCGCAAATAGGCCTCGCCCATTTCTTCATCGGGAATACCCAGGGCACAAAGCCCAGCATTGGCATAGGCATCATCCGGACGATTGTAATCACGACTATTGGCCACCTTGACGAAAATTTCGACGGCCTCTTTATATTCACCTCGCTCACACAGAAACACACCATAATTATTCTGTAAAAACATATCCTTCGGCTCATACTTCATGGCACGCTGATAATGATCTTTTGCCAGATCACCGCGCTCCGAACGTCGATACAATTCGGCAATATAGTGATGGGCCGCGCCCAACTTTGGATCTTGCTCTAATGCCCGAAGTAATTTTGCCTCGGCCACTTCGAAATTACCATGCTCCATATAGGTTCGGCCAAGATTTGCATTGATTTGTGCCGGCGAATCAACACCGACAGTGGATTGAAATTTAGGCGTGCCGGTACAACCAACTAATGTCAGCAGCAATATAAATATCAACACTTGCTGTACTGTCAACTTCACTGCACACCACTGGGTAGTTGATTTTTTAAAGACGCAAGTGCAAATCGACTGCTGCGCCGGGTTTTGTCCTGGATACTACCAGCCAACTGACCACAGGCCGCATCAATATCTTCACCACGCGTCTTGCGTGTAACGGTAACGATACCACCCTCGATAATTATATCGCGAAAACGATTTATCGCTGTTTTTGACGAACTACGATAACGGGTATCTGGAAATGGATTGAAAGGTATCAAATTTACCTTGGATGGAATGTCACGCAACAACTCAACCAGTCGATGAGCCTCATCAGGGCTATCATTAATACCGTCAAGCATTACATATTCGAACGTTACTCGACGCCTCAAGGCAATGGCCACATAAGAACGACAGGCATCCAATAATTCCGCGATTGGATATTTTCGATTGATCGGCACCAGCTCATTACGTAACTCATCGGTGGTCGCATGCAGGGATATTGCCAGACTGACATCACAGGTATCACGTAGTGCATACAGGGCGGGTACTACACCAGCTGTACTCAAGGTAATACGTCGTTTCGACAGGCCATAGGCAAAGTCATCCATCATAATGCGCATCGCTGCGACGACGTTGTCAAAATTTAACAGCGGTTCGCCCATACCCATCATCACAACATTAGTGACGACACGATCACCATCGGGGCTGTAGCCCAGTTCACGATTCGCCACCCACAATTGAGCGATGATCTCGGCCGTCGTCAGATTGCGGTTATAACCCTGGCGCGCAGTCGAACAAAAAGAACAATTGAGTGAACACCCTACCTGTGAAGACACACACAATGTTCCGCGACCCGCTTCTGGTATATACACGGTCTCGATGGCGTTGCCATCGGCCAACCGCAGCAACCATTTAATCGTGCCATCATTTGATGCCTGTTTGGCACTGACTTCGGGCAAGTCAAGCACTGCGGCATCATCGAGACGCAGGCGTAGCGCCTTACTGAGATTGCTCATCTCGGCAAAATCAACGACACCGTGCTGATGAATCCATTTCATAACCTGAGAAGCACGAAAGGCCTTCTCACCCATCTGGGCAAAGAAGGCCTCCAACGCTGCCCGGTCTAGATCGAGCAGATTGATCTTATCAGCTGGCGCTATCGCGTTTAGCGTGTCCGCGGACAGAGTTGATCCTCCGCAAAGAAATAGGCAATCTCTGTTGCCGCTGTATCCGGACCATCTGAGCCGTGAACAGCATTTTCATCAATACTGGTAGCGAAATCTGCACGGATTGTACCGGCTGCTGCATCGGCAGGATTTGTAGCACCCATCAGGTCACGATTCTTGTTAATGGCATTCTCACCTTCAAGCACCTGAACCATAACGGGACCTGAGGTCATAAAGGCAACGAGATCATTAAAAAATGGCCGCTCACGGTGGACGGCATAGAAACCTTCGGCCTGTTCTTTTGTCAGATGCATCAAGCGAGCGGCTACTATGGTCAAACCGTTATCTTCAAAACGGCTATAGATCTTGCCGATCAGGTTCTTGGCCACGGCATCGGGTTTAATAATAGAAATAGTACGTTCAACAGCCATCGAAAACTCCATAAGGGTATTTAAACAAGGCGGCACCATCAATACACCCGGGGATCAAGCACACCAGCGAGACGAGTAAGCGCAGGATATCGGCCACAGAAAAAACTGGCGGTATTTTAACCTGTTAGTGGATATTTAACAATGCGGGAGATAATAGACCAGGACGTCAATCGCCTGGATCAATCAATGCCACCGTGAACACGAAGATCGCGTAACACGCTATGATTAATCTAGAGAAAAGAAATAAAAAAGCCGCAGACCAGGCTGCGGCTTTTTTCACGAAGACTCAATCAGACCTAGAATAACAAGAAGGCCCAATCCAGCG
>Ga0316187_10005829_pt1 | contig 10638 bp, 9 predicted proteins | sample CroRivburrow1_MG_FD_204927 | JGI IMG/M metagenome (GOLD analysis project Ga0316187, IMG submission 204927) | Coastal sediment microbial communities from Maine, United States - Cross River worm burrow 1 | ecosystem: Environmental > Aquatic > Marine > Coastal > Sediment | place: USA: Maine...
TTACTCTGTTTTCAACCGGGCTGGCCATGTTCATTTATCGACTGTATGTCGGATCTCCGACGGTACCGCCTACGATCGAGCCTTTCAAGCAAATTACGCTGCCGGTTCTATCGAAAATTCCTTTGATCGGCCCGGGCCTCTTTACCCAATATTCTCTGACCTATTTCGCCTGGCTGTTAATACCGCTGATGTCGATATTATTGTATAAAACCAAACTGGGCCTGAAGATCCGAACGGTTGGCGAAAATCCGGTGGTTGCCGACACCGTCGGGGTCAATGTCGTTCTGACCCGGACCCTTTGTTTGGTTTTCGGCGGTGCGCTGATGGGTGTCGGCGGCGCTTTTCTGACCCTGGCCCATCAAAATATGTTTCTGATCGATGTGATCGGCGGTCGCGGATGGGTTGCCATTGCCATGGTTATTTTCGGCAACTGGGACCCGTTCAAAGGCGCCCTGGGGGCACTTATTTTCGGATTCCTGGACGGTTTGCAGCTAAGACTTCAAGGATTCGGGATTGCCATTTCCTTTCATCTTTTCCTGATGATTCCCTATCTTCTGACAATCGTGGCCCTGATCAGTGTCTCCCGGAAAGCCGCTGTCCCGGCCGGTTTGCTGAAACCTTATCGGAGGGAGGAGAAGGGAGGGTAGGGGAATGACGATTGACGAATTGTGGAACTTTAGGAATGACGATTGACGAGTGACGAATGATGGAATTCTGCCGATTTTGTAGAATGACGATGGAAGATGGATGAAGGACGATGGATGAATGGTGATAGTCTGTCGATTTCATGGAGTGACGAAATACGAATGACGAGTGAAGAATGATCCGCCGCGGAACGAAGGTTGGAATTTTATTGATTCTAAAACCTAAACTGAGAGGTTCTCGGTTCAGTGTTCACGATTCATAGGTTACGACCGATGGATACTGCTCCCAATATTAATCAAAATTTGATAGACTCGTCAAACCCTATTGAGTGAAACGAACATAACCAGCTATAATACGATCCCTTTTATACAAGCAGTCTGACCTTTTTAACCCGGAACGTTGAACCCTGAACCACGCAACCTAGGTTATAGAAAGATAGTATTCCGCAAATCCTCAATCTTCAATCTTCAATATTCATTTTAATGGGGGTACCCCATGTTTGATCTTATTATTCGAAACGCAAATTTACCGGATGGACGGAAGGGAATCGATATTGCGATTGCAAATGGAGTGATCGCAGATGTCGATGTTAAGCTCGATGCGAAAGCCATCCGGGAAATCGATGCCACCGGCCGGCTGGCGTCACCGCCTTTTGTGGACAGCCATTTTCACCTGGATTCGACGCTGACCTATGGCCGGCCGCGGGTGAATGCGAGCGGGACCCTGCTGGAGGGTATCGAGCTCTGGGGAGAGCTGAAACCGGATCTGACGGTTGAGAATATCAAAGCCCGTGCCATCAAACTGTGTCACTGGGCCATTGCGCGCGGTACCCTGGCCATTCGCAGCCACGTGGATGTCAGTGATGATCGTTTGCCGGCCGTCAAGGCCCTTTTGGAAGTGCGCGAAGAAATCGAACCTTACATCGATCTGCAGCTGGTGGCCTTTCCACAGGATGGGTACCTGCGCTCCCCCGGCAGTGCTGACAATCTGAAACAGGCCCTGGACTTGGGAATTGATGTGGTCGGCGGGATCCCTCATTTCGAAAGAACCATGGCGGACGGGACTGCGTCAATTAAAGCCCTGTGTGAACTGGCTGCCGAACGCGGACTGCGGGTGGACATGCATTGCGATGAAAGTGATGATCCTCAATCACGTCACATCGAAATGCTGACCTTTCAAACCCGGCGGTTGGGTTTGCAGGAACGGGTTACCGGTTCGCACCTGACCTCCATGCACTCCATGGATAATTATTATGTCAGCAAGCTGATTCCCCTGATGGCCGAAGCCTGCGTGCATGTGGTGGCCAATCCGCTGATCAATATCACGCTTCAGGGGCGGCATGACACCTATCCCAAACGGCGTGGCATGACCCGGGTCAAAGAATTGATGGAAGCCGGCATCAATGTGGCCTTCGGGCAGGATGCCCTGATGGATCCCTGGTACAGCTTCGGCTCCCACGACATGCTGGAAGTTGCCCACATGGGCCTGCATGTGGCCCAGATGACCGGGGTTGATCAGATGCGGCAGGTCTTCGAGGCGGTGACCTATAATGGCGCTAAAGTGATGGGGTTGGATGGCTATGGCCTGGCGCCGGGGTGCCGCGCCGATATCGTTATTCTCCAGGCGGCTGATATTCACGAAGCCCTGCGATTGAAGCCGGCCCGACTCTTTGTGATCCGCGGCGGAAAAATCATTGCGCAAACGCCGCCGGTGGTCAGTCGGCTGGAGCTGGAAGATCAGAATATTGAGTTGGATTTCAAATTTCCTGCCGAATGCGATAAAAAAGCAAAAGATTAGCCACAGACCCACACAGACCCACACAGACAACTTTTTTTTGGTCTAATTCCCCGCAGCTTGCTGCGACATAATAGACATTATTCCGCTAGCCCGATACCCCGTTAGCGCTCCTCCGGTGAGCTTTCATTGCTGGATTAAGTTTCAAGGGCGACCCTTATTATGACAACACAACATTGAAACGCTTTCTGCCCTTAATTTTATAAATGGTGAAGTCTCGGTCAATGGTTGCAATCTGGTTGATATCCAGTTTTTCAGCCAACAGCACAAGACAGGCGTCGGCAAAATCCATCGGCAAATCGCTGTATTTGATGGTCAATTCTTTGATTCTGCCAAAATCAGCATTTTCAATGGAATATATTTCCACTGCCCCCTGATTGATCCATTCCAGAAAGTCGATTTGAGCATTCCGATTGAAATTCAACAAATGTAAGGTTTCCGTTATTGAAGCGATGGTGGTGATCAAGATCGAATTATTATTTTTGATGAAATTGATTGCCCTTGCATGGTGCTTGTCGGAAGCGTCGAATAAAGCGATGAGCGGGCCGGAGTCAATCAGGATTTTTTTCATTTCCGCTTGGCCATGATTCTCTTTTTTAAAAGAAGTTTACGGTCCGCGGACAGATTGGTTTGCCCACTTGCATATTTTCCGAAATATTCCTTGCCCAGTTCCCATGGGTTCGGTTTAGAAAGCTTGCTTAGGTAATCAGCGACGCTTTTACGAATGAGTTCAGATTTGGAAATACCAAGAAACTCGGCTGTACGCTGAATGCTATTTTCAAGTTCCGGATCTAATCTAAGGGTAATCATTTTTTCGCCTCCGTATTACAAAATGTAATGCAAACGGATCTTTATGTCAACGACTAAGTTCTTGAGTAAAAGGAAAGGATAGGGGTAAATCTTGATGGACTCGTAAAAAGTCAGAATTTCGATTTTTGTTTATTGTAACACATTGAAATTACAAATCCTGAAATCTTGTTTTTGTGCTTTTTGCGCCTTTTGGCGGCCATATCAAGAATAAAGACCCCTATTTTTCTCTCACCTTTTCATCCTCTCACCGTTCCACCTTCCCAGTCGTCTACGGCCTCAAGTAACGCTTCAATTCCTTAAAGGTATGCGGATCCTCGGCCTCAAAGCGGGCAAGGAAATGCTCGGAGCGCATAATCGGACTCCAGAGGGAGAAATCCTCTCTGTCAAAGTCCATGCCGACCGCCAGCATGTCACTGAAGGTCTCTATCAGATGATCCTCAGGTTTGTAAATGGAGTCGCCGATATCCCCCACCCAGCAAAGCGGTGTCCCCTGGTAACGGTCTTTGAGGTCATGGTAAAAATGATGGGTAACGATGGTGCGCGGTTGCAGGCCCAGGTCTGTGAACGGCATGGTGACACCCTGTTCGGCCACCTCAATTATTGCCCCGTTGTAGACGGGCACAAGTTCGACGCCGCTATCATTGCACAACCGGCAGATGCCCTCCAATCCTTCCAGGCTGGCGCACACCGGGAAAAGAAATATTTTTTTGGGCTTGTGATGACCCAGGGCCTCTTCGACAAAATAGGTCAGGGTCTGCCCGGAAGCAATGCATTCTTCCATGACGATCCAGGTATCGTCCTGCCACCATTCCCCCACAAATGAAGTCTCGACAATATCCCACCCGCGAAATTTAGCCTTGTCTTCCACCCGGGTCAGCTTTATGTAGGTGGTATCGAGCAGCTCGGGGCGTTGGAGCGGCGGGTTAGCATCCAAAAGATCCAACGGACGTCCACCCCACAGGATGACAAACTGGGCCAGCCGTCCCTCGAACATGCGCTCGAACAGGCGAATCATGTCATGGCCGATTTCCTTGATCATCAAAAATTTTTCCGGACCGCAGGCCTGACGACAGAGCAAAAATTCTTCGCCAACACCCCGACCGGGAAAATCAACCACGTATATCCTTTCGGGCAGGCAGCGGTTTTTAAAATCCTCGTGCTGGGTGATGTCTTTAACAAGCCAAATATCTTTGCCGCCCCGCGACATCACAATCTCGCCGATGTCTTCGAGGTAGATGCGGTTTTGATCTGTTTTCATACTACACTCCTTAAATTAGCCACAGACCCACACGAACAGACACAGACTATTTTTTTAGGGTCTAATTCCCTGCAGCTTGTTGTAGCAAAGCGGAAATCCCGCCCAGCGGGGCTGCGGTATATAATTGAGGGGTCGGGGTGTTTTATTCGTCATGCCCGCGAAGGCGGGCATCCAGTTTACTCGGTACCAAATTTTCTGGATTCCTGCCTTCGCAGGAATGACGGTCTGAATCGCAGGTGACTCCCCGACTGCTCATATAATTGACAATATTCCTATAGCCCGATACCCGGTGAGCTCTGCTATGGGGTACCTCTATTCCACAGATATCGCAGATTACACCGATTATTCTAATCTCTTTAATTTTTATGGATTCGTAAAAAGTCGGAATTTCGGTTTTTGCTCATTGTAACACATTGAATTTACGAGCCTTGAAATTTGAGTTTTGTGTTTTTTGCGCCTTTTTGCGGCCATATCAATATTAGCCCAATTTAAATTTTAGTTCATTTTTAACTTTTCCGGCTTATCCGGGATAGAACGATCAAGCTCCAATTATCGGAGGCGGGAAACATTGTCAACGTCGATTTATGTGCAGCGTCATAATTAATATGAATCAGCGATCACCAGCGGAGTGTGGCCCTTTTCAGTGTCCTTCCTCAATACACCCGCTTTGCTGGTGATCGCTGATTTATTTCTTGACTTTTCAATTGATATTGTTTTAGAGACATATCGAATTATTGAAAAACACAGAACCTGATGCCAAATATTCTTTCTCCCAGCCCTTAGAGGAGGAACAAAAATGATTTAGGGTAGCTGGAAACCCCATTCTCGGCAAATGAATGGGGTTTTGCTGTTTCAGAGCGATTCTCTCGATTATCGGGGAAAATCTCATCGCTACATGTAGACCTAATTCGGCTTTAAATATTTTGCAGACCTCGATACAACCTGTATAGATTATTCCCTTTTTCCGTCATGGACCTCCATTTGATCTTTTCTGGCCCTAAATATGAAAGCAAATTGTTACCCAATCTGTATCTCCGCGAAACAATACCAACGCGTCTGACAAAGAAGGAGGGTGAACTGATGAAAGAGGTCAAAATCTTTCTTCTCGATTTGAACCCCTCGAGCGACGTTGGCAGTGCACTGGGAAAGATTCTTGAATCGTTTCCGAAATTAGGAGTCCAGCTCAAACATGAGTCCCCGAAAGAAATCAAATCTGCTCTATGCGATGGTGAGCTATGCAGCAGTATTTCGCGGAGCAATTCAGACCTGATTTTCATGGTCTTATCCCCGAGCCACTTGGAGCAGGGCAGGGCATTGTTTCAATCCATAAGCAAAGAACGCTTGGAATTGCCGATTATTGTGGTCCCCGAGGCGTGTAAACCCGATGAGATGTTTTCATTGCTGAAACTCGGCGCTGCAGACTTCATCACCCCGCCACTCAAAGCGATCGACATCCTCCCGCGTCTGTGGCGTCTGCTGGAGCACAATCAGCAAGCACAGAAACTAACACATAAGCTCAAAAAAAAGCTTGGATTGAAACAATTGGTCGGGGAAAGCCCAATCTTTCTTGAGGAAACAAAAAAGATTCCCATAGTTGCCAAGTGCGATGCGAGCGTGCTGATCTCGGGAGAAACAGGTACGGACAAAGAAATGTGTGCGCGTGCGATCCATTATCTTGGCCCCCGAGCAAACAAGCCCTTTATTCCTTTCAATTGCGGGGCCATTCCAACCGACTTGATGGAAAATGAATTGTTCGGCCACGTGCAGGGGGCTTTCACCGGTGCCTCGACAGCCCAAGCTGGATTAATCGGCGCGGCCGACAACTGATAAGTGGATAAATATAGCGAGCCAACGATTCTGCCAAAATAACTCGGCACTATGCCAACAGCTTCAAAGTCGCTAACATCATCATTTATTTTCGTGAAAATAATCAACATTTTAAATTCGATTTTGGGCAGAGTTATTCTGAAAACGACCTTTCGGAGCTATATATACGAATCGTTCTGAGCCCTGTTCACACAAAAAAACTTTTTAATAATTTTTGAAAAATCCATCGCTCAATTTGAGGCAACCTATGCTGCCATCCGGCAAGACTGGGAAAGACCATCAGCAAGAAGATAAAAAACATCTGCTATCTGAAAGTGAAAAATCATGATCGGTGAAGTTCTTATTTTTCTTAGGGACCACCTCAACGCGTATCTGAATGCCCAATCAGTTCTGGCCCGCGGCGGTGATACCGGGGAAGATAAAGTTGTTTTCGTAGATGGCGACAAGATGGATTCGATTACCTTTAAGTTGGGTGCCGTCTCAACCCTGCTGATCAATGTTGAAGAAGATAACACCCTACGCCCTGCGGATCCCTTCACGGTGGTGTCGACCGATGGGACCCACCGCAAAGCTAAGCCGGAAATCCGCATGAACCTGTATGTATTGTTTGTTGCACGATTCAAACAATACGAGCAGGGTCTGAATTATCTTTCACAGATCATCCAGCACTTTCAGACCCATCGCGTCTTGGACCAGCACAATGCGCCGGAAATGAGTGATCGAATCGAGCAGCTGAATATGGAGTTGATCACCTTGCCTTTCTCAGAACAAAACGAGATGTGGAACGCGTTGCGAACCACATGCCATCCTTCCGTTTTATACAAGGTAAAGATGATCGTATTCAGGGATATTGATGCAGCTGTGATGCCCGGCATCAAGGAAAAAGATCTCAGGATGTCGCCATGAAGTTTTTGCCGATTTTCACACTGCGGGTGACGCACGACTATTACACGGATGGCAGATGCCCGGATTTTATCATCCAGCCTGATAAGCAAACTGCGAGGATTGTCGGCAAGCATCGTTGTGTGGTCAAATCTCTTCCGGACGGGCTCCGCCTGCTGACAGTGGTGGTCGAAAATCAAAAACCTTTGATCGCACTGCCGGATGAGATAAAATTTACTTTTCACTTGCGACTTCAGAACCCGGATTTTGTATTTTTCACCAATCTTTTGGACTTCAATGATCGGTTGGCTCCGGTGTACACGAATGCCGACCTGGGGGCCGTAGACGCCAGGCAACTACGCCTCGATTCCAGGACAGCCCTGCAAACAGAACGCCTTGCCGTTGACCAACCTGCTGCGGAGGAGAATTTTGTCCTGGCAGGTCGCCCGCTAAAGGGACTGGATCTGGTCGATTTAGAGTTTGAGGGGTCGGCAAAGGTGAAACCCATAAAATACAATTCGGCGGATAAAATCCTTACTGTTGACAGTTAGTCTGCACCGCAAGGCGAGACTTTCGCGATCAAATATCCGGTTGCGCCGAAGCTTGAGAGAGGTGTCTGGGCGGACGTGGAGATTTACAACAACGACAGTCTCTTGCAGATAGACGAGGGACCCGTAGAATTTCAGATCGCCTTCACAACCCTGCAGGCAAGGTGGAAGTACTATCTCGTAACGGATTTGAAGGGTACCGCCGATGGGTTTCGAATCGTCAATGCGGATCCCGCCGCTGCAGTTTCTGCACCTGTGTTCAGCGAAGCCAATTGGCGCGATCTAAAACAGGATCCAAACCCTTTGGACGAGTTGGCAAGGGAGATGGCCGCTCGATATCCTAAGCTGGAAAGAAACCGCTTTATTTCAGACGATTTGGTGCCCTGCCGACAGGCCGCCACAAAATACTTGGAACTTCACCTGGATGACAATCGCCTGTTCGGCGCCTTGCCCAATCCGTCGTTGCGCAATTATTCCAATATAGAGGTTAACGCAGATGCAGACCTGCCCCGGCAGGCTGCATTATTTCACGTTCTCAAGTATATAACTCAATCATTTCCAAAGAAAGGAGTGTGAAAGATCATGGCTACCTACAAGACTCCCGGCGTATACGTAGAAGAGATATCTACGTTGCCCCCGTCGGTGGCAGAAGTATCGACCGCTATTCCAGCCTTTATCGGGTATACCGCCAAAGCGCCTGGAGATGATACGCAGAACGGTCCCACAGTCGCCCGGATTAATACACTTTTAGAGTACGAAGATCTGTTCGGCAAGGTCAAGCCCAGCAGCTTTCTGGTCAGCACGCATTTTGATACAGACAGGCAAGTGAGTGTGATCGATAAGGTGAGTCACAGCAACAATTCAATCGCAAAGCCGGAATTTCTGATGTACTACTGCATGAGCCTCTATTTCAAAAATGGCGGGGGCAGTTGCTACATCATTTCAATCGGCGACTACAATGCGACGCCGGAAAAGGCCCATTTCGAGGCTGGTTTGGCATCACTGGAGAAAGAGGATGAACCGACCCTCATATTGCTCACCGACGCCGTCAACCTTAATTCCGGGGATTATTACGCGATTTGTCAAAAGGCAATTGCTCAGTGCAAAAAGTTAGGGGACCGATTTGCCATCCTCGATGTGCTAGGTGGCAAAAACAAGGTGGCTGAATTCCGCAATCAGATCGGCACCAGTAATCTGATGTATGCCGCTGCTTATTATCCTTATCTTCAAACATCCTTAAGTTACCATTACACCGAGGACGATATTCAGATCAAAACGGCGGCAGCCGAGACCCCATCATTGCCAAACTGGGAGAAAACCTTCGGTGAGAACGGCATAATCGTTAGATATAGCGGGACAAGCGAAGCGCCCCAGGTTAAGATTATCGCGGGAACTGCAGCTGATGCGTTGGAATTCGTCATTGAGAATGACCTGCTGACCCTCAGAAACGTTTCCGGCAAGGACGGTGCGGGTGTCAGCTCTGCCTGGGAAGCCTGGAAAGCTGAAAATGTCCCCCGGGGCTTCGAGATCACCCCCAACGGTGATGGAAGCGGCGATGTGCCGCACACCTCCAACAGCAGTGTTGACCTCGAGCGTCAGGCGGCGGCAGAGACGTCCAGTATCCTCAAAGAGATCAAATCCACCGAGACTGCAGTTTACAATCTGATCAAAACAGCCATGGCCGTTGAAAGGGTGGTGCTTCCGCCCAGCGCGGCCGTGGCAGGGGTATACGCACGGGTTGATCGAGAAAGAGGTGTCTGGAAAGCCCCGGCAAATGTCAGCCTGTCGTCCGTCATCGGTCCGGTTTCCAAAATCACCCATGATGAGCAGGCCGGTCTCAATGTCGATCCGACGGCTGGCAAATCAATCAATGCCATTCGTGAGTTCACCGGCAAGGGTACCCTGATCTGGGGCGCCCGAACCCTGGCGGGAAATGATAACGAGTGGCGTTATGTTTCTGTCCGACGGCTGTTCAACATGATCAAGGAATCCACAAAGAAAGCGACCTCTTTTGCGGTGTTTGAGCCCAATGACGCCACTACCTGGCTGAAGGTCAAGGGCATGATCGAGGCCTATCTTTATGGTCTCTGGGAACGAGGCGCTTTGGCCGGACCGACGCCCGAAGCCGCATATTTTGTGAATGTGGGGCTTGGCAAAACCATGACCCCCCAGGATGTGTTGGAAGGGCGCCTGATCGTCGAAATAGGCGTTGCTGCGGTAAGGCCAGCGGAATTCATAATCATTCGATTTACACACAAATTGCAGGAGGCCTAAAAGCAACCTGCGGCTGTGTATCGGCAAATCCAACTCGTCTCAGAGTACCTTGAGAGCTGAAGGCTGGGGCGAGTAACCGTAAAACCCAATATCAGAACCGGAGAGATAGCCATGGCATTATCCAAGGATGATATCAAAACCGCATATCCGCTTCCCGTTTACAACTACAAGGTTGAGATCGGCAGCGATACCGTCGCCTTTTCAGAAGTTTCGGGACTCAACGTCAGCTATGAAACCACAACCTATAAAGAAAGCCCCATCGAAAGCGGCAGCCCCGGTCCCCGGGTGATGAATATGCCTGCCCAGGCCCCGGCGGCAACTGTTACGCTTAAAAAGGGCATCGTTCGCGGTGCCAGCGTCGAGACCTTGTACGGTTGGATCAGCACCATTCAGATTAACCAGGTTGAAAAAAAGGATATCTTTATCCGCCTGTGTGATGAAAACGGCGACGCTGTGATCAGCTGGAAGGTGACGAACGCTTTTCCGACCAAACTGGAAGCACCCACGTTTGATGCCAATTCAAACGATGTTGCCGTGGAAAGTATGGAGCTGACCGCCGATGGTGTCACTGTCGAAGAGGCGTAATTTCTGAGTTATGGC
>Ga0316187_10005830_pt1 | contig 10637 bp, 9 predicted proteins | sample CroRivburrow1_MG_FD_204927 | JGI IMG/M metagenome (GOLD analysis project Ga0316187, IMG submission 204927) | Coastal sediment microbial communities from Maine, United States - Cross River worm burrow 1 | ecosystem: Environmental > Aquatic > Marine > Coastal > Sediment | place: USA: Maine...
CGATGCCGGCTTACTGGCAGCCAGATAGTGACAGAATCCTAGCACGATTGAGCCAATCCCCTGTTTTACCGACGTGCCGCTGTGGCAAACTCACTCGCACGGATTGAATTAATTACTGGAGAGGCCAATGAGCTTCCGCTATCTGCTGGTCCTGACGCTGCTCGTACCCTTCCTGGCGGTTGCTGATGAAACCGACGCAATAGGCCTGGTTATCGACAATTTCCATGATGCCGCCGCACATGGGGACAAGGACCGTTACCTCGCTCAAATGACGGATGACGCGGTGTTCCTGGGTACCGACGAGTGGGAGCGCTGGCCAAAACAGCCGGATTTTGTGGATTATGTCGGCAGTCGGTTCAAAAGTGGCGTCGGCTGGAACTACCGGTCTGTAGAGCGGCACGTTCGCGTGTCCGACTCTGGCGACCTCGCGTGGTTTGACGAGGTCGTTCACTCAGAGCAGAACGGTCGATTCCGGGGCACTGGTGTCCTGGTCAAACAGGATGGCAACTGGAAAATCGCCCACTATGCGATGTCGTTCCTCATCCTTAACGAAAACTGGAATGACGTCATTGAGCTGACCAAGAAGACCATGGCAATCAAAGAAAATGCCGAATCGTCAGAGTAACTGAATGAGCAGGAATTAATTATGGCTGGCGGATTTGCAAAAGACGGTGCTGTCCAGGAACAAATCGATGCGACCATCGAGGATGCGGTTAAACGCGCGCGCGAACAATTACCTACGGGTCCGAGCCTGACCCACTGCGAAGAATGCGACAAGGAAATACCGTCCGCTCGACGTGAAGCCATCCCCGGCGTGCGCCTGTGTGTCAGTTGCCAGTCGACACACGACAAGGATGCCGCCAAATTCAGCGCCTATAATCGGCGGGGAAGCAAAGACAGCCAGCTAAGGTGAGTGTTCAGTCGCCCGCAGCGGGCAGATGATAGAGAGACTTCTCGTAGGCCATCGACGACCAGGCAGAGTGAGCGAGCGCTTTGTGCAGCAGCTCCGGATCGACCTCGCTTTCTTGAATTAGTCGGCCATCGCGAAACTGGTACTGGCTTGCCGGCAGGTTTTTCTGCAGGACGGCGACACGATCACCCTCCATGTATGCCTGGGTGCCGTTGAATTGCATGATGGCCCGCCCGGCAGATGCCTGAATCTCGGGCCGGGTAAGGTCGCGACCGATCATCGGGTGAACACTTTCGACGCCAATCAGGGACAGCAATGTAGGTCCCAGATCGATTTGACTGGCGACAGTTGAGATCTCTGCCGGCTCAATTGAACCGCCCAGAATCAGCCCGGGTATGTGAAATCGTACGACTGGAATCACCTCGCTTCCGTAAACACGCGAATTGTGATCGGCGACGATCAGAAAGACGGTGTCATTCCAGTAGTTCGACTTCCTGGCAGTCTCGATGAACTGTCCGAGCGCGTAGTCTGCATATTTCACCGCGTTGTTCACGGTGTTCTTATCCTCGTCAAAACACTCGATTCGTCCATCAGGAAACTCAAATGGCGAGTGATTCGAAGAACTGAATACCAGGCTGAAAAAAGGCCGATCATGGGGGGCGCTGAATTCTTCGTGCGCACGATTGAACAGGTCTTCGTCAGAAACGCCCCATGAGCCAGTAAATACCGGGCTCTCGTAGTCCGCTTTGTCGATGACTTTATCGAAACCATTATTCATGAAGAATCGGCGCATGTTGTCAAATTGCGCCTCTCCACCATAAATGAAACCGGTGTCATACCCGGATGTTCCGAGCAGCCCGGCTAACGTAAAAAAATTCCTCTGCGATCGTCCCAGCTTCACGACACTCTTGGATGGTGTTGGGGTGAATCCGCTGACAATAGCTTCAAGTCCGCGAGCCGATCGAACGCCGGTGGCATACAGATTTTTGAACCAGATGCCCTCTTGGGATAGCCTGTCGATGTTCGGTGTGACACCAACACCACCGAGTGCACCAACGAATTCGGCACCGAGACTTTCCTGCACAATGACAACCAGGTTCTTCTTTTGACTTGCGGGGCTGGCCAATGCCTGGTGGTGCAGTGTTGTCAGGCTGTCTGAATTGAAGTCTGCCGGGTCGATTCGCATCGACGCCCGAACCTGCCGGACAACTTCCTGGTCATCGATATCGCCATAACGAAATCCGCCGCTCTCTTCATGGCGGGTCTCGTACAGCGCGTAAAGAGCGGTGTATGCCGAGCTCAGCGCGAGTTCGTTCACCAGCGGATCGTTTGAAAGTGCCACGGTACTGGGATTGACCGCGCGGTGATCGGTTGTCGACCTGACGAAGCCGAAGCAAACGAATAGCAGCAGCGGCGTTACAAGCAGTGCCGGCAAAACTCCGGTTGGCCGAATCGGCTGAACCAGCTTGCCGATTTGCCTTGAGCTAACCCACGTGATTGCAGTGACCACGAGTACAGCCAGGAGAATAGGTATTTTGTAGGCCGCCCAAAGTGTCGCCCCGACTTCGCGAGGGCTGTTGAGGTATTCAAAAAACAGAATGTTCGGCCGACTGTCGAACTGATCGACAAAGGATGGTGTGCTGCATTCCATGAACACGACCAGCAATAGTGCAAGCGGCAGGCAGAACCTGAGCAACGATCTCCATGCTGGTACCAGGAACCGGTTCGATGCCAGGACCGGAAAAAGGAGCACTGGCAAGGCGAGCATGAGTCCCAGTAAAACAAGGTCAAATCTGAAGCCCTGTACAAAAACGGTGCCAAGCATGTCGGCATCGACAACGCGCTGCCACTGCCACATGACGAAAACAACTCGACAAATGGTCAATGTAAGCACCATTCGCCAGGCAAAGGACCACAGTGGCCGCAGGGAAACGGCGAGTCTGTCAAAAGTGTCGTATTTCGATGTCATAGGTTTCTGTTTGGTAAGTTGCTGAATCAGGAGTGACTAGAATCCCTTCCTGGTTTCCACCACGAGCTGGACATTCTTGATGCTTTTGTCACCGTCAAGCGGGAACGCAAGGTCGATGTGCGTCATGCGAGCGTGGCCCGACCTGGGATTGCCGATACGCAGACCAAAACCGATATCCCTGAGCAATTTGTTATTTCCGTCGGAAACAGGGCTGCGGCCCCAGGTTCGGCCAGCGTCGAAGAAGACAGCGCCACCAACCCGAAATAGCCGCCACGGATACCAGTCGGTGAAGAATCGCTGCTCCAGGGTCAGAAGTGCACTTTTGTCGCCCGCCTGGTAGCGCAGCGGATAACCCCGCAAGCCGCTGTCACCACCAAGCAACACCTGGTCGTCTATATCGAGATTCCGTCCATAAGTGCCACTCAGGCTGGCATAGAAAAGCCGCTTGTCTGATTGTCGGTTGTAATATTTAGCGCTGGCGCCGAGCAGCGCGTTCCGCAATCCGCCATCTTCGATGCGAGTCGCAAAGTCGCTGGCAAGGACTAAAGAATGTTTCTCGGAACTGCCAAACCCGGTCTGCGCGCCTGCGTTGAGCACCCAGGCATCGCGATCGGATCCAAATGACGTACTGGCGTATCCCAGTCGCGCGCTCAATCGGGTGCCGAGATATCTGTCCTCTGTACGATTTATCTGATCATGATTCTCGGTCTTCTCGAACCTGTCCTGCATGAACTCTATACCGGCGAAGGGATAAACCAGCTTGCGATCTTCCGGTGCGACAGATATCGGCGCCGTACTGTCGAGCGCTTCGGCAAACTGATGCTCGTCGTATGCCATACCAACGAGGAAGCGTTTCGTCCAACCGTCGTCGAGGCCATCGGACCAGCCCTTGAATACCTCGTAGGTCGAGCCGCTATGTTCGAACTGCCCCATTATCTCGCCTCGATTGTAGAGAGAGTCGACCTGGTCGTATTCGAGGATAGATAATCCGAAGGCAGATTTAGTATCGAGTGCGTAGAAAGGTTTGCCGAACCCCAGTTGATAGGTTTGGCCGTCACTACTGTTAGCGTAGCTTGCGTCGAGGCTGTACCAGCTTGAACCAAGATTGTGATCAGCGAACTTGATGATTGTCGAATCCCTGTCGACATTCGATTTGTACAGCGCTTCCAACTGAACCCCCGATCCCAACAGGTTCATTTCCTTCACGCCGATGCCGCTGTGGTTTTTGCCTCCCGAGCGTGACAGGGAGAACCTTGGCAACAGAGTCCAGACATCGGTTGTTCGAACGTTAACGTCGACACTGCCGTTTCCTTTCGCAACCGGTTCGATGCTGGCTTCCTGGATAAATCGGTTGCTGCGAAGGATTCGCTCGGATTCTTCGAGCTCACGAGGCGAAACCGGATCGCCGGGCCTGAACAGCAGTTGCTGCTGAATTACGGCCGGCCGCGTCTTTATGTGCAACTTGTTCGCCAGCCGGTAAAGCGCTTTGTCCTCTTCGGGATCGTCCAGGTTGAAGACACTCCCGTTTATGATGTTGACTGCGCCAATCGTCGCCGTCGATGCATTGCTTGCAGCCAGCACGGAAGCCGACCTGCCTTGTGAGGCTGCAGACGATTTTTCCACGGCGTCTGCGAGTACGGTTCCCGGCGACAGCACAATCAAGGTGCAAAAGATCCCGCACCGCAATGCGGATGGGGAAATCTGGCGCAGTATCCTGGCAGTAAGCAACTCGGGCATATACGTCACATCTTTTCTAATTATTTCAACCAGTTACTCTTCAATCCCGAAGATGGCCAGCCGAATATGTCTGGAGATACTTCGTTAGACGACGATTGGGCCAAAATCCTTCGCAATCGTCCCGAACTACCTGGTTCGGGTGCCACGCTCACAACACATCACTGGCCTGATTCGGCGTAATATCATTGGCTGACAAACGCTGCGTGCACAGGGCATTTTGGTCCAACCCCGACTTTTTTGTGAATTAGCGAGGGATTTCCAGCAATGTGCGCGTCTAACTCAACGTAAGGACCCGGAAATGGGCGATTGACATGGATTTCTCCCAACTGAAGGAAGACAGGGCACTTGCAAAGCGCGTTACCAAAGGCGACGCGGGCGCATTTGAAGAATTTTTCAGGGAGTACTTTCCGCGCCTGTTTCGCTTCACGATGACCCGCGTAAACGGCGATGCCGACCTTGCCGAGGAAATTGTGCAGCGAACCATGTGTCGCGTCGTCAGAAGTATGGGCACTTTCCGTGGGGAAGCGCTGCTTTTCACCTGGCTCTGCCAGATCTGTCGCAGCGAAATGTCCACGGTTTTCCGACAACGAGGATTGCACGAGAGCCGCACAGTACCAATTGAAGATCATCCGGCTATTCGCGCCGCATTGGAATCGATATCAGTCGAGTCCGATACGCCCGAGAAGGAACAGAACAAGGAAGAACTGGCAAGGTTTGTTCGGCTAACACTTGAATACCTGCCAGCCAAATATGCAACCGCATTGGAAATGAAATATATCCGCGGTTGCAGTGTTGATGAAATCGGCGAGTATCTCGCCATCAGCCCGAAGGCGGCGGAGTCTGTACTTTCGCGCGCACGGGTTGCGTTTAAGGAGGGGTTTCGGTCGCTATGGGATTTCGAGCCAGATTTCCTGCTGGACTAAATGGTTGAATTCCTGAATGTGACGGACTTTTCGCGAATATGAGCAAAGATACTTACAACGATGATCGGCAAGGAGATGCGACGGATAACTCCGACGACACCGTCTCGACGTTGATGAATCTCGCAGGGCCAAGATCAGCCATACCTGTCGATATCGAAAAGCGAGTGTACGGCACAGTGCACCAGCATTGGCGGAGCGCGACGAAGACCAGGCGAATCAGGCAATGGGCAGTGCCCGCCTCATTGGCGGCAACGATTTTGCTCGTATTTGCATTCGGCATCAGGACGCCTGATATAGCACCGCAGACAATTGGCACAATCGCGTTCGTCGTGGGTGAGCCCGGCTCGACCAACCAGGAGTTCAACATCGGTGATGCCGTTTTTGCCGGCAACAACATTGAGACAGGTTCTGATGCCGGGGTGAGTATCACCCTTGCCGATGCTATCTCAGTGAGGATTGCTGGCGGATCATCGGTTCGACTGGACAAGGCAGACGAGATCACCTTACTGCAAGGGCGGATCTACGCGGACTCTGGTGAGCGCATTTACCGGGATCGACATCTGACGATCAATACACCGAACGGTTCGGCAACGGACATTGGCACCCAGTTCTCGGTGACAAGCGAAGGCGATCGCATGAGCGTCGCTGTCCGTGAAGGGCGGGTCGATGTTTCGCATGAACAATCCGTAATAACAGCAGAGGCTGGCAACAAAGTTGTCCTGCAAACGGGCACTGACGTCGTCATTGATCAGGTCGCGCCATATGATCCATCCTGGAACTGGGCTTCATCATTAGCCCCGGACTTTGATATCAGAAATCGCTCACTTCTCGATTTCCTGAAATGGGCGGCCCGAGAAACCGGAAAAACTTTGCAGTTTTCCAGCGATGACGTCCGTATGGCTGCGATGCGCACACAGGTCGTCGGGTCCATCAGTAATTTCACGCCCAATGAGGCCGTTGAGGCAGTTCTTTCCACGACCCAGTTTGACTACGAAATAGACGAGCAAAGCATCAAAATCACCAAATAAAATCAGCCTCACAACCCATATTCGGCCTCTCTGGTTGGTCGTTGCAGGGCGATGCTCTACACTTCGCGCATGCTTTCCAGCCCGCGTCTCTGGGTCCTCCTGGGCCTCTGTTTGTCATGCCATTTCTCGATGGCAGCGGCACCCCAATGGCAAGGAAAACCGCTCGTTGACTATATTGCATGGCTGATCGAGCAGGATGTTCCTGTCATCTACAGTAGCGACCTGGTTCTCCCCGACTACACAGTTATTGAAGAACCACTATCCGACGATCTGCTGACAGCACTTCGCAATGCACTCGCGCCGCATAAGCTGATTCTCACCGAAGGTCCGGGCGACAGCTTTCTGATCACGGCGCCAAACGATCCCATGGTCGACAGCATGCTCACCTCGGACGAAGGTACCGATGACGACGAGCAATCTCCTGTGGAAGAACTTGCAGAGATTATCGTCACGTCGAGTCTTTACAGCCTTCAGTACGATCCGGCGGGATCGCACACATTCCTGGACCGTGAATTAACGACGCAATTGCCGGATATCGGCGACGACGCGGTGCGTGGTGTTCATCGCTTACCTGGTGTCGCCAGCGGCGGTGTTTCCACCCGCAGCCATGTTCGTGGCGGTATCGAGAACGAGCAACTTTTTCTCTTCGATGGCTTGCGGCTATACGAGCCTTACCACCTTAAGGATTTTCATTCGCTGTCTACCATCGTCGACCAGAACGTAGTTGCCGGAATCGATTTTTACAGCGCCGGCTACCAGGCTCGATACGGCGATCGAATGAGCGGCGTTATCGACATATCCATGCGGCAACCCGAACCCGAGATGGTGACAGAGCTGGGTCTCAGCTTTTTCAGTACGTCCGCACTATCGATGGGCCGCTTCGGAGGCAACGATAATGGCGACTGGCTGATTTCCGGGAGACGAGGAAATCTGGACATCATGGCAGATGTGGTGAATCCGGATTATGGCTCGCCAAGATATGAAGATGCGCTGATACATTTAGGTTGGCAGTTGAGTGACAGGACTTATCTCAGCGGAAACTTTCTCGCCTCATACGACAAGATTTCGATCAATGAAATCGACGGCAGCGAACATGCGAACGCGAAGTACAGAAACCGAGTGACCTGGTTCAAGGCGGAAACTGACTGGACAGAAAACCTCTCGAGCTCGACGATTTTTTCAGTGACGGAAATCGATAACTTCAGAACGGGCTTCGCCGATATTGCGGGCGTCATTGCAGGGAATGTTACGGACGTCCGGGAATTCCTCTCTGTTACCGCTCGTCAGGATTGGGTTTGGGCGGCATCGGACAAATGGGTGTTCAGATCAGGTTTTGACATCAAGCACCTCGACGCCACATACGAATACGACTCGACCCTGGATATTTTTTCACCATTCGATCAAATCCTGAACAATCAGCCGAATCTCACAAGAAGCATTCGTACATCTCCCGAAGGCGCGCAATATGCCGCTTACATAGAGTCCCGATGGCGACCTTCCAGGAAACTGGTGCTGGACTCAGGTATCAGGTGGGACCAGCAGACCTACACAACCAGCAACAACGATGACCAGTCGAGCATTCGCTTCAACCTGCTCTACTACCTTAACGATCGAACGGAACTTCGATTGGGCGCGGGCCGATATTACCAGGCACAGGAAATTAACGAGCTGCAGATTGCCGATGGCGTCGACACGTTTTTTCCGGCACAACGTGCGACACACGTGGTCGCCAGCGTATCCCACGGACTCCCTTCAGGCGTCGAGCTGCGAATGGAGCTATATCAAAAGAAATATCGTTCGTTAATGCCGCGATTCGAAAATGTATTCGATCCATTGGTACTTATTCCGGAGTTGCAGATCGATCGATTCATGATTGCTGCCGAAGGCGCATTGTCCAAGGGCGCGGAAATCAGGGTCAGCGGGGAGAATGACGACGGCAACCTGCTCTGGTGGCTTAGCTACACGTGGTCGATGAGTGAGGATATGCTGAGTACCAGCGACATCAGGCGAAGCTGGGACCAGACGGACACAGTGAAAGCCGGTGTCAACTGGGACTGGAAGAAATGGAATTTCAGTGCCGCGGGAACCATCCATAGTGGCTGGCCTCGAACGGACCTCCTGATCGAGTCGACCCTGAATCCGGACGGTTCGACCAGATTGCAGGCCTCGACGACACCACGAAACAGTCTCCGGCACGACACCTTCCATTCGCTTGACGCCAGGGCGAGCCGTCGCTTTGACGTCTCACGAGGCGAACTGACCGCCTTCGTGGAAATCACGAATATCTACAATCACCGGAATTCGTGTTGTACTAGTTACCGTCTACAGACAGACGATAGTGGCAATCAATCACTGCTGAGCAACAGGGGTAACTGGCTGCCGTTGATACCGTCGCTCGGCATAACCTGGCAGTTCTGACGAAAACAGAGGTACATGATGACCCTAAATTACAAGTTCTGGATTTCACTTGCGGCCTTCGAAATTGTTTTCGGGCTCGCGGTCTTTGCGATTACTCGACAATACTACATCGACCGGCCCGAACCAGCTCGCGCCCGATCGGCGGCTTTAAGTGAAGTTGTCCCCGCGCGCTCAGACACGATCACCGAAGCCGACCTTGCGCAGTTCAATCTGCAGGTACCAAGCCAGGCACCGCCCGATGATCCAGTCGAGATATCCCGTCTTGCCAATGAGTACTTCGGCAGCCAGCAGTATGAACAGGCGGCTGAGCTCTACGAAAAACTCCTGACTTATGGCCCTGACAACGCCGACACCTATAACAACCTCGGCTTGACGCTACATTATCTTGGCCGATCGACGGAGGCGCTGCAAAAACTGCATGAGGGCATCGTTGTAGACCCGTCACACCAAAGAAGCTGGCTAACGATAGGCTTTATAAACAGCCAGATGGGTAAAATCGACGACGCACGTTTCGCACTGACCAATGCGATTGAGGTTGGTGCCGACGAGGAAATAAGAAGATCCGCGACGGAGATGCTCGATAAGCTGCCATAGCCATCCAGCAGCACGGTCACCACTGCGTGCAAATACCCCGAACCAGCCCCTAAAGAAGACTTCAGGAAATTGTCTGCTGTTGTAGAATGCTTCTGTTCGCGGCAACTTGCCGCACGGCCAGTTACGGCCAAACATCAACAAGGGCTATTCCGGACACAAATGAAAATTTCGCAGTCAATCCGCTTGCTAACATTACTGCTGGCGTTGTTTGTGGCTGCGGGCAGCCCGGCACAGGAGACGGACGACAGCGCAGCTCCGCAGATGCCGAATTTCGATTCGATGCAGACGAACTGGTGGTCCTATTTCGAGGGTCCACGGGAAGAGGTCGAACCACGCGTCGAAGAATTCCTTCAGATGGTCGAGAGCCAGATTCCTGATCTTGAAGTCCAGAACCAGGAGATCGCTCAATCTGTGCTGACCGCAGTGCGCGACAACACGACGGCATACCTGGCCCTGCTCGAAGACAATGAGATACCGCAACAGGAGCTACCCGCACCAGCCGCCAGCTATTCAGTTGATGACCTCCTCGAGCTCGCCACAACAGCTCGCGACGCAAATTTCAACGCCGCAGAAGAACTGCTGGAAGTCGAACGCGAGCAACGCGTGCTCGATGGCGTTAGCCGGCGTCGCGATGCGGCTTTTCGGGACTACGTCGGGGCTGCCGCCGGCGATGAGCGCTGGCTGGTCGCGCTGAGGCTCGTACAGGCTCGCTCCGCACAGGCGATCTCAGCACGCCGGCTTGATTTGTTGTCGGAGAGGAACGAGCGTGCCGCGGAATATGCCGTTGCGGTCGAAGTTCGTGTTGATCTCGCCAGGAACTTGCTGGCCGCGACAACAGAAAGCACAGAATTGAATCGACGTATTCAAGCCAGCGAAGCTGACGTCGAAGCCACCCGGGATGCACTACGCGCCGCACAGATTGCGGCAAGCGGGCTGGATGTAGACACGGCCCAGGGCCGCTCGCAGCAGCGCCTGCAACAGCAGCGACTCATTGAGGCGGAAATCCATCTTGCACTGGCCGAGGTAACCCTGGCGAAGACCGGTGCGCAGTACTGGTG
>Ga0316187_10005831_pt1 | contig 10635 bp, 7 predicted proteins | sample CroRivburrow1_MG_FD_204927 | JGI IMG/M metagenome (GOLD analysis project Ga0316187, IMG submission 204927) | Coastal sediment microbial communities from Maine, United States - Cross River worm burrow 1 | ecosystem: Environmental > Aquatic > Marine > Coastal > Sediment | place: USA: Maine...
CGATGAGTTCCAGGGCCCGTTCCAGGCCGATGGTGTATGGATCGTCTTCCTTGATCGAGACAAACTTGTCAGCGTAGCGAACATAGGGGCCGAAGCGGCCGATGCTTGCCGAGACCGGCTCGCCTTCGGGCGTCTCACCCAGCTTGCGTGGCAGCTTGAACAATTCCAGGGCTTCGGCCAGTTCGATGTTGGCCATCTTCTGGCCCGGGCGCAGGCCGGCAAATTTGGGTTTGTCTTCGTCTTCACGGGTGCCGATCTGTACGAAAGGCCCAAAGCGACCCATGCGCACGCTCACGGGTTTGCCGCTCTTCGGATCTGTGCCCAGTTCACGCGACTGCCCGGCTTCTTCGCGGGTCACAGAAGCTTCTTTTTCTTCGACCAGCTTTTCAAAGGGCGACCAGAACGCGTCGAGCACGGGCACCCACTCGCGCTCGCCCCGCGAGATTTCATCCAGCTCGTCTTCCATGCGCGCGGTGAAACCGTAATCCACGTATTGGGTGAAGTGCTTGGTTAAAAACCCGTTGACGATGCGGCCTACATCGGTGGGAATAAAGCGCTTGCCGTCCATCTCCACGTACTCGCGGTTCTGCAAGGTGGAAATGATGCTGGCGTATGTCGATGGCCGGCCAATGCCGTACTCCTCCAGCGTCTTGACGATGCTGGCTTCCGAGAAGCGCGGCGGTGGCTCGGTGAAATGCTGGTCTGCACGCATGGCCACCATGTCGAGGATATCGCCCTCTTCTACCTTCGGCAGGGACTTGTCGGCCTCTTCATCCTTCACATCGTCCTGGCCTTCCTGGTACACGGCAATAAAGCCGGGTTTGACCAGGGTAGAACCCGTGGCGCGGAAACGGCCGACTTCGGCGTCATTCACGGGCAACATATCCAGCGCCACCTGGTCGAAGACCGCATGGGTCATCTGGCAGGCCACGGTGCGTTTCCAGATCAGGCTATATAGCTTGTACTGGTCGGCATTCAGGTAATTCTTGATGCTCTCGGGTGTGCGCTTCACGCTGGTCGGCCGGATGCCTTCATGGGCCTCCTGAGCATTCTTGGCCTTGGTCTTATAGACCCGCGGAGTTTCCGGCAGGTTTTCGGCGCCATAGCGCTCGTCGATGAACTCCCGGGCTTCCTGCACGGCGTCAGCCGCCAGGGTCACGGAGTCCGTTCGCATATAAGTGATCAGACCCACGGAGCCTTCGCCGGTTTCGATACCTTCATACAGTCGCTGGGCCGTCATCATGGTGCGGCGCGCGCTGAAGCCAATTTTTCGTGAGGCTTCCTGTTGCAGAGTAGAGGTGGTGAAGGGTGCTGCCGGATTGCGCTTGCGCTGTTTGCGCTCGATAGCATTTACCCGCAACTTGCCTGCCGCCCCGCCTTCTGCAGCGACGGCCGGCTGGCCACCCGCGGCCGTTACCAGGGCATCACGGACACCGTGCGCTGTGGTGTCATTACCGAAACTGAATTGCTCCACGCGCTCGCCGCTGTATTCAGCCAGCCGGGCGGTGAAGGGGGCTTTTTCACCCTGCAGATCGGCCTCGATGGACCAGTACTCGCGAGGGTTGAAGGCCTCGATCTCGTTCTCACGTTCGCAGATCAGCCGCAGCGCGGGGCTTTGCACCCGGCCGGCAGACAGGCCCTGACGGACCTTTTTCCACAACAGGGGCGAAAGATTGAAGCCCACCAGGTAGTCCAGTGCCCGGCGGGCCTGCTGGGCGTCGACCAGGTGTGTCGACAGGCCACGCGGTTCGTCGATGGCGGCCTGGATCGCACCCTTGGTGATTTCGTAGAACACCACCCGGTGCACCGGAATGTCCTTGAGCAGGCCGCGTTCTTTCAGCAGCTCATGCAGGTGCCAGGAAATGGCTTCGCCTTCGCGATCCGGGTCAGTGGCCAGATAGAGGGTCTTGGCTTTAGTCAGCGCCTTGGCAATGGCGTTGACATGTTTTTCATTTTTTTCGATGACCTCATACTTCATCGCGAAGCCGTGCTCGGGATCCACCGCGCCTTCTTTCGGCACGAGGTCGCGCACGTGGCCATAGGAGGCAAGTACCTGGAAATCCTTACCCAGGTATTTTTCAATTGTCTTCGCCTTGGCCGGCGACTCTACAACGACGATATTCCTAGCCATCGTTACTCATGCTGCCAAAAAAACAAAACCGCGGACGGGCCGCGGTTGAGAGCATACTTGATCGAGGATCGGGCCGTGAACTCAGTTCACCATCCCGGTGCTTTCTTCAAACACCAGGTCTTCCATCCGCGAGAAGGCGTTTTCCTGCCCGGGCTGGCTGAAAAGCACCATCAGCACGACCCATTTGACCTGTTCCACGTCGATATCGCCGGGGCCCAGGGCGACCAGCCGGTCGATAACCAGCTCCCGCTGGGTAGGCGAAAGGATACCAATCTGTTCCAGATAAAGGATGTAGCCGCGGCACTCGGCGTCCAGGCGGCCTAGCTCGAAGCTGTTGAAAAGGCGCACGGAACGCTCTGCCGGCTGGGTGGCGAAGGGCTCTTCCTGGCGCGCGCCAAGACCTTCCAGCCAATCCAGGGCATGGTCCACTTCCAGTTCCCCGAAACCCGCCTGCAGAAGTTCCTCACGCAGCACGGCCTGATCAGGTTCTGGTTGTTGTTCAAAGTCCTGTTCTGAATAGGTTTCGAACAGGTACATGAGCACGTCAAGTACGCTTTCGTTCATCTGAGCGCCATTCTTCCCTCTGTTGGTACTGGCCTCCCGACAGCCTAGAAACGCGGCCAGCCAGCTCCAATTTGATGAGCATGGAGCAAAGATTTGCGCTCGTCAATCCAGTCCAGCGCAGCAATTGTTCGAGGCTGACGGCCTCCCACCCCATGACGTCCAGCAACCGTGCGGCAACCGGCGCGAGGGGCTCGGCGATGACCGCGGTGCCGGCATGAGGCCCGCTGATATTCTGTTCAACGCAGGCTGCATGGTGACCGAGCAAGTTGCGCAGTTCGGCGGCGACATCGGCGGGTGATTCCACCAGGGCTGCACCCTCCCGGATCAGGCGATGACAGCCGCGCGTGAGGGGCTGACGAATGGAACCCGGCACCGCGAAAACTTCCCGGCCCTGCTCAGCTGCCAGCCGCGCGGTGATCAGGGCACCACTGCGTTCGCCGGCTTCAACCACCAGGACCCCGAGCGCCAGGCCGCTGATGATGCGATTACGGCGAGGGAAGTTGGCCCGCCGCGGGCCGCTGCCGGGCGGAAATTCTGTCAGCACGGCCCCGGCGGCGGTGATGGCTTGTGCCAGTCGGCTATGGGCGCGCGGGTAAACAATATCCGGTCCCGTGCCGCAGACCGCCAGGGTGGTGGCGCCGGCCGCTATGGCAGCGGCATGGGCGGCGGCATCGACCCCCAGGGCCAGACCACTGGTAATCCCCAGGCCGGCCCGACCCAGTTGCGCGGCAAACTGTCGCGCTGTATCCAGGCCGGCCGGTGACGCTTTGCGGCTGCCGACGATAGCCAGCTGTGGCAGGCGCAATGTGGCTGGGTTGCCGCGCAGGAAAAGAACCACCGGTGGGTCAGGAATTTCCCGTAGCAGGGTCGGGAAATCGGGATGCTGCCAGTGAATCAAATGGTGGTCGGCTTGCGTGCACCAGTCGGCAGCGCGTTCCAGGCTTGCCGGGTCGGTTTGCAGCAGGTCCTGAATGACGCGCGGCGCCAGGCCGGCGGCCCGCAGGCTTGCCGGCGAAGCGGCGCACAGCGCACGCGCGCTGCCCAAAAGCTGCAGCTGCGGTGCAAGGGATCGGTTGCTGATGCTCTGGGCGATGCCCAGGCGGAGCCAGTGAGTATTCGTCTGTCGCCTCCCGCCTGCAGCAGCCGGGAGGCGACGACTGCGTCTGGCTAAGTGGGGTTAACGACCCCGTCGAGCAGCTTGATGGACTCGCTGGCTTCCATCACAAGCGCGTAACTGATGCGGTCGTAGGTCTTGAAGATCATTACAGTGCCTGCCTCTTCGTCAGGCAATGTCACTTTCTCGCCAAAAAACCCACCTGAACGACCGTACTTGGCCAGGCTGTCGCTGCCCGCCGCCGACGGCCCCAAATCACGGACTTCCCCGCCACGCCGCATGACCCGCAATACATGGCCGGCCTCCATGCCGTCACGCTCACCGCGATTGATCACGACCACCTGATACTGGCCGATCTGCGTCATGCCATCGACCACATGAATGATGCTGCCGTTGGTTTCCGTATCCGGCGACCGCGGGTAGAAATTCAGCGGTATGTCGAATTCGATGCTGACCAGCCGGTCGCCCTCCAGGGCTTCGCGGTTGGTCTTGTTCAGGCGCATGGTGCCCGGGTCGCCGTCGCGCCAGATGGTGCCTTCGCCGACGAAAATGCCTTCATAGCCGACCACCGCCTCGTCGTCCGGATCCACCAGGGTTTCGCCCAGGTGCACGACGCTGTAGCCATCCTTCTCGGCGACATCGCCGCGGACATAGACATCATTGCCGGCCGCGCCGGCCAGGTGACCGTCGCGTATGGAGAGGATATAGGGCAGGCCTTCCAGCTCTTCGTCCGTCAGCACGGCTCCCTTGCTCAGGAAGGCACTGATAACTTCAAAGGGAATCGTGTCGATGGCCTCCGGCAGGTCCTCTTCACGCACCCGTGGGGAAAGTTTGCCGGAACCGGCACTGCGCTCCAGGCGCAGCTGGGGTTTCCCGTCTACATAGACAAGAGTGAGTACATCGCCGGGATATATAAGATGCGGATTCGCCACCTGGGGGTTCACGTACCAGATTTCCGGCCAGAACCAGGCGTCCTGGAGAAACATGGCCGAGATATCCCAGAGGGTATCTCCGCGCTTCACCACATAGCGATCCGGATGGCTCGGGTTAAGAGCCACGCCGGATTGTCCGGTCATACCCACGGCCAGCCCCGTGCCCACGGCGGGAGCCGCCACGGCCAGAACCAGCAACGCTGTAGATATAACAATAACCGCCGAGCGCAGGGCTCGCGGTATGGGCAGGAACCTAGTCATGGGCGTCCATCCCTATGCCAATAAAGCCGCCTCGGGCCGGTGAATAGCCGCTGCTATAATCTCCGGTCGCACCCCGATGCGTGCGCAACAACAACCCGTCCAAGGCCGGTGGCCCCTGAAACCTGCCGACGTCTGGACGATCTGAGCAAAGATATAGCATAAAATTAGGGAGATCTGACAGGTTTCTCTTCAGAATTGTGAAGGACGCAACATGGCCCGCCTGACCATCCTCGAGTTCCCGGACCCCCGGCTGCGCACGAAAGCGGCCCCAGTGGCGGCTGTGGACGACGAAATCAGGCGTCTGGCGGACGATATGCTCGAGACCATGTATGCCGCCCCCGGGATTGGCCTGGCCGCCACCCAGGTGGATGTCCACCAGCAGCTACTGGTGCTGGATATCTCCGAGGAGGGCAATGAGCCCCTGGTGCTGATCAACCCCGAGATCCTCGAATTGGCGGGGGATTGCGCCAGCGAGGAAGGCTGCTTGTCCGTGCCGGGTTTCACCGAGAAAGTGAAGCGCGCGGAGAGCATCCGGGTGCGGGCCCTGGACCGGGACGGCCAGACCCGGGAATTCGACGCTGAAGGCCTGCTGGCCGTGTGTATCCAGCATGAGATGGATCACCTGCAAGGCAAGCTGTTTGTCGACTATCTGTCCGAACTCAAACGCCTGCGGCTGCGCAAGCGCATGGTCAAATCCCGTCGCCGCGACGACGACGACCGGCCGGCCAATGCCGCGCCGGCGATCTGATCTGCAACCCATCGGCAGGGGGTAGCCGATGAGCGGCCCCAGCCGGCGCATCATCTTCGCCGGGACACCCGATTTCGCCGCACCCAGCCTGGCCGCGCTGCTGGCGGGTCCCCATGAGGTGGTGGCGGTCCTGACCCAGCCTGAGCGGCCTGCCGGGCGGGGCCGCAAGACGCGGCCCGGACCGGTGAAAAGCCTGGCCCTGGAGCACGGCCTGCCGGTACTGCAGCCCCTGACATTAAAAAATACTGACTCACAGCAGGCCCTTAAGGAGCTGGCGCCGGATCTGATGGTGGTCGTGGCCTACGGCTTGCTGCTGCCGCCCGCCGTGCTGGCTTTGCCGGTCCACGGCTGCATCAATGTGCATGCTTCCCTGTTACCGCGCTGGCGGGGTGCGGCGCCGATCCAGGCTGCCGTGCGGGCGGGTGATGCCCGCACCGGCGTGTGCCTGATGCAGCTGGAGGCAGGTCTGGATACCGGTCCGGTGTTTGCCTGTGCCAGCGTGGATATCGGTTCCCGGGAAACGGCCGGCGAGTTGCATGATCGACTGGCGGGCCTCGGCGCGAGCCTGCTGGTTGAGAAAATTGACGCGATTTTCAGCGGCGAACTGATCGCCCGGCCCCAGTCAGCTGACGGGGTTTGCTACGCGGGACGCATTCAGAAAAGTGATGCCCGCCTGAACTGGCAGGTCTCGGCGTTAGAGCTGGACCGACAGATTCGCGCCTATGCCGGCTGGCCGGTGGCCGATACCTTGCTGGACGGACAGCAGTTACGGGTCTGGCAGGCAGAGCCTGCTGAGCTTGCGGGCGCGACTGCCACAGCGGGCGACATCATCGACGCTGATCACGAAGGACTGCTGGTACAAACCGGCGACGGCGTGCTGCGCTTGCTCCAGGTGCAGCTGGCCGGACGGGGCCGCATGCGGGCGGCGGAGTTTGCCCTGGGCCATCCGGTCACGGGCAAGCGCCTGGGCTCATGAGCGCACGCGCCGCAGGCATCGAATCCCGCGCGGCTGCCGCCACAGCCGTGCACGAGGTCCTGGAGAACGGTGCCACCCTGGATCGCGCCCTGGATAGTGTCATCGACCGGGTTAGCGACCCGCGTGATCGTGCCCAGGTAAGGGCCCTGGCCTACGGCAGTGTGCGCTGGCATTGCCGACATCGAGTTTTGCTTGGTCTGTTGCTCAATCGGCCCTTGCGCGCCCGGGATCGCATTCTGGAATCCCTGCTTTCCGTGGGCCTCTACGAGCTGGAGTACGGGCGGTCGCCAGGTTACGCGGCGGTGTCCGCCGGCGTTGCGGCAGCCCGGCGTCTGGGCCGACCTCGCGCGGCGGGCCTGATCAATGCCACCTTGCGACGCTATCAGCGCGATCGCGTGGAACTGCTGGAGCAGGCCTTGCTGGATGAGACGGCACGCCACGCGCACCCGGCGTGGCTGCTGCGGGAACTGCGGCAGGCCTGGCCTGCGCACTGGGAAGCCGTGTGTGCGGCCCACCAGGAACAGCCGCCGATGTGGTTGCGCGTGAACGCTATGCAAAGCAGCGTCGCCGAGTACCTGGAAAAACTCACCGCCGCCGGGATTTTCGCCGATGCCGCGCCGGCTTTTCCCCACGCGGTGCGTTTGCGCGAACCGGTGGGCGTTGAGCGTTTACCGGACTTCGCGACCGGCGCGGTGTCTGTGCAGGACGCCGCCTCGCAGCTGGCGGCTGAGCTGGTGGCGGCCGAACCTGGCATGCGCGTGCTGGATGCCTGCGCCGCCCCGGGTGGCAAGTCCTTACATTTGCTGGAGCGCGCCGGCGGCCAGCTGGACCTGCACGCCCTGGACATAGAGGGCGAGCGGCTGGGGCGTCTGCACGAGAATCTGGGGCGCGCCGGCCTGAGCGCGACGGTCCTGACGGGGGATGCCGGCAAGCCGGCGGACTGGTGGGACGGTGAGCCCTACGATCGCATTCTCATCGATGCCCCCTGCTCGGCCACCGGCGTGATTCGCCGCCACCCGGACATTCGCTTTTTGCGGCGGGCCTCTGATGTGCCGGCCCTGGCGGAGCGACAGCTGGCCCTGCTGGGCAGCCTGTGGGACCTGCTGCGGCCCGGCGGGCGTCTGGTTTACGCAACCTGCTCGCTGCTGCCCGCGGAAAATCTCGCCATCGCCCGGGCCTTCCTGGCGCAGAATCCGGGCGCCGTGGAGCTGCGACCCCTGTCCGGTGGCGTTCTTGAGGCCACGGCCGGGGCGGAACCTGGCTACCAGTTGTTGCCGCATCTGGCCGATACGGACGGGTTCTATTATCTTGTGTTGCAGAAACACGACGCTTAGCAGTAGTCGGCTGCTCTCTCTCTGACCGGGCGTCAGGCACGAGGCCGTGCCGCAGCGTCCGGGGGACCTTATTCACTTGCTGAACCAGTCACAGCTTTGCCCGCCCCGCACGACCCGCCTGTCCCGACAGGCCTGGGCGGCGTGGCTGCTGTGCCTGCTCATGGCCAGCGTGTCCGCGTCGGCACAGGGTCGTTTCGAAGTGCGCAGCGCCGGGGCGCGCCAGATAGAAGGGGTTTATTACATTGATGCGCGGGTGGATTACCGCCTCAGCGATAAAGCCCTGGAAGCACTGCAAAACGGTCTGCAACTCAACATCCAGTTACAGGTTGAAGTGATCCGCAAGCGCGCTTTCCTGCCGGATGCTCGTGTGGCTGAGCTGAGCCAGAACGCTTTGTTGAGTTACCAGCCCCTGAGTCAGCGTTACCTGGTGAAGAGTGAAAACAGTGGTGAGCAAAGTTCCTACGCCACCTTGTTTTCCGCCTTGAACAGTATTGGCCGGGTGCAACAGTTACCCGTTATTGATGTGGCTTTGCTGGATCCCGAGGCCACTTATCGCATGCGCGTACGTTCGGTGCTTGACCAGGACACCCTGCCCGGACCCCTGCGCCTGTTGGCTTTCTGGAGCGAGGGCTTTCGCCTCGCCAGTGACTGGTACGGATGGACATTGAAGGACTGAAAAAGCTCGCAGGCCTTTGCCTGATTGTGGCCGCTGTGCTTCTCGGCACAACGGCCCTGGTGCTGCTCGCCGTCACTGCCCAGAATTCCGAGCAGTTCGGTCGCAGTCACGATCTGTTGCTGCTGGTCAACGGTGTGGGCGCCTGCATCCTGTTACTCCTGATCGTCGCCAACCTGTTTCGTCTGGTGCGTGACTATCGGGCCAGGGCACCCGGTGCGCGCCTTCAAGCGCGCATGCTGACCGCTTTTCTCGCGTTATCCGTCGCGCCGCTGGCCATCGTCTGGTATTTCGCCGTGCAGTTTCTTAACCAGGGCATCGACAACTGGTTCGATGTGCAGATCGAAGCCGGCCTCGGGGATGCTCTGGAGCTAAGCCGCACCGCGCTGGACGTGCGCATGCGCGACAACCTGGAGCGCACACGCGTGGCCGCGCTGCAGGTGGATGGTGTGCGGGCCAACCGACTGGTATCCGTGCTGGGCGATCTGCGTCGTGAAGCCGACGCCCAGGAAATCACCATCTTCAGTGACGGTTCGCGCATCATCGCGACCAGCACCCGTGATCCGGCGGCCCTGTTCCCGGCGCCGCCACCCGAAGATGTCAGTCTGCAATTGCGCCAGACCGGCAGCTATGTCGGTCTGGAGACATCCGCCACGGGTAACTACCAGGTCCGGGCTGCGGTCGTGGTGCCGCCGCGCGCACCGGGCGCACCGACCCTGGTGGTGAATGCCTTGTATCCGGTCGGCGGGCGCATCGGCACCCTGGTGGACTCCGTGGAACAGAGTTACAGCCGTTACCGGGAGCTCGCCTTTTTGCGCGAGCCCTTGCGCTACAGCTTCACCATTACTCTGACCCTGGTGCTGCTATGCGGATTTCTGGCAGCCCTTTACGGTGCGGTATTTTTTACCCGCCGGCTGGTTGCGCCCCTGCAGTCACTGGTTGCCGGTACGCAGGCGGTCGCCCGCGGTGACCTGGACACGCGGCTGCCCGTGGCGACCTACGATGAAGTGGGCTTCCTGATCGATTCCTTCAACGAAATGATTCAGCGACTGAAGAACGCCCGCGAAGCGGCGCGCTGGAGTGCGTTGCAGGTTGAAGAAGAGCGTGCCCAGCTGGCCGCAATTCTGGAACGCCTGACCACGGGGGTGATCGCCCTGGAGCCTGACGGTTCCATCCGGGTAGCGAACGAAGCGGCGGGTGCCATTCTTGATGCGGACCTGGCGTCGCGCGCCGGTGATCCCCTGGCCCTGATTGCCCAGGATCATCCACTGTTGAAACAGTTTGTTGCCACCCTGCGCAGCCAGGGTGAAGCCCATGGCCATGAATGGCGGGACGAAATCGAATTGCGCAGTGAAGCCGGCCGGCGCACTTTGGTGTGTGCCTGTACCGCCTTGCCCGCGGATGAAGCCGGCATGGCCGGTGAGGTCGTGGTATTCGACGATGTGACCAATCTGCTGCAGACCCAACGCGATGCCGCCTGGGGTGAAGTCGCCCGGCGCCTGGCTCACGAGATCAAAAACCCCCTTACGCCCATCCAGTTGTCAGCCGAACGCATTCGCCGGCGTTATCTGCAGCAGATGAGTGAGGAAGATGCCGAGGTACTGGATCGGGCCACTCACACCATCGTCGCCCAGGTAGAAGCCATGCGCGACATGGTCAACGCCTTTAGTGAATATGCCCGCGCTCCGGAACTGTCCCTGGCCATCATTGATTTGAATCAACTGGTCAGGGAAGTGGCTTACCTGTATCCGGCGCGTGAGGGTCAGCCCGTGATCGAGCTGGAACTGGATGACAGCATCAGCAATATCGCCGCGGATGAAGTGCGCATGCGACAGCTATTGCACAACCTGATTCGCAATGCCCTGGAAGCCCTGGGTGGCCAGCTATCCGGCTGCGTCACCT
>Ga0316187_10005832_pt1 | contig 10634 bp, 10 predicted proteins | sample CroRivburrow1_MG_FD_204927 | JGI IMG/M metagenome (GOLD analysis project Ga0316187, IMG submission 204927) | Coastal sediment microbial communities from Maine, United States - Cross River worm burrow 1 | ecosystem: Environmental > Aquatic > Marine > Coastal > Sediment | place: USA: Maine...
CTTCGCAACTGCATCAGCTGGCGATCGGTGTCCGGCTCGTGCTCGGCATCATACTGACAGGGTATGCCGACCAGTCCCGGTTCCCGATGCTGCTCAATGTCCTTGGCACGTTGTCCATCGCGGCCGCAATCGTGATCGCGGTACTGCCGGGTCAAAAGTTCGAGCAGTTGGTGAGGTGGACGGTCGAGCGCTTCGAGGGCTATATTCGACCCGCATCCGTGGTCGTGATCGTATTTGGTCTGGTCCTCATGATCGCGGTGATCTGACGGATCTGTCTGGCAGGAACGCCCTGGCACCAGAGACAGGTTCTCTGTTCACCAGCATCAAAAGCAGGGTGAGGCAGCCCGCTGCGGACAGCAGGTGCTTCAATGTGTGTCCGCTTACCGAGCCCTGCAGAAGGGCGAATATTTCACGATCGTAGAGTTCGGCGAATTTGCCAAGCATGTAGAAGCCGAGCGAGGCAATGAGCATCCACTGCCTGGAGTAGGAAGGCCTGAACAGGAACACGACGACAAGTACCGTCAAAAGGGGCATGAACTGGACCCAGTAGTAGAGCCGGAGATCGTCGGTGAAGTGCCAGTAGAACACACTGAACATGCCGGTCAGGAGGGCAGGCAACAGAAGCGTCCTTCCGATTCGGGGACGCAGATAGTCGGACAGCAGCGCCACGAAAAGCCCCATGAATCCGATTGTCATGGGCAGCCTGTCCCAAACCAGGGTCCTGTTGTCCGGAGAAAGGTGGTAATAACCTGAACCCAGGCTGATCATGGCCACACCTGCGAACAGCGTAAGCCAGCCCGGCCGGTATCCGGCCACGTCGCCACTCCGACAGTGCATAACGCCGGCAGCCCCCACGATCAGGAACGGGAGATTGGAGGTCACGTCGAAAAAATTCGGGATGCCGATGTACGATCGGGCGTCCGCGAACGCATGATAGGTCACGTCCTGAGGCATGGCCGGTTGCAGCATGATGAGGATCAGTGTCCCGGCAACGGTGGCAAACAACACCGCGTAGCGCCAGCTATCCGTATTTGATACGGCAGCGTGGTTGAGTTTGGAGGGGTCCGACAAAATCAGCAGGGAAGGTAAAGCGTCAAAGCGGGCATTTTACATCGATATGTCCCGAAATTTGCGCAGAATCGATTTCCTGTTGCTTGAGTCACAAACGCGTTACAATGAGATCACAGCAGGTGCTGATAATCCATTGCCACCCAAAAAAACCGCAACCTTGAATCTCCGTATTGATCCTGCTATCAAGGAGGCCGCCCGTATTGCGGCGCAAAAGGACAATCGCAGTCTCGCCAACCTCGTCGAGGTGCTCATCCGTCGTCACTGCGAGAAGGCCGGCATTCCCATTCCGGAACAGTTGTGCCTGATCGAGGACGAGCCCGGTGGATGAGAGAACAATCCGGATCCTCGTTGACGCGGGCGCCGTCAGGCAGATCCACATCATAGCCGACGGCGGGCGGTTCCACGTCGATATCGTCACCGCCAACAGGGACGTGATCACCGCATTGACCAGCAAGGGTGCAATCAAGACGTGGAGCGCACTCGACAGCGCGGCGAAGTGGGTGCGCTCTCTTGGGGTCGGAAAGGTCCACGTCGACATTGCGCACTGGCGACCGGGGCAGCGAACCCTGCGGCTCTGAACGGACGCGCGCGACCACACCGCCTGTTTGCCGGGCAGCACCGGCAGACCGGAAACTTTATGCACGCTTTGGGCTTCTTACGCTCGGGATATTGACAGCAGTCAACGCACCATGCCGGGAAGGTGCATAGAATTGAGCCGACGAAATTATGAATGTCCCGCAGGAGGTGCATCATGAGTGAAACGAAACCGGTCAAGGTGGAGCGCGAGAAACAGAGTTTCAAGGAACGCTTCTCCGAAATTTTCGATGAAATGTGGGAAAAGATCGGGCAGCATCACCACGGTATTTCCGGCCATGTGGCGGGCGATGTTGCGGCCGACCTTTCTGACTCGAAAGACTGCTATACCTACAGCATGGATCTGCCCGGCATGGATCGGGACGATGTGAACGTCGCCGTCGAATCAGGGCGTCTGGTGATCCGCGGCGAGAAGCAGGACGAACGCAGTGAGAAGGGCGAGAGCTACGTATTCAGGGAGCGCCGGTTCGGGAAATTCGAGCGGAGCTTCAGCCTGCCTGCGAACGCACGGGAAAAAAATATTGAGGCAAGTTTCAAAAACGGCGTGCTGACGGTGAAGATTCCTTACAAGCCGGACGAGGAAAAGGCGGCGAGGAAGATCCAGGTCAGCGGCGGCTGACTCCACCTTTCTCCGCGCCCCGTGGCCCCGGGTTACTGCCTGGGGACGCCTACTGTCGGCTTTGCCGGTAATGCTCCCGCAGGTCCTCGAGTTCGCCCCAGCGCTCGAGCGCCTTGTCTATCGATGCCTGAGTTCTTTCGAGCTCCTGGAGGATTGTCTGGGACTGTGCACGGTCGAGCGCATAGAATCCCGGTTCGGCAACCTGATCCTGCAGTTCCGACAACCGGGCTTCCAGCCGTTCGATGGATTCCGGCAGCAGATCGAGCTCGCGCTGCTCGTTGTAACTCAGCTTCCGCGTCGCAGGCACCGGTGCTGCCGGCTTGCGCCGGGCCGCCACCGGTCTGGCGATGGTCGGGTTTTCGATTTCAGCCAGCTTCCTGCCCCGGCGCCGCCAGTCCGAATATCCGCCAACGTACTGGTTGATTGCTCCGCCTTCCTCGAACACGACGGTGCTGGTGATTATATTGTCGAGGAACTGACGGTCGTGGCTGATCACGATCACCGTGCCGCCGTACTCCACCAGCCGATCTTCCAGGACCTCGAGTGTCTCCAGGTCCAGGTCGTTGGTCGGTTCGTCGAGCACCAGCAGGTTGGCAGCCCGGGTAAAAAGCTTTGCAAGTATTGCCCGGTTCCGCTCCCCGCCGGAAAGGGACCTGACCAGAGTTTGCGCGCGCCGGGGACTGAACAGGAACCCCTTGAGATAACCGATGATGTGCCGTTCCTTACCGTGGAAGGTGACGTGCGTCCTGCCGCCGCCGACATTGTCCGCCACGGTCTTGTTCGGGTCCAGCGACTGCCTTAGCTGATCGAAGTATCCGATCTCGAGATTGGTGCCGTGCTTTATCGTGCCGGTCTGCGGCTCGAGCTCTCCCAGCAGCAGGCGGACCAGGGTGGTCTTTCCGACGCCGTTGTTGCCCAGGATGCCGATACGGTCGCCGCGCATGATTTTGATGGAGAAACCCTCGAAGACCGGTTCGTCGTCAAAACGGTAGCTCACGTTCTTCGCACGTATGACGACGCGCCCGGATCGATCGGCCTGCTCGATGGTGATTCGCGCCTCACCTTCCCGGCTCACCCGCTGGACCCGCTCCTGGCGCATTCTCTCGAGCGCTCTGGCCCGACCCTCGTTGCGCGTGCGCCGGGCCTTGATTCCCTGGCGTATCCAGATTTCCTCCTGTTCGAGCTTCTTGTCGAAGCGATCGTTCTCGCGCTCCTCCACTTCCAGCGCCTCTTCCTTCCGGCGCAGGTAGTTTTCGTAGTCCCCGGGCCAACTGGTCAGCTTGCCGCGGTCGAGTTCCAGTATCCGGGTCGCGAGGCGCTGCAGGAACGTCCGGTCATGGGTAATGAATACGACCGACCCCTCATAGCCGAGGACGGCGCTCTCCAGCCACTGAATGGTGACGATGTCGAGATGGTTCGTCGGTTCGTCCAGCAGCAGCAGGTCCGGCTTCTGCACCAGCGCCCTCGCCAGTGCCACGCGACGTCGCCATCCGCCCGACAGATTACTCATCATCTTGTCCGCCGGAAGGTTGAGATCGGTGATGGTCGTTTCCACGCGCTGGTCCAGGTTCCACCCACCGTGGGTATCGATAAGTGCGTGCAGTTCTTCCATCCGGCGCAGCGCGTCCGGTCCCGGGCTTTCCTGCGACACGCGATCGTATTCGTCCAGCAGTGTCTGGATACCGGTCAGCCCGGTTTTCACCACCTCGCGCACGGGCATTTCGAGTGCATCCGGCAGGGATTGCTCGAGTTGGCTGATCACGAGGCCCTCCCGGCGGTCGATATCGCCGTGGTCCGGTTCGACTTCACCGGTAATGAGTCTCAGCGTGGTAGATTTACCGGCGCCGTTGCGTCCGATCAGGCACACGCGCTCACCCGGTTCCACCGCGAGGTCCGCCCGGGTCAGGATTTTCTGGTCGCCTATATCGAGCGACACCGATTTGAAGCGTATCAGGGACATGGTGCTAGGGCGTCGATTCTATTCGATCACGACCCTTTTTTTGTCTTCGGAAACCAAACAGTTTCATCAACTCGTTTGACTCACATCAACACGACGGTTCGCTATCGGGTTTATCCTGCAAACAACAGAGGCGCCCAGGGTGGCGCGTGGAGGTATTACCATGATCAAGACCATATTAACCGCGACGGATGGCTCCAGCCACGCGAACAAGGCGATCGATCTCGCCATCGATCTCGCGACACGATACGATGCCAGGCTGGTAATCGTGCACTCAATAGGGGAAGGGACAGTCCCGGATTCCCTCATTCACATGGCGGAGGTGGAGCACATCGTCGATCCCAAACCGGTTGCCCCGGCGTTGCCGCGGGCATCGATACCCCACGGTGACACCAGACGCTGGGAGGAGAGTGGAAAAATTCATGCGTTTATCGCCAACAAACTACTGAGTAATGCCGAGTCCGAGGCAAAGGAAAAAGGCGTCAGGGAGGTCAAGACCGTGGCGGTGCAAGGCGATCCGGCAAGCCGTATTCTGGAAACCGTGAAGTCCGAGGGTGCAGACATGGTCGTGATGGGTAGCCGTGGTCTGGGAAACCTGAAAGGACTGCTGCAGGGCAGCGTGTCGACCAAGGTCAGCCACCTGGCAGAATGTACCTGCGTGTGCGTCAAATGACCGTGCGGCACTGAAGGTTCGGTTTCGCAAGCCACCGGGTCCGCGAACGGTCGGGATACGAACGACCTTCCGCCGCCGTTCCGGGGTTGCCTCATTCCCGCGAACAGCCGAAATTGATCGGTCATGGCTTAGTTGCTACATTCCCGCTCTGTCCGGATCCGGAGCCCACTCGGCCGGTCCCGCCGACAAGCCCATTGTTCATCGGAGAAACCCATGAAGTTCAGAACCGCATTGTATTTTCTCGCCGCCGCGTTGTTGATCGCCCCAACCGTCCAGGCGGAAACCCGCGTCACCTATAAATCGGCGAAGTCGACCTCGTCCTACTACCAGATGGCGGTGCAGATCGCGGAGGCGATGAAGGCCGGGTCGAACGGCGACATCATCGTCACGGTGGAGGAGAGCCAGGGCTCCGTCCAGAACGTGATGGAAGCCAGGGCCCGGGGTGGAGACTACGTGTTCACCACGCCGCCGGTGCTGGTCAAACTGGCCCAGGGCGGCAAGGCCATGTTCGAGGGCAAGGGCGATCCGAAGTTCGACGAGATCCGGGCGTTGTTCCCGATCCCGTCGCTGACCATGCACTTCGTGATGTCGAAGGACAGCGGCGTGACGGACTTTGCGGGCATGGAAGGAAAGACCATCCTGCTCGGCAAGGGCTCTTTCGGAGCCAAGGAGGGCGCGAAGTACATCGGGCTGTTCGGTCTCGAGGGTAAGGTAACGCTGGCCGACGCCGAGCTGTCCAATGCGGTGGCGGCGCTCAAAAACGGGCAGATCGACGGATTCGTTACGGCTGGCTCGTTCCCTGCGCCCAACGTGATCGAAGCGGCTGCGTCCACCGGCGTCACCTTGCTCTCGCTCTCGGACGATCAGATTGCGCAGACCAAACGCACCCGGCTTGTCATCCCGGCCGGAACCTATGCCGGGCAGGACAACGAGATCGTGACCACCTCGCTTCCGGTTGTGGCCTACACCACAACCGCCATGGACGACGCCACCGCCTACGCGCTGACGAAGACCTACTGGGAGCAAAAGAACGCGATGGGATCCAGCGCGGCGTGGTGGAACGGCGTCGATAAAGACCTGATGTCCAACATCACCGGAAAGATCCATCCGGGCGCTGTGCGTTACTACGAGGAGATGGGATTTACCCTGACGGCTGATCAGAAATAGGGGAGCCCTGACAGTCGGGCGTGCCGGACTCCCCGTCACAGAAACGCAGGACCGTGTACCGCGGCGTCGTCCTGACGCTCGCGGTGACGTCCGTGGTATTCCATCTCGGGCTGATCTTTTCAGGACTGACGCCGAATCTGGTCAGCCGCCCCGTCCACATGGCTCTTGCCCTGCCGTGGATACTGTGTGTCGGAGCACAGGGTGGATTCACGCGCCTCTCGGGGTGGGTGCTGACCTGTACAGGGGCTGCCTGTTGTCTATGGGTCGCGCTGTACCACGAGGTACTTGCCGATCAGTACGGCTTCCTCGAAGGCGGCTTCCAGGTGGTCGTCTCGGTAGCGCTGCTGCTGGTGGTCCTGGAAGCGGCGCGGCGCGCCATAGGCTGGCCGTTGCCGCTGGTGGCGGCCCTTGCACTGATCTACGGCCTGCTCGGCCAATACATCCCCGGTGAGTTTGGACATTCCGGTACACCGGTCAGGAGTTTCCTCGGTACGCTCACCATATCCGAAGGGGGAATCTGGGGCAGCCTGACGGGGGTATCCGTCAGCATCGTGGCGATCTTCGTCATCTTCGGTGCCGTGCTGAACGCGGGGGAAGCCGGCCGTGGTTTCATGAACGTGGCGGCAGCCGCGGCGGGCAGACTGCGCGGCGGTGCCGCCAAGGTATCTGTCATTTCGTCGGCACTGTTCGGGTCCATCTCCGGTTCTGCTTCCGCCAACGTGGCGTCCACCGGGGCCATTACGCTGCCGGCCATGACCCGGCTCGGCTACCCGAAACGTCTCGCGGCAGCGGTGGAGGCGGTGGCATCCTCCGGAGGGCAGATCATGCCGCCGCTGATGGGCGCCGGCGCGTTCGTCATGGTGGAGCTGACCCGTGTCCCCTATACCGGGATCATGGCGGCCGCATTCCTGCCGGCCATCCTGTATTTTTTTGCTGTCTGGGTCGGCATCGACGCCTACTCGAGGCGCTTTGAACTCAAAGGTATCCCCGAAGAGGACAAGCCGTCCGCCCGCGACGTCATCGTTACATCGGCATTTTTCATGGTGCCGTTCGCGGTCCTCATGTGGGGCATGTTCGGCAGCGGCTATACACCACAGTATTCCGCCTGCCTCGCGATTCTGGCCGGGGTGGTGCTGCTGTTCACTGACGGCAATATGGTGTTCGATATCAGACAGACCGCCCTGAGACTGGAGAACGCGGCGCTTACAGCGGCACGACAGGTAGCGATGATCGCCGCCATCATCCTGTGCGCGTCGATCATTATCGGCGTGCTCGGAATCACCGGCCTCGGGGTCAAGATCACGTCTCTGATCCTGTCCGGTTCCGGCGGCCTCATCTGGCCGGCGCTGTTTCTGACCGCCCTTGCCTGCATGATCCTGGGCATGGAGGTTCCGACCACCGCCGCGTACGTGATCTGCGTTTCCGTTGCGGGGCCCGCGCTCATTGATCTCGGGCTCGAGCCGCTGCTGGCGCATCTGTTCGTGTTCTGGTTCGCCCTGATCTCCACTATCACGCCGCCGGTGTGCGGTGCGGTATTCATCGCAGCGGGCATGATCGAAGAGGACTGGCTGAAAGTCGCGTTCACCGCGATGGCCCTGGGCGTGGGTTTGTACATCATTCCCCTCGGCATGATCGCCAACCCCGGGCTCATTTCTCTGGCGCAGGCACCCTCGTCAGCGCTGCTGGCGTTCGCGCAGATGGCCGCGGGGCTGGCGCTGGTCTCTTACGGCCTCATTGCTGCGCGCAGCATACTGTGGACATTGCTCCTGATTGTTTCGGGTGGCGTGGTGATCTTCGGCCGCGTCGCTCTCGGTTGAATCGGCCGGCCAGGGGAGTCGCCGGGATCTGAAGGATTCACGTTGCGCCGACTTCCCGCTGGTGCCCTTTCCCGGCTATGCGTAATCGATCCGGCATTACCGTTCCCTGCCGCGCACGACACGCTTGCCTGCCAGTTCTCCCCTGGTCTCGGTCACCACGGTGCATTGCCCCTCGTGGTGGTGTTCATCGTAGTAGTAGATCACCACCCAGTCCTTTGTTCGCTTCAGTTCGTGTGCCCGGCGGGTATTCGAGAACAGGGCGGTGAAGTGCCACTCGCCGCGCGTCGCGTGCATGATCGGCAGCCACGCCCGGTTCTCCGGGTTGAACCGCCTGGGCGCCACCTTCGGGAGCTTGTCCGCGCCCACCCGTTCACGGTAGCGCCGGTCGATGTCGAGCAGGACGTCGACCGGCGGCACAGGGGTTGCCGGATCGGCCGGTCCCGGGAGTTTGCGTTTACCAAGCACGCTTGCCAGCCACGCCGCGATCAGTTCGACCCGTCCCCTGCCCATACCGTGCAGCTTTCCAAGGCGGCCGTCGTGTGCCGCCAGTTCCAGTGCTTCCAGGGTGGAGATGTGCAGTTGATCGTATATCTCCCTGGCCAGGACTGGGCCGATCCCCGGGATGCGCTGAAACATGTGGATCGGGTCGTGTCCGCCCCGCAGCGTGTCGAGGCGGCTCATCTCGCCGGTGACGACGAACTCGTATATGGAGCGTGCGATGCCCTCGCCGATGCCCGGAAGTTCCGTGAGCCCGCGGATGCCCCTGTTGGCAACGATATCCTCGAGGGGCTCGTCAATTGCATCGAGCGTGCTGGCGGCACGCCGGTAGGCGTTGATGCGGAACGGGTTCGCCTTTTGTTCCTTGAGGAGGCCGGCAATCTCGCGCAGTGCCCGGGCGGCTTCCGTGTTCACCGGCATTCGTCTGCACCCACCCATTCGACAATGTGCTCCGGAAGCTGGTCGTCGTGGATGTGTTCCTCCGATACAACCCGGCCCGACACGGAGAGCTCACCCGGATTCACATCCAGTTTCCGGCCCTCGTGGACCAGCCGGTAGGCGCAGCTGCCCGGCATCAGCGCCAGCACGTTCAGATGGTCCGGCGACAACACCATACAGCGGGGATTGATGGTGGCCCGGTTGGCGTAATCAGTGCAGCGGCAGGCGTCGATGTCGAGGTATCGGCAGGCGACATTGGTGTAGTGCAATTCACCGGTATCCTCGTCCTCGAGCTTCACCAGGCAGCAACGGCCGCACCTGTCACACAGGGCTTCCCACTCCTCCGGGCTCAGAGCGAGCAGGGGGCTGTTCATGGATTTCATTCCTTGCGATCGAGGTTCCAATTTACCGCACAGCCGATGCCTTATCCAGCATTTGTGTGCTACAAGTAAAGCCCCGACAGCACGATTCCGACCAGCCAACATGACAGAACGCAAACAGAAACTCCGCTCCCAGCAGTGGTTCGACAACCCGGAAGACCCGGGCATGTCGGCGCTGTACATCGAACGCTACCTGAATTATGGGATCACCCGAGAGGAACTGCAGTCCGGCAAGCCGATCATCGGCATCGCCCAGTCCGGTTCAGACCTCTCCCCCTGCAATCGCTACCACATTACGCTCGCCCAGCGCGTGCGCGAGGGCATCCGCGAGTCCGGAGGCATCGCATTCGAGTTCCCGGTTCACCCGATCCAGGAGACCGGGAAGCGGCCGACGGCGAGCCTGGACCGCAACCTTGCGTACCTCGGCCTGGTGGAGATCCTTTTCGGCTATCCGCTGGACGGCGTGGTGCTGACAATTGGCTGTGACAAGACCACCCCGGCGATGCTGATGGCGGCCGCCACGACGAACCTGCCTTCGATCGCGCTGTCGGTCGGACCGATGAACAACGGCTGGTACAAGGGCCGGCGCACCGGCTCCGGCACCATCAAGTGGCATGCAAGGAAGGAGATCGCGAAGGGGAACATCTCCCCTGAAGAGTACGCCGAGATCATTGCATCCGCCGCGCCGTCCCCGGGCTACTGCAATACCATGGGAACAGCGGGCACCATGAATTCCCTCACCGAGGCTTTGGGCATGTCGCTGCCCGGTTCCGCTGCGATCCCGGCGGTGCACAAGGAACGGGCCCAGGTGGCCTACCTCACCGGCAAACGCATCGTGGAACTGGTGCGGGAAGACCTGAGGCCCGCCGACATCATGACCCGGCAGGCATTCGAGAACGCCGTCGTGGTCAACTCCGCCATCGGCGGATCGACCAACGCGCCTATCCACCTCAATGCCGTCGCTAGACACCTCGGCGTGCCGCTCACCAACCAGGACTGGGAAGATCTCGGTTGGAACGTCCCGTTGCTGCTCGACATGCAGCCGGCCGGTCGTTTTCTGGGAGAAGATTTCCACCACGCGGGTGGCGTGCCCTCGATCGTGCACGAACTGGTCGAGGCAGGGCGTCTGCCGCACCCCGATGCCCCGACCGTCAACGGGCTGACAATAGGCGGCAACTGCAAGGGGAAGGAGACCCAGGATCGCGAGGTCATACGGTCCTGCGGCAAACCGCTGGTTGAGCAGTCCGGGTTCCTGAATCTCAGCGGCAATCTGTTCGACTCGGCAATTATGAAGACCTCGGTGATCTCGGACGAATTCCGTAATCGCTATCTGTCCAACCCGGACGATCTCAATGCATTCGAGGGACCGGCAGTGGTGTTCGACGGCAGGGAGGATTACAAGGCGCGGATCAACGACCCC
>Ga0316187_10005833_pt1 | contig 10633 bp, 13 predicted proteins | sample CroRivburrow1_MG_FD_204927 | JGI IMG/M metagenome (GOLD analysis project Ga0316187, IMG submission 204927) | Coastal sediment microbial communities from Maine, United States - Cross River worm burrow 1 | ecosystem: Environmental > Aquatic > Marine > Coastal > Sediment | place: USA: Maine...
GCCAAGGCTGCCGGCTTCAGTGTTCGCATCGGTGTGGTTTTGATGAAGGAGAATGCCGGAGAGGTAACAGAAACCCGCGACTATATTGTCAACCAGCTTGAAATTGATGAAGCGCATATCCGCTTTGATCCGGTGAAAAAAACCGGGCGGGGTATTGATGTTGAAAACAGCGAAGGGATCACCTTTTCGGTTGCGCACCTTCCAGACCGTGAAAAAACCACAAGCCGCAACGGAAAGCTCGCCATCGCTTCTGATGGAACCATCTATCCATGCATCTTTTCCAGACAAACTCCACTCGGCAATATTCGCCACAACAGCCTGCAGGAGATCATGGATCGTCTGAGTCGACAGGCCATTGCCGAACCTTCGGCCGGCTGCTGGCAATCCTGTCAGGAACGCTTAAGCTGCGTGGATTGTCAGATGATCAGCTATGCACTGGGAGAAGAGAGCCGTGGATAACATGCTTAACATATCCGTACCGGAAAAACCGATAAAGAAAGATGGTCTGACATGTGAAGAGATGGAAGGCATGGACGAAGTGATTTTTGTTGATGATGAGACCGGCTCCAATTTTTCGGTCAATCTGGTTGCCGCCGCCGTACTTGACCTTTGTGACGGCAACCATACGGCGGAAGATATTGCCGGCTTTATCAGTGAAACCATGAATACAGACAAGCAGCGTGCACTTATCGATACGCAAGCCATTCTCTCTGAGTTTGCTGCCTACGGAGTGATCCAGGCCGACTGATGCAGTGGCAATCGACCTTCCATATTGCAAATATCTGCTTTGAAATCCGCAGCTTCACCGATCTCTGCCGGGATGAGATGCAGAGTATTATTTCACTCTATGAGCCAACCAGCGCCACGCCCGACACCGTTTTTACCTTTGAAAAACTGGACGACACATTCACACTGAGTGCAGATGGTGAGACCCTCTGGCAATCACAGGATAGCCGTGATTTTCCGCCTGCATTTGAAATCCACCTCTATCGCCTGGCTACCGAGCAGATGGCTCCACGGCTGCTCTCACTCCACGCAGCAGCCGTCTGCGTCCATGATCGGGTTTGCATCTTTGCAGGTGTTTCAGGCGCAGGCAAAAGCAGTATCTGTACGGCCGCACTGCTCAAGGGCGCTGGCTATCTCACCGATGAATTCACCCTGCTCGACAGCGAAGGAACGGTTCACCCATTCCCGCGTCCACTGCAGTGGGACTCCATTGATCATCCGGCCTTCAGCCAGAATGATCTGCTCAAGGGCGGCCTGTTCAGCAAAGAGGAGTACAGCTTCCCCGACCCGGACGGCAATATCATCACCTCACACCTCTGGCTGCCTGCCCGTGTGCAACATCGGGCCCTACAGACCGCATGGGTTGTGCTGCCGCAATATGATGCAGAAGCGCCTGCTGCCGAGCTTCTTCCGCTACGGCGTAGTGAAGCGCTAATGCAGCTGCCGCAACACCTGCATCATCAGATGTCGCCCGCTGAAGAGATAAGGGAGCTAAACCGTCGCATCCCCAACACTGCCCGCTTCTTTAGCGTCCGCTTCTCTAATGTGCATGCTGCATGGGAAACAGTTTCACAAACCATTTCGAAGTAGGCGAACTTACACCCGCCTCGGCAATCTCCATGCCAGCAACATGCCGAACAGAGCAATCCCCGCACAGACAAAAAAGGCCTGCGAATAGCCAGCATTGCTGACAATCAGGCCGCATCCCATAATACCAACGGTACTGCCCAGACCGAAGCCACTTGCAGAGTACCACCCCTGCGCTGTGGCATGACGTTTTGCTGGCGCAAGCCTCTTGACCCAGGCAATCGCAGAGAGGTGAAAGGCAGCAAAGCTTGCCGCATGCAGCAGTTGCCAGAACAGCAGCCCATACCACACTTCAGTGAAGCCGATACCCAGCCAACGTACGGCTGCAAGCAGCAGAGAAGCCGACAACACCCAGGCAGGTGCCGCCTTTTGCAACGGCTTGGACCAGCCCCACATCAGGATGATCTCTGCAACAACCCCCAGCACCCAGAATGCTCCGATCTGCCACCCTGTATAACCGATATCGAGCAGATAGAGGCTATAGAAGCCGTAATAGGCTCCGTGTGATACCTGCATCAAAAAGCTGACAACCAGCAACAGGACAAACGCGCTGCTAAATCCACGATCAAGACCAACCCGCTCTGTCACCAGCATGCGGTGATCAGGAAACCTGATCGCTGCTACAGCCAATATCAGCATCAGCCCCAGTAGCCAGATTGGAAACTGCTCCATGCTGCCATCAGCCAGCCATGCGCCACCGGCCAGTGAAGCGAGTACAAAACCGATGGATCCCCACACCCGAAGCCTCCCGTAATCGGCCAGTGCCGCTTCCGATATGGTCACAGAAAGACCATCTGTCAGCGGTAGAATCGCCGCCCACAGCACCCCGAATACCAGCACGACCACACCCAGCAACCAGATATTATCGACGTATCCCATCGCAAAGGCGAACAGTGCAGCGCCGACAGAAGCGACCATGATAAATGGGCGGGAGTGGCCGGCAGAGCTCCGGTCCGCCAGATGCCCGATCCAGGGGGGAGCGATGATTTTGGAAACGGCAAGCAGGCCGGTCATCACGCCGATCATCACCACATCCAGCCCCCTTTCGGCCAGATAGACCGGAAAGAACGGAAGAATAAGCCCCATCGCTGCAAAATAGGCCGCATAGAAGAGGCGAATGGAGTGCAGGGATGCGGTAGTGACCATAAACCCAAGCATAGCGCTCTACCCTGTCGTGTCACTGCTACTTGCAGCATTCCATCTCATCGACAATGATCATCACATGATACGACAACTCAGACTGTTCACGCTCCTGGCCCTGGCGCCGCTTCTGGCCTCATGCACAGAGGAGATTGGCCTTGATATCGCTCCTGAATGGAAGGTCGATTCAATCATGACATGGGATGATGCACTGCCCGACATGCTGCTTCTCTCCCGCGATGAGAAGCAGCTTTTTGTCAGTTGTGAAACCGTTCAGAACATGCTCTCTCCATCGCTTGCCCGTATTGATCTGGAGAGAGAGACCAAAGAGATCCTGATCTATGGACTGGCGCGGGCTGATGGCCTGAAAATGGACAGCAAGGGAGACATCTGGCTGGGCGAAGAGACCGAAGACGGGCTGATTATCCGGGTCACGTCGCCGGAATCGCTGCCTGCGGAACAACGATTCGACCGTGACAGGCTGGTGGGAAGCCATCCTGATATCACCCCTGTTTTGAGTGCAGGTCGCTTCTCTCACGAAGGGCTGGCATTTTCGAAAAATGGTGAGTTTCTCTATCTGGCCGACGAGTGGATTGAGGGGTGCCTCTACCGCTTCGAGATCAGCAGTGGGCAGCTACAGGTTTTTCACAGCAGCAAAGGGTGGCTTAAGATCAACACACCTGTGGATTCAAGATTCAAAGCCGAAGTACTGCATGGCCGCCTGTTTCAGCGCCTTGAGGATATGGAGACCATGCCCGATGGCCGTATTGCCATGGCAGAGACCGGCTCTAAAAACGGTTCAGGACGTATCTGGATACTTGATGACCGGGGAGAATCCCCGCAAATCTCCATCTATCTGGAGAGCCCTGACATTCACCATCCGGACAATCTGGAGTGGGATAGCAAGCGCGGCTGGTTATGGATCACAGATGACCATTCCCCATCCAGCCTCTGGGCTTACGATGGCATCAAGCTGCAAAAGATCGCATCACACAGTAGTGCAGAGATCACCGGCGTGGAGAGCAGCCGCGATGGCACCATCTACCTGAATCTTCAGCACCGTTTCATCGGGCCTGATCTGACCTTGAAGCTAATGAGCCAATAATGGATGCATGGTTGGAGATCGTTATCAGGCAAATTATACTCTATAGCCTGCCTGTTATCGTTTCACTTACCTGCATCACCATGATCGAGGCCGGACTGTTGCGCCGCTCCCCGCCGCAGCCATTTTATGCCATAAGCTGGTCCGGTACATGGCTGCCCTGGATCGCCTCCATTGTCTTCACACGGGGGGTCATCTTTGCCATCCCGCAACCCCTGCTGCCCGGAGCCAGGACCGCGCTCTATCGCTGCATGGGTCACATCATACTCGCTGTCATTGGCTTTGTTCTTTATAGCTGGAGCCTGAATCATCAGCCGCCCACAGGTCTTCCTCCGATCCACCACTGGTGGTCAAAACTGTTTATGTTTTACAACCTCTGCATGTTTTTTTTGCACCTGCTCCCGCTTCCGGGGCAACTGCTGGGAGAGCTGTTGTTGGCATCAAGGTTTGGCACTGCGGCATCAAAATTTTTCAGCCGCCGAAACAGCATTGTCATCTACACCGTTCTGGCCGCTTCGCCGATCATTGACCTGCTATTGGGCAAGCCCATGATCTATCCAATCTATGCCATGCTCGCCAATATGGCTGGAACATTATGAAAGTGAGGCTGGATGGCAAAGCTTCACTTTTCTGCAACATGAAAAGCCAGTGACTCGACTATGTTTCCCTGCTTGAAATGCTCTTCGATAATTCGATCAATATTTTCCCTGTTCAGCTTGCAGTACCAGACGCCATCGGGATGAACCACCATAATTGGCCCCTGCTCACACACACCCAGACAGCCGGCACGATTGGCACGTACTGCAGCCTCTCCACTCTCCAGACCCTCTTCAGCGATCCGCTGCTTTAGATATTGAAGCAGGGATCGGTCCTCTTCCGGTTCGCACTGTTTACCGCAACAGAGCATCACATGGCACCGATAGGGTTCTATGACTGGTTTATCACTCATCGCTCTCTCCATGGGGTTCTGTCTGCCACGACATCGCCAACGATCACAATGGAGGGTGATTTCGCCTCAAGCACGCCCCTCTCTGCTTCATCAAGCGAGCCTTCCGAATAGGATTCATCGGCCAGTGTAGCTGAATAGATGACTGCAACCGGCGTTGCCCTGTCTAATCCGGCATCCAGCAGACAGGCTGCAATGTTCGACAGGTTTTTTGCCCCCATATAAAACACCAGAACAGGAAAGGCTTTAACCAGCGCCTTCCACTCCATACGGCTATTTTCAGTCGCCTCATGTCCAGTCAGAAAGGCCAGCGAACCATTCACCAATCGATCGGTCACCGGAATACCGGCCATAGCAGACGCCGCGATACCGGAAGTAATGCCGGGAATCACACGGAAGATCACACCCGCCTCAGACAGCGTGCGAATCTCTTCGCCCCCCCGGCCAAACACAAATGGATCGCCGCCCTTCAAACGGACCACCCGTTTCCCCTCTTTGGCCAGTCGGATCAATGTTTCACAGATATCGCTCTGCCTGGCAGATGGTCTGCCGCCGCGCTTTCCTGCCGGAATTTTCTCAGCCTTCGGATCTGCCATGGCCATCACCGAATCGGAGACCAATGCATCGAATACAATCACATCGCAATCGCCTATCAGCTTTGCCGCTGCGAGGGTTAGCAGGGACGCGTCGCCGGGGCCTGCACCGACCAGTGCGACCTCGCCAGCTTTCAGTGGTGCATCAAGCTTCATAAGAGGCTCTGAAACAGTCGGCAATAAATGCGGGGAACGCCATATGCGAAGAGAGCACAGGCCCTACAATGGCACCAGATTCAGACTGCTCGACGGTACGACGAACTGACTCCATCGTCCGCCCCTCAAACAGAACCATCGGTTGAACGGCAATATCTCCGATGCCTTCGGCCTTCCAAGCCTCTAACTGCTCAGCAACACTGGGGGATGCATGTATCTCAACCACGGACATTTGATCGAAACGGGCTTTCAAACCATTGAGAGCACGGACAATCGCTTCAAAACCTTCGAGATGATAAACGGCAAAAACACCACTGCTCTGATCTGGGATCTCCGCCTTGGCCAGATCAGTCGCCATACAGGCTATGGGAATAGCCCGCGCCGACAATGAAGGCAGCATGGTGCAATCCGATGCCGCTGCCAAACGGGTGATGTCATGTTTGGCATGCCAACCTTCCCCGAGCAGAAGTGGCAAAACACGCGCACCTTCAGGCATCTTTTCACTATTTAAAAAGCGCAACTCAACAGCAGCGCCAAGCTCTTCTGCTGCCTTCTCTGCCAGCAACTGCGCTTGCGCGGCATGCCGTGAATCCGAGGAACCGTGTGCCAATAGAATGTTCATTAGAACTCTACCCCTTGCGTTGCAGGAATATCGGCCTCAAAGGCGTGCTTGATCATTCTCATTTCGGTGACGGTATCGGCGACCTCGATGACTTCAGAGGAAGCGTTGCGGCCGGTCAAAATCAGATGCATCCACTTTGGCTTCTCACTGCGGATAAAATCGGCAATCTCAACGCCTGTGATCCAGCCATAGTCTGTGCAGTAGTTAATCTCATCCCAGACGATCAGATCAAACTCCTCTGACTCTACCTTCTCTTTACACAGCTCCCATATCTCACGGCTGGTTTTGATATCCTGCTCCGGATTTTTCGTATCCCAGGTAAAGCCGTCGCCGAGCGCATGCCACTCAATGTTATCAAATCGCTCTGCTGCCTTCTGCTCGCCGGTTTTCCATTTGCCTTTGATAAACTGGATCACGCATACCTTCATGCCCCATCCGGCCGCGCGAAATGCAACGCCAAAAGCGGATGAACTTTTGCCTTTGCCCTCGCCGGTATGCACCAACACGACTCCCTGTCGTTTATCGCGTGATTTCAAATCCCATCTCCATAATCCGGAATCAAAAGCTTACCCTGCCCGATCAGTGGCGTATCAAACAAGGTCGAAAGCCTGTCGATGGTAAGCATCTGATCGGCATGGCCCCATTCAGCATGACCCTTGCCATCAATGAAAATGACAAAATCTGCAACAGCTACTGCCTGCTGCAGATCGTGCAGAACAGTGACGATGGCTCGCCCTGCAGCAGCCTGGTTTTTCATCATTTTCAGACAACGCGCCTGATGTTTGAGGTCGAGATGGGCGGTTGGCTCATCCAGCAACCAGATGGGGACTTCCCGCAGCATCAGTGCTGCAAGCTCCACGCGCTGGCGCTCACCGCTGGAAAGCTCTGCCAGCGGCCGGTTCAGCAAGGCATCAATTTCCATGGCAAAAGTCGCAACTGAAATATCGCGATCACCATCGCCATCGCCATAGGCAAGAAGCAGCCGCTGTTTCACCGTCAGGCCGAATTCCGTGGGTGGTAATTCGCCCTGCCATGCGATCTGCCTGGCCAGTTCGCTCCTTTTGTAACCTGCGATGGCTGCCCTGTTGAGTAGTAGTTCACCATCAGCCGGAATCAGTCCGGCAAGTGCCAGCAGGAGGCTGGATTTTCCCGCACCGTTTGGCCCCAGAATAACTGTGATCTGTCCGGACTGAATGGAAAAGCTGAGACCGCTCAACAACTGTCTGTTGCCGCGTTGCAGGAGGAGGTTTGAAGCATGTATCAGTCCACTCATTCAGGAACGCCTCAACAGCAGAAACAGGAACACCGGAACGCCGAGCATGGCGGTAAGCACGCCCACTGGCAGCTCGGATGGCGCAACGATGGTGCGTGCCGCACTATCTGCCAGCATCAGCAGTATGCCACCACCAATAGCTGAGGCAGGCAGAACCGCTTTGTGCAGGGAACCAAACATCAACCGCATCAGGTGCGGTACAACAAGGCCGACAAAACCAATCGTGCCAGCGGCGGTAACTGCGATAGCTGTTACGGCAGAGGCGAGTAACAGCAGCCGGTTTCGCTGCAGCTTCACCTCGATACCCAGTGCCTGAGCATGACGCTCTCCCAGCAACAGGGCATCAAGAGAACGGGAGAGCAAGAGTCCACAGCCTAGAGCTCCGACCCATGTGATAAGCAGCAGTGGGATCGGCAAGTCGGAATGTGAGAGGTCACCCATCATCCATGAAAAGGCCAGGCCAAGTCCGGATTTGGGTAGCAGAGCCAGTAACAGGGCAAGCAGGGCCGACCAGAATGCAGCCAGCACTACACCGGCCAGAAGCATGCGGTTAGAGCCTAGATGGGAAAAGGCCATGACGATGGAAATGCCAAGCCATGCACCGGCAAATGCACCGATAGACATCACGGAAGCCGATTCCGGATAGATCATCAGTCCGGCCACAGCGCCTACTGAAGCAGACCCTGCCACCCCGAGCACATACGGTTCAGCCAGCGGATTGCCCAGCAGCACCTGAAACCATGCGCCGGCCAGCGCCAGCAAGCCTCCGACAGAGAATGCAATCAAAAGCCGCGGCCAACGCAGCTCCCACAGGATCACTGCATCCTGTCCGTTTGCATCAAACGGATTGATCCACTCCTCCCCGATACCCAGGCAGAGAAGGACGGTGCATGCCAGTGTTGCCAGAACAAGCGCCCATTTGAATGCAGGCTTCAGTGTCATGGTGTTTGGCTCAATTGCTGTTGAAGCTGCACAATGCCATCAACGATGCGCGGCCCGGGGCGACTGACAAGGTCGGGGTTGATGGCTATAACACGGGCATCAGGAAGCCATTGCCTCCAGAAGATTTTTCGTGATTCGATTTTACCACTGCGACTCGGAATAATAATCACTTCGGGATTGGCCCGAACCACGGATTCCACGTTCAGGCGCATGGTTTCAGCATGATTCTCGGCAAACACATTGTCGCCGCCTGCTGCACTTAACACCTGTGTGATGAAGCTGCCTCCGGCTTCGGTCATCAATGGATCACTCCACACTTCGAAAAACACCCGCGCGCGTTTTGTTGTCTGGGTTTGTACAGCGGCGAGCCTTTCCTGCATCTGAGCAAGCAGTTTGTTTGCCTGTTGCTCATGTCCTGTCTGTTTTCCGAGCCGAATGAGATCATCAAAAATATCCTGCAGACTTTCCGGGTGGGTCACAATCACGCGGACCCCATGCTGCTCAAGTTTTTGCAGGCCCTTCAGGGTCGGATTGGAGGCGATGACCAGCGTTGGCTTGAGTCGTAGTGAAGCTTCGCTGAACAGCCGTGAGTAGTTGGCAATAACAGGAATGCTCTTTACCGCTTCGGGGTAGTCACAGTATGCGGAGACACCGACGACCTCGACACCAGCACCCATGGCATAAAGCAATTCACAGGCGTGTGGTGACAGGGCAAGGATACGTTCCTCAGCCCAAGCACCGCCTGCAGGGAAAGATGCCAATAACAGGAGGAGAATGATTCTCACAGTCGTTTAAACCTTAAACGGAAGCGGTATGTTCCATCATCAACCGGGAAAGGCTGTGCTCTGGAAACAGTCTGTATGGCTGCACGGTCAAGCATGGCATAGCCGGACCCCTGTAATACAAAAATCTGATCAGCAGCCCCATTCTGTGTCAGAACAAATGCCACATCGACATGGCCTTCAATACCACGGCGGCGGGCACTGGCAGGATAGAACTTGAATGATTCCAAGTGATTTCTGACCAAGCTGTTTGTTGCATTGCTTCCTTTGCTGCTGCTTTCCGCTTTTTCCATAGCAATCTGTCTGGATTCGCTAGTGGTGATCGCAGGCGCTGGTTCAGACGATTCTGCTGTTGGTTCGGCAGCTTGGTTTGCAGGAAGATACATTGCAGCTGTTTCTGCATGATCTGCATCAGTTTTTTTCAGATTGATTTGCTTGGGGTGTTTTGCAGGGAGCTCCCTGGTCTTGATACCGACAGACTGGGGGGATGCTGTGATTTTTTCGGATAGTGCTTCTATCGTAACCAGTTCCAGTATGGTTCCCTTTTGCATCATCTCATTCGAGCCACTGCCAGCCAGATTAAACCAGGCAGCAAACAACAGGCCGTGCATGGCAGTACTTGCCACCAGCCACGGCCAGAAGGGTTTGATCCTAGAAGCTATAACTTACTCCGGCACGCGCACTAATTGATGCGGCTGGATACAGGCCGATGGCGCCTGCGGGAGAAGTGGCGCCAGTACTGATATATTTCTTATTGGTTAGATTATCCAGACGCACAAAAACCTCCGCAGCCCGCCAACGATAGGATGCCGCAGCATCGAGCAGAAAGTAAGATTTCACTTGCGCACGTGTATTAAGCTGATCGTTAATCAGGTGATGGGAGCCGACATAAGTTGAATGCAGTGTGGTGGAGAAGCCCTCCGTCCAATCCGATTTCACATTCAGACCGATGCGATTTTGTGGCACGCCGGGGATACGGTTACCATTAAATGTGCCGCCATTAAATGTGGCACGAACCAGTGAATAGTTAGCACTGATCTGAGCAAGATCGTTGGCATGCCAGAAGCCTGCAAGCGTGAACACACGGTGCAGTGTCGGGTCGACATAGTTGCTGTTGGTGCCGAAGAAGCCGATGGTAGGATCAAGATAGATTTCATTTTTAAGCTTGGCATGCTGATAGGAGATTTCCAGCCATGCTCTGTCCGCTTCATAGCGCAGGCCTGCATTATAGTGCTGGCCTGTTTGCGGCAGCAGATCGGTGCGAAAGCTTGCCGCAAAGGTTGGTGGCAGCCACTCGGTACGCTCATCAAGCCTAGGAAACCGCACCGAACGATTGTGATTCAGGCGCAGGCGGAAATCACCGAAGCCGATGGAAGTGCCGACATCATAAGCGCTTAATCGATTTGATACGGCACTTGTTCCGCTATTTAGAGCGTCATTTACTTTCTCGGAGCGGACACCGCCGGTAACCGCATAGTTGCCAG
>Ga0316187_10005835_pt1 | contig 10631 bp, 8 predicted proteins | sample CroRivburrow1_MG_FD_204927 | JGI IMG/M metagenome (GOLD analysis project Ga0316187, IMG submission 204927) | Coastal sediment microbial communities from Maine, United States - Cross River worm burrow 1 | ecosystem: Environmental > Aquatic > Marine > Coastal > Sediment | place: USA: Maine...
AATATGAAAATTACATAATATAAGTAGCTATTGTCTTTTATCGCTAAAAACAAAAACAGATTATACAATATCATCACCAGGATAATCCCGTAAAACAACCCCAGCAAAATCTGTTCCACCATCACCTTATTTACAAACGCCGGTTGAGACCACAAAATGGGCGATATGATCATGGAACCCTGGGTGGAAAATCGAAGGTAGTAGGTTTTTTGTTCTTTAGCGGATACTGTTAAAAGAAAGACTACATTCCTGTGTTTAATCTCTCTTGACAAGATCGGAAAATGGTCGCCTGCTTTTCTACGAATATATTGATCATTTTTTTGAGGAATATATAAATCGATTTGATCCATCAGAGGATAGTCCAGCTCAAGATACAAATCTGAATTTTTATCTATAGAGTTTTTTACCGTAAAGCGAATCCAGTACGCTGATTCCGTAAAACCAAAGGTAGGAGTCTGTTTTTTACTTTTGACAAATTGTTTCGAGAGTTTATCGGATGTCACATCTTGAATAGTCCACTTTAGATCATTATCTTCCAGAAACTCAAGATCTAAACCAAGGGTGTATTTATTTATAGTAGATTTTAAAATAACGGGTTCGGGCTGTGCCAGAACGTGACTTACAGGCAAGCTAATCATCACAATGAAAAATATAAATGGAAGTGGCTTACATTTTGATATCAACATCGTTTTATCACATTAGTTTTTTTACCGTTGCGAACAACCTCTATGTATGTCACAAGCCAATTAGTCAATGAATTAATAGGAGCAGGCCTTATCCAACTACTGCTCTGTTTTTTAACAGTAAATAAAGAGTAGACGGACAATCAAAAAGCGTAAAAACTCCCCATGGAGATAAATATGAAAAAAACTATAATGAAATATCTAATTATCGCATTAGCGGTTACTTTTTCCGGTTCAGGGATTGTATCTCAGGAACAAAAGGTTCCTGATTTTTTTAACGAAGTAATGAAGTTTCGAATTGATATGAAAGGGTTTCAAATTGGATCCATTCTAATGCGAACCAAAGTTGCAAACGACAATCATATTCAGATTAATGCATCTATATACTCATTTAAATCCATTCAGGGTCTGTATTATGTTCGTGGCACATTTGGGGCCGTCTGGAATTATAAAAGTAGAAGATCATACCTTGCCTGGGAAGACGTTTACCAGGGTTACCAATACCAACAGCGATCTTATAAATTCTTATACAACAAAGTCGACATCAAAAAAAGAGAGAAAGAGTTCTCAGAAGCTGGCTACCCACACTCTGGAAAAATCAAAAGAGATAAAACAAAAGAGAAAACTCTGGCTGTAAAAGGGTATGAATATAACGATCTTCTTGGCGCTTTTTATTATATGAGAACCGGGGGAAAATCACCAGAGATTGGCAGCGTCACAAAACTCAAGGTTCTGCCTGCGGGACAGAAAAAAATTATGTACATCAAAGTGATTGAAAAAACCACTATGTATGTAAAATCTCTGAAAGAGAAACGAAGCGTTTTTCATATTCGAACAGGTATTATCGATGAGAAAGAAAAAATGGGCGGCGGTGATATTTTTATTTCAACCGATACACCTGTTGATATTTTTATTACCGATGATGAAGATTTTATACCGGTATTAATGTATACAAAAGTTCCTGTACTCGGAAAAGTCGAAGTAATACTCGATGAATACCAACAAGTAAAAAGTAATTGAAGTAAGAATGTACTGGAAACCTGTCATACTGCTTTGGCTTGCACTGGGCGAAGGCGTCTGCTTTTATGACGCCACTGCGCCGTCCGATAGCAAGATAAACGACGATCGACCTGAATTGATTTTTTCACTAAAGGGGTTTACCCCAAACGTGAAAGTTGCTCTTCGTTATTGGGGTACCGATTCGGCATATGCTTACCCCGGCAGATACCTGTTGTATACAGATGCCCAGGGGAATTATACCGGAAGCATCTCGCTCGATAATACAAATACCTCTATATCATACCTGATATTTGTGGATGAAAACAGCAACGGTGTTTGGGACGTCTCTGACTTCGGAGCCTACAGAAGTGGTTTTACCTTCAGCTCTTCTATACTGACAGTTGAAGATACAATTAACTACTCTGCGGGAACACTGGGTACATATACAACAGTAGAAGCAGCTCCTGCATCAGGAGTGAAAACCTGTATTTATAATCCCGACACAGAGACAGCCTGGAGCGCTTCACTGGCCGACTCCATTGTCGAATTTCCCGACATGAGAGAGACACAACTAAAGTTTGAAGACTGGTTAGTTACCTCTGAAATCGATAGCGCATCAGCAACTACAGCTACATTTTTGCCAACTGGAATTACGTACAATGAAACCTGTGTTACCGACTTAAACGCTGATGGATATTTAAATGGAAGCGACAGTGTGGGCGGTGTTACTGCAAATTTCGCTCTTTAAACAAAACCTATGAAAAAAATGAAATACATACAAAGCTCTTTGACTGTTCTTACAATCCTGTTTGCTCTTTCGATGAACTCTACGCTTTCAGCGCAAGATGTTGTAGAGAGAGAGCCTGTAACACAAGAGCCCGAAGACGAGTTTCTAAAGGCCGGTGAGTGGACCCTGCCCGACCCTGTTTTCAGATCAGAAGATGTTACATTTCTGCCAAATGGAAAACACTTAGGGGCGCTGCTAGAGTTCTGGTTTCCACCTGTCATATTATCGAACCCCGATGCTGGTGGATTCTCTATGCTGGAAAGACAGAACTTTGCCGTACGCGGTGAGTCCAGTCGCTGGCAACGCTATTATATAAACGGGCAAAATATAACAAACCCGGCGCGACCAGGAACTTCCCTGATTTATGTGCCACAACACCTCTGGCAAGGGCTTGCCATGCAATCTGTTCTTGCCCCGTATTCCAAAACACAGGGAATAAACTGGCTACTGGAACCGGAAAAAAATTCCAATAAAGTCAGCCTGGCCAACCCCGGTTTTTTAGGGGGAGATACCTGGATGGGAGTCGGTATTTTTGACCGGGAACCAGCCCAGTCCTGGGGAGCTGACCCGAAAAGACGTCGATACGGATTTGCCCTGGAAGGCGATGTCTTTTATGGACTGACAACAGCAAACGATGTACCGGTATTTTTATTTTATGAAGGAGTCGTCCACAATCGAACGTTTAGAAATTTAGACGATTATGAAGCTGGATATCGCAACTCCGTATATGCGTCGACGATTCTGAAAAATGGCGATAAAATGAACCTGTTTTACCAGGGAACTTTGCGCGATTATGCACAGATCGAAAGCGGGCATGATTCGTCTCTGGCTACAAACGGTGGTGAACACTCCGTCTATGGAGACTGGTCTGGTAACCGCAATGGATGGGAGATCGGATTGAACTCTGGTTATTACGATTCACGTTATGAACAAAACAACTCCGAAATTATGGTGTGGAGTCTGACCAACGAAGTATTATATGGAAAAGCCCCCGTACCTGAAGATCTTACGGGTTGGTTTCTAGGCGCAGAGGCCGAAAAAAAGAATATAGCAAAACTATTTAGCCTACCTGTTTTAGCAAGTTTGGACCTTCGTATTGAAGGAGCAACAGCCGAACCACTGTATACCGATGGAGTATTTGCCAGAACATACAAAGACCAAAGTCACGATATGACGATCTATGATAATAATGGATCATACTCACAGTATATCACCCGACTGTTTCCGTCGGCCACAGTAACCAAAAGATGGAGTAATTGGATATTAAATATTAGCGGGGGGGCGATGTTTGAGACAGGCTCGGGTGAAACGAGCATATTAATCGCCAGGCTTGAACCCACGGGTGGCATCGATATTACCGGAAACTTGAAAAAGTGGACTTTGCAAGCTGGTTTTTTACATGATGCAGTACCTTTGACAATGAATGAGGTGATGTTTCTAAACCCTGGTTCTCCATCTGGCGGTAGATATTTTTGGAACGATAATGGAGACGGGGTAGCCAAAAAGTCTGAGGCAGGAACAAAAATCAACAGAACAGGTGGTATCTACCATGGCAAAGTTTCTGATTTGAAAACTCCATTAAAAGAAGAGTTGTACCTGCGCTCAACCTTCCATGCAAATCCGGTATTAGACCTTGCACTTTCGGCTCATGCTAAAGTATTTCGAAATCTATATACTGTAAATTTCCCCTCCAATTATGACGATGGATACTCTTCCATCACCCGTACAGGTATCGAAGGGGGGAAACTCTATAATAGAGATCCAAGCGCTTTTGGTACTGAAAATTATAAACTCGATAACGAGATAAACAACGGGTACTACGCGGCTCTACATTTTCAGACTCTAAAATATTCCAACGAGAAATCACCCTGGTTTATCAACTTTATCGTAGGCGCATATTACGCAGAAGCAGTTACAGTACCTGGTAATGGCCCCGACTACAACGACATGGGAGTCATTTCTGAGTCAAGCGCTGATCCAAATAACAAGTTGAACACAAGGGCTCGTACAGATTTTGACAGGGGTTATGTAGGAACTTTTATTTTCGGGTTTCGGTTCTTTCGGGAACTGGCTCTTACAAATGTAATTCGCTATCGCGACGGTGAACCTTTCGGAGAGATGATTATAGCCGAAGGTCTATCTCAAGGGCCAACTGTAGTGCAAAATATGGAGCGCTCTCAACCTCCTTTGGGAATGCCCCGTTTCACCTACGCATTTACCTGGGATATGCGTCTATCTTTTGATAAAGTATTCGATAGTCGAAGACTTGGTATCTATTTTGATATATATAATCTATTTGATTCTAGAAGTGAACTGCTTGAAAATACAATAAAAAGTGAAAAGTATCGTAACTCTTTAGAAATGGCAATTGGTCGTACATACAGGGTAAGTGTCTCTTATGCCTGGTAAACAGGATGAAATACTTATATAATAGACTAAATTGTATATATTTTTTGACGAAATGAGTCGCTTTGTATAAAATACCTTATATGCCAACATATGATTACAAATGTTCGAAATGTAGCTCCATTTTTGAAAAGTTCCATGGAATAAATGACGTTCCGAGTATTGAGTGCCCGGAATGTGGTTCTGCTTCTGAGAAACAGATCGGGACCGGGGCCGGTATCCACTTTAAAGGCAGTGGCTTTTACACAACAGACTATAAAAATAGTTCATCATCCAAAACAAGTGAGGCGGCGCCGAAACCTTGCCAGAGTGGCGGTGGCGCTTGCGGTTGCGCCTAATCACAAACCACATCCTATGAAAAAAGTTCTTTATGGTTTTCTAATCTCGGCTTTATTTGTTCCCATTCTCAATTGCTCCATGACCAAAACGGTTGTTCGAGGCGCAATTGATTATATGACTGATTCTCGAGAAGTTTTTGAACGAGAGACAGATATTGAAATTGGAAAAATTTCACTTGCCTCGAATTTAAAAATTCTCGAAACGATGGCAAATGAAGATCCTGAAAATTACCAATTGAACCTTTTTCTGGCTGAGATCTTTTCTATCTATTCACTTGCCTTTGTCGAAGATGAAATGGACAGACTGGCCGATATCGATTTTGAAGAGTCTGAATATCATAAGACTCGTGCCATTCGTCTGTATGACAGGGCGTCTGCATATGCATACAAAATACTTGAAAAAACATTGGGCAACCCTGCAAAGCTCGAAAGATTGAATGATAAAAAGATAAAAGAAAAACTGGATCTTCTGGAAGAAAAAGAGATGCCAGCGCTTTTCTGGTATGCCTATTCCAGGGCAGCGTCGATGAACTTGCAAAAAGATGATATGAATGCACTGGTTGCAATGCCGCTTGTTATCGTGATGATGAATAAAATAATCGAGTGGGACGATAAGTTTTATTTTGGCGGTGGTTACCTCTTTAAAGGTTTATACTATGGAGCAAGACCGGTAATTATCGGTGGAAACGCAGAAAAGTCCAAAGTCGCGTTTGAAAAAGCTCTGAAAATAAGTAAACGAAAAGTTCTTCTTATACCTTATCTTTATGCAAAAACCTACTGTGTACAATTCCAGGACTCCGAGTGTTTTGTAAAAAATCTGGAATATGTATTAAATGCACCCGATGATCTTTTTCCGGAACAATCTTTAGCAAATGAGGTCGCCAAATATAAAGCTCGTCGCTTATTAAAGAAAAAGGATGAACTCTTTTTCGATCTCTCAGATGAGAACTTCTAATTCCAGTGGACTTTTAAATTTTTTCAAAGGTCCCGGGTCAATACTTCTTTCAGCATTTCTGTTTTACATGGCAACATTCATGGTTCGTATCGGCTTCGATGCGGCCGAAATGCCAACGATCGTCTTTCTCTCCTCTCGGTTTTTGCTCGGTTATGTACTACTTCTTGTCTGGTTTCGCTTAAAGAGATCGAAAGCTTCAAATTTAAAAGCAGTGAATAAAAAGTGGCTCTGGTACAGGGCTGTTTGGAATTTGATTGCAGTTTTCTTTTTCTATCTCGGGGTCATCTATGGTACGGTAACCGGCGCCAATATTTTAAATATGACCTACCCGGCCTTTGTCGCCCTCTTTTCAATATGGCTTTTAACAGTTCGCCTGACGAAAACAGACCTGGCTGGCATATGTTTAACATTAGTGGGTGTATTTTTTATATCTTTTAATGGTGAATATTACTACCCCGAAAAAGGGGACCTTTTTGGACTGCTATCGGCAATAACCGCTGGTGTAGCAATTGTCGCCTTAAAAATAATTCGGGAAACCGATAGTACCGATGCGATCTTGTTTTATACATTTCGACTGGGAGCATGGCTGACTATAATTCCAGTGATTATCATTTTCTGGCAAACCCCATCGTATTTACGGTGGGACGTTTTATACTATAGCGTGGCTTCCGCCATCTTCGGAATTTTAGGGCAAATATTTTTAACCTTCGGTTACAGATTTGTAAATGCGGTGGAAGGTTCAATCTATTCTGCCAGCCGTCTGTTGTTCGCCCTTTTTATGGGTATGTTATTCTGGCAAAAAGACATCTACCTGCAAAGTATTTTAGGGGCCATACTGATACTGCTGGCTAACCTTGTATTTGCTTTTAAAAAAACAGCCCCGAAGTCAAGTGGCGGTCGAATTCCGAAATACGAACAGGCGGAATAATATACCTTTACAATTGTAAAAGACTCGGGACGTCGCCGGCCTGATTTTTAATCTTACCTTCAGTTCTAAAAGTACAAACGTAGTTATTTTCTCGAGTTGAAATAGTAAGAACCGGGTTCTGGTTGAATTTCAGGAGTTATTTCTATGAGACATTATATTACCAGCGATGCTGCCAATCAATGTAAAAACAAATAATCCTATAATGTACATATCCAACGTTTTAACAAAGTCTTTTGCGGCAATCACATCCACCATAGCGCCAATAACAAAACCAATGATGGAGCCCGAAACAGTGTAACCTAAAGTTCCTTTCATTTTCAATAGGTAATGGCTAAAGATATAAACCACCAGTGGTATGGAAGCTACGATCAAAACCATTTTTAAAAGAATCTCAACCACAGGAATTTTTCCCATCTGCTCAGCAGCCCAAAGAGGTGTAGCAACAAAAAACAAGACAAACAGGTAAGGAATAATATTTTTAAGTTTCATAATTTCAGTACGGGTAAAATAAAAAAACCTCTTAGAAGAACAAGTTTTTATTTTTTATTGAATACAGAATTAAGAAATTGAGCGACCGAGTAAACGTCTAGCGGTAGCGACGTTTGCTCGAAAGTGTCGTAAGCCTGAACAGGGCTTATGACAGACAGAGTAAACGTCTAGCGGTAGCGACGTTTGCGAGGAAGTGTCGTAAGCCTGAACAGGGCTTATGACAGACCAAGCTAGCGGCCAGCGGTACCGACGTAAGGATTTATTTGTGCACTAACCTACCTAAAAAGAAAACACTTGACGCCGAAATAAGAACGTTCAGGTTGTAAAAAATGTCAGCATAGACTGGCAACTTACGATGAATTTCACCTTACAAAGTATTCTATTTCTTCTCTTTATAATTTTTGTGTACTACCTGTATAACAGGTTCGGAAAAAATGAGATAGAAAATAGGAGTTCGAATACAAAAATTCTGACCATCATTTTAACGGGACTGTTTTCTCTTACTTTTTTTCTCGGCGAATTAGGACTACTCTATAAATACAACTCAACAATATTTGCTACTATTGCCACAAATCCAGAATCCAGACTTGTAAAACAACAAGGTTGGCGGTTCTTTTATCACCAGACAGCTAACCTGTTAAAAGAGAATGAAAACAGTAATCAAAGACTCTATATTTTCGGGGGCTCCTCTGCCAGGGAGTATTTTCCCCCAGATGAGGTTGTCAGCCGTAAGCTTGCCATTCCTGTACTGAACATGGGCAGCCCCTCTCAGCAGTTAGTGGATACCATTCGTATTGTCGATCAAATCGAAAAACCGGGCAGTGTCGTAGTTTATATTTTTCGCCCCGGTAAATTTACAGCTTTTGACGAACAAAAATTAAGCAACGTAAATTACTTAAACGGAACAGATTACCCCTACTTTTTACATTCAGACAGAGTAACCCTGTTAATGCAAAATTACAAAAAGATATATGGACCTCATAAAACTGAGGTGAGTGTCTCATACAGACTTGCCGCTTTATTGAATCCATATATATATACGCTAAACGAAAATTTAACTTTTCTGAAAAGAAAGTGGCACCGTACAGGGCTGGAGAATTTATTTAAAGACACTCGGCCAATGGAACAAAACCGAGAAAAATATCGCAACAAAGTTCTCAAGACCCTTACAAAAAATCAAGAGAGTAAAAAAGATAGTGAACACATACGCCATGCAACGGCAACCCCCCCGAGCAGATCTGTTGAAATCAGTTTCTATTTTCTCGAACAGCTCTATCTGTTATGCGAAAAAAAAGGGCTGAAATTCATTATACTCGATTTACCAAAACCGAACAATGACCCCACTGTTTTAAGTAAGATGCAGGAGTTGGAACATAGATATAAGGATATTATCCATATTAAAATTCCAGCAAAAATGATGACCAATTACAGAGGTTATTTTGCCGATGTAAACCATTTGAACGATAAGGGTCGTGCATATTATTTACCTTACCTTATAAAATCATTGAAACCCCATTTAAGCAATTAAAAACAACTAAACAGAGAGGAAACATGTCTATAGAAAGAACAGAGCTAGTCGAAAAAATTAAAGGTGAGGTAGAAAATCTCGCTGGTAAAACCCTGGGAAGTGTTGATGAGGAAATTTTTAAAAATGATTTTCTTGACTCCATCAATGTCCTGCAAGTAATTTTGTTTATGGAGACTGAATTTTCCATAGCGATTGATCCTTTCGATCTTACGCTCGATACCCTTGGCACAGTGAACCGAATAGTCGATTACCTCGAAACGAAATTAAATTCCGACAATGATTAAAGATCTATTGAGTAAGCGGACAAATAGACCGCTGATTGAATACCAGGGCAGATCGATCACCGACACAGAATTTGCCTGCCAGGTCGAGTCCATCCTGACTTCCATACCTACATCGTCCAAAGAGCGCTGCTATCTAATCGATATGGAAGAGCCAATAGAATTTTTTACAACTCTATTCGCCCTTTGGCAGGCAAACGCAAAAGTCATATTTCCGACAAGAGACCACTTTCTAGGTAAACAAATATTTTCTCATTATACCCACCGCGTTTTATATAAAAACAAAAGTATAGAAATTATCGAAAATCCTGACTATACTGAAATCGATGGTTTAAACGAGGTCGATTTCGACAGTGTAGTATTTTCCTCTGGAAGTACGGGAACACCCAAAGGCATTGTGCACGTTAAACAACACTTTCTGGACAATGCACAAGCAACCGCCAACGCTATGGGCCAAACAGAGTTCACCGGAATTACAATGCTCAAACCCTATCTTGTCAGCGCTTTGAGTCACTTTTTAGTTCACTACATTACCGGTAGCTTATTGATTTTTTCAGATCTCGACCATATCGATTCCCTGCCTGGGGTTTTAGAAACACATGAAAATTGCGCCATAGTGGGTTCTCCCATGCATATACTGATGTCCCTGGCAAAAATCAGCCCCGATTACAAACCAAAATTTTTCTTTACCTCGGGCGATTTTATCTATAAAAATTCTATCACAAGTATTTTAACAAAATTTCCCGAATCGATATTTTTTAAAGTTTACGGACTCGCCGAACTTGCCGGACGCTTTTTTATACAACCAGTCAGTAGTACAATGTCTAACGAAGTCATTGATGCAATCGGTGAAAACATTGAGGGAATCGAGTACGAAATAAGAGAGGGAGAACTGTTTGTAAAATCAGACTACCTTTTTCGTGGATATATTCGAAACGGAATTTTCGAACCATCTCTAGAGTGGCATGCAACGGGTGACATGGTAAAAACAGATCGTGGTGTTATGGTACTCGCAGGTCGAAACGACGACGAAATAAAGGTGGGCGGAAACAAAGTATCTTTAAAACATATCGAAAGTAAGGTCGCTGAAGTACTGCCCGAAACAGCGATTGCTGTGGTCCCACAGGAACATCCCACGTTAGGCAATTTAATCTGCCTCGTATTTGAAGGGGATTGTGGTTATGGACGAGCGGAACTTTTGAGCAAACTAAGAGGCAGACTGGAAAACAACGAGTTA
>Ga0316187_10005836_pt1 | contig 10629 bp, 7 predicted proteins | sample CroRivburrow1_MG_FD_204927 | JGI IMG/M metagenome (GOLD analysis project Ga0316187, IMG submission 204927) | Coastal sediment microbial communities from Maine, United States - Cross River worm burrow 1 | ecosystem: Environmental > Aquatic > Marine > Coastal > Sediment | place: USA: Maine...
GGGTGAATGGGGAAGTCCATTTCTCACCGACTACAATCATGAACCATATACATCTGAACGCAATTGCACTAAGGTTTAGGCCATTGGTTTAGTCGTTATTCTGAGCCGAACAGGGATATTCTCAGGGTGCACATACTTCTTATCGACGATCACGCCATGTTCCGCCAGGGCCTTAAGTTTCTCCTGGGTGAACTCAATGCCGACTTGCAATTTTCCGAGGCCGGCAGCTGCGAACCGGCCCTGGAACTGATAGCGGAAGACCCGCCCAGCCTCATTCTGCTCGACCTCAATATGCCGGGATTCCAGGGTCTGGGGGCATTGCATACGGTAATCGCCGCAGCCCACGCCATTCCGATAGCGGTGCTGTCCGGAGAGGGCGATCCCGGATTGATCCGGGACGCAATAGACGCCGGAGCGTCGGGATTCGTACCCAAGTCCTCCAAGTCGGAAATCCTGGTGGCAGCGCTTAAACTGATTCTGGCCGGGGGGGTGTATCTGCCCACTGCCGCCCTTAAACAAGCGAGCTTTGCCACAGACGATGCCGGCGCTACTGTAAAAAATAATACAAAGGCAAACACGCTGTCCGCTCGCCAGACAGAGGTTTTACTGCGAGCCATAAAGGGACAGCCCAACAAGATCATAGCAATGGACCTGGGCATCGCTGAGGGCACGGTCAAAACTCACCTGTCAGGGGCGTTCAGGACGCTTGGAGTGCGCAATCGCACTGAGGCTGTATTCGCTGCGGCCAAGTTAGGTCTTGCACCGGCACCCTGACGTCACGCACTCAGGTCGACGCCGATTTCGCCATCTGCCGCCGACAAGCGCTACCAAAGACGAGAATTCCAAGTGGAAAAACACAGACCATCATCGCTCGATGAAGAACTGCTCAACCTGATCGCCAATCAGCTTCGTTTTTCTCCGTACAACATGGTTTTTTCCATGTCTATCGTGGCTTACATGATCTATCGCCACATACCCGAACAACCCTGGATCTGGGGCGGCTGGCTGTTCCTGGTCATCACCTCACAGGTCTATCGGGCAAAGCGCCTGTCGAAACTCCCTGCGCAGAAGCATATCCCCGTTGAGGTGAGGACCCGCCAGGCGGCCAGGATCAACTTCGCCTGCACATTTATCCAGAGTTTGTGTTTTCTCGCCTTTCCAATATTGACGCCATTCGAGGCCGCCGTAATGTCCATGATGTTTCTCGGCCTGGGCGTGGGGTCGATTGTTACAGCCGTGGGCTGGCCTCCCTATTCCCTGGCCCATATCGGGATTAGCCTGGTACCCCTGTTCGGGTTATGGGCCTGGAGTGGGGTCTATGGTTCCGCCGGAAGCCTGGGAATTCTCGTGGCACTGATCGGCCTGTCCTACAGTGCCAGCATGTGGTCTATCAGCAAACGCCTGTATGGCATGAATCAGGAATTTTTTTCGAATCGCGAAAAACTGGCCACGGCACTGGATGAAGCAGAGGCTGCCGGCCTGGCCAAGACGCGCTTCCTGGCGGCGGCCAGCCACGATCTGCGCCAACCGATTCACACGCTGTCGCTGTTCAGCGCAGCGCTGGGGCTGAAGAACCTGGACGAGGCGACCCACCATCTTGCCGAGAATATTGATGAGGCTGTCAACGCATTGTCTTCGCAGTTGGATGCACTACTGGATGTGTCAAAACTGGATGCCGGAATAGTGCCGGTAATACCCGGCCAGGTGAACCTGAGAAAACTGTTGCTTCGCTTAACCGAGGAACATCAGGAGATGGCGGAAAAAGCCGGTATCTCACTGGTCGTCAATTGCCCCGGTGGAACAATTGCCAGGACTGACCAGTCTCTACTGGAACGCATCATCCGCAACATCTACACCAACGCTATCGTGCACACTGCCAATTGCGTACTAACTGCCGATGTAAGACTGGTTGACGATTATTGGGAGTTACACATTGCGGACACGGGGTCGGGCATTCCCGCCTCAGAACACAAATACATTTTTGAGGAATTCTACCAAGTAGACAACCCCGGGCGGGATCGCAGCAAGGGAATAGGCCTTGGCCTGTCAATTGTTGCTCGCCTTGCCAAACTCCTTGAGCTGGATATGAAGTTCGAGTCTGCACCCGATAGAGGTACGCACTTTACCTTTTTTATCCCGGTCGCTGACACCAGTGCCATTTCCCGGAAAGAGCCCGAGGAGGCGCAGGCATCACTCCTGGGACTGAAAATCCTTGTAGTTGATGACGAACCAGCAGTGCGCGAAGGCATGAATGTGCTGTTGAGCGCACTTGGCTGCCGGGTGACAGCCACCCACGATACCCCGACCGCACTCGAATTCGCTCGAAATGAAGCACCGGACATTGCGCTGGTGGACTATCGCCTGGCCCATGGCGAAAGTGGTCTGGATACCATCAATGGACTCAGGGAAATATACCCCGACTTACCTGCCATCATCATCAGCGGTGATACCGGGCCCGACCGACTGCGCGAGGCGAACGAGGCCGCTATCACTCTGTTGAGCAAGCCTGTGGCGATGGATGCCCTGCGTGAGGCTATTGCCGGGGCCTGCCGTGAAAAGACAAAGCCCAAAGCCATAATTGCCGGTGACCGCACCCGCGGTAGCAGCAACAACAGCGCTAATACTGGTATCCGCACTGCAAGATAGTTTATGTGCACGCATGTAGCAGCTAAACTGATGCCACTACAATAAATTCACTATATCCCGGATGTGCAAATGAGCGATAAAAATTCTCCCGATGCTGCGGGACAGACTCTGGATATCGGTGCCATCATCCATTCCAGCGCGGGAATTATTTGCCTGCTTATGGGTGCACTGATGTATTTCTATGCCTGGGCGTTGCCGGTATTCTCGGGACTGATGATACTGTCGGCGGTGAGTGCTATCGCCATCTCCTGGCGCAGCGACGCCTGGGTGCCCGGCCATTGGCTGGCCATGCTGCCGGTAGCTGGCATCGCGATAGGTTACTTCCTGGCAGACTGGGGCTACACCCTGGCCTACATCTGCCTGTGGATTGCATTCGTGCACTTTGTGGTGCGCGGCGTACAGGCTATGCGCGCAAGCTAAGCGCCTTCTCCAGGCTGCCGCCGGCGGTGGCGAAATCGTACATATCCAGCGCTTCGCTTACCGCGACAAGTTCACCATATCCCGCATCACCTTCAGTCATCCCGGCGATCAACTGCTCTACAAGTTCAGCGGCCTCGGGATTGTTTTCGGCCACCGCCTGCGCCAGCGCGCTGAAAACTTCCTTGCGCTTGGCAGCGTCCAACTTGCCACTTGCGCCATCACCTGACGCGGCAGGTAGCAGTGCGGCCTGGGATTCCCTGGTCTGTAATATCGCCTGCTCCAGTTGCGGCAGGGCGTCAGCAGCTATGGTGGCACCGGATTTAAGGGGCAACTCAATCGCCTCGGCGCAGTCTCCCAGGGCATAGGCACCGAGATTGCGTGCAATGCCGCGCAATTTATGCGCCAGCTGCACTGCGCCTTCGCTATCATCGCCGGCCAGCATGCCTTCTATACGCTGCGCCGCATCGGCATAGTCCCTGCACAGGTCTTTCATCAAGCTGCGATAGAGCGTTGCATTGCCCCCCACACGAGCCAGGCCCTCGCTGATATTGATGCCCGGCAGTGCGTCCGGCAGATCATCACCGGCGACTTCACCGTCTTGCTCCACTGCGAAGCTTTCTTCATCGTAGTCACGGTTGCCGGGCGCTATCCATTGCAACAGGGCGCGATAGAGCTCGTCGGGGTCAATGGGCTTGGGAATATAGGCGTTCATGCCCGCCTCGGCTCCCCGCACCCTGTCCTGGGGCATGGCGTTGGCCGTCATGGCCAGCACCGGCAAGTCACTGAATTGGGGCTTGCCCCGAATTTGCTCGGTGGCGGTGTAGCCATCCATGACCGGCATCTGCACGTCCATCAATACGCAGTCGTAAGCGTTTGCGCTCACCTTATCAACCGCCTCCTGACCATCGTGAGCCAGATCCACATACAGTTGCGCCTGGCGCAACAATTCACCCGCCACCTGGAGATTAAGGTCCGAGTCATCCACCAGCAGAATGCGCGCGCCCCGGATCGGTTGCAGGTCGATCTCGCCGGCGTGCACCTCGGGTTCAAGCTCAACATCCGAGACCGGCAGGTCGAGTTCAAAACTGAAGCGACTGCCCTCCCCGGGAGCGCTGTCTACCTCCATACTGCTATCCATCAATGCCAGCAGACGCTGGGCCACGGACAATCCCAGGCCGGTGCCGCCGTATTCCCTGGTCATGGTGTTGTCCGCCTGGGCAAAGGCCTCAAACAGGTGCTCGCGCTGGCTCTCATCGATGCCCACACCGGTATCCGCCACGGTGCAGCGCAGGCGCGCCGCTTGTCCGGTCACTGCCACCGCGTCCAGTGACAGTCGCACCTGTCCCTGTTCGGTAAATTTGACGGCATTACTCACCAGAACGTCCAGCACCTGTTTCAGGCGCCTGGCGTCACCCACCAGCACTTCAGGCAAATCGGGGGCCGCTTCCACCACCAGTTCAAGGCCGGCCTGCTCTGCCGGCTCCTGCCAGCTGCGCGTGACAGACTGCGCCAGCTCGCCGGGTCGAAACGGCTGCAGCTCGCATTCCAACTGCCCGTCCTCAAGCTTGGTAAAATCGAGAATGCTGTCGATGATGTCCCGCAGCCCTTCCGCAGACTGCTCCACCTTGCTGAAATAATCGCGCTGCTGGTCGTCCAGTTCTGTTTTCAGACCAAGGTGCGTGAGCCCGAGGATGGCGTTCATGGGTGTGCGCATCTCGTGGCTCATCTTGGCCAGGAACTGGCCCTTGGTCTCCACCGCAGCCGTCAGCTCCCGGTTCGCCGTAACCAGGTCCGCAGTGCGTCGTTCCACCGTGGATTCCAGGCGCCGGAGGATCTCGGTATAGCGTTCCGCCATCATCAGCGCCATGACAAACAGCAACAGTCCGAACACGATGTACAGGACGTTACCCGAGCCAACCAGGGCGGTTTCAAGAAACACGTCATTGATGATCGCCCCTAACATCAGTAGCAGCAGGACCACCATAACCCGCGCCGAGCGCACCCCCTGATATGCCCGCCAGCCCATCATGCAGGCGAGAAACAAGCCCCACGCGGCGGCGAGGTACTGAAAAGAAGGGAGCAGGCTGTACATCAGAGCGTTGCCGGGCACCAACAAACTGAGCAGAAAATACAGTATAAAAACCAGATGAAAGCCACGTGTTAATAGATTACCGGGCGTGCGGGTAACCGCGAGCAATGCACTGCTGAACAGGAATGGATTAATATACAACAGCAGGTATTCGATCTTTTTATGCCAGAAGTGGGGGATATCGATAAAGAATTTGGCCTGGCTGGTTTCGAAGGTATAGCCGGCCAGCCCGATACAGAACAGGCCAAACCAGAAAAACTCCTTGAGCACCGGGTTGCGACGCGCAATCAGCAGGTGGTACAGGCCAATCACCAGGTACAGCACCGCCAGCACCGTGTTGGGCAGCAACGCCTTACCCAGCATTTTTGCCCGCAGGTCACCGACATTACCCAGCAGAAAATCGCCCTCATAGGGTCCGCTCTGCCAGGAGTCGGGCATTGCGGGGTCGCGCCATACGCGCAGTGCGAGCACCAGCTTGCCGTCTGCACCGACGGCAGCAGGCGAAATCGCCCAGGTCTCCACACGATCAAACACGGGGTCTGGTTGCGGTGGCAGCGCGCCCACGCCACCTGCCTTCTCGCCATTGATGTAGAGCTCGTAGGCGCTCGCCACCTGGCCCAGGGTGATTGCCAAAGCGCCGAGATTATCGCGTACCGAGGGCTGGGCCAGATCAAGCTGCAGCACCAGGCGGTACCAGAGCATGCCCGAATAGCCGGGATTGCCGACAGGAAACTCAGCCGGCACAGCCGTGGTCAGCCATGCACCCTCGGCGTCCTGGGCAAGCTCCGCGGCGGCCCAGGCGGGATCATCGCCCAGGCGAAACTGCCACTGCCCCTGCAGCGGGAACGGCTGGGCCAGGTCGCTGACCAGCACGCTGGCTCGCGCCGAAACAGTACTTAGCGCCAGCAGGACCAGGAATGCGGCACTGCGCACCGCGGTTTTCATGACGGTACCTGCAACTCCTGCTCAATGGCCAGCAGCAGGGGTTCCACATCGCCAAAGTTGAAGTTATCCAGCATCTCCCGGGCCTGGGACAACTGCTGCGCCAGGTTGCTATCAGCCTGCTGGGCGCTGAGCAGTTGATCCACCAGGTCGGAGGCACCGGGGTCGGAGGTGGCCACCGCCGTTTTCAGACTGGCCAGCACCCCGGCGACATCCACGTCACTGGCGCCATTGACCGACGCCACCGGCTGGCGCAGCTGCATGAGTTTCGCGTGTGATTCGGCCAATGCCTGCAGCGCCGTTCCCAGAGCTGCAACCTGCTCATCGCTGACAGCTTCCCCGGCCAGCACCGCGCTCTCTATCGCCTCGGCACTGGCGCCAACATCGCTGGCCCCCAGGTTATTGGATATACCGCGAATTTTATGGGCGGCACTGCGCACCGGGTCCGGGTCGCCCGCGGCCACCAGTTGCGCCATAGAATCCGCGGCGTCACGGTATTCGCCCAGCAGGTCACCGAGTAACTGCAGGAACAGTTTTTCGTTATTTGCCAATCGTCCCAGGCTCTGTTTTATCTGCAGACCCGGCAGGGCATCCGGCAGGGGTTCCAACTGCGGCCCAAGCCCCACCACGATTTCGCCGACCCCGGCATCCGCCAGGTTCGCCCTGTAGTCCCCCTCGGGAATCGCTTCCAACAAGGCCTGGTAAAGATCCGCCGGATCCACCGGTTTTGCCACGTGTCCATTCATGCCCGCTTCGCGGGTGCGCGTGCGGTCCTCTGCCATCACGTTGGCGGTCATCGCCAGAATGGGCAGCTCTTCATAGGGATAGTCCTCGCGCAGGAGGCCGGTGGCGGTGTAGCCATCCATGCCGGGCATCTGGATATCCATCAGGATGCAGTCGTACTGATTCGCCCGGGCGCTGGCCACCGCCTCCTCGCCATCGCTGGCGGTATCCAGCACCAGCGGCACCTTCTCCAGCAACTCACAGGCAATCTGCAGGTTGATATCGGAATCATCCACCACCAGCACGCGTGCCCCGCGGATGCCCGCCAGGTCTTGCGGCCCGACGCTGGTACCCAGCTTGCGCACCCGGCGCACCACCTGCTTGCCATAGGCCAGCATGATGGTGTCCAGCAGCGCAGAGGGCTTGACCGGTTTCGCCATGAAGGCATCCACCATGGCCTGGTGCTCACTACTGGGCATATTCCAGGAAGACAACAGCACAATCTTGGGCGGTTCCTTGAAATCCCGGATCGCCAATGCCACGTCTAGCCCGGTCATGCCCGGCATCATCCAGTCCAGCAGCACCAGGTCGAAGCTGTCATCCTCCGCCATGATAGCCAGCGCCTGCTCGCCACTCTCGGCCAGGGTTACCGTATAGCCGAAAGAGAGCAGGTATTCCTGCAGGATATCCCGGGAGGGCTCATTGTCGTCCACCACCAGTACGTTGAGCCCCTGGGGCGCTTCTTCCGTGACATCGGCAACCTCGGGCTGTTCGGCGGCATCAAAGGTCAGGGTGAAATGAAAGCTGCTGCCCTTACCGGGCGCGCTGGTGACTTCAATCTTGCCGCCCATCATTTCGGTCAGCTGCTGCGAAATCGCCAGCCCCAGGCCGGTGCCGCCATACTGGCGACTGATGGTGCTGTCGGCCTGGGAAAAGGACTGGAACAAGCGCGCCAGCTGCTCTTCGTTCATGCCGATGCCACTGTCGCGCACATCAAAGTGGACGGTAACGCGGTCATCGACCAGGGCGGTCTGGCGCACCTCAACCACGATCTGTCCCTCCTCGGTGAACTTGATCGCATTGCCCGCGAGGTTGATCAGAATCTGGCCCAGGCGGGTGGGATCACCGCAGAGGGTATCGGGCAACTGGGGGTCACGCTGGAATACCAGCTCCAGGTGCTTGTCCTGGCAGCGCACCATGCAGATGGTCGCGAGGTTATCCAGCACACCGTTCAGGGAGAACGGAATATTCTCGAACTCGAACTTGCCCGCCTCCAGCTTGGAAAAATCCAGTATGTCATCGATGATAGTGCGCAGGGCATTGGCGGCACTGTCCACCTTGGTCAGGTAGTCTTCCTGCTTGCTATTCAGCTCGGTTTCCAGGCACAGCCCGGTCAGGCCAATGATCGCATTCATCGGGGTGCGGATTTCATGGCTCATGTTGGCCAGGAAGGTACCCTTGGTCTCATTGGCGGCCTCCGCCTCATGGCGTGACTCCTCCGCCGCCTGGAACAACTGGGCGTTGCGGATCGCGGTGCCCATCTGGGTCACGTAGCGTTCAATCGATTCAATTTCTCGCGGGGTAAGCTCGAAGGCCTGCTCCTGTGCGGAAAAGAAAATACAGCCGATTGCCCGGTTTTCTATCTTCAACGGGCACAGTAGAATCGATTTCAGCGGATTGTGCTCCACGATATAACGATCATTTTTCCCGGCGCTGGCCAGACCCTCCGGGGTGATCTGGTCCAGAAAGATCGAGGTCTTGCTCAGGACGGCTGCCGCCGCGGCACTGTCATCGGCCTCCAGGGGCAAACCCGTCTGGCTCAACAGCTCGTCAAGTTTCTCCGGGAACAGGCGGCCGGACTGTAACTTCAACCGCAGGCGGTTGTCCTCCGGGTCCAGCAGGAACACCCCCATCTGGTCGAAAGTAAACATGGTTTGCAGACCTTCGTAGATGGTGTCCTTGACCTCATTCACGTCCAGCGTTGAATTCACAATGGTGGCGATTTCGTTAATGTCCGAAATCTCCTGGAATGCTCTTTCGAGTTCCCCGGTGCGCTCCTCTACTTTCCTCTCCAGGGATTTTTCCGACTCCTGCAAGGCGGCAATCGCCTTGCGCATACCCGCCGCCGCCATCTTCAGCTTGCCGCCGGATTGCCACAGCGACAGCATCACCACCAATGAAAGGGTGGTAACCGAAAAGGATTCCACGTCCGCGATAATATAGTCAGGAACGGCAGAGGTATAAAAAGTGACCGTCAACCGGGTAATACTGCCCACCAAAATCAACAGGATTGAGGCAATAATCAGCATGCGGAACATCGACTGGGACACGAACGGCAACACCATCAGCACCGGCAGCGTGGCGGTCACGATGAGTATCCCGTAGAGGCGGTCTCCCACGATGATCATGCCAAAGGAAATGATGTACCAGACCGTCGCTACCAGCGCCACGGCGCGATCCAGGTTGTCCTTCCTCACCTGTAGATGCGCCACCACAGACAGCGGCACCAGCACCAGCATAATGACAACGCCAAGCCCACTGGCGACAGGGCTGTCGAAGAAAAGGCTGAGTACCGTGGCTATTGAACCGACGGTCAAAAACAGCAGCACGGTCACCAGAGTAATGGTAGAAAACTGCTGGGATTCAATACTAAGTGGATCGCCTGGATTCGCCACGTTGGAATTCTGCCTTTTATTGTGTGTCTATTGTGTTGGTCTAAGTGAGACGGTGTATGCCATCCAATGCGACGGAAGTATAGAACAGAATTGCATCGACAGTGTCCTTTAAGTTACCTTAGCCGCCATGAATGCGACCTCTACTGAAAAAAACCGGGTGCTGATCGTCGATGACGAACCGGGCAACATCAAAATCCTTGCCAGCGTGCTGTCTGCCGACTACGCCCTGAGCGTCGCCACCAGTGGCGCACAGGCCCTGCAAATTGCCCAGGTGCAGGCGCCGGATATTGTACTGCTGGACATGCTGATGCCCGGCATGGATGGCATACAGGTCTGCGAAGCGCTGAAAGCCGACGAGGCGACCAAAAATATACCCGTGATTTTCGTCACCAGCATGAGCGACGCAATGAACGAGGAGCGCGGCCTCGAAGCCGGCGCCGTGGACTACATCAGCAAGCCGATCAGCCCCCCCATCGTCAAGGCCAGGGTCAAAATCCATATCCAGAATTACCTTAGCCGGCGCTTCCTGGAAAACCTGCTGGCCAATAAAGAAACCTCTCTGGACGAGACCGCCAAGGAAGAGGCGGAATCCCTGCTGGTATTCTTTTAAGCACCCGCCGCAATCAGGCCATCGATATACTCGACAAAACTTGAACGGTAACCCGTGCGCGTCTTGGCCCAGAACTGCAAAATCGCCGGCACCGACATCGCGGCGGCCGTGCGTCTCTCCCAGGCTTCAAAATACTCGGGATCCAGCTTGTTCTTCTGGTACTGCACGAAGGCCAGTTCATTGAGCTCAAACAATGCCGACAGGTAGCCCTCGAACCTGAGAGTCTCCTCCTGTGAGAGGCGTTCCCCCCTGGCCGCTTTCAGGCGTATATCCACCAGCTCGCCGCTATAGGACTCTGCCCGAAACTGAATCGCCAGTTGCATCACCGACTGCACGCTGGCATCGCGTGTTTCCGCCGCGCTGTGGCGCGTTTGTAGTCCCAGGTAGATCAGCGAGATGAACACACCGATAGAACCGAGAAAGTCACCCAGGGCGCCAATCGCGTCCCAGTTAATATCGCCCATAGTTTGTTATCCTTTTAATGGCGAAGGCCTATCATCGCCGAGAGTATATAGCAAAACCCT
>Ga0316187_10005837_pt1 | contig 10629 bp, 7 predicted proteins | sample CroRivburrow1_MG_FD_204927 | JGI IMG/M metagenome (GOLD analysis project Ga0316187, IMG submission 204927) | Coastal sediment microbial communities from Maine, United States - Cross River worm burrow 1 | ecosystem: Environmental > Aquatic > Marine > Coastal > Sediment | place: USA: Maine...
ACTTGACAATTTTCTAGTTAAAAAGATGAAGAAGTCTGGTAGGATAGGAATGCAAGCCGGCTATATCTCCAATGGGGAATTAACCTGGACAGGAAGTTATGGCGTCAAAACATACCAGACCGATGACAAGATCAATGACAGTACTTTGTTTATGATAGCCTCCACATCCAAGCCAGTGACTGCCCTGGCTATTATGAAGCTATATGACGATGGCAAGCTAAAACTCGATGACGATATCAATGATTATTTACCCTTTGATATCCGCAATCCAAATCATCCGGATGCTAAAATCACAATTCGCATGCTCCTCAGCCATGTAGGCTCCATCAGAGATAATTGGGAAGTTCTTGAAATCGGATATACCATCGATAATGGTGGTGACTCGCCAATGAGTTTAGAAGACTATTTAAAAAGTTACTTGCTTGAAGGTGGTGTATATTATGATAAAGAGAAAAATTTCCTTTCCGAAGCCCCGGGAATGCATGCAAGATATTCAAATGTAGGTTATAACGTGGTTGCTTATCTGGTAGCTGAAATATCAGGCAGACCATTTAACGAATACATGGCAGAGGAAGTGTTCAAGCCATTGAAGATGCAAAACACATACTGGTTTTTGTCAGAAATTCCACATGAAAATATTGCCACCCCTCATAATATGCCATACAAAGAAACTGATTTTAAAGGCACTCAAATACTCAAGCATTTCGGGTACCCGGGATACGCCTCAGGGCAGTTACGGACTACTGTTTCTGATTATGCACAGATTCTCAAACTGATGGTCAACGAGGGAAAAGTAGATGGTAATCAGTTTCTTAGTAAGAAAACAATAGAAGAATTTTTGAGGATTCAGTATCCCGAAGTTGCTAAATGGCAGGCAATATCCTGGAACTACAATGAGTTTGATAGTTTTTTATTTTACTTGTTTATGCCGAGACTACCTTCACATACGGGTCTTGACCCTGGTATGTCAACGGTTGTTTCCTTTGATCCGAAAACAAAGACTGGGATGCTGATCTTTTCAAACTCCCCAACAACTACTTTCCGAACTGAGAAGATTATATATCTCGACATGATTAAAAAATTGTACAAGGAAGCCAAAAAGACCAATAAGAAAAAAATCTAATTACAGTATAAATTAAATCACTAAATTATATCAAAATGAAATCATACATCATCATTCTCATCTCCATATTAGCAAGCAACTATCTCTATAGCCAGGATCGACTGTCCTCTAAAGTGTATTTTAATAGTGGCGAGGAAACCATTGAGGGCATATTAATCAGACCAAACAATGATAAAATCACTCCTGCAGTCGTATTCCAGCAGGGGTCTGGCAATCACTCTTTTGAAGGATACGAAACCGAGGCATGGGGGCCACATAAATTTTATATAGAGGATGTCTTGCTAGAGCAGGGTTATGCTGTATTGTATTGCAACAAACGTGGGCTTGGAAAATCTACTGGCAATTGGAAAAAAAATAGTTTTTATGGCAGGGCAGATGATGCATATGCAGCTGTCAATTATTTAAAAACACTGGACTTTATTGACCCTGAAAGAATTGGTATTAGTGGCCATAGCCAGGGAGGGTGGATCGCACAAATTGTTGCCGCACAACATAAGGATATAGCTTTCGTGATAGCATTGGCAGGACCAACGGTAAGTGTGAGGGCACAGACTGGTTCTAATGACAGTTTACGATATATGTGCAATGGATATACCGGCGACAAACTGACCAAACGAATGAAGAAAGACAGGAAAAATAAGAATTTGGGTTATAAGGTAGGCAAGTCCTTTGGATTCATTGGCAGCGCACGATTCTGGTATCTGATAGCTGATTATGACAATGACGAGGCTCTACAATCCATCCATTGTCCAACCCTCTTTTTGTTTGCTGAGCACGATATCAATGTCAATCCCGATCAGAATATCGATCATTTCAATAAGGTGTTTGATAACAATCCTCCGGCTAATTTTACTTTTAAAACAATGCCGGGTGGGCAGCATGGATTCTATGTAGTATCGGACGGATGTGTAAGTTGGGAAACCGCTGAGAAACAACCATTCGATCCACAGTTTCAAAACGAAATACGAAACTGGTTAGCACAATTGGATTTAAAATGAAATTCTGTTCATTCCCAAAATTCTGTTCCAAATACCAGGCATAGTTCAGTTAAAGAATAGTATCCGATAGCATGAAAATTAAGCATCAAAATCATTATTATCTGGAAAAAAGGGTGGAATTGCATGGCCACTCTAATTTGATTCCATATTATTGTGTCTCGTTTTTTAGTTCATGATCTCATAAGTATTCCGATATAAGCCATCGAATCTATAAATAATTGGCACTATTTGGGTACTTATTTTGGTAAATAAAAAATCATTTTGAGATAAATAAAAGGCTTCACTATTTTGGTGATATAAGTTATCGAACAACCATAAATGGAGCTGAATTCAAAAGATTTGTACTCAAACTTTTTTTAATTTCCAACTGTACCTATAAGCTGACCTGATTGGTAGAATTGGCCTTTTTATCGCATGGGTAGAAGAGGATTATAATACGGTTGAGTTAAGATCCTACCAGGGTGGGCGCCTATAATGGCCTAAAATATAGCGTATGAATTTCAAACATCAAGGATTGGTCGAAGAGCGATTGTCCTGGAATAATGTTGGAGAATTCGATGCAAACCTAAGGTTTAGATATAGATTGAAAACTAAGTCCCCAATAAATAAGGAAAGCGTAAGTTACAAAACCTTCTTCATGCCAGTGAGCTATGAAAAATTTAGAAATACCGGTACTGACGAGTAATAGTTGAATCTTTGGCGAATGATCTTGGTATAAACTAAATTCTTGTAGTTTATTTTATTTATTCATGAATTGGATGATACGTGAATAGTTGTTTGATAAAAAATTAATAGCAATAAATTGATGTTGCACAAAAGTTGGTGATAATTAAGACTTCCAGGGCACCATACACAAAATATACGAGCGAATCAAGCTATTAATAAGATTAACTATTGGAGCTAGTCCTAAAATATTTATTTTATTGATTTGCTAATAAAAGAATAAGTATTTTGAACATTTTTTATTAATTAGCAATTCTTTAAAATTTATTTCGAATTCAGGTAGTCCTGACATAATCTCAAAGACATGAAGAATTTATTCCTGGTAGTACTTTTTGCATCTTATGTTGTTTCACAAAGTACACAAGCCCAAACAGATTCATTAATTTTCAAGACCGGAACATATATGATTGGTGAAGCAAAAACCATGGATCGGAATGTGCTAACCTTTAAGACGAAGTACAGTGACAGTGACTTTAAAATTGAATGGGATGGTATTTCTGAAATTTATACCGACACCTATTTTTTAATAACACTAACAAACGGAAGCAGGCACAACGGAAACCTGAAGTCAGTTGAACCAGGAAAAATTTCCATAATTACTGATGAGGGGCAGGAAATATTGACACCACACAATGATGTCGTATGGCTGGATGACCTGGATAAAGGTTTTTGGAATAAGCTTTACTTTTCGATAGATATTGGCTTTGACCTTACTAAAGCAAATAACCTTGTACAATTATCCGCAGGAAGTACATTAGGTTATGTTTCCGAACGATGGAGTGTAGATGGTTATTTTAATACACTATCATCTATCCAGGATGATGTTGATGATATCAAAAGGAGAGATGGTGGAGTTGGTTATAAATACTTTCTCCCAAAAGATTGGTATCCACTTATTAATTTTGACGCGCTATCCAGTACAGAACAAAATCTTGATTTAAGAACTTCCTGGAGAATTGGTATGGGAAAATATGTGTTGCATACCAATAGTCTCTATTGGGGATTTTCACTGGGAGTAAACAACAACAATGAGAAATTCTCTTTTGAAACGGAAAGCAGTAATAGTTGGGAGGGTTTTATGGGAACAGAATTAAATTTGTTCAACATCGGTGATTTGAGCTTATCTACAAAATTAACTGCCTTTCCAAGTATAACAGATACAGGAAGGTGGCGTGCTGATTTTAGTTTTGATGTAAAATACGAGATGCCCTTTGACGATGACTTTTATATAAAATTGAGCACTTCAGCAAACTATGACAATCAACAAACAGAAAATGGAACTGAATTAGACTATGTATTTCATACTGGTATTGGTTGGGAATGGTAGAATGAACAATAATGCATCCTTAGTTATTTTAGCCGGTATGAAGAATAAAATGATATTGTAATTATAAAAAAAGTCATCACAAATATTAAAGACAGAATTATAACTGGTGCCATCGTTGTTATACCGATAGCTGTTACTGGTGTAGTCCTTGCAAACCTTATAAAGGATTTATTAGATAAAACAGCCCCTTTGACTGAAAAAATGGCTTTGGGTGGGCCAATATCAAGAGCCATAGTTGCAATTCTAATTCTTGTAATTATTTTAGGAATTTTCTTATTTATTAATAGCCTGATTTTAGAAACCTATGCGGGGAAAGGTTTTAGTAATTGGTTGGAGAAAAAAATATTGCTTCATGTTCCGTTCTACAAAACCTTAAAAGGCGTAACCCATCAGATTGCTGGTGTGGGAGAAAATAATTATCAGGTAGTAGAAGTTGATTAATATGGGGCAAGTGCATATTGTTGCTAAAAAAAATGTTAAAACAATGGACATCTCAGTTAAAGGTGCAACCGATATAATTTCCAAAATTGGATTTGATTCAAGTAAAGAATACAAAGGGTAGTAACAATAATAAAATAGATCATTGCAGCATAAAGCAGATTTTCTGTTTTTCTTATTGTTGGCAAAATTGTTGATTGTGCAAACTGCTCAATCACAAGACCCGGAAGCGCGATTGTTAGCCGACGTTCCCATTGACTTAAATATAATGTTGGCTTCCTATGGGTATTCAGGTGGAAACGTACTTCTTGATAATACCTTGCCTATAGAAGATCTGGAGACCAAACTAAATAACATTGGAGTAGCTTATGAGCGAAGTTTTAAAATGTTTAACCCGAATTCGGCAATAGAACTTTGTAATGAGGCTTTAAAGTGCAATAAAACAGACACTTATTGAGACGAGGCATAGCACCGCTATGGTGAGTTGAAATAAGTGGGTGCAGCGGACTGTTTTGCAGCAGTTTAAAGACGGAATAAATTTTCTAATGCCGATTTCGGGTTTAAGAAGACTCGCCAATTTGATTATGTATCATTTTTCATAGATTTTTTCATTTAAAATGATAGTTGACGGCTGGATAATTGGTGAATGATTTTTTTATCATGTTATTTCGAATCAGCTACTTCGGTTAAATTGTTTTTTAAGAGTATCTGTAGGTAATTCTCCAAAATGAATTCGATAATCAGTAGCAAATTGTGGTGTATGCCAAAATCCATGTTCAATTGCTAATTGACTAATTTTAATTTGATCAGGTTCTCTTTTCAATAGCTTATCTCTCACCATATTTAATTTTAATGATTTTGCATACTGGTTGGGTGTTAATTGAGTGTAGTCTTTAATTGCATATTGCAAAGTCCGCTCACTAGCTCCTATGTAGGCACATAATTCGCTGCTGGAAAAAGAGGCAGCGGGATGCGAATTGATATATTCCTTAAACTGCTTAAATATTCTTAATCTATTAGAAGGATCCGGTTTATATGCTGTTTGAAATTGAAAAAAATTTATAATCAAGAGATTTATTAACTTATGCTTGAGTGAACTAAAAGCCATGTTTTGTCGATGAATATCTAAGGTTATCTCCTTTAATCTATAGAGCTGGCTCAAAATTCTTCTGATTTCAATTATTGTTTTACCATCAACGACCTGGTGATCCTTACAATCAGATCTTTCCAAAGTCATCCAATCCAAACCAGTCTTTCTGACTTCATCAATTAGATATTGGTCTGACACGGAGATTACATATACTTTGAAACCGGGTTTTGATGTTCCATTAAATTCTGTCCCTTTTGGAAAGAGTCCAATTGTATTACCTGTGACCGTATTATTCCGCCAAAAAAAATGTTGATTATCGTCTACTGGCACCAACAAGGTTCGCATTCCGGAAGGTGGTGCTCCAGATTGCTCTAATACCCCGCCAAGATCAGTTTTAAAAATTAAAAATTCCTCTGCCATGAGCATTCCTACCACACCGTAAAAATCTTTTCCCCGATTCATCTTTTTCAGGTATAAATCCCACGGGGCAACAATCGCACATAAATGATCAATATCTGATGTGGCGTCGGTCTTGATAAGAAATGAAGGTTTATCGACAAAATTTAACATTTTGCGGAATTTTGATACTTAATAGCATTTAAATCTAATACTTTTGAGAGTTATAAAAAAATTAAACAATTGTTACATCATTATTGTTTCCAATCTTAGTTAACAAACAATTACCCACATTGTATGAGAATCACACGAATAACAATCACCTTATTGTTGGCCACAGTAATCATAGCCAAGGCACAAGATCAAACTCCAGCTACTGAAGCAGGAGAAGACTTCGATCTTTACAGAGTTGTTGAACTTTTTGAAGAGGTTGAAGATCTGGAAGAGTTTGAAGAAAAAATTAATGACGAAGAAACTGAAATCAACAATCTTGATCTTAATAAAGATGATGAAATTGATATTGTGAAGGTCATCGAATATCAGGAAGGGGAAACACATGTACTTGTACTACAGGCTTTGTTGAGCGAGACGGATGCTCAGGACATGGCAACAATAGAAATAGAAAAGCACAGTGATGGGGAGATATCTCTCCAGGTGATTGGTGATCCTGATATTTATGGGCCTGATTATATTGTGGAACCGGCAAAAGAAGAAGGAAGCATAGCAGCATACAGACCAATGGCAGTATTTGTTAGTGTACGTTTATGGCCACCCGTTGTAGTCATGTTCAGACCAGGCCGGGTTGTCTTTCGTTCAGCTGTTGTTTTCAGACCAAGACCTCCGTGGTTTAGAGTTAGAAGGCCGATTGCACGATCTTCATGGAGGGCAAGAGCGCGCCATTCTCCCCGCGTTGCACATTCCAGGGCCCGGCACAGCGCAAGAGGAAGAAATATGTATTCAAACAAACGTAAAACATCTGCAGTGGCGAGGAATAACGCAGGGCCTAAGCCAGGACCAAATACCGGCCCAAACACTGGTCCTTCTCATTCCAACCAGAAAAAGAAAGCAGCAGCATCGCCAGCATCTCCTAATAATCAGAAAAAGAAAGGGGCCTCACAATCAAAAAAGAGAAAACATTAAAAGTATAAAAATCTAATCCTAATTAACAAATACAAATTTTATGAAAAAACTTATTTTTTACACACTAATTTTTTGTATTTCAGTGGTATCTGCAACAATGACCCTGGCACAGGGAAAAATTGTTCATGAAGCGGAATACTATATATTGGAGGTCCAAAATGGTGAAAAATGGGCTGTTGAAGACGGCGAGCTTGATAAAAAGTTGGCTGAACTTAAAAAGAAGTATAAGACACCTCCCAATATCATTCACTATATGTGGGATGACCAGCCACCAATGTCATTTGGAGATCGTATTTATCAGAAAATGCGTGGCTACGATACACCTCAATTGAATAAGCTTGCTAAGGAAGGAATGATATTCGCAAGAATGTACACTGAACCAGGATGTACGCCAAGTAGAGCTGCCTCTCTCACAGGACAAAACGCTATTCGAACCGGAACTTATGAAATTGGATTCCCAATTGAGTTCAGTGGATTTTCAAAAGATAATGTAACTATGGCAGAAGTATTATCACAAGCCGGCTATAATACTGGCTTCTTTGGTAAACTTCATCTAGGTGATGTTGAAGAAGCTTATCCCCATAATCAAGGCTTTGATGAAGCATTTTGGGCAGTTTACAATCAAGTAACCAGTCTTTATAATATTCAAGCGGAGGCAGCAAATGCTACTATAGGTATGAAAGAGGCGATTCTTGCTCCCAATCCATACCAGTTGGATAAAAAATGGGTGAATGATGAGGCCTATGTATTTTATCTGGAAGGTAAAAAAGGAGAACAGGCAAAAGAGTGGCGGGATGGTTCCCAGGAAATAACAGACTATAGAGACTTTGATGGAGAATCTCGAAAAAGAGCACTTAATTTTATTACAGAAAGTGTAAATGATAAGAAACCATTTTATGTTGCCTGGTGGCCTTTATGGATTTCATTTATGCCTGAACCCAATAAAAAAACATTACAAAGGGGAATGGTTGGTGAAGAATATCAGCGAGTTATTGAGGTTGACATTGCGGAATTAAGAAAAACCTTAGAAGAACTAGGAGTATCTGAGAACACGCTTATTGTTGCCATGGCAGATAATGGGCCAATGACACATAATCCTCCTCCTGGAGCCGGATTAGGCGAAGGAATGTTTAGAGGAGGAAAAGGTGATTTCACGGAAGGAGGAGTTCGTGTATGTGCTGCGGCTGTGTGGCCGGGAGTAATAGGCCCGGATCAAGTTTCTGGAGATATCATCCAGCAAACGGATCTTTTCACAACTTTTGCAAGAATAGCTGGCGCAACAAAATATGTTCCAACCGATCGTATTATTGATGGAATAGACCAGACATCACTTTTATTTAATGGAGATACCTATGGGCGCCGTGATTATGTGTTCATTTATCAAGGCCCTAAATTGGCTGCAACAGTAAAAGACCAATATAAAATTCATTGGATACATGCAGATCCCTCTCAGGCTAATTCAGGGATTACATCTGTAATTGATCTTTATAATGATCATCGCGAAGTTCATCCGATGGTGGTGCAGGCATTTCATATGAAGGAACCGTTTAAAAGAATGAAAGCCAGACATGAAGCATGGATAGAAAAATATCCAAATAGGGATCAAAAGCATGGTATGGCATATACGGGAATATCCAATGCTCGACCAGAAACAAAAGCATTAATAACTCCTCCTGCTGGTCTTATTGATAAATTACCTTTTGATCCAAATGAGTTTATTAAGTATTACGAAAAGTTCCCATATGACGGCTCCGGGGGAAGCGATCAATAGAAAAGATTAAAATAAAATAAAAAATAACTGTTAGTATGAAAAAAACAATCTTACATCTATTTGCGTTTTGCATGATTTTCAGCATGCAATCAATCAACGCTCAGGACAAAATTGTACACGATGCAGAATACTACGTCGTTGAAGCACAAAACGGAGAATTGTGGGCTGCTGAAGATAAGGAACTGGACAAAAGACTTGACGAGCTGAAAAAGAAACATGGGAAATCGCCAAACATAGTGTACATCCTTTGGGATGATCAGGCTTTTGGAGATGCAGGTATCCCGGCTATTAATAAAATTAGGGGATTCGATACGCCAAGTTGTAACAGAATGGCTGAAGAGGGGATCTTGTTTACCCGAATGTATGCCGAACCTTCATGTACCCCGACAAGGGCAGCTTTCATGACGGGCCGACAACCCTATCGCAACGGGATGTACATACCCGGATTTCCTGTTGAAAATGGTGGGCTTGCCGCTGAAGAAGTAACCATGGCTGAGGTTCTGTCTCAGGCAGGTTATGCTACAGCATTTTATGGCAAGGGCCATTTAGGAGACATTGAAGAATCTTATTTAACAAATCAGGGATTTGACGAAGCGCTATTTACTCCTTATAACCAGGTATTAAGTTTGTGGAATCCAATGGGTGAAGGAGCAAATGCTGTGATGGGTATAATGGAAGGTCAATTAACAAAAAGCCCATATCAGCTAGACGATAATTTCGTTCCACGAGGTTGGGTAATGAACCTTGAAGGAAAGAAAGGGGAACAGGTACGTGAATGGGGCCAACCTACACACGAAGATTACTCGAAGGTAGATGCAGAGTGTGAAAAACGTACTATCGACTTTATTCGCAAAAATGCAAAGGCAGATAACCCATTCTTTGTATACTATTCACCTCAAACTCTCTCTTTTATAGGAATTCCACAAAAGACTACTAGTAATAGGTCATTATTTGCAGAAGGATTTACGAAAGTTGATGCGTTTATTGGACAAGTAATGGATGAATTGAATGCTTTAGGCATAGCAGAAAATACCTTAGTAGTAGCTATGGCTGATAACGGCCCAATGGTAACTAATCCACCTCCAGGACTTGGCATGACTGAAACCATATTTACTGGTGGCAAAGGGGATCATACGGAAGGTGGCGTACGCGTACCTGCATTTGCCTGGTGGCCTGGAACCATTGAAGCAAATTCGGTAGTAGGAGATATTATCCATGTTACAGACCTTTATACAACGTTTGCACGAATAGGAGGTGCAACAAAATATATTCCAACGGATAGAGTAATTGATGGAATTGATCAGACTTCCTTATTGATAAATGGAGATACCTATAGTAGAAGGGACTATGTACACATATACACAGGCCTTCAATTAAAGGCAACTGTTAAAGCGCAATACAAGCAAGATTGGACACGTACTATTCCGGGAATGGTATCTGATTCATATTTTGACCTACAAAATGATATTAGGGAAAAGGAAGGGCTGGAAGTGCCATTATTACACTTTAATGCTGCCTTTGTGAGGATGAAAGAGCGCCATCTTCATCTGAAAGAAAAATATCCGGATAAGCCACAAGCTAAAGGTCCGGCACTTACCGGGATATCAAATGCGAGACCTGAAA
>Ga0316187_10005840_pt1 | contig 10626 bp, 11 predicted proteins | sample CroRivburrow1_MG_FD_204927 | JGI IMG/M metagenome (GOLD analysis project Ga0316187, IMG submission 204927) | Coastal sediment microbial communities from Maine, United States - Cross River worm burrow 1 | ecosystem: Environmental > Aquatic > Marine > Coastal > Sediment | place: USA: Maine...
GCTACCTTAGAACTAGACTTGATGTTGAGGTTACTGATCTCAGAACTGATCTCTTGATTCTTATTCAAGAAAGACGCAGACCGAGCGGCTGCACCACCGATGTTAGCTTGAACTCCTGCGAGTCCACTACCACCTGTAGCTTCACCTGATTGGCTTTGGGCCAATGCTGAGGCACGAGCAATACGGGATTGGCGCACTTGTTTAGCACGCTCACGAGCAGTGGCTACATTAGCCTTCTTCTGCTGTAGTTGCTGGTTCTTCTTGTTAGCCTTAGCTGCTTCTTGAGCAGCGTCCTGCTGCTGGTCGATGGAATACACCGTTGCAGCGACACTGACTAAGGCTAAACCTATTGCGATTGACGCACCCATTAATCTTCCTCCAAATTATATACCCAAACTCTGTCGAATCTGGAGCCGTCTTCATTTTGTAGCGCGTCGTCTGTCGGCGTCAAGCCATACATCTCAGCGAACTTCTCGTTCTTTCTGTCACCCATTGGGATAGCAGACTTGATGACTGTGGCACCCACTGCGCGCATCTCGGCCTTGATAGCCTCGAAGGTCAATAACGTTCTTAAGAACACATCACGACCCCACTTAAACATTTCGATATGCATGAAGAGACCAAACTCAGTCTCCTCGAATTGAACGTGCACGTACTCATCCTTGTATGCGCTTATCATACTCGAGTTCCACCAATGGCGGATAATACAAATCCGTATAGTTTCATGTTCTTTCCCGTTTCGCTTTTGAAGTAGAGGCTGAGGGACTTACCCTTGCCTCGCAGTTTGCTTTTAGTTGTAATGATTCTGTGACCAGTCTCGAATCGATCTGAGACACTGGTTGGTACGTAGTTTCTGAGGTACCGATATGCTTGGAACTCCGTGCCCCATCTATTGGCGTTAGCTGAGTCCGTCCAGTCCCACCGAGCATGCACGAGGCATGAGGACTGGTGTAGCGCATTGAAGTCAGCATCAAAGCCATCCTCTGTGCGCTCGAAGTGACAGATCAGATAAGGCACCGCTTTGAAGCGAGCCCAATCATCGAAGCCAATGTAACCCGTCTCGAGGAATGACACGTAGTCCTCAGTGTCCCAGTCGAGGTAGTCCTCGTTCCCGTAGTTACTGAGCGTGAAGCGAGCAAAGCCTGTACCGCTCGGGGTGTATGTCAGGTACTTCAGGCGTGATGTAGTACTGATGGTTGCGTCAACAGTTTGTTCCACAACTTCACCGTTTACACATACCGCATCACCGTTGACTAATACTGGATCAATCGTACTGGTGTCAACGGCACTCTGTCCGATGACAGCACCTACTACGTACGGTGACTGCACTGTCTTTGAGGAAATGGTGTTCACTGTGAACGACTGTAGCTGGAGGTCGTAGATCAGCTCCTTATCACAGAAGTCCGGAAAGTTATCGAAATCCCAGTTGGGATCAGACTGATACAGCCAGCCTACTTGCTTAGTGATTGAATCGTAGTACGACTTGGCATTGATCTTTGCGTTCTTAGTGATGTTATTGTAGAACGTCTTGATGGTTTGCAGGGTAACGTCTGCGACTTTAGCAAGCCCGGTGACGTCATCCAATTGCATTTGGTATATACCGGACTGACTCCAGTACGTGAGGGTTCCTTCTACTTCAGCGATACTGTCCGCACCACTGATGCCTACGGTAGTCACCTTGTTGACCTGATAGCTGGTCGGGGTGAACTGACCATCGACTGATACGATCGACCACACACCGTTGTCTGCGAAGAGTACGATCTGGTTACCCATCTCACGCATGGCGATGACTCTCCCGAGTTCCGGTATCTGGATGAAGCCACCATCTGAATCTACTTGATCAGAGATAACTTCCGCGGTGGGGTCCGCCTCAGTGTGACAGAAGCCTAGTTGCTCTTCGCGCTCGATGATCTGTGAGTACAGGATCAGAGAGGAGCCGTTGGGTGACTTAGCGTCCCCATCTGTAATGCTTGATTCGATACCAGACCAGAACACACGACCGAAGTTGGTTGCTACAGCACTGAACATTCCAGTCTCTGTGTCTGCGGGTACCGTACCTACACCAGCTACCGCTGCTCTATCCGTGCCTCGTTGGAAGAAGTCAAGGATGTGCTTGCCCTTTGGCGCCGGGGAGTTACCGAAGAAAGACTCACGCAACGTCGCCTCTGTCCATGCCCCGGTAGAGTCTTTACCCAAGTGCATGACCATTGAATTTGCAGGGGAAGGGTTAGCCCACGTAGTGATGTTAGCACCCGTCCATCCTTGGTTCAATAGGTTGTACTCATGAGTATCGGTCAGAGTAGCTTCCTCGTCGACATCCTGTCCGTCATCCACGCCCCACAGATCCCTTACGAGTACGTTCTGCACCACAGCGCTAATTGTATCAGTAGCAGTAGCGTACGAGATCTTGATTGGACGAGTGAAGTCAGAGGAGGTACACAAGAGCACGCCATTGATTGCTGAGAAGCTCAGCTTGGGTGTGAGGCTTGTAGTGCTCATGAACGTCAGGAGGTTTAATGCTCCCCCTGAGTTCAGTAGATTAGCACTCGGTGCATTGGACTCCATGTCCATGAAGTACAGATCCTGTCCGACTTGAACTACACCAATGGTGTTAGCTGACTTGTCGTCAGCGAATTCCCACTTGAAGAACTTCATGCTCACCGCGGTATTAGCACTGGCTGTAGTGGTATGCGCAAAGCCAGTCTCGAACTGCATACCAGTCCGTCGCTCACGCGAACCATCAACTGCAAGCAGCATGTTATCCTCATCCAGAGAATAGTTCTCCGGAAAGTTCAACGGTGTTGCCTCAGTCATTAACCCCTTGGAGAAGTTACTGAACTGCTTGATGGTCGCATCTTGAGCCATTTAAGTTCCTACTTAGTAGTGGTGGTTTTCTTCTTTGCTTGAGGCTTCGGGCGAGATGCTGCAGCTTCTCTATCAGCGCGCTCTTCCATCTCTTCAAGCTCCTTATCGGCTTCTGCTTGGATACGCTCTTGCTCTTCAGCAATCTCCTTAGCAGCTTGAATAGCTTCTTCGTCCGCAATACGTACGCGTTCAGCTTCAATCTCCGCCATTTTAACGCGATTGCCTTCAGCCTTCAGGATGACAACTGCGCCATCAATAGCTTCTTGTGCTTTGCCTTTGTGGTTCCATGACCCGGCACACATCTGAGGGATAGGTGCATCACCGCTAGTCCACTTGATCACGGACAGGTTGCCCGGTCCCGAGGCAACTACAAGACGAGGAGGCTCGTCGATTAACTCCGGTGCTTCTTCACGTACTTTGTCTGCGTGATGTACTGACTGGCTGTCACCATATTCGGTGAGGGGTTTGTTTTGTGCTGGCATATTGTGCTCCGTTTACTTTCGTGAATTACGCCCATAGTTGGGCATGGACATGCCACCATTGGCACGCCACTTCTCGCGTGCTAACCACACACGCTGTCTACGAGATTGCTGCTCCGCTTTTTGATTTCCGGCTTGCATCAATGCATTGAACGCGACACTCTTGGCTTCAGCCAACAGGTACGCAAATGCTTTCGCAGGTAGATCAGGAGTATGTGTATCAGTGTGAGACCACGTAGGTTCTACGTTACCCCAACACTGAAACTTACTCTCCTGTAGGTTCGAGTCAACACCTGAATCGTAGGAGTCGAACACGAGTACTTCGTCATCAAAGCTAGTCCAGTACAGCGGACGTGAAGCATTGGTGATAAATAGTTTGACGCCACTCGGATCAGAGATGGTGTCCACTTCACTGTTAGAGCTATCCCGTCCATTGAGATGCTTCAGGAAGTCGTCGGGCTTCATGTACGTTAAGTCATCGTAGTTATCCTTCGTATCGTCAGCGTCCCTGACGTTGTACTTGATTACATCGATGTATGCCCAAGTGTCCGCTAAGTCCATGTGAGTAGGACGACTAGAGCCTTGGGGAGTTAACGCTATGAGCGCATTGAGGTGAGGCCATTTACGGCTAGAGATGATCTCGTCGTAAGTATCACGAATGATCTGAGCCACTTGTGCTGACTCGGTAGTGTCCGAGATTGAGTTAACCTCGTCACCATTCATGTCACTCAGAATACTCTGAGTTAAATCAAGTAGCGTCTTCTTAGCCATTATGCAGCATTACCTCGAATAACGATTGTGATGTTAGCAGCAACGGCTGTACTGGATGCACCGTCAGTGATAATCTCAATAGCTCCACCAGCTGCTACAGTCTTAGCTGCAGTAGGTGTAGCAGAGTCTACGTCTCCAGCAGCACTGCCAGATTGTGTGATTGTGACTGCTGAGCCAGTGACTAGTGTGCCGCCGATCTCTGCTGTGAGTCCACAGTCAGCGGTTGTGATTGCAGCATCGATTACTGAATAGATCGTTTCGATCTCGCCAGCAATTGGAGAGACGACCCACACGCTTTGCGCTGTGCTGATGTCGTCTATGCGTACATTTAGAATAGCAGTCTGATAGACCCAATCACCGGACTCTGCACCATCTGATACATATACCTGATTGATCAATGCAGTAGCTGCGCCCTTTGGTTCGTGACGTTCACCATCAGCGATGTCTACGTGTTCAACTGCCATTTAATTCTCCTAGAATAAGAGAGGAGGAGCCCCGAAGGGCTCCCACTCGTAGGGCTTACGCCCCTTTAACACCACCAGCAACGTAGCTGGCTACTGCAGATACATCACCTTGACGGTATTCGATAACTACACGAAAGCGTCCAGCGGTAACAGTACCACCAGTGGAGACCAACAGCTGACCATCAGCGTCGATCTGAGTACCAACAAGGGCACCGTCACATTGGATGACTGCGTTATCAACGAGAGCTGCTTGCGCAACTGTTGCATCAATACCGTCGACATCAATAACAGTACCGTCGCCTTCTTCAAGACCAACAGTCAAGGTACCGGAAGTACCTGCCATTGCTGTAACAACTTCGATTTGAGCAGACATGATGTACGCCCCGTTAGGGATTACCATCTCCATCTCGCCAGTACTATTGACGGGAAGGTTGTCGTAGTCAAATTCCCAAATGCCTTGCTTCATCAAACCACCAGTGGAAACTTCTCCACCTAACTGCTCAGATTCGCTGATCAGCTTAGGGCCATAATGATTGCGGACACTCAGTCCTGCACTATCTTCGTAAGACATAATATACTCCTAGTACTTAGTCGGATCGGTTAAAATAACACCCAGTGTGTCAACACGCTGAGCACCCAAACCGAAACGAGCAGTTACGTCGAATTCGTCGCGCTTGAGCTTGACGTTACGATCAGTTTCTGTCTTCGGCATCTGACGCCATGCACGCATAATCGGACGAGTGTTGTCATCCAGAACGTTCATGAAGATGTTGGCTACACCATTAGTAACAGCATTAGAGCCAGCACCACCCATCAGGTAACCAGTAGTATCGATGGTTTCTGAGGCGATAGAGGGCAGACGGTTTGAGGTATAGATATCCCAACCGAATACGTTACGAACAAATTGGTGATCACGTGCAAAGCCTTCAGTGACGAGCCCTTCGAAGTGAGGGTTGAAGTCAGTAGAGGCAGTAGTGGTAACCAAGCTGTTGAAAGTTGCTTCAACGGCAGAGTCAACAATAGCGATGCGACCAGCTTGCGGAGAGTTAGCCTTGTTGAAAGCGTGCTTCATCCATCGGAAGTCGTCCAAAGACATCTTACCAACGGTAGTGCCATCATCAGCAACCCAACGGTGAGGAACACCATTGATGAGGTTGATGCCAGCAGCTGTTTGAGCAGCGTTTGCAACAGCGAGGAAACGAGTCTCGAAGTACTCTTGCAGAGCACGAGTTGACTCAACACCACGCATGGCGTGCAGAGATTCAATCTGTGAACCATCTTGACGCAGTACGTCAGTAATGGACCAAGCATCACCGACGTAGTCGGTAATAGTCAGCTGGACAGTGCCAGTATCGATTGAGGCGTAGTCGAGAGGCTGCTCTTCAAAGACTTCTTGAAGGGTGGCTGTACCGACCGTCTTGATATTCAGAGTGGTGCCTGTACCGAAATCACTCACATCGCGAGTAAAGGTATCGGGCAGCAATCCGTCATGCAAGTTTTGCAGAATGAACTGCGAATACTGTTCTGCTTCAATAAAAGCAGTAGTATTACCTGTATTTTGGGACATTTAGAAACTCCTATTGTTTCTGAGTGATTGCTTCCCCCGCAGCTCTCCAGTTAGCGACTAAGTCTTTCGTGTCACTTCCGCCCATAATACTCTTAGGTGGTTCTGGCACACGCGGAGGTGTGAATTGGTCCCCTGATCCTTGCCCCGGTGTCTTGGGAGGCACTGGTGCTTGGTTCTGAGGACTGATACCCGCTAATCGGAATACGGCTGACGGAGACGTCTTTGCTAGTTCCTTGACTGCTGCCACGGACATACCGGACTGTTGTGCAATCGTAGACATTTGCTCAGTTGCCTTACTGCCATAGAGCTCGGAGAACTTAGCGTTCACGGCAGCGATGTTAGCTGCTTCCGAATTAGCTTGTGCGGTCTCAACCATAGTCTGTCGCGATATTTCTGCGACTTGTTCGGGAGTGAGACCAGATGCAGGTGCTGGCTTTTCCTGCACTTGTTTCGCGAGAAGATCCTTAGCGGCTTTCGCAGCGTCTAGCTCTGCCTTCAATGCAGCGTTCTCTGATTCGATGGTTTGAATATGAGACTGCGCATGAGGGATGCTATCCAATGCTTGAGCAACGTCGGCAAACTTAGGCGTGCCATCTGCATTCACAATCACGTTAAGCCGGTCGGCAAAAGCGTCAACGGGTGCAGGTACTACAGGTGCAGCTACGGGAGCTGCTTCTGGTGCGGCTGCTGGTGCAGCTGCGGGTGCTTCAAATACGTCTTGGTCAGACATTTACTTCTCCTTAATTGTGTAAAGTTCGCTATAGCTCTTGTGGACTCGTGCTTGCCCTATGAGTGTAGCGATATTATGTTCCCAGTTGGGATGATCATCTGGTAGTTCCAGAATTTGGTTAACGACTGCAGCTAGATCATTGTCTGCAATCTGTTTCAATTGGATCAGTACGGTACGTGATTCTAAAACGTTCTTAAGATCACCCAGTGCTTTTATTGTCTTGCGCTGTACTCCGTACTTCTTCTCGGTCTCGTTACTCGGGCTGTCCATCGATTAAAGGGTCCTCGGCAGCTAGTGCCTGTTCTTGTTCAAGTTGATCACCCTGAGAGTTCGCTTCTCTCTGCATTTGGGCGTTCTCTTTAACGGCTATGTTCGGGGCAACCATATCAAACTTCTGCCATCCGAATGCTTCTTCAACCAAACGAGCGAGCTTAATGCTCGAGACGTGTGGGTCAATCTTCTGTGCGATCGGTGAGTTGAACACATTGGTCAGGTTCTGCACGAGCAGATTACGTGCGGCGAAGTGCGATGCACCCTTGGCGCGTAGGACTCCACGTGCAGATAAGTCGTCCTTGGTGATGTCCATGAATTGCACCACACCGATGTCGTCATCAATAGTTCGTACTACATCCTTGATGCTCATGTTGCGACGAGCAATCTCAAGCATGTTGTTCAAGAGAGGCTCCAGTATGAAGATCTCAAACTGGCGGATCTTCTCTTGGAAGATACGTGATGCTGCGTCGTCCAGCTTCTGGACTTCGAATGCAGTCTTCTCGCCCGGTGAGCGAATGCCCATGGCTTCGCGAGGTGCACCAGCCATCTCTTCCATCCTTTGCTCAAGGATAGCGATCTGTGTATCAGCTTGCAGTGCTGTCGCATCAACCTTCAGGATCTCGACTTCACCGTCGTCACCCATCTCTATTTGTACGAAAGGTGCCCAGTCGAATGCTTCGACGTTACCACGGATCTTCAGCGGTGGGTGAGCGATCAGATCAAACAGATCAGCCTTGATGTTCTCAAGGTGGTCGATCCGATACTGCATGCCTACGAGATTATCCAGTGGCCCCATGGCGTACAGGTTATCCGGACGCATACGCCACCCGGCGTGAGACATCCCGTCCATACCGTTCCATGAGGGATTAGGTACGTTACGCACTACGTGCTGACGATCGATTATGGTGATAAGCCTGTTGCGCTGAAGGTTACCTAGTTCATCATGAATGCTACCACTGAACTCGAGTACCTCTACGTAGTTGCTGCCGTAGTACTCTTGAATGCTGTTGAAGCCATCCATGGTGAAACCATCGGACTTGACTTGATCTGATTGAGCCATGGTAGTGATACGCCGACGTACATCTTCTGCTTTGAAGATTGCTTCCATCGAGTAAGAATAATCAGGATTAGTCTCGCCTAGCTCCTTGAGCTCACCGATACCCAGTAACGAACGGGTGATCTTGGGAGTCTCTTCGAATGTGGACGCCAGTGGATTGAATACAATGTCCAGTGGGCTGATGCGCTTAGCGCGCGGACCAATGAAGCCATCGACTTCTTCACCCGAGACGGGATCTATGAACTTCTCATGCACGTACTCTACATCACTGATCGCGTTTCCGTAATCGATGTAGTCGTACAGCAAGCGAGAGACAGTCTTCTGAAAACCACCTATCTCGACCTTGTTGCGCATGTATGTCTGAATGGTAGCAGCTTTCTCTTTGGTTACTGCTTCCGCGTCTCCACCTTGCCAGATGAGCCAGTCTTGGTTGGGAAACAAAGCTTGCATGTAGTTTGCGTGCAAGTTGTCCCTGATTTGTGCGAGCTTGGGTAAGTGTGTGGTGTTCTTCCACGGGAGGCCTGAGGCTGAAGTAGTCTTCGTATCTGTAGCAAACAGGAAGTTACGTAGTTCCATCCACTCCTGCTCTTTAGACAGGCGGTGAGTACCCCACGAATTGTACTTATACGAAATGTCTTCCGCAAGAAAGTCCGGATTCGTGATGTCTCTAAGTTCAAGTGTTACTCCTACCATTAGTGAGCTACGCCTCCAAAGCGTTGGTGATACACGACGTTATTTCTTTGTTTACCATAGCTAGTACCTAGTCTGCGTGACGGAGCTACTGCAACGTCGATTGCTGCTGTGAGTGCGTCCTCGATGTCATCATGCGGAGGATGCTTGAGTTTAAGTTCTTCTTCGAGAAGCTGGCAGTTGCCTCCCTTGTAATGCCATACCTGACGGTTGTCATACTTAGGGCCGAGCGTAGCCATCATCCTTTCTTCTTTGTTTCCTTCGTTTCGAGAAGGACGATAAGAGTCCACAGACATCGCAATGCCATTGGGACGGATGTAGTTCCGTTTAAGATCTTCAACAATTACTTCCTGTGCAACGGTTACTTCAGCACGTAGCTTCCGAAACCCCCAGTAGTTGTGCATCTTCATTATCTCGTCGAAATAAGTGCCTATGCTTTTAGTCTTGAATCGAGTGATTGCAAGTACATAATAATTGTGTTCCGAATCGACTCCAACAACAACGACCGCGGTATAATCAGCTTTCTTGTTGAGACTAAACGCGAAGTCAATCGCGGCAAATACATTGAGCCTGTGTTCACCATAGTACCATAAGCCTTCCCGTTGCTGTATGTGTGCCGGGTTGTAGTACTGGAACTTATCTTCGCCAATTCGAGAGCTAGTCGGATCATTGGGATTGTTGTAGTACTGCGCATAGAACTGTGCTTTGTCAACATACTCTGCTCTCTTTTTCGCTAATTCGTTTTCATCGAAGCCAAAGAATCGACCATCGTTACGCATCGTCTTAGGCCAGATGAACTCCCCATCAGTCTCGACTACTTCCTGCATAACTTCATACAATGGACGCTTCTCAATCAGCTCGCCATTGTCAAAGATCTCCAGATCAATTGTCAGGAGCGTATTGTAAAGATCTTTCGGATGGTAGCGCGTGCCGACAACAGTGGTCTTGGCGCCAGTATTCTTGATCGAAGCCAACTGGGAGTACATGTTAGTAACTTTCGTCCGACCTTCTTCGGTGTAAGCGTTAAGCGGCACCACGCAATCGTCAAGGAAGTTATGATCACTGTGAAAGCCAGTAATATTCGTAGTAAGTCCAGCAGCTTTAATTGTTGGGTCTCGTACTCCTTCAGTCTTTCGGACAGGATGATCAACTGCAATCTCCATAGCGGACCACTTCTCACGTTTACCTTCCTCCGGTTTAATCAAGTCAGGCCAGTAACGACGTACGATGCTACTGTCCAGTATGTTCTTGATCGCGTACAATTGCTTCTCAGCAAGGTCAGCCGTAGCTGATATGTACAAGATCGTGATGTAAGGAAACTTCACCACTAACCAAGCGGCATATACCGCGGCGAGGTGAGACTTCATGTGCGCTCGAGGCAACAGCAACAGCTGGTCATCGTTAGCGTTCTCGTCCTGCCACCAGTCCATTACATCATCATGGATGCTTCCGTACACACGTGCGGGGTTAACCAAGCGCGCGAACTTCTTAAGATCAGCTTCCGCTAACTCCTTGATCTCCTGACGAGTAGCCATTAGTCAGTAGCAAACCCACGGTAGTTGAGTTCAATGATCTCTGAAAATGCTGCGTTGTTTGCTTCTCCCCATGCCATCTTAAATACTCCACTGCTGTTAACTGGTACACAGATATCGATGTACTGGTAAGATACATCACCACCTGCTGTGCTAGTTTCGTGTGCTATACCAGCAATCACGTTATCGTTAGTGTCC
>Ga0316187_10005841_pt1 | contig 10626 bp, 5 predicted proteins | sample CroRivburrow1_MG_FD_204927 | JGI IMG/M metagenome (GOLD analysis project Ga0316187, IMG submission 204927) | Coastal sediment microbial communities from Maine, United States - Cross River worm burrow 1 | ecosystem: Environmental > Aquatic > Marine > Coastal > Sediment | place: USA: Maine...
AATTGATTTTGTATGGGGGAAATTTGCTTTTTCAAGTAAAGGAGTAAAACCAATTATTTTCATAAAAAAAGAGGCTTTTAAATTTCCCCTAGGAATTTTATTAAGACGATTAGGAGCAAAACCGGTAAATAGAGATCGGGGAGCAATTGGGTTGGTCGATCAGAGAATACATTATTTTAACACCAATGATGAGTTTATTGTGTGCATTACGCCTGAAGGAACCAGAGAATTTAGAAAAAAATGGAAACGAGGTTTTTACTTTATAGCACAAAAAGCTAAAATACCTATTTATCTGGGCTATGTCGATTATAATAAAAAAGTATGTTCAATTGGGGAACGTTTCGATCCTACCGGAGATATAAATGCCGATATGGAATCTATTCGTAATCATTATAAGAATTTAAAACCTAAGCCAAAACATGCCGAAAAATTTACTTTTGATTTTTCATGAGCTAATTAAATATGAATAGAATTTGTACCTTGTTACAAATTAAAAACACAATGAAAAATTTAAATATTGCTTTAATTCAGGAAGATATTGTTTGGGAAAATTCATATGCCAACTTAAATTTATTTGATAAAAAACTTAAAAATATTGCGGCTGCAGATTTGGTTATTTTACCTGAAATGTTTAATACAGGATTTTCGATGAACCCTGAAAAGGTGGCACAAGGTAAAAATGGTGTTGCTGTGAGTTGGATGAAGGAAAAAGCAATTGAAGGTAATTTTGCAATGATAGGTAGTATTGCTACTCAGGAAAATAATAAGTATTACAATAGATTAATGATGTCGTACCCATGTACCAGTGTAAAACACTACGATAAAAGGCATCTTTTTAGAATGGGCGGCGAACATGAAGAATATTCAGCCGGCACTGAAAGCAAAGTTTGGCCATATTTTGGGTGGCGAATAAAAGCTCTGGTTTGTTACGATTTAAGATTTCCGGTTTGGAGTAGAAATAAAAACGATTATGATTTGTTGATTTATATAGCTAATTGGCCAGCTCCAAGAGCAGAAGTCTGGAAAACGCTTTTGAAAGCACGTGCTATCGAAAATCAATGCTATGTTGTAGGAGTAAATAGGGTGGGTCAAGATGGTAGAGGAATTAAATACAATGGAGATTCGATGGTAGTTGATCCCAAAGGTATTGTTATTGAAAAGCTGGATAATAAACCCGGAATAATTACAAGCCAACTTAATTTGTCAGAATTAAATGTATTTCGCGAACAATTTCCGGTTCATTTAGATGCGGACGAATTTGAACTAAAATTAGAATAACCTTCTGCCATTAATTAGAATAATTTCAAATTAGCCTTTGAGGTTTATTTAACGTTAATAATTAAGTATTTTTATATAACGGAAATTTTTACAATTTAAGCTATGGAATTATGATTGATATTAGCGCCTTATTTAAAATTTCATATGGTATGTATATTGTGACTTCCGGTAATAGAGAACAGAACAATGGTTTTATATCGAATTCAGTTTTTCAGGTTACAGCAAGTCCAATTCAATTTGCAGTGTGCTGCAATAAGGATAATTATACTTCCGAGTTTATTTCAACGTTTAAATCATTTTCTATTTCGGTATTAAAGCAAGACGCTTCAGCTGATATAATTGGTTTATTTGGTTACATGAGTGGTCGTTATAAAAATAAACTTTTAGATTGCAAAGTAGAATACTCTGAGACAAATGTACCTATGGTTTTAAGCGATAGTCTGGCAATTTTGGAATGTAAACTTATTCGTACAGTAGATGTTGGAAGTCATTTGATGTTTGTTGGTGAAGTAATTAATTCAAAATTGCTTGATGATACTGAACCATTAACCTATGCTTACTATAGAAATGTAAAAAAAGGAAAGGCTCCGAAAAATGCACCTACCTTTGTTGATGAAAAAAAGTTGAATGAAAATATAAGAGATAAAACTATGAGTGATGTGTATAAGTGCCCTGTTTGTGGTTATGAGCATAATGTTGCTGAAGGTGACCCCAAAAGTGGAATTGATCCTAATACACCATGGAATGATGTATCTGAAGAGTACACATGTCCGCTTTGTGGTGCTGGTAAAGAAGATTTTTATAAATTATAATACATAAGAGATGAGTATTAAAGGTACTAAAACAGAACAAAACTTACTGAAAGCATTTGCTGGTGAGTCACAAGCTAGAAATAGATACGAAATGTTTGTTAAAATAGCCAAGAAAGAAGGCTATGAACAAATAGCTGCAATTTTTCAGGAAACAGCAAATCAGGAAAAGGAGCATGCTAAACGTTTCTTTCGATTTTTAGAAGGAGGTGATACTGAAATAACAGCTTGTTATCCTGCTGGAATAGAGGGTACTACTGCGCATAATCTTAAAGCAGCTGCAGCTGGTGAAAATGAAGAATGGACAGAGTTATATCCTGAATTTGCAAAAGTTGCCGAAGAAGAAGGTTTTACAGCTGTAGCCGTGGCTTTTAAAATGATTGCTAAAGTTGAAAAACGTCATGAAGAACGTTATTTGCAGTTATTGAAAAACCTTGAAGATGGAACTATTTTCTTGAAAGATGGAAAAGTTTGGTGGAAGTGTCGCAATTGTGGATATGTTTATGAAGCTGAGAAAGCTTTAGAAACTTGTCCTGCTTGTTTACATCCAAAATCGTATATGGAATTAATGGAGGGAAATTTCTAGGTTATAACAACCAACTAAATTATTTAAGGCCCACCTATAGGGCCTTTTCATTTTACTAAGGATAATCTTGTGTTTCCAACGCTTCATAAAAAATTTCAATAGGATGCAATGCTTTACGTCCTGTTCCATCATTAATTTGGTGTCTGCAACTTGTTCCAGGTGCACTTATTACAACATCAGGTTTAGTGTTTCGAACTTCAGGAAACAAAATTAATTCACCAATTTTCATCGATACATCGTAATGCTCCTTTTCATATCCAAAGCTACCTGCCATACCACAGCACCCTGAATTAATTTCAATAACCGAGTAATTTACAGGAAATGACAAAATTGTTTTTACAGGATCGGTTGAAGCTATTGCTTTTTGCTGGCAATGTCCATGTAGTTTTATTTCTTTATTATTAGTGCTAAAATGTGCTTGTTTAATAACTCCTTGTTTAATTTCATTTGCTATAAACTCTTCTATTAAAAAAGTTTGCTTTGCCAAAATAACGGCATCATCTTTCAATTCTGAACTTACCAAATCAGGATATTCATCACGGAAAGTCAGTATAGCACTTGGTTCAATTCCTAAAATTGGAATGTTTTTGTATTCTGCTTTTGATAATGTTTTAATATTTGTGTTAGCAATATGTTTGGCCTTAATTAATAATCCTTTTGATAAATAGGCTCTACCACTTTGCAAATGATCAATTATAGTTACATCATAATTTAGTTTCATTAATAAACGAACAGCCTTTTCGCCTAAATGGGCATCGTTGTATTTAGTGAACTCATCAATAAATAAAATTACTTTGCCCATTGATTTATTTGAAGTGCTTTGCTTCAGGACTTTCTTTATATTGATAGTTTTAATTTTAGGTAGCGATCTTTCTTTGGCAATTCCAATAATTTGCTTGAATAGCTTTGCTGTAAACTTATTTTTCATAAAGCCATTGCTAATGCTTGGAACAATAGCACCAATCCTGTTTAGTTTAGCAATATTTGCAATGGCTCTGGTTCGCAATGGTATTCCGTTTTGCTTATAATAATGTTGTAGGAATTCCGCTTTTAGTTTGGCAACATCCACACTTGATGGACATTCCGATTTACAAGCTTTACAAGATAAGCACAAATCGAAAACTTCATAAATTTCCTTGTTGTTAAATGGATTTTTCTGTTCAGAATAAGTTAAGAAATCGCGTAAAATATTGGCACGTGCACGTGTGGTGTTTTTTTCATCGCGTGTGGCCTGATAGCTAGGACACATTGTGCCACTGGCAGAATGTAATTTGCGACAATCACCCGAACCGTTACAACTTTCTGCAGCACGAACTATTCCTCCTTTATTCGAAAAATCAAAATAGGTTTCAATTTCTCTTGTTGGGCCAGGCTTATAACGCAAATTATTACGCATTGGCGGCGTATCAGTAATCTTCCCTGGATTAAATATATGATTTGGATCCCAAGTATTTTTAATGTCTTTCAGTAATTGGTAAACTTTGTTACCTAGCATAAATGGTGTAAACTCACCTCTTAATCTTCCATCGCCATGTTCTCCACTTAGTGAGCCTTTATACTTCTTCACTAATTTAGCAATATCCCAGGCTATACTTTCAAATTTATCAATGTCCGATTCATTTTTTAAGTTTAGTCGTGGTCGTAAGTGAATTTCACCTGTTCCGGCATGTGCATGATACACACATTCCTCATTATATTGTTGCATAATTTGGGTGAATTCCTCAATATATTCAGGTAATACTAAAGGATGAACAGCAGTATCTTCAATTACAGTAACCGATTTCTTATCACCTGGAATATTTGCCATAATTCCCAATCCTGCTTTTCTTAAATTCCAAGCTTTTTTAGTTTCCTCATTGTATATAATTGGAAAATGAAAACCTAAATCATTTTGCTTTAGTTCGCTAATCATTTTTTTGACTTGCGGTTCAATATTATCTTTGGAATTATTAGCAAATTCTATCATTAGAATAGCCTTGGGGTTACCTTTTATGAAAAATCGGTTTTTGGTTTGTTCAATGTTTTTCGATGCTGCATTTAGAATTATATCATCCATTAACTCAACAGCAATAGCACCATGTTTTAAAGCTATAATGTTTGCCTTTAACGCATTGTTAATGCTATTGAAATGGGCACAAACCAGCACTTTGTTTTTTGGTGGGGCATCTACTAAATTTAGTTTTATTTCACTAATAAACATTAAAGTTCCTTCCGATCCGGCAATTAGTTTGGCAACATTTATTTTTTCTGTTGTTTGGCTGAATGGTTCGGTATAAAGCAACTGATCAAGCGCATAACCATTATTTCTTCTAATCAGTTCTTTCTCAGGAAAATTCTCAATAATTTCTCTTTGATTCTCTGCATTGGAAAGAATTTCATTCAATTGCTTATATATCCTATTCTCTAGAGTATCGCCTTTACATTTATCTATAAACTCCTGTTTACTGAGGGCACCAAACGTAACTTTTGAACCGTCGCTTAAATAACCACTAACTTCTAATAAATGATCGCGGGTGGTACCATAAATTACTGCATGTAGTCCACATGCATTGTTACCAACCATTCCACCAATAGTGCATCGGTTAGCTGTTGATGTTTCTGGGCCAAAGAATAATTTTTTTTTAATAAGTTCTCTATTTAACTCGTCTAAAATTACTCCAGGTTCAACAGTTACCCATTTTTCAGAAGTGTTAATCTCATTAATTTTTGTAAAATGTTTCGAAATATCGACTACTATTCCATTACCTACAACCTGTCCAGCTAAGGATGTTCCTGCGGCTCTGGGAATTATAGGTAAACTGTGTTTATTTGTGTAAATTATTAATTTTTCTAAATCTAAATTGCTTTCAGGTATAACAATTGCACTTGGTTTTTCGTAATAAACAGAGGCATCACTTGCATAAATTATTTTGGATGCATCATCGGAATGAACCTTTCCTGCTAGGAGTTGTTTCAGATTTGAAATATGTTGTGGAGTAATCATTAAATGAAATATTTTAACAAAAGTACAAATTCTACTCACTATTGATGTTAAAGAATTAAAAAAACGAATTTGTATTTAACAGGTGCAAATAATAGAAATTGTTTTATAACATTGTTTGGTTGATCTAACGGTCTAAACTATGCAATTGTGGCCGAACGAAAAAATATTAGATTTGTATGCTACTATTTGATAAATCATAAAATTATGAATAAATTATTATTGTTAATGAGTGTCTTTTTAACTTCTAGCTATATAGCTAACACTCAACCATGGAAAGAGAATTTACCAAAAGAGAATAGAAAGAAAGAAGTTACATTAAATGATTATCAGAAAGCATTTAATAATTACTGGAAACCGTATGATTTAAATATAGGGTATTTTATAGACAAAGAAGGAAAAAAGCAAAAGGCCAGAGGCTGGAAACAATTTAAACGCTGGGAATATTATTGGGAAACTCAAGTTGATGCAGAAACTGGCGAATTTCCTGAAAAAACAGCTTATCAGGTATTTCAGGAATTTTATAAGTCAAAAGCAAATAAAAAAAGCCTTGGTGATGCAAATTGGACAAATCTTGGCACAAATTCTTCTTCTGGCGGATATGCTGGTATTGGTCGGATAAATTGTATTGCTTTTCATCCAACAAACAATAATATTTATTGGGTTGGAACTCCAGCCGGGGGATTATGGGTAACCAAAAATAATGGTGCAAGTTGGAGTGTTTTAACAGATGAGAATAATGTGTTAGGAGTAAGTGATATCGTAATACCTTCAGATTATGAAATATCAAAAACTATTTATATTGCTACCGGCGATCGTGATGCTTGGGACAATAGAAGTATTGGTGTTTTAAAATCTACTGATGATGGGATTACTTGGAATGTTACTGGGATTTCTTTTACTGTTCAACAATCAAGAATGTGTACAAGGTTACTATTGGATCCAAATAATGATAATATAATTATAGCGGCTACTTCAAGAGGCGTATATAAAACAATTGATGCTGGAACTACATGGAGTAATCGTCTTACATCTTTATCATTTATTGATATGGAATATAAACCAGGTGATTTTAATACCCTCTATGGATCCACAACCAATGGTTCGGTTTATTATTCATCGGATGGTGGAATTAATTGGTTTGCTAGCTTGGATAAAGGAGAAAGAATAGAATTAGCTGTTTCTCCAGCAAGTGATTCAATTGTTTATGCTTTAGCTTCTGCATCAGATGATGGTTTATATGGTGTTTATAAATCCACCAATAGCGGGTCTAATTTTACCGAAGTGTATTCTTCATTAACCAAAAACTTACTTGATTGGTCAACAGATGGAAGTGGTGATGGAGGGCAGGGATGGTATGATCTTGCAATAGCTGTATCGCCCTCAGATGAAGATGTGGTGGTTGTTGGTGGAGTTAATACATGGCGTTCAACAAATGGTGGTACAGATTTTAGTATCATTAACCATTGGTACGGAGGTGGAGGTGTTCAAGCTGTACACGCCGATAAGCATATGTTAAATTTCAGAAGCAACGGTGACTTATTTGAATGTAATGATGGAGGAGTTTATGTTTCGACAAATAATGGAACAAGTTGGACTGATAAAACCAATGGAATTGTTAATAGTCAAATGTATAAGCTTAGTGTTTCTCAGCAATTAGAAAATGAAATAATAACAGGATTACAAGATAATGGATCGAAGCTTTATTCTGATAATAAGTGGTGGGATGTAAAAGGTGGTGATGGTATGGAGTGCTTGATAGACTATGCTGATTATAAAATACAGTATGCTACTTATGTTTATGGGCAAATTACTCGTACCAAAGACTGGTGGAGTACCAGTACTGATATAGAACCATCTGATGCTGGTGATGGTGCTTGGGTTACCCCTTTTATAATTGATCCGGTTAACCACAACGTGCTTTATGCTGGTTATGCCGATGTATGGAAAACAACAAATAACGGAACAAACTGGACTAAAATATCGAATATAAATGCTTCAGATAAAATACGTTCAATGGCAATTGCCCCTTCAAATAATAACGTGTTGTACGTTGCAAGTAGATATGCTATATATAAAACAATAAATGGTGGTTCTGACTGGACAAATATAACATCAGGTTTACCAAGTAATTTTATTACTTATATTGCAGTAAAACATAATGATCCGAACACATTATGGGTTTCCCTTGGTGGCTATGATATAAATGCTGTTTATCAGTCGACTGATGGTGGTAGTACATGGAATAATATTTCATTGGGATTACCAAGTATACCTGCAAATACTGTAGTACAAGACACTAATGGTGGTGCAATAAATACTTTGTATTTAGGTACTGAAGCTGGTGTTTATAAAAAAGTTGCTGACGAAAAATGGCAATTATTTAACAATGGGTTACCTAATGTCAAAATTGGAGAACTTGAAATATACTACAATAGCGATCCGTTAAAATGTAAATTACGGGCAGCTACCTATGGTCGTGGTTTGTGGGAGACACCCGTTATAGCAGCAACCGAACCTGTACTGGAATTAACAAGTATCGAAAATATTACAGCAAATGGAGCTAGCGCAACAGCAAGTATTACCGATGATTCTGGTTATACAATTACAGAAAGTGGATTTGTAATTAGTATATTTTCAGAATCTAGCATTGATGATGTATATACTATAAAAGTTAAAACATCGCCAGTTGTAATTAATGGAGAGTATACTTTAGGAATTTCAGGTTTAGTACAATCAAGTACTTATTATATTAAGGCATATGCAATTAGTCAAATTGGAGTTGGTTACAGCGATGAATATATATTTGAGACCGATTGTGGTGGAGCAATAAGTGTATTACCATACGCAACTGAATTTGCAATAGATTCATTACCAAATTGCTGGATTAACATTGATAATTTAGGAAATGATCAGGTATGGCAATTTGATAATCCTGGGGGAATTGGTTTTATTTCAAGTACCAGTGATAGTGGATTTGCTTCATTAAATAGTGAAAACTATGGTAGCGGAAGTAGTCAAAATGCAGATTTAATCACACCAGAATTTGATTTCACTAATTATACAGCTGTAAATATCTCATTTGAACATTTATTTAAATCAAATAATGGTGCCACAGCGAAATTACAATATTCATTAAACAATGGTACTAATTGGACCACAATAAAAGAATGGTCTGCAAGTGTTGGTACTACAAATGCTCCAGCTTTCTATGTAAAAGATATTTCAGGAATTGCAGGAGAGGCAAGTGTTACATTCTCCTTTAATTATAATGGTGCTAATGATGGTTATTGGTGTATTGATGATTTATTAATTGCCAATTCATTTGCAGTTAGCGTAAACGTTAGTGATGTTGATACTATTGCCATTCCAAATGCAACCGTTAGTTTAGGAGAGAAAGTTTTAACAACTAATTTTGCTGGTAACGTAATGTTCCGAAGTGTTTCAAATACAACACATGAATTTTCAGTAAGTGCCGATGGGTATGTAAACCAAAGTGGTACTGTTGTTGTTGATAATACAAATGCTTATTTAAACATTAATTTACAAACACCACCTTCTACTGATGCAAGTTTAGATTCACTTTTAGTTGCTGGTGTAATGATTGAAAGTTTTAATTCTGGAATATTTATGTACAATATTCAATTAGCTCCAGGTACAACTGATTTACCTCTTGTGAGTGCTGTAACAAATCACATTGCTGCTGAATTTATTATTACTCAAGCAACTTTAGAAACCTTAACAGCAACAGTTGAAGTAACTGCAGAAGATGAATCAACTAAATTAACTTACTATGTTATTTTTGAAATACTACCTGACCCAACTTACACGGTAACATTTAGTATAACAAACGAGAATAACGATCCTGTACCTTATGTTACCGTTTCAATGCTGGAAATGTTGCGTTCTGCCGATACCGAAGGAGTTGCAATATTTACAGAAGTACCTTCTGTAGGCGATACTGTTTTTGAGGTTACCAGTAATGAATACAATACTTACAGCGGAAGAGTAAATATTGTTGATGCAGATGTTGATGTGGATGTAGTTTTATTGAAAACTGGAATTAATGATAACTTGAATTCACTAATGCAAGTGTATCCAAATCCTACTTCTCGATTTATAAATATTGAAATAGCTAATACTAAAGTACCGGCGCAACTAAGTGTTGTTGATTTTAATGGCAAAGTAGTTTTTAAGAAAACAAATATGACAAATAGTGAAACTATTGATTTAAAAGGAAATGCTGTAGGAGTGTATTTTGTGAATTTAACTATTGATAATGAAACTTATACTGAGCGGGTTGTTTTAAAATAACTTATTTAAGGAATGAAATATAGAGCCCGAAAACAATTTTCGGGCTTTTTTATTTCAATTTATTTTAAAGTGAGATGTAAGTTGTGTAACAAATGGTAGGTAAGTTAGTTATGATAATTAGTACTTTCAAAAATTTTATCGGCACTTTTTGCCAAAAAGCCACTAAAGATATTTCCATCTTTATCAGGATATCTTACAGCAAATTCATAATAGCAACTAGGAATTTCGTAATTCCCTTCAATAAAACTAACAGTTATATTATCAGCCAAAGTGCTTGATTGTTGCAATAAATCTTGCTTCGTGCCTTTGATTTCTCCTCCTGAAGTATTTAGTTTAAAACCATTGTTTTTTAAATGCTCATTAACTTCTTCTATGGTTTGTAGCTTTTTTAAGTGATTTATACTAACCGTAAAATGGTTGGCAATAAAACCATAAACATATAGCCAGGCTGCATATTCCGATTCTTTACGTAGTTTATGATATGTTTCATACGAGGGTGTTCCCCAAATATTTCCCCTAAATATTAAATCATTGGCTTTGTATAACTCATTTTTAACTGAATCCAGAAGATTTGTTATTGTATTCTGTAAATCTGAACTAAATTCTTCTATTAAAAGCTCGCTGATAAAAACTCGGGGTGTTTCTGCATTATTTGGGAG
>Ga0316187_10005842_pt1 | contig 10625 bp, 11 predicted proteins | sample CroRivburrow1_MG_FD_204927 | JGI IMG/M metagenome (GOLD analysis project Ga0316187, IMG submission 204927) | Coastal sediment microbial communities from Maine, United States - Cross River worm burrow 1 | ecosystem: Environmental > Aquatic > Marine > Coastal > Sediment | place: USA: Maine...
ATGATCCGTCAGCATCAGTTCGATAAGGTGGAGTTGGTGCAACTGGTTCATCCTGATCGTGCTCTGGAGGCCCTTGAAGGGCTCACAGCCAACGCGGAAGCGGTACTGCAGGCTCTGGAGCTTCCATACCGTGTCTGCGCCCTCTGTACCGGTGATATCGGCTTCTCAGCCGAGAAGACCTTCGATCTGGAGGTGTGGCTGCCAAGTCAGGGTGTCTATCGTGAGATCTCCTCCTGCTCCTCCTTCGGACAGTTCCAGGGCAGGCGGGCCAATATCCGCGTCCGTGGTGAAGATGGTAAACCGATGCCGGTGGCAACACTGAACGGTTCAGGCCTTGCCATTGGCCGTACGCTGGTGGCGATTCTGGAGAATGGCTGGCAGGCCGATGGTTCGGTGAAAATTCCGAAAGCGCTGCAGCCATACGTAGGTGGCCGAAGTGTGATTGCGCCGTGATTGAAGCGTAATGAGCACGGAGATTGCAAATACGAAGTGAGTGGCTATATTTCGCCGCTCGCAATTGAACGATGTTAGAAAACGTCTGATTTAAAGGCGATTCGGAAGGGTGACAGAGCTGGCCGAATGTACCGGTCTTGAAAACCGGCGTAGGGAAACCTACCGTGGGTTCGAATCCCACCCCTTCCGCCATATTTGAATGATCCGCCAGAGGCTTTCATGCCTCTGGCAGGGTCTTAAAACACATAGGCAGTGGGCAGAAGCCCGGCGCCGTTTTACGACTACGGAGAGATGGCTGAGTGGCCGAAAGCGCGCCCCTGCTAAGGGTGTATAGGTTAATAGCCTATCGAGGGTTCGAATCCCTCTCTCTCCGCCACTATTAAAAAGAAAGGGCTCGCCATCGGCGGGCCCTTTCTTTTTAACGGCGGCCGAGAGAGGGATAACGAAGCCTCGATACGAGGGTACGACAAATCGGCAGGATCGCCGATTTGGACGGCCTTCAGGCCGCCCGCAGGGTAAGGGCCATGGATGGCCCGCATCCATCCCTCTTTCTCCGCCACCATTGCAGGAAAAGCAAAACTGTTCATTTCTTTGATTCGGTACGTCCTGTACCTCAAGCCTAGGCTCGCCGTGTGGCGTCCAAATCGACTGTCCATGTCGATTTGTGCTTGCCCACAATTTGGCAGGATAGCCAAATTGGACGGTCCTTCCGCCCGTAGGGTGAGGGTCACGGATGATCTGAATCAAAGAAGGGCACCCGGCATTCGCCAGCCCTTCGGGTCCTCTCGGCAACTACTCCATGCGTTGCTCTACCTCCTGCATCCGTGCAGTCGTCCACTGCGTGTAAAAATGGGCGCGACGTTGCTGCTTGTTTCCCATTTTTACACTTGTTCCGGCAGCCGTCTGAACGGGAGTTAAGAGCCAACAGCCACTACAGAACAATTCCCCTTTAACGATTACCCCTGACTATGGCAGCATCCCCACCCAATGAAGGCAATCAAAATAACCATAGCTGTTCTGGCCATGCTCTCCCTGCTTGCAGGGTGTGAAGGCAATGACAAGGAGACTATCCAGTGGCAGCTGCCGCTGACAGCTCCGGAAGATCCGCATGGTGAACAGTTTGATCAGTCGCTGTTGCCGGAGTGGGCGGCTAGCGCCGAGGGCGAGGCGAAGCTGATGTTTTTGCAGACCAGCACCGCCCGCAGCTTCAATGTTGATGTGGTGATGAACGAGAAAAAGATGTTCCACGATTGGGATATTATCCTGCTTGGTCTGGCCAAAGGGCTGCGCACGCAAAATGGTTCTTTTATTGACGATGAAAATGTGCATAATCCCGCCGCGTTCGTGGAGCTATCCTTGAAAAATGAACCGGTTTATCGCGGTTGGATCTATCAGGAATTCCCCGAACTTTTCGGTCCGGACACGCCGGGTTGGAAATTATGGTTAAAAGCCGCTACTGTTCGCGCCCCTCAACAAGAGGCGGAACAAAAATAGGCTCCCTTAGCTCAGCTGGATAGAGCATCTGACTACGAATCAGAAGGCCGGGCGTTCGAATCGCTCAGGGAGCGCCACACACAAAGGGCTTAGCAGAAATGCTAGGCCCTTTTTCTTTGCTCTTCATTGTTTTACTCTTTGTCTAGATGTTCTTTGGGGTGAGTTATGACTAAAAAAGGCGCAACATTTTTCCTCTATTGTGAGGCCTGTGACTTCCAGCAGGATGTGGCGAAGATATTGCCGCACACGCCATTTACATCGGTTGAAGATCTTGTGAAGGAAGTGCATCGATTCCATTGCTCCGTTTGCGGAGCCAAACATGTCACCATCAAGGAAGCGGATTAAGAGATAGGGAACACTCCCCTTAATCGTGGGTTGAAAAGTTGTGCTTCATCCAGTTATAGAGCTGTTGAACGGTTAGGTTTTGTAGGGGAATGGTCTCGAATTCATCGGCAGGGTCTTCATCGCGCAGGCAGAACTGATATTGGGCCACTTCCGGCTGGGCATCATGCAACACCAGTAGAATCCGTTTGCCACTCTTCAGGCAGTCGATGGTCATCAAATCGGTGGGGATACCGATGGTGCGCATCTGCTTATTTACCCCGACAATGGGATTAATGTTTTCGAAATCATCTTGAATCTTCAGATGCGCCTGCTCGACAACATCACAAAGCTGTTTGATGGGTGAATCTTCCAAGCCGGCCTCCTTTACCAATGGGCAGGTTAGCAACTCTTTGCAGGCCTTGCCACGGGATGTTCGAGAAGGCTGATTTTCGTCTACAATGTCGATAGCACAGTAGCGTAGGCAGGCTGGGGTCGATGTCACAGAAACAGTGGCTTTGGCGGTTCACGCTGTGGGTTGTTCGAGATTCAGGACAATGGCTGATGGAGATGACAATGAGTGATAAGGTTTATAGTGATCCTCGCACAGAAGTTTATCGAGAACTGTTCTTTGATAAGGAAACGAATACCGAGTATCTGGTACATGGTAGTGTAATTGATGGCTTCAGTGTCTATCTGAACGGCAAGCAAATTGATGCAAGAGAAGAGTTCCGCATTCTTAAACTGACAGTCTCTAAATCAGATCTGTGGGAGCGGGAGATGGAGCGGAGGGAGAGGGCGGTAGAGCGGAAATACCAAGAGCTACTCAACTCACCCAATCCATACTACGCCAGGCGGGCAAGGGAGGGTGGTATTGCATACGCCCGCGCACTGCATAGCTCCCAGATTTTGAGTGATTAGAAGACCTGGGGCTTATCAATCAAGAGATCAGCCAGGCCAATCCCAGATCATTCTTACCCGGAAGGTGCGGCCTTTCAGTTTGCCATCAGTCAGTTTCTTCAACGCGATCTTGGCTACGTCACGGTTGACCGCGACATAGGCCCAATTGTCGAAGACGTTAATTTTGCCGACCTGCTTTCCGGCAATGCCGTCTTCACCGGTCAGTGCGCCAAGAATATCGCCGGGGCGAACCTTCTCTTTCTTGCCACCACCGATCTGTAGGGTGGCCATCGGTGGTTTCATTGCCTTGGTCTCAAGTGTGCTCATTGGCGGTAGTGATTCACTTGTAATGCTCTGGCCGATGTAGTCGCTGAGCATCGTCATCTTGTACTCATTCTGGGCGTAGATGGTGAAGGCCAGCCCTTTGCTGCCGGCACGACCTGTGCGGCCAATACGGTGAATATAGATTTCAGGATCGTGTGGGATATGGAAGTTGATCACCGCATCCAAGGCATCGATATCCAGACCACGGGCTGCCACATCAGTGGCGACGAGGATGGAGCTGCTTCTGTTGGCGAATCGAACCAGTGTCTGATCGCGATCCCGCTGTTCCAGATCGCCATTGAGGGCCAGAGCGCTAAAGCCGTGATTGGTCAGTTCCTCGCTGATCTCCTGCGTCTCCTGCTTGGTATTGCAGAAGATGACGGTCGATTCAGGGCGATTGGCCAGCAATAGCAGGCGCAGGGCAGTGATACCCTCCTGCTGACTCTCGACCCGGTAGAAGTGCTGCTCAATGGAGTCGCTATCGTGGGTGGACTCCACCTCTACCATGACAGGGTTGTTCATGATCCGTTTCGAGATCGCTTTGATCTGATCGGGGAAAGTGGCACTCAGCAGCAGTGTCTGCCGCTTTTTCGGGGTCTGATTGACGATGGCATGGATGGCATCCTTAAAGCCCATATCGAGCATGCGATCGGCCTCATCGAGGATGACAGTGTTGACGCTGCCGAGATGGAGGGTCTCGCGCTCAAGGTGATCTTCAATGCGGCCGGGTGTGCCGACAATGATGTGGGCCCCATATTTGAGGGAGTCCTTCTGCGGCCGGATGGAGACACCGCCACAGAGGGTGAGTACTTTGATATTGGGGATGGTGCGCGCCAGCCGGCGAATCTCTTTGGTGACCTGATCGGCGAGCTCACGGGTGGGGCAGAGCACCAGTGCCTGCACCTGCAGCTCTTCGACATTGAGCTTCTGCAGCAGGCCCAGACCAAAGGCGGCGGTTTTGCCTGATCCGGTCTTGCCCTGCGCAATCACATCTTTGCCAGCCAGAATGGCGGGTAGACTCGCCTCCTGAATCGGCGTCATCGCCTCATAACCAAGTGTGGTGAGATTCTTCAGAAGATCGGGATGGAGCTTAAGGGTGGAGAAGTCGGTTTTGTTCACATCAGTTTGTTTTGCGTCGGATGGATTCAAAGTAAATTCCTGTGGGGTGGGGGATTTGGTGACTCTACGGGGTTCGCGGCTAAAACAGAACGTTATTCCCCGCTACTTCCACTTAAAGGTTGGCTTTTCCGCCGCTTTTTTAGGCTTTTGGTCGGTGCGCTGTTGCAGTGACAGGCCGGTGAGGAAGTTGCGCAGCACCTGATCCAGACAGGCGCGGTATTTCGCATGCTCAGGTTTGCGGAAGAAGGCGCTCAGTTCAGCTTTGCCTAGCTTTTTACCGGCCAGATCGATGGTCTTGATGATCTCATCATCTTTGAAGTCGAGCGCAATTTTAAGCTTTCTTAAGACGATATTGTTGTTCAGCCGCTTTTCAGGTTCCGGCTGTGGCCCCTCGCGTTTACCACGTCTGTCATTGATCAGGCCATTGAGGAAGGTGGCAAGCTCAGGGGTAGCAAGATCAACCAGTTCCGGATCATCATCCTTTTTCAGCCAGGCACTGATCTGCTCCCGTGTCACCTCAAGCTCGGCGGCAGCAAAGAGGGCGATCATCTTGGTGTCGTTAAAATCGAAGGCGTAGCGGATACGGCGAAGAATATCGTTGTTTGTCATAGCGGCAGCCAGAATAGGGGGTCAGGAGTGTTTAGGATAGGGGCGTTTAGGGTGACGCTATTCAAAGAGGCATAAAATAGGCCACCCGTGGGGGTGGCCTATTGCCTGTATGCATCGTCTGTGTGGTGGGGCTACTTAGTGGCAGTCGCAATCGTCGCCGCAGCAACCTTCCTCATCATTGCCATGCACGTGGCCGTGCTCCAGCTCCTCCTCGGTGGCATTGCGAATGTCGGTCACTTCTATTTCAAAGTGAAGCTTCTGACCTGAGAGTGGGTGATTGCCATCGACAGTGACATTGTCGCCATCGACATCGGTGATGCGGACAATCATGACACCTTCGCCACCGGGGGCTTCAGCCTCGAATTCCATACCAACCTCAACCTTATCAACACCATCAAACAGCTCGGCCGAGACAATCTCAACCATGGCCGGATCAAACTCGCCGTAAGCATCAACCGCATCGAGAGAGACGCTAAGCTTATCGCCCACGCTCTTGCCCTCCAGTGCCAACTCAAGACCCGGAACGATATTCTGTTCGCCATGCAGGTAGGGCAGTGGCTCGCCGCCAATGGATGAGTCGATGGTCTCGCCAGCCTCATTGGTCAGGGTGTAGTGAAATGAAACGACCTTGTGATCGGTGATCTGCATATAAGCTCCTTGAGCCGGCCAAAATTCAATCATCGTTCAATGACGCCAGCTGCTGATGCGGCGGCACACTATGCATTCGCATGCAGATAACAAATAGAGAATGGGAAAATACCGCAAAGCCACGATTCTCCCACGCAGCAACCGAGGGCTCTTTTCGTCTACAATAGTGAAGAGCAATCATGCGTGATGGCGGAGGTTGGTGATGGATCAGTTTATGCAAGTGGCCATTGATGAGGCGAGACTGGGGCTGGCAGAGGGCGGCATCCCGATCGGGTCGGTGCTGGTGATCGAGGGCAGGATTGTCGGGCGCGGACATAACAGGCGGGTACAGCAGGGGAGTGCCGTGTTGCATGCGGAGATGGATTGCCTGGAGCGTGCCGGCCGACTGACGGCAGCCGATTATCAAAAGGCTACGCTCTACTCGACACTCTCCCCGTGCGATATGTGTAGTGGGGCAGTGCTGCTCTATGGGATCCCGAGGGTGGTGGTCGGTGAAAACAGTACCTTTAGTGGGCCCGAGACCTATCTGCGCTCACGTGGTGTTGAGGTCTCTGTGGTGGATAGTGAGGCGTGCCGGAGTCTGATGGCGCAGTTTATTGATGAGCATTCCGAATTGTGGAACGAGGATATCGGTGAGTAGGGGTGATGTGTACGGTCTAATTCAGGAATTGATAGAGAAAGGCTTTGGCCTTTTCGTAGATCTCCGGCTGTTGCGATGCTCTTGGCCCGGCCACATTCAATATTTTGATGGGATAACTGGAGATCCACTGTTTGGCAGCTTCGATATCGGTGTTGGTTAGATCGATAATAAGAACAGGTTTTTCAAGGAGAAGGGCGAGTGTGTGGGTCAGTTCGGTGCCACCGGTGAGGGGAAGATGTGAGGTGAGGATCAACGTGGCATCCGAATCGCTGACATTCCATCGTGTTCGGGTTCTGTATTTCTCCGATTCAATTTCGTGAAGCGGGTATCGCTCGGGAATGGTGCCATCTTCAGCTTTTCTACCCTTTGGGCAGGAGCCGCCGCAATCAAGGCCAAGCTCCATCGCCACATCGAGTGCGGCACGATCGACGCCAGTTTGGCCACCGGAGACGATTTTCAGATCAGCGGCGTGATTATCCGATTGGATATTCATTGGCTTGCAACGCGCGCCAGTAGCGCATGCCGCTCTCGCGGTCCCGTTCGGCATAATAGGGGATAGCAATCAATCGATCTCTGAGCTGAAGGGCAGCGCGTTCGCAGCGCTCCAGCTCATCATCAGGAATAGGACGAATGCCACGACGTAGCATCTCCCACTCCTTGCGCTCTGCTTCACTGATTAACATTGGACGATATGAACCCATGACAGACTCCTTCCCTTCAACTGTTGCGAAGGATCGGGAGTAGAGTCTGAAAAAACTGTGATCCATGTCTCATTTTCAACTATTTCGGGACGGGAAGCGCGAATTATGAGACTGTTCGCACCGTCCATTTTCAGGCAGCCGCAACAGATGACCTCGTAAGCGCCAGCCGGACCTATGTCGCAAACGGAGGTGTCCCCATGGCCAGACCCAATTACAGTTACGAAAAACGTCAGAAAGAGCTCGCCAAGCAGAAGAAGAATGAAGAGAAGCGCCTACGCAAGATGGCCAAGCGCCAAGAGGGCGAAGCCACAGATGAGGTGGAACTGACCAAAACCGGTGAGGCTACCGAGGCCGGCGAAGCGACTGAATCTTCCGGAGCGGGTGAAACGACCGCCTAACGAATTGTCAGGAGGGAGGCTTTGCCTTTCGCATCAGCTCCTCTTCGACTTCAAGAATCCGCATGGTTGTGGCAATAACACAATCGGGATTGAGTGACATCGATTCGATCCCTTCACGGACCAGGAACTCCGCAATTTCAGGATAGTCTGACGGTGCCTGACCGCAGATGCCGATATATTTATCGCGCCGTTTGCAGGCGGTAATCGCCATCTTCAACAACGCCTTGATCGGCTCCTGCCGCTCATCGAAGACATGTGCGACCAGTGCTGAATCACGATCCACGCCCAGCGTCAGTTGGGTCAGATCGTTGGAGCCGATTGAGAAGCCATCAAAAATATCGAGGAAGGCATCGGCAGCAATAACATTGGCCGGAATCTCGCACATGACATAGATCTCCAGCCCGTCCTCACCGCGTTTCAGCCCGTGCTTGGCCATCTCGGCCAGTACCTTCTCTCCCTCTTCAGGGGTGCGGGTGAAGGGGATCATCAGCCGCACATTCTTCAATCCCTTGGCCTCACGCACGATACGCATTGCCTGACACTCCAGTGCAAAGGCATCACGGAATGATTCCGAGTAGTAACGCGAAGCGCCGCGGAACCCGATCATCGGATTCTCTTCGACCGGCTCAAACTGAGTGCCGCCGATTAGGTTGGCGTACTCATTGGATTTGAAGTCGGACATGCGGAAGATCACCTTCTCGGGATAGAAGGCGGCAGCAATCATCGACACCCCCTCGGCCAGCTTTTGCACGTAGAAATCAACCGGGGAGTCGTAGGCGGTGGTGCGTCGGATGATCTCGGCTTTGACCGTCTCATCCTCAAGCTGATCGAAGTGGAGCAGGGCATTGGGATGGATGCCGATGGTGTTGTTGATGATGAACTCCAGCCTTGCCAGACCGACGCCATCGTTAGGGATGGCGGCAAAATCAAAGGCGCGATCGGGGCTGGCGACATTCATCATGATCTTCGTCTTCGGCCGGGCCAGCGTGCCCAGCTCCAGGTGATCAACGGTGAACTTCATCGCCCCTTCATAGATGTGGCCTGTTTCACCCTCGGCACAGGAGACGGTGACCATCTGTCCGCTCTTGATGGCGGTGGTGGCGTTGCCGGTACCAACCACGGCGGGAAGGCCCAGCTCCCGTGAGATGATGGCTGCATGGCAGGTCCGACCACCGCGATTGGTGACAATAGCGGCGGCAATTTTCATGATCGGCTCCCAATCGGGGTCAGTCATGTCGGTAATGAGGACTTCGCCTGGCTGCAGTTCATTAATCTGGGATGCATCCTTGATCACCCGGGCAACACCGGTGGCGATCTTGCCGCCGACACTCTTACCTTCGATCAGGATATTGCCCTGCTCCTGCAGGTTGTAGGTTTCAAGCTGTTGCGTGTCCTTCTGCGCATGTACCGTTTCGGGGCGTGCCTGCACAATGAAGAGTTCGCCGGAGTGGCCATCCTTGGCCCACTCGATATCCATCGGCTGGATATGGCCGGCCAGTTTTGAGTAGTGCTCTTCGATGGTGATGGCCTGCTGCGCCAGTGTCACCAATTCCTCCTTGGTCAGGCAGTACTGCTGCTGATCCTCCAGCGCTACCGGCACATTCTTGGTCGGCTGCTTCAGCGAGTCGGAGTAGATCATCTTGATCGCTTTTTCGCCCAGATGACGACTGAGCACCGGTTTGAAACCCTCCTTCAGGGTGGGTTTGAAGACATAGGCCTCGTCGGGACTGACCGCCCCCTGCACAACGTTTTCACCCAGTCCGTAGGCACCGGTGATAAATACGGCATCTTTGAAGCCGCTCTCCGTATCAATGGAGAACATGACGCCGGCACTGGCCAGATCGCTGCGCACCATCTTCTGGATACCGGCGGAGAGGGCCACCTTCATATGGTCGAAGCCCTTATCGACGCGGTAGGAGATGGCGCGATTGGTGAAGAGTGAGGCATAGACGCGCTTCACACTCTCAATGACATGCGAGGTACCGCGCACATTAAGATAGGTCTCCTGCTGGCCGGCAAAAGAGGCATCGGGGAGATCTTCGGCTGTGGCGGATGAGCGCACGGCCACAGCCAGCAGTGATTCATTGTACTGTTGTGTCAGTTGCGCATAAGCCTCGATAATCTCCTTCTCCAGATCGGGCGGCATGTCGCCATGGGCCACTTTACGTCTCAGATAGGCACCGGCCTCGGCCAGTGCATCGACATCGGTGGTATCGAGCCCCGCCAGCGTGGCGGTCATATCATCTTTGATGCCGTTGAATTCGATATAGTGCCAGTAGGCGTCGGCGGTGGTGGCAAAGCCGTTGGGCACCTTGATGCCCTGATCGGTCAGTTGTCGGTACATCTCGCCAAGCGAGGCATTTTTGCCACCAACAATTGGGACATCGGAGAGTTTTAGATCGTTGAAGAAACGGACATATCGCATCGTTCACCTCGACAAGAAGAGCGTTATCAATACAGAATCTATTATAGATGATTTGAAGTGGTTTTGAGGGTGGTGCTCTCCATCTGCTACACTCTGGTTGACGGTTGGGATAAGTGTACGAGGAGTCGATCGAATGCGAATTGGAATCCCCAAAGAGATCAAGAATGGCGAACACCGTGTCGCTCTGACCCCGCATGCTGCGGTAGAACTGGTAGCAGCCGGGCATGAGGTCTCTGTTGAGCGCAGCGCCGGTATTGATAGTGGCTATGCCGATAGCGAGTATGAGAAGGCTGGGGCGATGTTGGTTGGGTCGGCAGCGGATGCCTGGAGTGCCGAGCTGGTGGTCAAGGTGAAAGAGCCACTGCCGCAGGAGTACGACTATCTCAATAGCGATTCCGGCCTCTTCACCTTTCTGCATCTGGCTGCTGTTCCTGAACTGACCCGAACCCTGCTTGAAAAGAAGACCCGTGCCATCGGCTACGAGACCGTCGAGCTTGATCATGGAGGCCTCCCTATTCTGGCACCGATGAGCAAAGTAGCGGGTAGGGTGGCGATGCTGATGGCGGCACGACTGCTGCAGTTCGGTTCACTGC
>Ga0316187_10005844_pt1 | contig 10623 bp, 7 predicted proteins | sample CroRivburrow1_MG_FD_204927 | JGI IMG/M metagenome (GOLD analysis project Ga0316187, IMG submission 204927) | Coastal sediment microbial communities from Maine, United States - Cross River worm burrow 1 | ecosystem: Environmental > Aquatic > Marine > Coastal > Sediment | place: USA: Maine...
TGGTAAGCTAAATGCTGACCTTAATTACCGAAAATATACAAATGCACTTTTCAGGCCTATGAATAAAGATTGGCTGGCAGAGTTTGACTGCGATCCTTTTAAAGAGGACTTTAATTTGTTAGATTGGCTTTTTAGCAAAGATAAGGATGATCCAGAGGAAGAAAAGGCCAACCAAAAAAAGAAGGAAGGTGCCTTTCAAAAATTAAAAAAGCTGTTTAAGAAAAACAGATGAATGCTACCTAATTTTATAATTTTTGCTGGTTTTGAATAAATAGCTTTGTTATAAAAATAATTATTTGTCAGTATTCTTTTACTATTATATAGCATAAATGCTTCAATATATATCTGTACAATGCTATTATAATTGCCTGTAACCCTTTATAATTGTATATACTAAACACTTCAAATAAATTATTAACTATGAAAAACTTATTCAAATTAAGTTCTATCTTACTTGTTGGCTTATTTCTTTTTCAGATATCATGTTCAGATGACCCTGAAGTTGAGCAAGTTCCGGATCCGAGTGGTAGTTGGCAATTAACTTCCGCTACTTTGGTATCACCTAATCCACTCATTGTAGCTAATTTAGCAGCTGCAAATTTACCTGATGCACCAATACCTGCTGGTGCTGCGACTGTGCCAATAATAACAGCACTGGTAGGTGGCGCACTGGCTGCCGTTGGTTGTACTAATCCTGCTAATTATGGCGGTTTTTTCCTTGATCTAACTGCTGAAAAGACATTAGTTTTTAACTGCCCGGCCGAAAGTGTTTCAGATGAGTCAGGAACATGGTCAATACTAAAAGACACTGATGGCAAATACACTATTTTTAACCTAAGTGTTAACCTTGAAGGTATTTCAGTGCCAGTTCAGATTACTGTAAATGACTTTGCACTTTCTGCTGATGGCAAGACTTTTACGGGTACAGCGAGCGGCTATCCTATGAAAAACGATTTAGCATTTGATCTTAGTGCTGCCGGCAATGCCCAGTTTATTACTACAGATATGGTATTTACAAAAATGCCATAAAAGAAAAAGTATAAACCTAAACTTAAAAAAGCCATCTGTCAGCTGACGGATGGCTTTTTTTGTGCCCTCTTAATAATCTTCTATAAAAGGCACGGTTAATCTATTATCTCCTTGTGAAATAATTTCATCCCTAAAATTTTTGAATGTATGCCATGGTGCTGAGGCAGCAAACATATTGGCTATCCAGGCAGGCACAACACCACCAGGATCAATATCTAAAACATAGCGCACGTGCACATTGGCTTTATCTATAGGGGTAACAGTAAGTACGGAGTGCCCCCTTGGTATTCTTACCTTCCCATTCTCAAGGGGGAGGTAATCAGGGTAAATGGTTAATTCTACAAAGAGTGTTTTATCTTCCGGCTTTTGGTACATATTAAAATGAAAGATCATATCTCTATTCGTAGTTGGCCACGGGGTTTGCACTTCAGAATAATAATAGAGTTCGGTATTACTTATTTGAGTTAAGAGCCTGGGTGCTACCGCCTTATATTGCCAGTCTTTATATTGGCCAATATCTAATGAAAGTGCGGCATATTGCGACAAATTTGAGGGTACATCAAGTTCAACAATAATTGTTTTAAAATTGCTTATTTCTGAATCACATAGATATACTTTTATTCCTTCACTCTCCTTGCTGAGAACGCAATTACGCTGCGCATTACTAAAATAAGGAGATAGAAGAAACGTTAACCAAAGACTCCAAAGTGGATAGTTCATTTTACTGCTATTAATTCGCACTAAAATAAAGGAGTTTACTCAGTATGATGAACTATAACCATGGATATTGCCTTCTACAAGTTCAACTTTTTTAAGCAAGTCATTAAAGAAATTACCCCTAATCTTTTTGGCTGTGGCGCTTATCAAGGTAGAGTTTTTCATGGTACTATTAAAATGGGAATCAATATAGTCAACAAAAAACTGATCAGTTGTGGACATATAATTCAGTTAACAATAAATATTAAAAACAATCTTACTATCGCCCATCTTAAATAGAAAAAAATTGTCACCAATGGCCACTTCGTTAAAGTATAGATTATATTCCGCACCTTCAAGTGTAGCTTTAGAATCAATGGTAGATTTGATGCCCTCTTCGGCCTGATTTTGAATATGAGTCAACATTGATTTAAACTTATGACATAACACCTCGCAGGTATCAATATCAATAATGCCTGTTTGATGGGCAAATTCTATTTGTCTCAGCGTAATGTTGGGGGTTTCGTATGACCAGATTTCTGTACATGGAATTTTGAGGTATAATTCCCAAATTCTTTTTGGCAGATCCGAAAAGTCATTCAATATCTCAGGTAACTCTTTTGCATTAAACTTTACATCATGTAAATCTGGATGATTCAAGTAATATTTTAGCCAGAAAAATGTTTTAAAAGCCCCAAGTTCGGGAATCTGGAAATAGTGAAAAATTGGAATATCCCGCGCTGAGTAATATAAATGCTTGGGGTGCATAGAAGAGATAATAGACAAATTTTTCTCAATCGATTTATAATAATCAACTAGTGTAAAGTCTGTAGTATTAATCGATTGAAAATTGAAAGTCACATTAGACTTTTCAATACCAAAAAAGCTGTCTAAAGATAGATTATATTTTTTTGTTATTTTTTGAATATCGGCAATATCAAAGAGTGTTTGCCCTCTAATTCTTCTATAAGCGCTGTCCTTACTTACACAAAGACATTCAGCCAATTCATCGGCCAAGGAAACAGATGGATCAAGTGTGCTTTTTATAGCATCAAGGATTGATGATTGTACATCGAAATTAATTTGCATAGCCCAATTTTTGCAACAATTAAATACTAACTAGTTAACTAACATGCAATTTACTACAGCAATTATAAAAATTATCTCATTTAAAGGAATTTATGCTGGTAGCTAGCAGATGTTTTTGTAAATATGCATTAGAAATAGTTTATGCAACAACAAGAATCTTCGTACAAAATCATCTTTAATTATTATGTTTAAATTTAAATCTCTAATCTTTCTAGGCAGTTTATTCTTTTATCAGCTTTCAATTGCGCAAATACCAGACTGGCAGAACCAGCAGGTTATCGGGAAAAATAAAGAAAAACCACATGCTTCATTTATAACTTTTTCCGAAGTATCAGATAACTTTAATCTAGAGGATTCTGATAATTATATTTCGTTAAATGGTGAGTGGGCCTTCAATTGGTCATTAAATCCTAAAAATAGGCCTATGGATTTTTATGCTACTGGCTATGATGCAAGTACTTGGGATAAAATTCCTGTTCCCGCTAATTGGCAGATGCATGGCTATGGTTATCCTATTTATGTAAACCAACCTTATGAGTTTGCAACTCCCAATGCACCAATTTTTGGCATGAAGAAACCAATACCACCAAACGTGCCCGAAGATTATAATCCGGTAGGTTCATATCGAAAAACATTTAGCATCCCCCAAGATTGGCAAAGTCAGCAAACTATTATTCATTTCGGAGCAGTTTCTTCAGCCATGTATGTGTGGGTTAATGGCCAAAAGGTGGGTTATAGCCAGGGTAGCAAAACTCCTGCTGAATTTGATATTACGGAATATTTGCAAGCTGGTGAAAATCTTTTGGCAGTTGAAGTTTATCGTTGGAGTGACGGCAGCTATTTGGAATGCCAGGATTTCTGGCGCTTAAGTGGCATAACCAGAGCGGTATATTTACAGAATAGACCCAATGATTATATTGCAGATATTGATGCTGTGGGAGGTTTAACAAATAATTATCAAGATGGCACATTAAATCTTAAAGTAGCCGTTACATCTACTACTAAAAAACAGACAACAGTTAGGGTAAATCTCCTTGATGGCAGTAAAAATATTTATGCTACATCAAAAAGCACAAAGCCAAGTCTAGGTACTGACACATTACAATTCAGTCAGCAGCTCCCTGAAATAGAGACTTGGAGTGCCGAGATACCGAAGCTTTATTTGCTACAAGTGACCCTATTGGATAAAAATGAAAAGGTATTGCAGCATACTAATCTAAAGATAGGCTTTAGATCATCAGAAATAAAAGGTGGCCAGCTTCTGGTTAATGGTAAAGCCATTTTATTAAAAGGGGCAAACCTCCATGAACACCACGAGCGTACAGGCCATGTAGTAGATGAAGCTACCATGCGCAAAGATATTGAGTTAATGAAGAAATTTAATCTTAACGCAGTGCGCACATCGCATTATCCACAGCCAGAACAATGGTATGACCTATGTGACGAATATGGTATTTATGTGGTTGATGAGGCTAATATAGAATCTCATGGTATGGGTTATGGCGGAAAATCATTGGCAAAAGATGCTTCATGGGAAAAAGCACACCTAGAAAGAACCATTAGGATGCTTGAGCGCGATAAAAATCATCCTTCAGTTATAATTTGGTCTATGGGGAATGAAGCCGGCAACGGTGTGAATTTTTATACCAATTATAAATGGCTTAAGCAGCGGGATTCCAGCCGCCCTGTACAGTATGAGCGTGTACAAAAAGGGTGGGGGCCAACGGCTAGGTTCGATTGGGATACAGATATATTGGTGCCTATGTATCCAACTATTAAGTCGCTGAAAAAGTATGCTACCTACGATAAACCCGTTGTTATGTGTGAGTATGCCCACTCTATGGGTAATAGCACCGGAAATCTTCAGGATTATTGGGATGTGATAGAAGAATTACCTTCATTGCAAGGTGGATTTATATGGGATTGGGTAGATCAAGGACTCCTAAATAAATCTCCTACAGGCGAGGAGTACTGGGCATATGGTGGAGATTATGGCCCCGAAGATGTGCCTTCTGATAATAACTTTTTAGCCAATGGAATAGTTGCTTCAGATAGAACGATTCATCCGGCTATGTGGGAAGTGAAGAAGGTTTATGCCAATATAGCATTTGATAAAATTGATATTGCCCAGGGTAAAATAAAGGTAATTAATAAGCATTTCTTTAAAAGTTTATCTAACGTTAAATATTTTTGGGAAGTTGTGGAAAACGGCAAAGTAATAAGCAAAGGAGAACTGAATCCTATAGCCGTTGCTCCCCAAGAATCCGCAGCTTTACAAATAGATTTTGAAGATAAAATTGATGCCACTAAGGAGTATTTTATAAATATAAAGGCTGTACTAATACAACAAGAACCTATATTACCGGCCGGCCATGAAATTACTGCTGAACAATTTAAGTTCAGTGGCACGTATAATCTGGGATCATTGCCTGAGGCAACAGCTAAGATGAGGGTTGAAGCTGAAGGACGGGTATTGAAGGTTGTTGGCGAGAACTACGAATATGATTTTAATCTGGACAATGGCTTTTTAAGTTCCATTAAAATGGAAGGCCAGGAGCTGTTGGTGGCTGGAATAACGCCTAATTTTTGGCGAGCTCCTACCGATAATGATTTTGGCAATAGGATGCCCAAAAGATTAAAAATGTGGAAGACGGCAAGTAGCGATCAGATACTAATGTCTTTATCAATACAAGACAAGCGGAAAGATTTTACATCCATAGATAAAAAGTATAAGCCCCAGAAATTGAAAGAAGTAAAATTACGGGCTTCGTATTCACTGCCTGCGGTACAAGGCAACATAGAGATGATCTACAGCATAGATGCCAATGGAACAATGTTGGTGGAAACCGTACTAAAGGAAGTAGCGGATAGCTTGCCGGAAATTCCCCGATTTGGTAATTATTTAAAAATTGAAAAGAAATTTAATAAGGTGAATTGGTATGGACGAGGTCCTCAGGAAAACTATTGGGATAGGAATACAGCTGCTTTTGTAGGCAATTATTCCGCCAATGTTGGTGAGTTATACGAGCCTTATATCCGTCCGCAGGAGAATGGCCATAGAACTGATGTTCGCTGGCTGTCATTTACCAATAGTGAAGGCAAGGGCATCCTTATAGAGGCACAGAGCTTGATAGGTTTCAATGCCCATCATCAAGATATCGCTGCATTTGATCCTGGTGAAAATAAGCAACAACGCCATACATATGATATTAAAGAAGAGGATTTTGTAGCTATAAACATTGATTATATGCAAATGGGCGTTGGTGGTGACGATAGCTGGGGAGCTAGAACTCACAAAAAATACACTTTGCCTTCCGGAGTATATAAATTTGCTTATTATATCAAGTTGATCAAATAGGGGGCGGTCTAATAGTACATATAATTCTTTCATGCACCATATTTATAATGCATGAAGAAGTACAATCCGCATAATAAACTAAGGCAATTAAGAACTTGGTTTAATGTGGATGTTCGTGATGATGTAGCCTTGGCATAATAAATTCATGAATGAGCATATAAATTGTGCCCACCAAAACACCTATGCCCATGAGAGGTATCATAATCATGGGAAAGAGCATGGTGCCTAAAAGAATGCCAATCACTATAGAAGTTTTAATGTTCGTACTCATAACTTCAATAATTGATAATTTCAGCTTTAAGATACAAATTATCAAAGATTTATGCAGTGATCTTTATCACAGAATGGAATCTCGTTATATGATAGGTTAAAACGCAAAAAAAGGAAATCTGGATATTACCAGCCAATACCATAGTCTTCACCATGGTTGCTTGAACCACCCCAAAAGCTGCCATGTTGCCAATCAAAATATACAGCATTAATTGGTCCGGAAGTCCGCTCTCTTACTATAAGTGTATAGCCCATATCACGGAGTTTCTGCCGCACAAAGGCAGGCGTGTCCTGATTAATTAATAGCTTTCCCGGCTCACTTTCATGTTCGGCAAATGAGCCCTTCATTTGAAAACTATTGATGTTAGGAGCTTCTGCTGCTTGTTGCACATTCATGCCAAATTCAACAACATTTAAAAAGAATTGTAGCAAGTTCTGATCTTGAGAATCTCCACCCTGCACGGCAAATGATAAGAATGGCTTGCCTTCCTTAAGGGCTATGGTTGGTGTTAAGGTAGCTCTGGGTCTTTTGCCTGGCTCAATCACATTAAAAGGATTCTCGCTCGCATCAAGCACAAAACTCTGTGCTCGCTGACTCATGCCTATGCCTGTATTACCAGCAATTGTAGCCGGCACCCAACCACCGCTGGGTGTTACGGAAACTACCCATCCCTCTTCGTCTACAGCCTGTATAGAGGTTGTGCCATTATAAATTTCAGAATTAGGAAATGCTTCAATATTAAAATTGCCTTCCATACTACCTAGTTTATCGCCTTTAAGCTTTTTGCTCGACCAGTTTTTAAGATATTTCAAATAAGGATTTTCTTCACCTTGAAAAGGGTAGGGATCGCCTGGTTTTACATTAGGGTCGTTCTTCTGCCAATTTATTTCCCGTAGTCGTTTTTTTGCATAGTCTTTCGATAATAAGCCTTGCATTGGTTCCTTAGGCTCGAAATAGGGATCTCCATAATAAAAGTCCCGGTCAGCAAAGCTCATATTCATTACCTGATACAAAGTATGGATATATTTGCTGGAGTTATATCCCATAGATTTTATATCTAGATTCTCCAGCATATTAAGTGCCTGTAGCATTACCGGGCTCTGCACCCATGAAGTTAATTTATAGACTTCAATACCTTTATAGCTAATCATCTCTGGTTCTTCAATATAAACTTGCCAGTTGGCCAGGTCTTTCATCGTTACCAATCCACCTTGTTCACGAGCTCCACGAACATATTCTTTGGCAATGTCTCCAGTATAAAATCTTTTGTAGGCTACGTATATTGCCTCTTTTCTTGTTCTTCCATTTTTTAATGCCAGATTTTCTGCCTCAACAAGTTTATTGAGCGTATTAAGTAAATCCTGCTGAATAAAAATCTCTCCTGCACTGGGTGCTTCACGATCTTTGTCACCAATATGGGTAAGAAATATTTTCTTAGAGTATGGCCATTCCTTAATCTGATCCTTTGTCGCTTCGATGCGTTGTGCCGTTTGTTCTTCCATGGGATAACCGGCTGCCATTTCCATAGCTGGCGCCAAAACCTGCTTTAAACTCATTGTGCCGTATTCTGCTAGCATTGTTAAAAGGCCACCAGGAGTGCCCGGTGTTACGGCTGCCAACGGGCCAAACTGAGGTGGATAACGCATACCTTTTTCTTTGAAAAAATCTTTTGTTGCGCCCGTAGGTGCTACACCTAAAGCATTTATACCAATTACTTTTTTTGTATGTGGGTTATAAATAAGTGCTTGGGTTTCGCCTCCCCAAGAGAGCACATCCCACATCGTTGAGGTTGCTGCCAACATTGCACAGGCTGCATCAACCGCATTCCCTCCCTGATTAAAAATTGTAGCCCCCGCTGTGGCACCTAGTGGCTTGCCGGTAATAGCAAGCCAATGCTTAGCATGTAAAACAGGTTTTTGAGTTGGTTGAGCTGATAGCGCAAAGGCCGCAAATAAGAAGGCGGAAATCAGGTAGAAGGATCGTGTCATAAGCAAAATTTTCCCTCAATGTACAACTTTCTTACGGCAGCTACAATTGGTATGCTATAAATGGAGGAAGAAAGTGAATTAGATAAAAAAAGCACTTTTCTTGTCATTTTCTATTTGGCTCAAATCTCTCTGGCTCAAACCAAATGATTTAACAGCTGCTGATTGGGAATGATTTATAAGCTTTCAGGCCAGCATAAGCATTATATTTATTTTATAAATTCCATCCTCTGTTTAAGAGGATATTAGTTAATAGAATATACTATTAGCTAATAATAACAAATATTTATTTGTGAGCTTATTGTTAAGAATGAAAAATGCTAAATAAGTAATAAATATTAATGGTCAGAGGATCATTATACATCAATAAAATATAGGTACTAGTTTGCAAATTATTGCAGGTAAATTTCAGAAAGAAATTACAGAATTACCATTGTTTCATTTACCTAAGAGCAATTCTTTGATTACCTTTAAGAACGGTACAAATTTGTTGGTAAAAAAGCCAAGTAAAATAATTGGGAAATGGGTGATGAAAAAATAGCTATCCTTTATGTTGATGATGAAGAGATAAATTTACGGCTCTTTAAATCAACATTTAGAAAAGAGTTTGATATCTCAACGGCCAATTCAGCAAAAGATGGACTAGAAATTCTTGACAGAAAGAAAATTGATGTTCTGATAACTGATCAGCGCATGCCAGAAATGACTGGCAATGAATTACTTAAAGAAGTAAATGACCGATACCCTGCTGTTCCACCGGGTAGGTTAATACTCTCTGGGTATAGTATGCCACAAATAATTAGTGAGGCATTCAAAAAATTTAACTTATATAAATTTATCTCAAAGCCATGGGATGAGGCTAATTTGCGGCAAATCTTCCATGATTCTATGATTGCTGAAAATTATGGAAAATAACAACTATAAAATTCTCTATGTAGATGATGAAGAAGTTAACCTAAGAGTTTTTACAAGCACTTTTAAAAGAGACTTTAACATATTTACAGCCATTTCGGCAAAAGATGGATTAAAAATTCTGGAGAAAGAAGAAGTTGATTTGGTTATTGCCGATCAGCGGATGGCCGGTATGACTGGCGTTGAGTTTTTTAAGGAAATTCTTAAAACAATGCCTGGCCCAAGCCGCATACTTTTAACAGCATACGGAGATATTGATTCACTAAGAGAAGCAATTAATGAGGCCAAGATCTATCAATATGTGCAAAAGCCCTGGGAGGAAACTAATTTAAAATCTATCATTGACAAGGCCATAAAGTCTTATCATCTAGACAGAAAAAACAAAGAATTAACCGAGTCACTTATATTATCTAACAAGGAATTAGAAAATTATAGTAGTAAGCTTAAAGGAAGTGAAAAAAACCTAAGATTAATTTACGACCTGACAAGCGATATTCTGTTTCAATTAAAAGTTGAAGCCAACGACAGTTTCAGTTTTATGTCTGTTAATAAGACCTTTATACAATCTACGGGATTAGCAGAAGAACAAATCATTGGCAAAACAATCAAAGAAATTATCCCAGAACCTTCGTATTCGATAGTTATGAAAAAATACAAGGAAGCCATTCGGGAGCGTAAAGTTGTAAAATGGGAAGAAACAAATAGCTACACTACTGGAGAAAAGACGGGTGAATCTGCAATTTCTCCATCCTTTGATAATGAAGGAAACTGTGTTCATCTAATTGGCTCGGTGCATGACATTACCAAACGTAAAAAAGCAGAAAATAGAATTCTGGAACTCAATAAAAATTTAGAATCGCTGGTTGAAGAAAGAACAGCAGAACTAAATACACAAAAAATTTTTTCAGAAGCCATTATTAATAACTTGCCAGGTATATTTTCTTTAGTTAAAAAAGATGGGACAAGAGTATTGTGGAATAAAAATCATAAACAGGTAACCGGTTATTCTGATGAAGAGTATGATAAACTACATACCAATGATTTTTTTGACGGAGAGAGTAAAGAAATTATGAAGAAAGCATTTACCGAACTAAACACAAAGAACGAAGTAAATGTTGAAGTAGACTTAAAAATAAAAAGCGGCAAGAAAATCCCTTATTATATTACCCTGATAAATGTTGGCATTAACAATGAAAATTACATTGCCGGCATGGGAATTGATGTTTCAAAACGGAAAGAGGCCGAAGATGCACTCTTGCATAAAACAGCAGAATTAGAAATTT
>Ga0316187_10005848_pt1 | contig 10619 bp, 10 predicted proteins | sample CroRivburrow1_MG_FD_204927 | JGI IMG/M metagenome (GOLD analysis project Ga0316187, IMG submission 204927) | Coastal sediment microbial communities from Maine, United States - Cross River worm burrow 1 | ecosystem: Environmental > Aquatic > Marine > Coastal > Sediment | place: USA: Maine...
CTCCAAATACCGCAAGGGTGACGTGCACATGCGTGCGAGCTGGATATTTTCGAAAAACGACGTCATCGCCAATGCAGGGGTGGTTGTCGGCGGGTGCCTGGTCTATGGGTTCGGCTCACGGTGGCCTGATCTGGTGATTGGCGCGTTTATTGTCGTTGTTGTGTTGCGAGGGGGGGTGGAAATCGTGGGCGACGCCCGCCGTGAGCGGCTCGCAATTCAATAGAATCAGCCGTCCTCTCGTTGTTGGGCCAGTCGGTGAAGCGGTAACAGTCCGCAGAGCGGTTGCATAGGTCGGGCCGCCCGGCTGGCAGAGCATCCCTATCTTGACCTGGGTCAATTTGGGATAACCGTGGGCTGCCAGAATACGCGATGGAAAAATACGATATCAACAAACTTACCGAGGTTATCAAGATGACTAAGCTCAAGTTGCTGCGTGCCGCATTCTCCGGTGTCCTGCTCTCCACCCTTTCGGTCGTGGGGACTGTGCAGGCTGCCGAGATTGAATCCTCGATGGCGCGGGGAGGGCGCCTGTATGACAAGTGGTATAAGGTCATCGACGAAGATGCACCTTCAAAATCGCACGCGCTGTATCCCGCGGACAAGGCCTATGCCGAGAAGCCCGACGCAAACTGGCGCTGCAAGGAATGTCATGGCTGGGACTATATGGGTCGCGACGGGGCCTACTCCGGCGGCAAGCATGCCAGCGGCATTGCGGGCATCCAGGGCGCTTCCGGTGCATCGGCTGACGAGATTGTCTCCGTACTCAAGGCGGATGAACACGGCTTCAAGGACTTGCTGTCCGATCAGGATCTTACCGATCTGGCCAATTTCGTCAGCAAGGGGCAGGTCGACATGGATGCCTTCATCGACCGTGCCAGCAAGGCGCCCAAGGGTGACGCCGCCAAGGGCGAGGCCTACTACAACACCATATGTGCAAACTGCCACGGTAAAGACGGCAAGATGCCCGACGACATGAAGCCTTTCGGCGCACAAATGAGCAACCCCTGGGAAGTGATGCACAAGATCCTCAACGGCCAGCCCGGAGAAGAAATGCCGGCGCTGCGGGCCCTGGATCATCAGATCATTGCGGACATCATGTCGCACATGGTCACCCTGCCCAAAGAGTGACCACGACGCCGGGATAAACCCCGCATTATCGGCGCACTCTCAATATGGCAGCCGTTTCCCGCGGCTGCCAGTTCTTTACCTTCGGTTGGGCCATGTTTGCTTCTCTGAAACGCTGGTTTTTCGAACCTTCCAACAGGTTTGGCGGTGGCGTAATCCTGGTCGTCGGCATGGTTGCGGGCGTCATATTCTGGGGAGGATTCAATACCTTTGTCGAGTACACGAACACGCTTGAATTCTGTGTCTCGTGCCATGAGATGCGCGATACGGTATATCCCGAGTACCAGGAGTCCAAACATTACGCCAACGCGTCCGGCGTGCGGGTGGTCTGCGCGGATTGTCACGTGCCCAGGAGCTGGGGTGCCAAGATCGCGCGCAAGATCAGAGCTTCCAACGAGCTGTATCACAAGCTGATCGGTACAATCGACACCAGGGAGAAATTCGAGGCCAAGCGTTTGCAGTTGGCGGAGAACGTCTGGCGCTCCATGGAGGCCAGCGATTCGCGTGAATGCAGAAACTGCCACAGCTTCGATGCAATGAACTTTCACGATCAGTCCCGTCGCGGCGGAAAAAAGATGAAGGACGCGATGGAAAAAGGGCAGACGTGTATCGAGTGCCACAAAGGCGTCGCCCACAAACTCCCCCCGGAATACGAAGAGGACGACTAGCACCGTTCCCATACCCCTGGTCAATCATCCGGGTGAGAACGCCCGTCTGCTGGACAGGACCGTTCGACTGATCTGTTTGCCGCGCGCTGCTCATCCGGATAAGCTTGCAATAGTGGGAATATTTCCCACATAATGGCCTCGTTTCCAACCTGAACAATAGCGGCCCTGGCGGCGGGGGGATCCACGCCGGGCCGCGCACCCGGATCGTAATTGAAATCGGGGAGAGATATGAAAACTACAAACCGTCGTCTAAGAGAACACGGGGGGGAGGGGAATCTTCACCGGTTGCCAATCCCGATTTTTCCGGTGCTGTCCGTGCTGTTGCTGCCGTTATTTGCGAGCGCGGCGAACCCGAACTGCTCCGGTGACCAGATTGCGTTGGCCAATATCGATTTCAACGGCGTACGAGAAAGCTGCGTTGCCACCACGTCCATAGAAACCGGCGCCTCGGTGAGGGTGTCTGGTCAGGCCGACGTGCTTTTCGCTTCGCCCCAGGTTACGCTTGGATCCGGCTTCAGTGTCGATGGCGGCAGTCGCTTCCGTATTGCCATGGTCCCCTCCGGGGTTTCGATCAACTCGACGAGCGGGAACGCGATCGCCCCCCTCCCGCCGGTGGCGACGCCGGGCGCGGCCGCGAGCACGGACTACCAGGTGCTGGCGATCAACGATTTGGGTATGCACTGCGGCGATCTCGATACTCGCGTGTCCAGTATTCTGCCGCCATTCAACGTTATACATGCCCAGGTCGTGGAGCGTGGGGCCACTCCGCGCCTGCTGGGCGAAGTGGACGGCATGACGCTCCGTTACGCCAGCGCATTCAACGTATTTGATCCAGCGCTGCTGACGGAGCCGACGCTCGCCGCGGACGGCGGAGTGTTCAAGACCAACTTCTGGGACGTCGTCAATCAGGGCGCGTACGACAGCTTCTATCCCCCGCTAATCACTCCACTGTCGATACCGGTCGATACGGGCCTTCCAATGCCGGACGTGGAACGACTGTTTCTCGGCGATGGACTGCTGGCAGCGGACCAGCAGACAATGCCCGGACTCAGCGACCCCTACGTGGTGAATCTGCCGCAACAGTTCCATCAGTTCGTTGTCGACCAGCCGCTCTTCATCAATTTTCCGTTCGGCTACACCGTAAGCGATGTCCGCTGGTTCGAGGCCGCGGGAATACCGATCGCGGCGTACGATGATGCCGGGCGGGAGAACCCCTATCCGTTGATGCGGGTCCTTGCGGAGGACACCGGCGGGGAAGTGGTGGCTTCGGTGGACACGGTGGTGCCGATCTCGGGTGAGGCGAATTGCCAGGAATGCCACGCAGCCGAAATCGACGGGGGCAACGGCGCCGCCACCCAAACGTTGGTGGACAACGATATCGAACTGGCTATCTCGCTGCACGACCCGCAAATCGGCAGCGTCCCTGCCGCCGTCAGTATCGAATTCGCTTCGGACATCAATATCCTGAAGCTGCATGATTATCAACACGGAACAGCGCTTATCGGCGGTACCTCCGCTGATATTCCACCCGGGGCCGATGCCTTCACACCGGTAGTGTGCCAGCGGTGCCACTATTCGCCCGCCCTGGACCTGGCTCAGCTGGGTCCCCTGGGACCAACTTCCGTGTTCCCCGGCGACACCGCCGCCAACGGTCGCGAACAGAAGGTGAACCAGAGCATGTCGCGCGTTATGCACGGACATCACGCCCAGTTCACCGATCTGTTTCCCGAGCTGCCTCTGCCGACCGACCCCCAGCGCACGGCGGATCAGGATGTCTTTCCGGTCAATGCGTTTGAACAAGACATCCTGCAGCGAACCTGTTACCGGTGCCACCCGGGGCAGCGCACCGAGTGTCTGCGTGGCGCTATGTTCAACGCGGGCATTCTGTGCCAGGACTGTCACGGCAACATGGCACAGGTGGGCGACGACTTCAGCCGTACCGTATCCCCCGACAGCCCCGGCACCTTTGAGCTGGCGTCGGACTTCTATGACCCCGAGAGCGCCACGCCCAGGGTGCCGTGGGCCAACGAACCCGGTTGTGGTTCATGTCACACCGGTGACGTCGTATCAAACCTCGCGGCAGACGGTGACAAGCTGGCGGCTCCCGACGGAATCCGGTTGTTACAGGCGTTCCGGGTAGAAAACAGCGCCGGCGGGTGGGTTGCCGAGGCAAAGGCGACGCCCATAGTGCCGGTCAACAAACGGTTTGCCGAGCCCGCCGCGGTGGCCGGTAATCCCGGCGCCGGCAATCCGCAGCTCTATCGCGTCAGCACCGGTCACGGCGGTGTATTCTGCGAGGCCTGCCACGGTTCGACTCACGCGGAGTGGCCCAACGCCAATCCGCTGGCCAATGACAACGTGACCTCGGAGATCCTGCAGGGCCATACCGGCACCATCGCCGAATGCACCGTATGTCACAACGCAGCGGCTTTCGAGGACAGCGGCGTCCATGAACTGACCCTGGACGGGCCGCATGGCATGCACGCGGTAGCGAGTACGCACTGGAACGATGAACACAAGGAGGTATTCGAACACAGCCCTGCGGGCACCTGTGAAGCCTGTCACGGCCTGAGCGGCGAGGGCACCGTGCTTTCCCGCACCCATGCCGATCGGCGCTTTGAGTGCAAGGATGAAAAAGGCAGCCTCTGTACTTCGGGCGATGACCGGATCGACGTGGCAAGAGGAACACCGATAGGGTGCGGTGAGTGCCACAGGAACGAGATTCTCGACGACTCCGATTGAAATCCCATAGTCCGTGCTGTTCCCGGCGCGCTATCAAATAGTTTTCGGTTTCTGTTGCCGGGCGCATTGCCCGTGTGCGCGGGTGCGCCGAATGCGCTAACCACACCTCGTCAATCCAGCCATGCAAACTGGCTGCGTTTCAACTATATTGTGCCGTTCTTCACGAAATAAGCGTAGGTTCCAGAGGGATTTCCGCACAGAATCAGGTGACAGAATGACGACAAAGATCTCCAAGGCGCCGGCACCGGTTCACTCGAAACAGAGCGTCAACGAGTGCTTCGCAACCATAATGCAGCACAATTTCGATTTCCTGGCTAAATGGGAGCAGGCGGCAAGGTCGTGGCAGGACATCGAGGGCGTGCACCAGATGCGGGTAATTTTCCGCCGAATGCGCTCAGCCACAGCAACGTTTCGTTCGGCGATACCGAAAGAAATTATCCGAAAATGGTCTGAAGAGATGCGCTGGCTGGCCGGGGAGCTGGGGGAGGCGCGGGACCTGGACGTTTTTATAGGCGAGTCGCTCGGTGCGGTGAGCGGCAAACTGGATCTGCCGGGAGAAAAAGAACTGCTGGCGCTGGCCGAAGCACAGCGCGCCGTTGCCTATGAACGGGTTCGGTCGATGCTGGACAGTGAACGCTATGCCTTGTTCAAAGACGGGTTCAGCGCCTGGTTGGCGTCTGAAGGCTGGTTGACCGGGAAAATCAGCAGTAAGAATCAGAACCGTCTGAGTTCGAATATCGTGCCGTTTGCGCGCAAGATTCTGGACAAGCAGGAGCGACGCGTGCTTTCCCACGGCGCGCACGTCGATGTCAATTCTGCAAATGATATGCATCGGCTCAGGATCGAGTGCAAGAAAATGCGATACGCGGCGGAGTTTTTCTATCCGTTATTCACCGGAATGGATTTATTCATTCAACACATGCGCGGCTTGCAGGACCTGTTGGGGGTAATGAACGATGTCGCCGTAATGGGCAAACTTCTGGAGGGAATGTTCTCGCACGGGGCCGATCAGCGGGCGGTCGAGTACGCCGGCGGTGTTGTCGGCTGGAGAACCCGTGAATACCATGACCTTCTGGAGACCTTCGATGGCAGCTGGAACGAGTTCGTACACGCCAAGAATCCCTGGTGGAAGAAGTCGGCGATTATTCAATAGGCGGCGTATATTTCAAGAGAAGTCTTTCCTGTTCATTCGAAATGTGGTTATTGAGAACGTGGCGAAGCAATCCAGACCCTTTGCTTTCAGCAACATCCGACGCCGCGTCGCTACACTCTCCGTAAAGGCTCAACTATTCAGAGTTTCCTTGAATCTGATCTTTGCCGGACGGGAATATTTACTGTTGAATTTGAACGCCAAAAGACAATCAGGCGCTTGGCATAGTTAATCTTTAAGGTAACGCTAATGAGAAATTTGAAACCTAAATGCAGGTTGTTTGTACTTTGTATCGGTTTGTATCTCGGTGGAGTGCTGGACGCTTTGGCGGTTCAGGAAAACCAGTGTGTGGGATTCAGCGCCGCAGATGTCCCGAGGTATGAAGTCAATTGTGCCACCGGGGCCGAATCCGCCGGCGAGTGCACGGTCGATGCCAGAACTTACAACGGATTCAGGATCTACAGCGACAAGTGTGCAACGTGCCATGGCCACGGAACGGGTGTATCCACGAGCCCCGCAGCCGACCTGACCCGCCGCCCCATCAAGTATGAGGATATCCACTTCACCCTCTACCATGGCCACGACGAAAACCTGGGTGTCATGCCGTCGTGGAAGGGCAATTGTGACGTGATCCCAAGAATCGACGAACTATATCTTTACCTGAAGGCCCGATCGGATGGCGCGCTGCCACTCGGCAGGCCGTCTTCGGAGTGATCACTCCGCCCTAACGGCGGTTCTGAATCTTCAGCGCTGACCGCCGGGTGAACTGCTATTTTACCGATATGCAGGTACAGGGTGAGAGCTGGATGACCTTGTGCGATACGCTGCCCATCAACATGCCCTTGAAATCACTGAGGCCGCGGGTGCCAAGAATGATCAGGTCCACACCGTGTTTTTTTGCGCAGGTGAGGATGCAATCCACCGGATCACCATCTTCGAGCGTGGTCTTGACATTGCGTATCCCCAGCGCGTGGGCGTCATGCTCCGAGCGGGCGAGCAGGTGTTCGCCGTAGGCCTGAAAAGCCTTCTGGGACAGATCCATGTCATCGGTGCTCTTGCCCATCACCGCAACGAGGCTGCGGGCCGATTCCGCCAGCCGGGGCCCGGCTTGCCTGCCCTGCTCGACCAGGTGCTCATTCTCCACCATCCTGAGGATGTTTTCAGGTACGCGACCATGCTGCATGACGTGTACGATGACCAGTGAGGCCTCGTGGACCTTTGCCAGGTTGCCTGCCAGTTCCAGGGCCTTGTTGGCGTGCGACGAGCCGTCGGTCGCGACCAGTATCTTTTCGAACATTTCTCTCCATCCAGTCTGATTAATGACTTATCGCTGCTTGTTCCAGCCGGCCTTTGAGACAAGGGCGTGAAGGTCCTTGCCGATCAGCAGCAGGCAGGGCAGCAGCACGAGGGTCAGGGGTGTGGCAAATAGAATACCATATCCCATGGCAAGCGCCATCGGCGCGGAGAACGGGTCCGAACCGCCCACGCCGTAGGCCATCGGCAGAAGGCCGACAACAGTGGTAATTGAAGTCAGCAGGATCGGTCTGAGCCGGTACCGTGGCGCCTCGACGATAACGCTTCCCGCCGGATCGTGTTTCCCATCTGCGAACAGGCGGTTGGCCAGGTTGACCAGTATTGATGAGTCGTTGACGACTATTCCGGTCAGTCCGATCACGCCGAGCATCGCGAGGAAGCCGATCGAATGCCCATGAACGGCAAACGCGAAGATGACTCCGATCAGCCCGAACGGGACGGCGAGCATGACAATCAGGGGCTGCATGAGTGTATTGATCAGGAGCAGCAGCACAAGGTAAATGCCGACCGCGGCGGCGAGGAAAGCGACGACCAGGCTCCCCATCGATTTCTGTGTTTCTTCGGCCTCTCCCCCGGCGCCAATGCGCATGCCGGGCCAGTCTCGATCGATATCTATCTGGTCGATCACGCGCTCCGTCGCAATCACGGGAGTGGTGACGCCCTTTTCGATGTTGGCCGTGACGGTGATCGCCCGCTCGTTGTCGTAGTGGTAGCTATTGGAAGGCCCGGGCTCCACCGGAAAATCTGCGATGTCCCGCAGGTTCACGAAACGGTCGTTTCGATTGGGGATGACCAGATTGCCAAGAACATCCGCTGAGGCCCGCGCCTCTTCCTCGAGAATGACGCGGAAGTCCACGTCCTCGTCGCCGTAGCGTACCGAGGTGACGATCTCCCCATCGTATGCCAGACGGATATTTCGAGCCACGTCCGCAACGCTCAGTTCCTGCTCCGCGAGGCGGACATAGTCGATTTCCACCTTGATCTGTTCCTTGCCTCGTTTGTCGTCCCGTTCGATGTCTTTTACCCCCTTGATCTTTCCAAGCAACCCGGTCACCAGGGCTGCGAGTGATTCCCGCTGCTCATCGTCGCTGCCGACGATCCGGATGGTTATAGGGCGCCCGACTTGGGGGCCACCGCTGTCAATGACGTATGTGAACTTCGTGAATCCCTCAAGCTGATCTGATTTTGTTCTCAGCGACTCGACGATCTCGTCCGCATTCCGTCCGCGACTTGCGAATGGCGTCAGCTACACCCCGACAAGCGCCCGGTTTTCATTCTCCCCGAGATTGAACTGGCCGTGCGTGCCGACCCGGGTGATGTACGAATTCAGTTCATTCCCGGGCAGGGCGGCGACGATGCCCTCCACCTCCGAAATTATTTCCGCGGTGAGTTCGAGTGACGAGCCGCTGGGCAGCTCGACCAGGATGTACACTTCGTCCGCGGACTGGGTGGGGAACAGCACGAAGTCCATGTACCTTGAGGCATGCCAGAAAGCAGCTATAAGCAGTGCCGCGAATGCCGCCACGACGAGGTAACGCAAACGCAGCAGTCTCACGAGCAGCGCCGCGAATTTCTCCTGAAGAGCGACAATCCACCGGCTCGTCTTCTGAGGTGAGTTGTCGCTCTTTTGCCGGGATCTGGATATCAGGTGGGCGGGCATCACGAACAGGGTGTCGAGCAGTGACAGGGACAGTGCAATCACTACTACGAGAGGTATTACGAAGATGAAGTCCCCCAGCGAACCCGACATGAAGAACATCGGGACGAAAGCGAGCGCCGTGGTTACGATGGTGGTGAGTACCGGCTTGAAAACGGAGTAGGTGCCCTCGACGGCGGCGTCCAGGGGCGACCAGCCCGCCTCCCGATAACGCCAGATGTTTTCCGCGACGACGATCCCGTCGTCGACGATGATGCCGATGACCAGGATCATCGCACCCATGGCGATGGTGTCGAGGAACATGCCGAATACCGGCAGCAGGAACAAGGTGCCGAGCAGGACCACCGGAATGCTCAGGGCCACCCAGAATGCGGAGTGCCAGTTCAGGAACAGCGTGAGCATCAGCATCACCAGCGCCAGACCGAGCATGCCGTTGGAAATCACCACGCTGAGGCGGTTGCGGACCAAACGGGATTTGTCGTTGGAATGATCGTGCTGTGACCCAAGTGGCAGCGGGCCGGGCTTTGTTTGCAGGAAGCACGTTGCGCGCCGATTGATTGCGGCGAGGCGCTCTTTCCACAGATCAAGTGGTCAGTAGAGCTTGAGATCTTTGGTCACTGCGTCGATTTTGTCCGAGTCGTCCGGCCCTATGGCGCAAGCCGTGAGCGTCGGGACGCCGCCAAATTCGGTGCGGCCGCTGTCGCGGATCAGATAGCTCCGGAGGCCCAGTTCAAGCGCTTTCCGGTGGTGTGCAAGCAATTCTTCTTCGGAACTCACCTGGAGGCACACCTTTGCCGTCCCGGCGGCAATCCAGGCCCTTTCGTTGTGGCTGAGTTCGACGAGTGCGGCGGCCCCCGGGACCGGTGAATGCCGGAACCGGGAGACCAGGAACTCCATGGAGGCATGCGAACCCTGTGCGATTTCCTTGCCGCGCCGCATCTTCAGATCCTTTCGGATGAGTATGACCTGTTTGATCGAACCCATAGTAAGCGGGCACTTGCCCTCTATTCGGTTTGGAAGGCCCAATCATAATTGATATCCGTGTCATTTCTTCCAGAAAGGCTTGTTGACTTCCAGCCAGATGTCCTCGCAGCTCACCCCGATATCCGACAGCAGGTGCTCGTCCAGGATGGCAAGCTGCCTGCGCTGGCGGTTCCGCTGCAACCAGGTGCTGACGATATCCGCCGCCCGGGTTATGAAACTGTGTACGCTGCGCTGCGGCAGTTCGATATTCACCAGCTCCAGAGGGTCGTTGTGGGACTTGTATGCGATGGTGTTCATGGTTAATCTCCTAATCCGAAATAAGACGCAGTGTGGAATTGATACTTAACGTTAACTTGTGCTTATGAAGCAGTAAAATAGGGTGAAATGGACGGATTTACAAACGATGCTTAATCACGTTAAAGATTAGAAATATTCATGTGAAATTAGAATGACTCAGAGACTTCCCCCGCTCAATTCGATCCGCGCATTCGAGGCTGCGGCGCGGCATTTGAGCTTTACCAAAGCGGCGGAGGAACTTCACGTCACGCAGTCCGCCGTGAGCCATCAGATCAAGGCGCTCGAGGAGTTTCTGGGGTTGAAGCTGTTCCGCAGGTTGAATCGCGCACTGATCCTGACCGATGAAGGTCAGGAGTATCTGCCCACGGTGAGGCGGGCCTTCGATCATTTGCACGAGGCCACAAGGCGATTAATGGAGAATGAGGCCCGCGGGAAGCTGACGGTCTCGGTTCTGCCCTCGTTTGCCGCCCGCTGGCTCGTGCCCCGTCTGGGCCGCTTCGGCAAGGCTTGCCCCGAGATAGACATCCGCCTGATGCCCACTGCCGATCTGGTCGACTTTGCCCGCGATGACGTGGACATCGGCATCCGGTACGGGCGAGGGCGTTACCCCGGGATGCGAGTCGAACGCCTGATGGAAGAAGACGTTTTTCCGGTGTGCAGCCCGGAGCTTCTGAATCCTCCC
>Ga0316187_10005851_pt1 | contig 10615 bp, 10 predicted proteins | sample CroRivburrow1_MG_FD_204927 | JGI IMG/M metagenome (GOLD analysis project Ga0316187, IMG submission 204927) | Coastal sediment microbial communities from Maine, United States - Cross River worm burrow 1 | ecosystem: Environmental > Aquatic > Marine > Coastal > Sediment | place: USA: Maine...
GAGTAGATCGAAATACTCCCCCTGCCTGGGAATTTTATGATTTAACCAAAGATCCGGAAGAATTACATAACAAATACACAGATCCGGAATATCAGGGTATCATTTCATCTCTTAAAAAAGAGCTAAAAAAACAGCGAAAGGAATTAAATGAAACAGATGAGAACTATCCTGAGATACAGGAAATAGTAAAAGCCAACTGGACCTTATAAATTTCCATTTAATCGATATATTCTATCCCATTATTACAGCGTAGTATTACCTGATCGGCTTTATTTATTGGGTATCTAATAACCAGGTCGCTATATGATATTCGTAGTAGAATGTCATCTTCAATTTTTCTTCAAAATGCCTATAATTTCTCTATAATATTTGATTGTAGATTTATGGAATCCACAATGAAAAGCCAGGTTTTCTCAAAAATTGATTCCATCCATGAGGCAGGTAGAATTTGATTTTAGCCTTGAAAATTGGACATAGTTTACATCACATTGCATTATCGTTCAGGTTTATAAATTCTACAAAATTTCTCCTGATACATTAGTTTTTCTGTTTAAGAATATAGATTTTAGACGATTAAACCATATTTAAAATGAACAGGAGAGATGCTCTTAAAAGAACTGCTGCAATAACAGGAATTGCCATTTCATCATCCGTTGGTGCTGGATTCCTCAGTGGTTGTCAACCTACAGGTGACCCGGGATGGGAGCCTGTATTTCTAAATAAAGATCAGGTTAACCTTGTTACCTCCATTGTAGATGTAATCCTTCCAAAGACAAGTACTCCCGGGGCCATCGAATTACATGTTCCGGAATTCCTTGATCTCATGCTTTTTGATAATTTCGATTCAAAAGGCCAGGATATATTCAGAAGAGGAATTGAAGATTTTGATAAGAAGATCAGAAAGAACTACCCGGATGGTTTTGATCATTGTAACCAAAGTGTTAAAGAAAATATCATAGCAGAGGAAGAGGAAGAGTCAAGGAAAACATACTCCCAAACCTATCAGAAATCTTTTTACCTGACCTTGAAGGAAATATCCTTACTCGGATATTTTTCTTCTGAATATGTTATGAGAAATCTACTCAATTATAATCCTGTTGCAGGACGTTATGAAGGATGTATTCCATTTTCAGAAGAAGATAGACTCTATGTTGATGACAACGTTTAAACCAAATTAATAATGGCTCAAAGTAATGAATATGATGCAATAGTGGTGGGATCCGGTATTTCTGGTGGTTGGGCAGCCAAAGAACTATGTGAAAAAGGATTGAAAACTCTTGTATTGGAAAGAGGCAAAAAATTAGATCATGTCACTGACTATACAACTGCTATGACTCCCCCCTGGGAATTTCCCCATCGGGGACGTGCAACACAGGATGATCTGAAAACCTATCCGGTTCAATCTACTGTCTATGCATTTAGTGAAGCTACCAAACATCTATGGATTAAGGATTTAGAAAACCCCTATACCGTCCCGGAAGGTCAATCTTTTAATTGGATTCGAGGAGATCATGTCGGTGGTCGGTCAATCATGTGGGCAAGACAGGTATATCGATGGAGTGATATTGACTTTGAGGCTAATGCAAAAGAGGGTATTGGAATTGACTGGCCAATTCGGTACAAAGATATTGCACCATGGTATGATCATGTAGAAAGGTTTATTGGAGTAAGTGGCCAAAAAGAAGGATTACCTCAATTACCAGATGGTCAGTTCCTCCCTCCTATGGAAATGAATTGTGTTGAGAAACATGTTAAAAAATCAATAGAGGAGAAATGGTCCGATCGAAAAATGACTATTGGAAGGGTTGCCAATATTACTGAAAACCATAATGGACGGACCAAATGTCAGCATCGGAACCTATGTTATCGGGGTTGCATATATGGAGGATACTTTAGCTCTCAAAGCAGTACGCTACCGGCAGCTGTAGCTACCGGAAATTTGACCCTAAAGCCAAACTCCATGGTTGAATCCGTGCTGTATGACATGGATAACGATAAAGCGTCTGGTGTCCGGGTAATTGATTCAGTAACCATGGAGGTTACCGAATATAAAGCAAAGGTGATCTTTCTTTGTGCCAGTACTCTTGGAACTACTCAAATCCTTTTAAATTCAGCCAATAATCGTTTTTCTGATGGATTGGCAAATAGCAGTGGAGAACTCGGTCGTAACCTGATGGACCATCATAGTGGTGGAGCATATGCCGTATTTGAAGGTTGGGAGGACAAATATTTCTTTGGTGGTCGACCCAATGGAATTTATATCCCCAGATTCAGAAATATTTCTGATAAACATGATGATTTTGTTAGAGGGTATGGATACCAGGGAGGTGCAAGACGATTAGGTTGGGATAGAGGAAACAACCAAAAGAAATTCGGTGCTGAATTCAAAGAGTCATTAACGAAACCAGGACCCTGGGTATTTTCATTAAGCGGCTTTGGGGAGATGATCCCTGAATCCGGAAATAAGGTTACCCTCAACAAGGATAAAGTCGATAAATTTGGTTTGCCGGTATTACATATTGATGCAAAATATGGAAAAAATGAGAATGAAATGAGGAAAGACTATAAAAAGACTGCCGCCGAAATGTTGGAGGTTGCTGGTGGCATCAATATTCAGGAATACGATGGTTTTAGTGTACCAGGTGCAGCTATTCATGAAATGGGAACAGCACGCATGGGGAATGATCCTAAAACTTCGGTTCTCAATAAATGGAACCAAAGCCATGATATAAAAAATCTATTTATTACAGATGGCTCTTTTATGACCTCTTCAGCTTGCCAGAATCCCTCTATAACGTATATGGCCATGACTGCAAGGGCCGTGGATTATTGTGTGAAAGAGCTAAAAAAAGGAAATATTAAATAAATTATTTGACCGAGATATTAATAATTCAATAGAATTCAGAAAATTCAAGTGGATTGTACAATAAAATCGTTCATCCCATAAAAAGGCATTCTATCCCATATCACTAAAAATATTAAATACTATTCACGTGCTTTACCGAAATTGGTATAATATTCTTACAGATAAATAGTCGGAAGCTGGTTATTTCGAAATTAAATAGATCATTCAAAATAATTAGCTTGATGAAGCCTATTTTTGGATCTCAATAAAAGAATAATAATGAATTAGGTTATGAGGAAATTATTAATTGGATTATTAGTATTTATTACTTTAGATGTTAATGGACAGGATGATATTCAAACACAAGGATTGAAGATCCGTATAGGTGAAAAAGGTAAAATAACCAGTTTTTATGGTGACCACGAATATTTACCATCAAATACAGAGAGTTACCTACTGAGAATTAAAATTGATGACACTGAATATGTACCAAACAATTTAACCTGGAATAATAATCTGGCGACCATATCTTTTATTAAAAATATTCAAATATCTGTTAAGGTTTCTATATCTGATTTATATGTGAAGTTTGAGGTTGAAAATACTAAAAATATAGACCAGGTAGATGTATTGTTGTGGGGGCCTTTTGCTACCAGCATTGGTGAAACCATAGGCGAATATGTGGGTGTTGTACGAAACGGCAGTTATGCATTGGGATTTCAGAGTTTAAATCCCAAAACCACCGGTGGAAAGGTATTAAATTCTGATGGTAGTGATGAAGGTAGAGGAACCACGGCCACAAAAGAAAGCTTCGGATCAAGCCTTCAGGGTTATTGTATTAACCGTAATAAAAAGCGTATATATGATATATGGAATAATAGTATTCCCAATGCTGTAATTCCGGCAAATCCGGATGGCGAAATTAAAGGTAGTGCAATTGCGCTTTTTGGAACTCCTGAATCCCGGGTCCTGGATGTTATTGAACAGATTGAATTACAGGAAGGATTACCTCATGTAACAATAAATGGAGAATGGGTAAAACGTAGCAGAGAAGCAAATAAACCCTATTTTATTACCACTTTCACTGAAGAGAATATTGATGAATGCCTTGATTATTGTGAAAGGCTCGGCTATAATACATTATATCATGGACATCCATTTAAAAATTGGGGGCATTTTGATTTAATTGAGGATCAGTTTCCGAATGGCTGGGATGGCATGAAGAAATGTGTTGAAAAGGCAAATGAAAGAGGTATTCGACTGGGGGTGCATACTTTAACAAACTTTATTACCACCAATGATCCTTATGTCACCCCTATTCCTGATAAAAACTTAATGACCTTTTGCGAAACGGTGATCACCAATGATATAACAGCGGATGATACGGAGATCTTTATCGAAAACCCAACAGATTATGATGTTAAAAATACCTGCCAGGCCATTCGTATTGGGGATGAGATCATTCTATTTGGATTGGTTTCTAAAGAAACACCTTATAAGTTGATGAAGTGCAAACGAGGTGCATATGGTACAAAGGCCAATTCTCATAAAGCTAAAGAAAAGGTAGCACGACTGGTTGATCATGGGTATAAAACATTATTCCCAAATTTCGAACTACAAAAAGAGATGATCGCTCGCCTTGCTGATTTTTTCAATTATACCGGAGTTGCACAATTGGATTTCGATGGTCACGAAGGTGGATGGGGAACTGGCGAAGGTGAATTTGGAATGGATTACTTTAGTGATGAATTGGTTGCTCAAGTAGATCATGAATTAAGGAACGGTTCCTCTCGCTCAAATCATTATTACTGGCATGTGAATTCCTATCTCAACTGGGGTGAACCCTGGTATGGTGGTTTTACAAAAAGTCAGGGCCATTATAGATATCAAAATCAAGCTTTGCTGAAACGCAATTATACACCTAATATGTTGGGTTGGTTTTTACTGAATTCCACGACTACCTTACAGGAATTTGAATATATGCTGGCAAGATCAGCAGGCTATGATGCAGGTTATGCTTTATTTAGTGATTTAAGAAAACTGAATAATAATCCCGAATTTGAAGCTATCGCAAAGGCAGTAAATACCTGGGAAGAAGCTCGATTGAATAGAATCTTCACTGAAAACAAAATCAATGATCTTAAAGATGTCAATAATGATTTTAGTTTAGAAAAATTAACTCCGTCAACCTATACCTTGCAATACTATCAAAAGGAAAAATTTGAATTGCTAAACGAAATGGTCCAGCCTGGTCAACCAAATGATGTTAATGTTGAGTTTAGCTGTGATGAAAACCAAAAAATATACCTGGTGATTGGTGCTGTAGGTGAAAGTGGGTCAATCAATCAGATTACAATCATTTATAATGGTTACGAGACTATTAAATTGGATGTAGAGTTGAAATCAAATTATGCCATTACCTATAGGGGAGACAATAAAGTCTTGGTATATGATGAAAAGGGACGAATAAAAAACATAGAAGAATTAGATATTGACCAAATAGATTTGACGGAAGGATCCAATAATCTCCGAATTAGTGCTGAGTTTAGTGTTGATGCTGATCTTAAACTGGAAGGTTATATACGGTTAAAGGATCACGTTGACACAATTAAAGTGAACTAATCTTTTTATCCTTTTTCATAAGTACTTGAGTTACCATTTTTTGAAAATAAAAACTTCAGAATATTTGGAAACTGATATGTTTACTTTTTGTGTAAACCTATTTCAGGACGAGACAATTTACTGATCTACTATTCTACCGTTCTACTGTTCTACTATTTATAATATTATTTAGCATTTAATCAAACAATCCCAGTTGCATGTTTCTTAAATGACTTTTCAAAACTCAAAACCAGCTTGTTAACCAATTGAGCTCCGTAAAACGGGAAAAAACGAGTCAGGTTATATATTAATTTCGAATCCCATCCGATAAATATTCGGTTCTTATTATTTAACAAGCCATTAATTATAATTTCAGCAGCTTTTTCTGAACTAGACGAAGCATGCCTGCTTTGTACAACAATTGCTGCCTTTTTAATTTTACTATCTTTCCAACCCCTGGAATTTTTCGTAATAGCAGTCTGTACCATCCCGGGATATACAGAAATTACCTGAATTCCCTTTGGCTTTAGTTCATACCTAAGCGCTTCAGAATAATTCTTTAATGCCGATTTGGAAGCGCAATAGGCCGCTCTTTTAAAAATTCCAAGGTAACTATAAACACTCTCAATATTTACTATTTTACAGTTAAAATTTGATCGCATTAGCGGCAGGAATACATTTATACAATAGATTGTACCCCAGAAATTGACACCAAAAATCCATTCCCATAATGGCATGGGAATCTCTGTCGCATTAAGCCGACCTATTGCTACACCTGCATTATTAATCAGAATATCAAGATGATCAATCTTGTCTTTAAGATAATCCCGAAATTGATTGATCTCCTTTTTTTTTGATATATCAGCAATATAAAGAAAGCATCTGCCTCCTTTCATAGTTATCAGGTCTCTGGTCTTCATTAAACTATTACTGTCAATATCATTGAGTATCAATATTGCCTTTCTTCTTGCCAGGCCTATTGCCAATGCTCTTCCAATTCCATCACCTGCTCCGGTAATTAAAATTGTTTTGCCTGAGATATCATTCATGGTTAGCAGAAATTTTTAAGAAAAATAAGACATGTATTTGATATTCCATTATGAGAAAAAGCAAGAAGATAAGGGATACTTTTATTATATAATTGTTTTTAGAAATTTTGGGAAGGATATATGATATTGTACAAATTATAATAATAAATACTGTGATTTATGGAAAATTTGAAAATATTAAAAATTGCATTTGCACTAAATCCAAAACCTTTTTTGAAATCTTACTCTCACGATATAGATTATTTGCAAAACGCAATTTTTAAAAACATAATACATCAAAAAATTTGGAATAAAATTGAATTCTTTTAGATAAGATATTGTTATCTATGAAAAGGACAATTGTCGTATTAGTTAGTAAAATATACCAGATTAAGGATATTAAAGACTTGGGAATAAAAGCTCATGATTCTTTAAATATGCCTATTGGATCCTATAATCACTTAAGGTATTATTTAACAATTAAATAGAAATTGTATTGATTCTTATCGCTTCTACAATTAAGAATTTGTATTAAATATTCGAATTTAATGAAAGAGATTTTATGTGTATAAAATTAATTATTTAAATCTTGATTCGAATGAAGCTATTTGCCTTAAACAAAACAGGAAAATTACACGAAACACATACTGAAGACCATCTTATTATTGAACAACTAGCAGGTAATTGGGTAATTGCTTCTGTCATGGATGGTTGTTCAAGTGGGATGGAAAGTTATTTTGCATCAACATTGTATGGAAAAATCATTCGGAAAACATGTAAAAAGCTCCCCTATTTAGAGAAATTAAATACTGACTTAAGTATGGATAAAATAACCGGATCTACAATAGGGAGATTTATCCTTAACCAGGTATTTGATGATCTGTATAAAACACAAAAATTGCTAAATACCCGTATTGAAGAAATGCTTTCTACATTGATTTTACTTATATATAATAGTAAAAGTAAGGATGCCTGGATAAATATGAGTGGTGATGGAATTATCGTAGTGAACCAAACCGTCAATGAAATTGATCAGAATAATATTCCGGATTATATGGCTTATCATCAAAATATAAGCTTTGATAAATGGCTAGATAATTTCTCGCAAACACTTGAATACAACAATTGCCGGGACCTGTCAATCTCAACGGATGGCGTTTCTAAATTCAGAACAACTACTGAAAAAAGACAGCAAAACATAGATCCCGTCCATTACTTATTAGTAGACACTTCCTCCATGGAAGCTGAAAATATGCTGGAAGAAAAATACATTCTTCTCACCCGTGATCATGGGCTTTACCCCTATGATGATCTTGGTATAATCAGAATAGTAAATTAATTGGCAAATCACTAAATCACTAATTCCTCATACACTCAACCTAGACAAATTTATATGTCCCAGGCATGGGTACCGGTGCTATTGACAAATCACCCAATTCATACTTGTCTAATGTAAAATTCTGTTCGGATTTCATAAGTTCATCCCATTTGATTTCACGTCCGCTATAAGCAGCCTCTCTTCCCATAATTGCAGTAAGCGTTGATTCAGCAACTTGCTTAGCCTCATTTACCGGTTTACCATCCCGTATGGATTGAATAATTTCTACATGCTCCAATTGGTAAGCATTGATTCTGTCACCTCTAAATCTCCATTGTTCTCCATCATCTTTTTTAATTCCAGTGCCATAACCCATTGTGGCTTTTCCTGAACAACCCACAATAATATCCTGTACCCGATTGGTACAACCATTAATTTGCCTGTCCATACAAAATCCAAGAACTCCGTCAGGATATTCATATTGAACTGACATATGATCATATATATTTCCAAACTTAGGATCTGTTCTAACCTGTCTTCCGCCTAAAGCAATTGCTTTAACTGGATGATTACCGTTCACCCAATTCATGGCATCAATAGTATGTACATATTGTTCAACTATTAAATCACCTCCCAGATTTATGTAATACAACCAGTTTCTCAATTGGAATTCCATGTCACTCCAGCCCTTTTGCCGGTCGACAGACCATAGTTCGCCAATAAGAAATTCAGTATACATGGCTTTTACCGCTCCAATTTCTCCATCATGTATTCTTTTTATCACTTCCCTGGTATGATTCTCCCTTCGCCTATGAGTTCCAGCACCAATAGCTAATCCCTTTTGCTTAGCTATTTCACCAGATTCAATAATAGATTTAGCACCTGCGACATCAACTGAAGCTGGTTTTTCAATAAATACATTCTTATTAGCTTCGACAGCAGCTCGAAGGTGCATGGGTCTGAAATGTGGTGGAGTGGCCAGAATCACATAATTAATTTCACCTATTTCAAGCAATTTTAAATAACCATCAAAACCAGTGAAACAGTATTTATCTTCCACTTCTACTCCAACTTTCTTCAACTGGTTTCTACAACTTTCGAGTCTGTCCGGAAACACATCAGCCAGAGCAACAATTTTAATATTTTCAGCTTGAGCTTTGGCACCCTCCTCAGCATCTTCAGTATGGTATCCTGTAAGAGGATATATTACTTTAGTTGCAGCATTTACAACATCAAGGGCAGCACCTGTTCCCCGGCCTCCACAGCCTATGACTCCTACCTTTATCTCATCAGCTGGTGCAACAGTTCGCGCAATTACATTTGGGAAAGAGGATATTGTTGCAGCTCCTGCTAATCCGATACCTGATCTTTCAATAAACTTTCTTCTTGAAATTTGACTTTTGCTTTTTGTGGGACTTTTCATATTACTTAAGTTAAAAAATGATAGCTCAATTTAGATATTAAATTCATTAGATTCAATACTCTGACAAACGAATTGTAATACAAGCAAACTAAAAGAAACAATTTCCACATTTGACAATCCTGAATATTACAGTAATTTGATTAATTCAATGTATATATGAATGGAACCAGAAAAGTTATTCAATGAAATTAGCAAGGAATACACTACTACTTACCTTAGGTATCAGAAGGCAAAATGATGAGTGCCTCTGGTCTTAAATATGGCGAAAATATTTTTGCTTTTTTCTATCCCGATAAAGTATGCCTCAGGACTGGGCCTCAATTTGACTTATTGATATTTGATGTATTATATCCAGAATCCCTGAGCCCTTTTAAAACTAAGCTCTCGCTGAAAGGATGGTTTTATGCAAATAGTAGTGAATGTGAATTATAAAGAGAATTGACTAATGAAGCCCTTAATTTTACTTCATCATATTAAACCAGTATCCAAACTGTCTTTTATATATCTGTGCTGAGTAAAAAAATGTATGATTAATATTATAAATACTTCTAATCGACCATCGTAAAATTTGTCCGTTCATACAATAAATTATACTTTTCACAATCGAAATTCTCCCTAATTCCGTCATTTAATTTATATCGCTTAGAACTTTATGTGTTGAATGTTTTGCGTTATCACAAGCAGACCTCAATTACTTTCGGACATTGTATTTTTTAAGGCTAAAAGTATTTTAAAATAGGTAACCTGTATTTGTCAAGTTAAAAATCAATGAGAGATTAGAATTGTGTAATAAAAGTATTCTTTTTCTCATCCAATCAGAATTTTTAAATTCTAATGTGTTTTCTTACATCCTGTTTCTGGAAATTATTACTCTTTTTAGCCCTCAATGCATAATACATTTATTAAAAATGTTCTTTATTATATATAAAAGCACACGAATGCTAAATCTTATTAAAAAGGCTTTAAATATGCCTTATCAGCGCCTACATTTATACCAGTAGAAATTTTTCTTAGAATTACCGGTCGACCATTTTTATCAGCTTATAAGCGCCTCTAAGTTGAATGGAATAGTTATCAATTAACCTAATTAAAACCTTAAAATTTTTAATATTATGAAACGACTATTTATACTATTGGCATTAGTAGTTATGACCGGCGGTTATTTTACTTCATGCTCTGAAGACGAAGTTGTTAATCCAACTGAAGAAGGCGGAACTGTTCAGGAAAGCCCTGATCAATGGGATGTATAATCGATGTATAATCCTTATATGATTTTAACATTATAACACTCTTGCTGGCATAACACAGGCGAAACTGGAATTCCGGTAAAAAAGATCCCTATTACTGACTTTTAGGGATCTTTTGCTGCCGATTGTTTAAATAGGATGTATACCATGGGA
>Ga0316187_10005852_pt1 | contig 10614 bp, 9 predicted proteins | sample CroRivburrow1_MG_FD_204927 | JGI IMG/M metagenome (GOLD analysis project Ga0316187, IMG submission 204927) | Coastal sediment microbial communities from Maine, United States - Cross River worm burrow 1 | ecosystem: Environmental > Aquatic > Marine > Coastal > Sediment | place: USA: Maine...
TTCAGGGTCAAGGTCAAGGTCAAGGTCAAGGTCAAGGTCAAGGTCAAGGTCAAGGTCAAAAAGGTAGCAGTACGCGTAGAACGCGCCGTGGTGGGCGACGTCGTAGACGAGAACCTGAAGCTTCTGATACGTCTAATGCCGCAAATAGCGCTTCAACAAACGAACAAAAGCCCAATCAACAAAATATAAACAGTAAAGGCGAGCAAAATTCTAATCCTCAAAACCAATCAAGCAGTCCAAGTGGGCAGGTAGATGAGCCCAGCTATAACAAATCCAGTCGGGACAAAACGGGCACAAATGCACCACCAGGAAACAACGGAACACAAAATACACCAGTTGAGGCAGGTGTGAATCAAAAAGCACCATCCCCACAACAGGAGCAAAAGATTCAACAAGAGAGCCCTCAGCTAGAAAAGAGCCCTCAGCTAGAAAAGAGCCCTCAGCGAAAAGAGAGCCTTCAGCAAGAAAAGAGCCCTCAGCAAGAAAAGAACCCTCAGCAAAAAGAGAGCCCTAAGCAAGTTGCTACGCAAGCTCCAGACAATACCAAAATTGCTCAAGGCACAAATGATGTACAGGAGTCTTCATTTCAGCCCAAACCAAGGCACTCGAAAGAAACACAGCCTCCAGTTACCACCCAAAATGCGCCAACTGGTACAACTGGTACAACTGGTACAACCAATATCAACGCTGATGGACCCCAAATTGAAAATTCAAAGAGGGAACCTGCTCCAGCTGAAGTTAAATCCTTCGAATCAAAACCAGTAAATCCTAACGTGTTTGAGAGTGATTTGAAATCAGAAGGTCAGAAACCTGGTGGAAACAAGATTGCCTCGGCGGCGGAAAATTCAAATAACATTATTCAAAAACCCGATACAGTAGAGCAAAATCGTTCTGTAACACATGAAAAAAATTCCAATAATAGCAACGGTAATGGTTTTGTTAATACCGATAGAAAGGTGACAACTAGTAGTAATAAAGCTAGGGAATTACCATCTATAGACAACAGCAGTCGCATTGTGACGACTACTCCCTATAGCGCACCGTCTGCAACCTCTACGCCCTCTGCACCTTCTGCACCTTCTGCACCTTCTGCACCTTCTGCACCTTCTGCGGAAAAGGCAGCGGCAGCAGCCACAATTGCCAATGTTACGCCATTAAAAGATAAGCAAGAAGGCAATAAGGAGCCTACTATAGAAAATGCCAGTGACAATACTCCAACTAACAAATCAAATTGACCATAATTAAAAGCTATAAATGCTGTTGTTTAATATGCTTTAATAATCCGATTGAGGCCTGTTCAATGAGATCCAGTACGTTTTCAAATCCTTTGGGTCCGCCATAATAAGGGTCAGGCACCTCTTCCACATTTAGATGTGGGGCGTATGACATAAATAGAGACAATTTACGCTCACTACCTGGTGGGCAAATACTGAGCAAATTCTCATAATTGTCTTTGTCCATTGCTAAGACATAATCGAATTTATTGAAATCTTCTTCCACCGCTTTTCTTGCACGAAGTTTACTGAGATCAATGTCTCGTTCAAATGCAGTTTTCATAGCCCTTGGATCAGGATTTTCGCCAACATGATAAGCGTGCGTACCTGCAGAATCTATATCTATTCTGTCAATAAGATCCGCAACTTCAACGTGTTTTTTAAAGACACCTTCTGCTGTCGGTGAACGACATATATTGCCCATACATACAAAAAGCACTTTAACCATCGGCTTCTCCATGTAAAACTATTTTCAGAATGCTTTCAGAAAGCTTATCATAGTGCATACAATTTCCTTACTTCATTGAGATCATACTCTGTATCAACATCAATACCAGGATCCTCATCTATAGTACTCACGGCAATCTTGTAGCCTTGATCAAGTACTCTTAGCTGCTCTAATAATTCTAATTTTTCAATTTTACTCGGTTCCAATTTAATATATTGCTTAATAAAAGCAACGCTATAGGCATAAAGACCTATGTGCCTATAATGATCCGTAAGCTCAGAAGATTCACCAATCCCGGAAGTATAAAAATCTTTGAATCTTTCTCTGTCCCAAGGTATAGGGGCTCGGCTAAAATACAGTGCTTTTCCATCAGCGTCCACAACAACTTTCACCACATTGGGATTAAACAATTCATCTATTGTCGTAATGGGATGGCACAGCGTCGACACACTATAAGTCTTATCTATAAGCAGTTTATGCGCTACCAATTTAATAAAATGAGGTGGCATTAATGGTTCATCACCTTGCAGATTCACCACCACTCTATCATCGGGTAATTTTCTAGTTGTAACAACCTCTGCTATTCGTTCAGTACCAGAATTGTGCTGGCTTGAAGTCATACAAACATCTGCACCAAATTCTTTTGCGATTGATTCAATACGCCCATCATCAGTTGCAATTATGACTTGTTCAGCACCACTTTCCAAAGCTTTATCGTACACTCTTTGAATTAGTGGCTTTCCTGCCACATCCAATAATAATTTACCCGGCAACCGTGTTGAAGCATATCTTGCGGGAATTATGACTACAAAACTCACTCGACTTCCTCTTCAGGTGGTAATTCTCTGGCTTCTTCTCTAAGCATGACAGGTATATCGTCTTCAATTTTATAGGCCAACCGATCACCCTTACATATGAGTTCCTGAGACTCTTTTTTATAGACCAAAGGTCCTTTGCATACGGGGCACACCAATATATCAAGTAATTTTTTGTCCATTATTGATCCTTACGCGGTTTGAATTTGTCTATTATTATTTTGTCAAAAACTTCGCTGATACTGGCTTCAACTGGCACAAACCAATAGTTTGACTTGGAAAATTTTTGACACTTCACGGCATCTTTTTCTGTCATTAACACCGGTAAATCGTCACTAAAGTTGAGATCAGTTTCAATGAAATCATGGTGATCTGCAAACGGATGCCTAATTATATCCAGACCAGCGCTAACTAGCTGAGTAAAAAACCGTTCAGGATTACCAATTCCTGCAACGGCATGGACCTTGGTGTTTTTAAATTCGTCTAAATTAGATGTTACCTGTTGATTACTAAGGTTTATTATGGATGATAATAGTAATTGCATATTAAAATCTGAGGCTTGAGAATCGCCATTTGAAACCACAACATCTACCGATTTTAACCGATTTACGGGTTCTCTTAAAGGACCAGCAGGAAGACAATATCCATTACCGAATTTTCGTTGGGCGTCGTACACCACAATCTCTATATCTCGATCCAAAGCGTAATGTTGCAGACCATCATCTGAAATTATAACATCACAATTTGTTGTTTCTAATAACTGCAATGCCGCTGCCACCCGCTTAGGGCCGGCAACCAGGGGACAAGCTGTCCTATTGGCAAGTAATACGCACTCATCTCCTACCAGACTTGGATCACTACTACCAGTAACGCTCTGTGGCCATACCCCGGCCTTTCCTTTATATCCCCGGCTTATTATTCCGGGTTGATAGCCATTACGTTTTAATAAAGAGCATAAGTATACGACTAGCGGAGTTTTACCCGTTCCACCGATATTTATATTTCCCACAATGATAACTGGAACCGAAATTTGATGATGTTTTAAAATGGAAAATCGAAATAATAATCTTCTAATTTTTATGACACTGCAATATAGTAGAGAGAGAGGTGACAATAACAGTATGAGTAAGAATGGGACAATCCCCTTCTCATACCAATAATAGTCAAGTGGTTTCACGCTTTATAGAAGATTAAGCTTCTTGAAATTGTAGGCGATGAAGTGCTGCATATTTTTTATCCAGTGCTATTAATTCTTTATGTGTGCCTTGTTCAACCATTTTTCCATTTTCCAATACGATGATGAGATCTGCTTTTTCAATCGTTGATAATCTATGTGCAATCACTAAGGTCGTTTTTCCAGACATTAATCTGTTGAGTCCATCTTGAATATATCGTTCAGACTCCGTATCCAATGCAGACGTGGCTTCATCCAATATCAACAATGGTGCATTTTTTAATAGTGCTCTGGCAATTGCTATTCGTTGTCTTTGCCCACCAGAGAGCATAACGCCTTTATCACCGACCATAGTATTCAAGCCATTAGGAAATTCATCTATAAATTCCATGGCATGAGCTGCTGTAGCCGCCTCTACAAGATCGTGTTTGTCTTTATTGTATTCCTGGCCGTAGGCGATGTTATTACCAATTGTATCATTGAACAGTGAAATTTCCTGACTGACCAAAGAAATGTGCTGCCTAAGATTGCTTAGTTTGATTTCCTTTATTGAGACCCCATCAAGGGTAATATCTCCAATAGAAAATTCATAAAACCTTGGTAATAAATTTACCAATGTCGATTTTCCGCTACCTGAACGACCCACAATTGCAACAGTTTGCCCAGGATGTACCGTTAAAGAAAAATCGTCTAATACTTTGCCCTTTTTTTCATCGTATGCAAACGAGACATTATTAAATATTACTTCACCATTGACTTTATCCAGCGTTAGTCTTCCACTGTCGGTTTCTGGAGTTTGACCTAACAAAGTAAAAATACTTTCCGCTGCCGCAATTCCTTTCTGTAAATTGGCATTAACCTGTGTAAGCCGTTTCATTGGAGTCATTAGTAACATGGAAGCTGTAATAAATGAGACAAACGTACCGACTGTAACGACCTCTAGTAAAGGACCACTGGTCGCATAATACATAATACCCACAATCGCTAAAGCGGCAATAAATTGTGTTATTGGTACGCTAATACCACCCGTTATTGCCATTTTTAGATGTTGTTTGCGGTTAAACTCATTCGCCAAGTTAAATTGTTCCGCCTCATACCGCGCGCCATTATAAATTTTAACCACACGGTTACTGTCAATAACCTGTTGCGTAATTTGTGAAACGTCTCCCATTGATGATTGGATACGACGACTCAGGCGTCGAAACCTCTTACTGACATAGGCTATTATTAAGCCAATCAATGGTGTAACAACCACGAAAAATAAAGTCAGCTGCCAGCTTAAATAAGTCATCCAACCCAATAATCCTATAATTGTCAAAGAATCCCGAATGATGATGGTAATCGCATTGGAAGCCGCAGACGCTACTTGCTCCACGTCATAGATGAGTTTTGAAGTGATATGGCCTTTGGAACTTTTGTCATAGTAAACGGCGGGTAAAACCATTAAATGGGCAAACATTGCTTTTCTTAAGTCACGAATGACACTACGACCTACCCATTCCATATAATATTTAACAAGGAATGCACCGACTCCCCGTGCTATAAAAATACCTAAAATGGCAAGTGGGACCCAGCGAATAGTAAATGGATCTTTGTTGACAAAGCTTCCATCTAACATGGGTCTCATTAATGCGGCGAAAGTCGGTTCTGTGGCTGCCACAACAACCATTCCCAACACTGCTAGAGCAAACCCCGTCCAGTATGGTGAAACATACGCCATTAATCGACGGTATATTCCAACTCCGGACGTCGATTCAGTAGAACTGGTCATATTTAAACCAATATTATTTAAACTACGATTATTATTATTTCAGTTTTATTCTTGTGTTTGTGATGTCGCAAAACTCAAATGTATAAAACCTAATTGTCTGGCTGCATCCATAACTTTAACCACAGATTGATGGGTCGTATTTGCATCAGCGTTAACAATAATAACAGGATCCTTGTTCCCTTTCGCAACTTTAATTAATGCTTGTTTCAGTGTTGAAATCTGAGTATTCAATACCCTTTGACCATTAACAAAGTAGATACCTTGGGCATTAATCGTTATCTCAACAGTACTTTTATCTGAAACTGGTGCATCAATAGCGGCTTCAGGGAGCGTTACTTCGATTTCAGATTCGCGTTGAAAGGTTGTCGACACCATGAAAAATATCAATAGTAAAAATACCACATCGATTAGTGGCGTAATATTGACATCCAAATCGTCTTTTTTAGCTGAGCGTAAATTCACTTCCCTTGCCCTTTTGTCATACTGGCAGTTTTGTCGCGATCACCATGAATCACTTCTACCAATTTTATGGCTTCTTGTTCCATTACAACAACTAATTCTTCTACTCGTCCCCGATAATACCGATACATCATCAAACTTGGAATAGCAACAGATAATCCAGCAGCCGTGGTGATTAAAGCCTCCGAGATACCCCCAGATAATACCGTAGGATTTCCAACACCCTCACTTGTAATAACACTAAAAACTTTAATCATACCAATTACAGTACCCAACAGTCCCATCAACGGAGAAATAGCCGCAATAGTGCCCAAGGTATTTAAGTATCTTTCCATTTCATGTATTTCATGCCGACCGGTCTCTTCAATGCTTTCTTTCATGACATCCCGGCTTTTTCGCATATTGCTCAAACCGGCGGCCAAGACTCGACCTAATGGCGAGCCAGTCTTAATAGAGTTTATTTGTTCGTCACCAAGCTGGTTGCCATTATGCCAATGCCATATTTGTGCTACCAAATGTTTTGGGATGACTCTCTTACGCTGAAGTGCCCATAGTCTCTCTCCAATAATGGCTAATGCCACAACCGAACAAATTATGATGGGTAACATTAACCATCCGCCAGCTTTAACTATTTCAAACACTATACGATTCCTTTTTTCAATTTGACTAAAAATTAACCATTTTCAAATTTTACGAACACTTCTGTTTGTTTGAACCAATAATACACCACTCTTCCACTAAACTTAATGACAACGCCTATGGTTTTTCACATTTTATACCAATAGTATTTCTTTTGTAGTTTAATACATTAATCGACAAATAGTTTATTTTAACATTAAATAATCTGGTTTAGTTGCTCGCTCTCTCACCGGCATGGTATGCCAGTACCGCCTAACGGAATTTCTATACAGTTCAGGTCCATCTACATTTTCGGTGACTCCTAAATTGAATGTAATGGCACCATACTGTGAAGTGTCAAAAAATTCAATATCACGCTGCAGATATCGTTCCACTATTTCCGGTTTAGGAAAACCGTATCGATTACGATAGCCAACGGCAAATAATGCATATTTTGGATTAACGGCATTAATGAACGTAGGCTCAGATGAGGTCTTACTACCGTGATGAGGCACGACCAGTACGTCAGCACTAAAATCAATTAAACCACGTCGCCATTCATTAACTAGACTGTTTTCAACACTACGTTCGATGTCACCCGAAATAAGTACATTGCCAGATTTTGACTCGATTAATAAAACACAAGACATATTATTACCGCTGTATTTCCGTGTTTTCGTAGCTTTTTGGTCTTGTTTCGGATGTGATAACAAATAATCTGATAACCCTGGATGTAATATAGAAAAAGTTACGCCATCCCAAGTCCATTGCATATTTTTTGTACAGTTTACGCTGTGTTGAGCGTCAATTTTTTGTGGAACACTGGTAAGAATCTTTTCTACCGTTATATTTTCGACAATGGAATTGACCCCACCGATATGGTCATTATCGCCATGACTGACGATTAGGGTATTTATTCTAAAAATACCAAGTGAATGTAAATATGGCAAAACAACGGCCTTGCCTGTGTCGAAATTGATGTTAAACTTTGGCCCAGCATCATATACCAAAACATGATTGGATGTTCTTATTACTGCGGATAACCCCTGCCCAACATCCAATAGGGTAAATATTGCCGTTCCTTCGGCTATTGGATTAGCCTTATTGGGTCCCATAAATAACGGCACGAAAAAGACCACTCCGAACCATTTTGAGGGGAATCCACTTGGGGCCAGTATACAAATGACACCTAACAGAGCCAACAAAAGTGCCCAAAGCGAAGCAGTCGCAATCTGTAGTATGGATAAGCTGAATTCTGACAACCAGGATAATAAGGGCCATATTAATTCCAAACTGAGATGTGATATATTCAGCAGGAAATTGCCGACGGCAGGCAATGGAAAGACCAATAAACTGCCCAACAAGGTAAGCGGAATAGTCACCATACTCACCCAAGGAACCGCTATCATGTTAGCGATAGGTGAAACCAATGAAACCTTTTGAAAAAACATGACTAAAAATGGTGCTAAACCAATTAAAGTAACAAATTGAACCTTCCCAAAAGCGGTCCATAATCCTCGGTTAGCAACTCGCTGATTCAAGGCATACATTATTGCACCAACCGCAGTAAACGATAACCAGAATCCGGCACTGAGAACGACCAGTGGATCTAATAGTAGAATTATAAACAAGGCCATAATTAACGTGTGCGCTGCCCTTATTTTACGTTTTAAAAATATCCCTAGCATAACCACCGACACCATAATTAACGCCCGTTGAGTGGGTATAGAAAAGCCCGCTAAAGCGGCGTAGGCAGTAGCAGAAATTATTGAACATAATGCAGCTGCTTGGGGTGCGGTTAATTTATTCACTAAATAGGGAAAATAGCCCCATAAACGTCTGGTTAAGAAAAAAAACAAGCCTGAAACTAAACCAATATGTAGCCCAGATATGGCCATAAGATGATTTGTACCCGTATTTGTAAGAACCTGCCATTGCGATGCGCTTATGCCATAGCGATCGCCGACAGTTAAAGCGGTTAAAATGCCCAAAAAGGGCTTCTGTTCGAGATTCGTCGATTGCGCTTCGAGGATTATTTGTCTCGTTCGACCTATAAAATTAAATAATGACTGCTTAGAATCTTCCCAAATGGACAAACTCACGGGCATTATGTTGGAATTCAGTGTGGATTTTACATAACCAGTTCCATCGATTCTCTGTCTAAATACCCACGCCTCATAGTCAAACCCGCCGGGATTCATGTAACCATGGGCTCTTTTAAGCCTAACCCGTAACTGTAATTTGTCGCCAAACCTTAATAAGGGGGCATCATTATACCAATTTAATAATAAAGTTTTCGGAATATCGTCTATAAATGTCTCTGGTTGTGATGTGAGCACTAGAGATGCAACAGAAAATTCAAATCGTGTTCGATTGCCATCGAAGTGTGGTATGGAACATACGGTACCGGTAACTGAGAGATCTTTTCCCTCCAGATTCGATTTTAGTTGGCTGAGTAATAATATGTGTGCGAAAAATGCAGCCCACAAAAATCCGAGCGAAGCCCATATGATTATCTTTAAAACACCATTTTTGATAAAAAATAAGGAAGGAATAAAGACAAATAAAAGCAAAACCCAGTGGATACCAGGAAGTTGCGCTAATTGTTGGCAAAATAACAGCCCAACAGAAAATCCAACTACGGCTAATGGCATTTTACAACATTTACCAGTAGCCAGAAATTGCACTTATCGTATAGAATGTAGATCAAGCGAATGGCCATTAAGGTTTTCATGTCTCTGATTTGTAAATGTTTCTCGGACTAGCGGTGTACCCAATTATTTTTAACTATATTTTTCATTATCAATGTAAAATATCGTTATAATATTACTAATAGACGTTAATTTCTGTTAAATATGCCCAAACGATATTTTAAACATCTTATTCCTGACCACCACAAAATTCGTGAACATAATCATTTGCGCTTTTTGGGGCCGATATTACATGATCCCAATTTGTTACATATAAATAGAAGGTCCGTCTCGGGAGCGGTTAGTGTGGGGCTGTTTCTGGCTTTTGTCCCTGTACCTTTCCAGATGTTATTAGCTGCCATTTCATCCATTGTGGTACGGGTTAATTTACCCATATCAGTGGGTATGGTCTGGATAAGTAATCCATTGACCATGCCGCCAATGTATTATTTTGCGTATAAAGTAGGCGCCTGGATATTAGGTGTCCCAGCAATGGATGTTGAATTTGAACTTTCTTTCCAGTGGTTAGGTCAAAGCCTCAGCGAAATTTGGAAGCCGTTTTTATTAGGTTGTTTTATTGTCGGCAGTGTAAGTGCCGTAATTGGAGGATTAGGCGTACGTGCTTTATGGAGAATAAAAGTTCAACAACTTTGGAATCATCGAAAAGATAAAAGAAAACTTAAGAAAGTAGAACCCAATAATTAACTTTCATCGAGCTTTGGCGAGACTATCTAAGCTACTACATCTAAGCCGAGCTTAGTCGGCCATCTTCTAATACCAAGACGCGTTGCATTCGTTTTGCTAGCACAGGGTCATGTGTCACCATTAATATACTTGTACCCAGTTCATCATTTAATTCCAACATCAAATCATAAACCTTTTCAGCCGTCTTATGGTCCAAATTTCCCGTGGGTTCATCGGCCAATACACATAAAGGTCTGGTTACAAGCGCCCTGGCCATTGCCGTTCGCTGGCGCTCACCACCGGATAATTCTGAAGGTTTATGTTGAATGCGGTCCTTTAAGCCTACTCTTTCCAGTATATCTGCGGCCTTATCCTTTACAACTGAGGGCGCCTCTCCTCTGATCAACAACGGCATGCCCACATTCTCAAGTGCTGTAAATTCAGGAAGCAAGTGATGAAATTGATAGACAAAGCCCATGAATTGGTTGCGCAACCGCCCCCTCTCACTGGTATTCAAACTAAACAGGTCTTTTTGATCAATTAAGACTTCACCTTTTGTTGGTATATCCAGTCCACCCAGTAAGTGCAATAAGCTGCTCTTTCCAGAGCCTGAACTACCCATTATCGCCACTTGTTCAGCGCGATTTATGATTAAATCAATCCCTTTGAGTACTTCTACAT
>Ga0316187_10005854_pt1 | contig 10613 bp, 9 predicted proteins | sample CroRivburrow1_MG_FD_204927 | JGI IMG/M metagenome (GOLD analysis project Ga0316187, IMG submission 204927) | Coastal sediment microbial communities from Maine, United States - Cross River worm burrow 1 | ecosystem: Environmental > Aquatic > Marine > Coastal > Sediment | place: USA: Maine...
GCGCAACACGGCGCAGCTTGAATGGAACAAGTCGGCGTCGTCCAAGGTGTCGTTCTCGGGTGTTTTCAGGGGCAGCTACGATTCGGTTTACGACCTCAACGACGATGATTTCGGCAGCGATTCCGGTGGCAGCGTCACGATCGAGAACGCCGGTGGCACCGGCGCTCTGGGCCTGCCGGAACGCGTGCCCTGGGGACAGGCGCTTGTCGGTGCCAACAATCCCAATCTGCCCGGCGGCGGCGGTTTCGGTTTCGATCTCGCCAATAACCCGAACGATGGTCTGATCATCCTCGGCTCCGATATCTACACCGGCACCGGCGGCAACGGCCCGCCCTCTTTCGGTGGCGTCCAGCTTGCCTACCCGAGCCAGCCCTGCGACAAAGACAGCCGCGGTTGTATCGGCAGCTATCTGAACAAGGACGAGGACGACCTGCGCTTCCCCGAGTTCAACGAGAAGCTCGACTTCATCCGCGAGCTCTATATGGACTACGAGCATGCGTTTACGAACGGTGATGCCTTCAACCTCCGCCTCGGCCGGCAGCAGGTCATCTGGGGCCGCACCGACCTGTTCCGCGTGCTGGATGTCGTCAACCCCGTGGACTATTCCCGGCACAACATCTACGACGAACTCGAGGACATCCGGATTCCGATGGGCATCCTCAACGCCGAGTACCGCATGGGCGGCGTTGGCTTCTTCGACGACCTGAACTTCCAGGGTATCTGGAACTTCGAGCCGTTCCGTCCGAACGACGTCGGCCAGGGTGGCCAGCCCTACGCGATCCTGCAGGCCGGTAATTTCTTCCGCGCCTTCTCCAACTGCTGGCACAACGGCTGTACGGTCGCCAACTTCGCGCCCAACAACCCGGCGAATCCGGAGGCTCTGCTTGCGACCGACTTCGGGCCGAACCAGATCGGCATCCGCAATGCGGACGTGCCTGACGACTGGGGCGACACCGCCGTGGGCGGCCGCATCGAAGGCGTCTTCAAGGGCGTGGGCTTCTCATTCAACGCGCTGTCCTATCGTGCCCAGTTGCCGACCCTGAGCGGCAAGAATATCGATTCGGACAACCCGTTCACCGGTGAGGTCGAATCTCAGGACTATCCGTACCTGATCGCCTTCGACATCAAATTCCCGCGTCTGTTTATGATGGGCGGGTCCGCCGACTTCTATGTCGATCCGATCAAGTCCGCATTCCGCGTCGAGGTCACGCACACCTCGGATGAGGAGTTTGCCAATACGCTGGAAGAGGATCTTTACTCACAGTCGGACGTCGTCCGCTGGGTCCTCGGCTGGGATCGGCCGACCTTCATTCCCTTCCTGAACAAGACTCGCTCGTTCCTGTTCTCCGCCCAGATATTCGGTCAGCACCTCATGGACTATGAGAAGGAAAGCGGACCGCTGGGCTCGCGCGGCATTCCGGACTGGGAAGACAACTACATCGCGACCCTCTTGATCAACGGCTTCTACAAGGGCGATCGTATCCAGCCGCGAGTCATCACGGCGTATGACACGAAGGCTGAGGCCGGCGTCGTCTCGCCGCAGCTCGACTGGCTGGTCACGGACCACTGGCGTCTGATCCTGCAGGGCAACTTCAAGTGGGGCGAAAAGCACCGTTTCGACGACAACCGGACGGCCAACCCCTTCCCGCCGTTCACCGGCGCGCCGCCCGAGGGTCCGTCCCTCGGCCTCGGAGGCTACGAGCCGCTCGCCCGCTTCCAGCAGGGACCGATCGGCATGGCGCAGCAGGAAGACGAGATCCAGTTCACGGTGCGCTACCAGTTCTGACGGCAGGCCCGCCCTGACGCAAGAAAGAGGAATATCGGAAGATGAACAGACTAATGATTTCGCTGGTGGCAGTGGCGTCCGCCCTGTCGGTTACCCAGACCTGGGCAGCCACACCTGAGGACGTCGAGCAGTCCTTCTACCCCTACCGGACCTGGACACCGGAGTTCCCCGGGCTCGCCCCCGGTTCCGTCGTCAATCAGTCCAACGTCGAGGAGTTCAAGGACGTTCTCGACTTCATGCTCTACGACCACGTCAAACAGGGCTGGTACGAGATCAAGGTCGGGGAGACGACCTCCTTCGATCTGCATCCGAACTACGTCCAGGCGACGCGGGACAACCTCAACAAGACCACACTCGGCGCCGAGGTCGGCGAGATCAACAATTTCGTTGCCGGCCGACCGTTTCCCGAAGAGCCTGACATCAACGACCCCCAAGCCGGCGTGAAGATGGCGTGGAACTACAAGTACGGCTACAACTGGGGTGACAATGCGGCCATCGCGCCGTTCTACTGGAAGTTCCGCGACCTGGAATCCGGCAAGATCGAACGAACAATCAAGTTCGACTTCCACTTCCTGAACTTCATGCACCGGGTCAATCAGGAGCCGTTGCCCTCGGTCGAGCCGAATCCGGCGCAGCTGTTTCGCGGCATCTACGTGATCGCGAACGATCCCTTCGACATCAAGAACACGCAGCTGCTGATTCATCGCTATGAGAACGACCTCAAGCGCGACGACGCCTGGCTCTATCTCGGGTTCCAGCGTCGCGTCCGGCGCCTGCCGACCGGCCAGATCACGGACTCGTTCCTCGGCAGCGATCTCATGGTCGAGGACTTCGAGGGCTACAACGGCCGGGTCTCTGACATGAACTGGACGTTCAAGGGTTCGACCAACGTACTGCTGCCGTTCTACAACCACAACGACATGCCGCTGTCCGACGACCATCCGGAAGACGACGGCTATCGCTTCATCGATTTCGGTGACAAGGGTGGTTGTTTCGCCCAGGTGACCTGGCAGCTACGCAAGGCCTACATCCTCGAGAGCGATCCCGTGGACCCGAACCATCCGATCAGCAAGCGCGTTCACTACATCGACGCGCAGACCTACACGATCCCGCGTACGCTGATCTACGATCGCAAGGGCGACTTCTGGAAGAGCTGGTTCATTTGCCAGGCACACCCGGATCATCACCTCGCGAAGAACAAGGGCACCGGTGTGGCGATCGACGATTGCTTCACGATGCTCGACATGCAGGCGAAGCACTGCACGACGGGTCAGTTCAAGGGTCAGCTCGATCCTTCGATGAACCCGCAGCGGCTGTTTACGGTCCAGAACATGCGTTCCAAGGGACGTTGATCCTGTCGGTCGCCGCCCGGTCATGGGCGGCGACCGGATCCGCCTGGAGAACTGCAGGATGACTGCGCCGATAGACATAACGCTCTACTTCAATTTCCGGAGTCCCTACTGCTATCTGGCGAGCAAGAAAATGTTCACGCTCGTCGACGATCACGGTGGCCGCTTCATCTGGCGGCCCCTGGGCGGCTGGGCCGGACGTTCGCCGCCCGAGCGAGCCAAATACAAGATCCCGATCGTGCGTCAGGACATCGCGCGCTGGTGCCGCCGTATGGGCATTCCCTATAAGCCCCCGCCCATTACGACCGATCCGACCATCGCCGCAGCAGGGTCTCTGTTCGCGGAGCAACAGGGCTGCCTGCGTGAATACATCGTCGCGGTGATGGCCAGGGAGTGGGCGGATGGCTGTGACATCGGCGATCCGGAAGTCCTGCTGGCGGTCGGCGAGTCCGTCGGTCTCGACCGCGAGGCGCTGGCTCAGACCATCCGGGACGAGGAGGTCCTCGCGACGCTTGAACGGAATCACGAGGAGGCGAGCGAACGGGGCGCCTTCGGCGTGCCCACCTTCATCATCGGCGATCATATTTTCTGGGGCCAGGACCGCATCGACTTTGTGGCCGAGTATCTGGACGAGCTGCGCGGCGAGGCGGCGATGTGATCGTTTTGTACGACAAGCCCGAGTGCCCGTTTTGCTATCGCGTCAGGATTGCGCTGGGCTTCGTCGGGCTCGACTACGCGCGTAAGGATTACAACGATCCGGTCGCGGAGCGTGAGTGGCGCGAACTGACACACGCCAAGACCGTGCCCGTGATGGTTGACGGGGATCTCGTCATGACGGATTCCACGGCGATGCTCGAGTATCTGCAGGACCGGACCGGCATGCTGTTGCCGGAGGAACCCGCGGAGAGAGCCCGGGTGCGCGCTCTGCTCAACTACGCGGATAATCCGCTCGGGCGGGCGTCAAAGGAAGTGGTCTTTGCCAAGCGCGGCATCGCGCAGCAGGACTGGGACGCCGACCGCATTGCCGCCGGCGAGAAGGGGTTTGTGGAAGCGCTGCCGTATCTCGACGCGCTGCTTGAAGGGCGAGAGTCCTACTTCCCCGGCTACACGTTCGCCGACGCCGCACTCAGCGCGCGGCTGTGTCTGAGCGTCGCGTATGGATTGGATATCCCGCCAGAATTCGCACGGCTGCGCGCCTGGTTTGCGGATCGGCTTGATGAGGAATGGTTGCTGGAGGCATCGCCGCCGGTCGTCCACGAGTGGCTGGCCGGGCATCGGGAGAGGGCGGCTGGATAGCATGATTGAGGGCGGATGCGCCGTCCGGCGCATCGCTGGTAAAACGAGCGAGTCTGTCGCCCGGGGCCGCATCCTCGAGCCGAGTATCTGCATTCAGGCGACCCAGCCGCAGGGCAGCAGACGGGACAGGGGCATCCGGGAGTATCCGATTATGGGCAAGAACATCAGTCGTATCGCTGTCGCCACGCTGCTGGTGGCAGTCAGTGCGATTGCGGTCGCGGACGACAGCAAAGAGCGGGCGATCGCGGCGGGCAAGACGCATTTCATCAACAACTGCGCCGCCTGCCATGGTGAGGATGGCCAGGGTGGTGGTGCGATGTCCGGCGGGCTTGAGAAGTCGCCGACGAATCTGACCTTGCTGGCGAAGACGAACGGCGGCGCCTTCCCCTTCGAGGAAATCTACGACACGATCGACGGGCGGGAGCAGGTTGGCGCCCATGGGCCGCGAGATATGCCGGTATGGGGGGTCGAGTACAAGATGGGCGTGCCGACGTCCGCGGGCACCAGCGAATCGGTGGTCCGGGGCAAGATTCTTGAACTCATCCTCTACATCGAGTCGCTACAGGAGTAACGCGGCCCGCCGTGCTCAGCGGTCCAGCCACCGGGCCAGCAGCTTGCGGGCCCAGGGCATGGCGAGATACGTCATGATCAACGTGATCAGGCCGGCCTTCAGATAACCGGAAGGGATCGCAGGCAGACCGAGGTGGACCAGCAGCGGTCCGATGGTCGCGTTGACGATCAGTGATAGCGGCGCGATGACCATCCAGATCAGGATGAACATCTTGTAGCGCGGCGGCGGCCGCACCGAGACCTCCCCGGGCAGCTGGAACCAGACCTCCAGCCCTGTCTCCTGCCGTCGGCTTGGCGGTCGCGCCGACATCGATTCGGAAGCGGCCAGTACCTCACGGCGCAGCGCCGATTCGGCCCACGTCCGCAGGTGGTCATAGTCCCGCCAGCGCTGGATGATCACGTACTCTCCCGAAGCCGTTTCGGCCGGACGAAGCACGGTCACGCCTTCGTAGCCGTCGAAGCTCGAGAGTGCCGGTGTCAGACGTTCCTTGAGCCAGCTCTCGTACTCCGCCTGGCGGTCCGGTTTCACCTTGCGGGAAATAATCTGGGTGACGTAGCCCCCATCGCCTTGCTCATCATTCATGGCCTCAACCCCCGGCCGCCCGATGCTGGCGAATCTTCTCAAGGCCGTCGCAGCCTTTCTCGCGCAGCTCGGCCAGCTTGTCGTCAGGAAAGTCAGCGATCACAGCCTCCCGGTACGACGATCTCTCGCGGATTCGCGCATACCAGTCCGTGACCCGCGGATAGCCGCTCTCGTAGAGCTCGCTCCAGCCGAACTGGTAGAGCGTCTGGAAGTAAGGCGCGAGGCAGCAGTCCGCGAGACTGAAGCGCTCGCCAACCACCCAGTCGCCGTCGGCGAGAGCGGCCTCCATGTCTACGATGAAACGGTGGTAGGTCCCGACCGCATCCTTGATGTCCGGCGCGTCCAGGCCCATCTTCAGCAGCCGCCGCTGGCGTTCGCGCCGCGGCTTCTCGACGACCTGGTCGATCTTCGCCATCTGTTCGGCCTCGGGCAGGGCCAGAAGTTTGTCGCGCATCACGACCGGCCACTGCAGCGCGCCGCAGGACGGGTGGAGTTTATTATCCACCTGCTTCATCCAGAAACGCATCGAGGCGATGTCGTGCGGATCGTCCGGCCGCAGGCGGGGCTCGGGGTACCGGTCCTCGAGATACTCGCAGATGATGGAGGACTCGATCACGGCCCGACCGTCCTCCACCAGCGTGGGGACGACGCCCAGGCGATTGAGCTCGAGATACCAGGGCTCCAGGTTCTCCTTGCCGGGCAGGTCGACGTGGCGTCCTTCCCACTCCAGTCTCTTCTCCGCCAGGACGATGCGGACCTTCTGGGCGCAGGGCGACATCGGATGGGTGTAGAGCTCGATCATGATCTCCTCCGCTCTTCGAATCAGGTCGGCCGGCGCTTCACGCCGCCCGGCCGTACAGTTGCATGAATTTCCTGACAGCGCGTTTGGCAATCACCTCTGCCTGGTCCTTGCTGGGCGGGTCGAGTGCACCGACCAGGCGGCCGTGCAGGGAGTCCCACATGAGGATCGCCCAGAAAGTTCGTGATGCGTCGGCCGCATCCTCGATCCCGGTCTGGCCGCCGCGCGCGCTGACTTCGAGAAAGTCGGCGAACTGTCGCTGGACCGCTCTCGGGCCAAGCTGGTAGTAGGTGTAGCCGAGCTTCGGTGACTGCCACACTTCGGAAACGATGACGCGGATAACCGCCACGTAGCGCTCATCCAGGACCAGCTCGACGGCCGTGCGGGCGTAGTCCTCGAGCGCGTCCTCCAGCTTGAGGTCGGAGTTGCTGTATCGGAACAGCGTCAGCGAAAGTTCGTGAACGATGTCTTCCGAGAGCGCCGCGAGCATGCCGTCCTTGCTGCCGAAGAACTCATAGATCGCCGACTTGGAGCAGCCCGCACGTTCGACCACCGCATCGAGGCTGGTGCCCCGATAGCCCTGCTTTACGATCAGCTCGGACGCCGCCTTGAGGATCTTCTCGCGTCGTCCGGCCGAGTTGCGTGGGCCGCGTCGTCCGCCCATTGTATTTCTGTGCCCCCCGTCTCTGGTCATCATGATACGCAACAGTACTGAAGTCGGCCAGCGTTCCTTGCGGGGCGCGGGTCGTTCGAGGCCCTGTCCGGACGCGACGACTAAACAACTTAATACTGGCCAAGTGCGCTATTTGCTGCTCTGCAGCGTCTTTTGGGAGCCCGCGCTCTCCTTGACACAATTGTTTCCGCTGCCTAGGGTTATGAGGAGTACTGATCAGTACCAAACGTGAGTTTGCACGGCCGGGCCGGCAGACGTGGGGGAGCGATGATCGAAAAGGCGAGGGCGGCGGACGGCGCCGGTGACGACCACGCGCTGGTCGAAAGCGTCATCATTCGCTTCGCCGGCGATTCGGGGGACGGCATCCAGACCACCGGCGCGCTGTTCACCCAGGATTCCGCCGTCACGGGTCACGACATATCGACGCTGCCCGACTTCCCCGCCGAGATTCGGGCCCCGGCTGGCACCCTTGCCGGAGTCAGCAGCTTTCAATTGAACTTCTCGTCCCGCGAGATCCATACGCCGGGGGACCGCCCGGACGTCCTGGTTGCCATGAACCCGGCCGCCCTGACGGCTCACCGTAAGGACCTGATCCCCGGCGGCATGGTGATCGTCAATGCGGACGCCTTTACGCCGCAGCAATTCAGGAAGGCCGGCCTGGCCGAGGACCCGCGTGAAGACGGCAGCCTCGACGGTTACGCGGTGCACTCGCTGCCGGTCACTTCCATCACCCTCAAGGCGGTCGCAGCGCTGGGACTCGGCAAGAAGCGCGGCGAGCGCTGCAAGAACATGTTCATGCTGGGCGTCATCTGCTGGCTGTACGACCGCGATACCGGAGTCATCGAGAAGCTCATCGACGCAAAGTTCGCCGCGTCGGATCCGGAGACGGCGGAGGCTAATCGTCTGGCGCTGAGAGCAGGGCACAGCTATGCCGATACCGTGCGCCTCGTGCCGCACCGCTACCATGTCGGGCGGGCCGAGTTGCCGCCGGGCAAGTACCGCCGGATCACCGGCAACAGCGCCTCCGCGCTCGGCTTCGTTGCCGCGTCCCAGCTTAGCGGCCGGCCTCTCCTGTTCGCGTCCTATCCGATTACTCCGGCCAGCGACATCCTGCACGAGCTGGCGCGGCTCAGGCAGTTCGGGATTAAGGCGGGCCAGTGTGAAGACGAGATCTCGGCGATGTGCGCCGCGATCGGCGCCGCCTACGGTGGCGCCCTTGGGCTGACCGCGACCAGCGGGCCCGGCGTCTGCCTGAAATCTGAGGCCATCGGCCTGGCGGTCATGGCTGAACTGCCCGTCGTTATCGTGGACGTTCAGCGCGGCGGGCCTTCGACCGGCCTGCCAACCAAGACGGAACAGGCGGATCTGCTGCAGGCCATGTTCGGCCGCCACGGTGAGTCGCCGGTCGCCATCGTCGCGCCCGCGAGTCCGTCAGACTGTTTTCACATGGCGATCGAGGCTTTCCGGATCGCTATCCGCCACATGTGCCCGGTATTTTTTCTCTCGGACGGCTACCTGGCCAACGGATCGGAGCCATGGCGGGTGCCGGCACCCGAGGAGCTGGCGCCGATTCCCGTCGTGTTCGCGACGGATCCGGACGGCTTTGAGCCCTACAGCCGTGACCCTGACACGCTGGCCCGGCCCTGGGCGATCCCGGGCACACCCGGCCTGGAGCACCGCATCGGCGGTCTCGAGAAGAAAGATGGCAGCGGCGAGGTTTGCTACGAGCCGGAGAACCACGAACGCATGGTGGCCCTGCGGGCCGAGAAGATCGAACGCATCGCCCGCTACATTCCCGAGCTGGAAGTCACGGGGCCGCCCTCCGCCGACCTGCTGGTGCTGGGTTGGGGCAGCACTTATGGTGCGATCCGTACCGCGGTCGAGCGTGCGCAGGCCAGAGGCTGCTCCGTTGCCAGCGCCCATCTGCGATATCTGAACCCCTTCCCGGCCAACCTCGGCGACGTGCTCTCGCGCTTCGATCAGATCCTGTTGCCCGAACTCAACTCGGGCCAGCTCCGGCTGCTGCTGCGGGCCCGTTTCCTCAGAGAGATCGAAGGGCTCAACAAGATCCAGGGCCAGCCCTTCAGGACCTGGGAGATCGAGCAGAAGATCGACGCGATGCTGGCTGACGCTGCGCCAACGCCAGACAGGCCGCGGGAGGCCACCCGTCCCGACGCGACCGGGGCGGCATCCCCATGAGCGCTGAACAGCCCCTCGTCTACAAGCGGGATGATTTCCGTTCGGACCAGGTCATTCGATGGTGCCCGGGCTGTGGCGACTACGCCATCCTAGCCCAGGTTCAGCGGATGATGCCGGCGATCTGCGAACAGACGCAGACGCCGAAGGAAAACGTCGTGTTCATTTCGGGCATCGGCTGCTCCAGCCGTTTCCCCTACTACATGGACACCTATGGTTTTCATACGATTCACGGCCGGGCGCCGGCGGTGGCTTTGGGCCTGAAGCTCGCGCGGCCGGAACTTCAGGTCTGGATCGTCACCGGCGATGGCGACGGCCTCAGTATCGGCGGCAACCACCTGGTGCACGCGCTCAGGCGCAACTTCGACGCCAAAATTCTTTTGTTCAACAACAGGATCTACGGTCTGACGAAAGGCCAGTACTCGCCCACGTCGGAATTCGGCAAGAAAACCAGGTCGAGCCCCTATGGCGTCACCGCCCAGCCGCTCAATGCCATGGCACTGGCGCTGGCGTCGCGCGCGAGCTTTGTCGCCCGGACGATCGACACCGAGACCCGTCACCTGCAGGAAATGATCCTGCGAGCGGCCAATCATCGTGGCAGCGCATTCGTCGAGATCCTCCAGAACTGCAACATTTTTAACGACGGGGCCTTCGACGACGTCAAGGGCCGCGACGTCAAGGCGGAGCGGTTGCTCCACCTGCGAGACGGCGCGCCGCTGCTGTTCGGCTCTGACGAGGACAAGCTGCTGGTGCCGGCAGCCGTCTCCGATCCGAACTGCTACCTCGCCGTGGCCGACGCTGCGTCGATCACGCAACCGGCTCTGGTTCACGACGAGGCATCGGCCAACGAAGCCTATGCGTACGGACTCGCGAACATGGAGCCGCCAACACACCCGCTGCCCATCGGCGTGATTCGCGCCGTGGAGCAGCCGACCTACGAGGACCTGGTCGAACAGCAGATCGAGGACGCCCGCACACGTCATGGGCCGGGCGACCTGGCGTCGCTACTGGATGCCGGTGAGTGCTGGACCGTGGACTGATACCAGAGCCAGGCGCCTGCCGGTGCGCGGCAAACGAGGGGGAGACACAACGATGACACGGCTGTTTTCACATCGGGACCGACCGGTCCATCTCGGACCGTTTCCCCTGGAGCGTTTGCAGCGCGTCGCTCAGCTGCCTGCCTTGAAGGCAGGCACCGCCGAAGGCCTGGGGATCGAACAGCCCGAAAGGCCGGAGTCACTGGCCAACGCCATGGTCGAGTACATCGACGTCATGGACCGCATGCGGGAAGGGCCGGTTGCTCCCAACAAGGCGCCCATTCCCCAGAACACGGCCGAGCGGGCTAACCACATGAAGGCCGC
>Ga0316187_10005855_pt1 | contig 10612 bp, 6 predicted proteins | sample CroRivburrow1_MG_FD_204927 | JGI IMG/M metagenome (GOLD analysis project Ga0316187, IMG submission 204927) | Coastal sediment microbial communities from Maine, United States - Cross River worm burrow 1 | ecosystem: Environmental > Aquatic > Marine > Coastal > Sediment | place: USA: Maine...
TTTCCGGTATCTCTATACCATTCGGAACCGTCATTAATATCTGGCCCTGGTAGTTGCCCAGCCTTCTGATCAGGCGCTGCTGCCGCTCAACATCGAGCGCTTCCAGACAGTCATCCAACAACAGCAGGGGTGCAAGTTGCCGTGACTCCAGCCGGACGGCGCATTCTGCCAGTCTTAGGGCCATCGCGGCTAGCTTTTGCTGACCCCGGGAGCCCACCGAACGAATCTCTCGTCCACCAAACAGAATTTTCAGGCGATCACAATGCGGGCCAATCTGCAGTCGCCCCAATCTTGCATCATCATCCCGCTTGCTTGCCAACCGCTCAAGCCAGGCTTTTTCACTCTCCGGAGCGGTCGATGTCATCTCCAATTTCAGTGTGGACTCCATCAATTCCCGCTCATCTTCTAGTGATCTATTCAAGCTTTCGATCATCTCCGATCTGGCCCTAATCACCTGCTGTCCCGCAACAACAATCTGATGTTCCCAGGCATCAAGCTCAGCCAATGAACGATGCCGCCTGATCAAGCGTCCTCGCTGCATCAATGCCCGAAGATAATTTTGGTAGACACGATAGGTAGCCGGATTCGACGCATGAATCACACTATCGAGCCATTTTCGCCGTTCACCCGGAACACCATCCACCAGTTTCCCTGCCTGAGGTGCTTCAACTACAACGGGAAGGGTCTCTGTCAGCTCTTTGCGACGGGAAATTTTTTTTCCCTGCAGAATAATTTCGCTCTTTCCCCGTTTTCCGGTCAAACCTACATGTATTGGCCCGTATCGTTTCCAGACTCCTGATATCTGAAACGAGTCTACACCCCAGCGTACCAACTCCGGATCCCGCGCTTGTCTGAATGATCGACCATGCGCCATCATATAGACAGCTTCCAACATAGTGGTTTTTCCAGAACCGTTTTGGCCCGAGAGAATATTGATTCCCTCTTCACACTGCCAACTGATCTTTTCATGACAACGAAGATCTGAAAGTGTGAACTCCTTAATCGATAGGTTAGGGGATCCTGTCATAATCGGTGAATTAGATTCGCATCGGCATCACAACATATTTCGATGCATCACTACCCTCTTCCAACAGTAGTACGGGTGAGAGATCATCTTTAAACTGGATTCTAATCTTATCTGAACCAACTGCACCCAACACATCTCTTAGATAACGGCCATTAAATCCGATACAACACTCTCTTCCAGAATAATCGGCATCAATAAACTCTTCTGCCTGCTCCTGCTCTGTATTATGCGCAGAAATATTCAAGGCGTTTTCAGAAAACTGAAGCCGGACATCATGAGTAAACTCATTTGCAACAATCATACTACGACGCAGAATCTGATCCATACGGCTGCGATCTATCAAAGCCTCTTCCGGATTATCAGATGGAATCACATCATCATAAACCGGGAATTGTGCATCAATGACTTTGGAAGTAAGACTATGCTCACCGGCATCAAGACGAACCTGACGTTTGCCGAGAGAGAGTGTGACCTGACCCTCCACCTCTTCACAAATCTTTCTAATCTCAGCCACTGCCTTACGTGGAACAATAGAGCTGCAACTCTCAACATCCTGTTCCAGGCGCGCGCCAACCAGTGCCATTCGATGACCATCGGTTGCAACCAGCTGCAGCCCATGTTGTGGCGTAATTTCAAACAGCGTACCGGTCAGATATTTTCGTGTCTCATCCGTTGACATTGAAAAGCTTGTTGCAGCAATCATCGCTGCCAGATCTTTTCCATCAATCTGAATGGAGAAGTCAGTATCCTGATCAGGTAGACCGGGATAGTCGTTAGCCGGTAGAGTAGAGAGGCGGAATTTTGAACGACCACTCTTAATCTCCATAAAAGCAGCTTCGGTTTTTAGCTCAACGTCACTATCAACATCCAGTTCTTTTACTATATCAAACAGTTTTTTAGCTGAAACTGTAATCGAGCCTGTATCCTGAATATTTGTTTGAACTTCTGAACAGACACCGATTTGTAAATCTGTTGCTATAATCTTTAACGATTGTTCAGATGTCTGTAGTAGTAGATTCGAGAGAATGGCATTGGTGCTTCTCTTCTCAACGATATTTTGGCAACGCTGCACATGCTGCAAAAAAGATGTTCTGGGTACTGTGATGTGCATCTTAACTCCTTATATAAACCTTAATACAATATATATAGTCTTAATAGTAGGGCCTGTTAATAACAGGTATAAGACAAATAAACTTTTATTTTCAACTAGTTATAACAATTTTGTCTGTGTATAACTTTGATCTATCCTTGTGCACTGAATGTGTGATCAGGAGCAATATTTAACCACATCTGCAAATCAGGCAAGTAACTCAACAGTTATCCACAACAATCCATACAACGTTTCTACAACTTACTCTTTTTTTATCTATTTTTGAATAGTGATAAAGATAACCATTATGGTTTAAGCAGGCTTAACAGTCGCTTCATCTCATCATCAAAATCTTTATCTTCATTTCTCATCCGGTCTATTTTTCTATGTGCATAAAGAATGGTTGTGTGGTCTTTACCACTAAACTTTTCACCAATCTCCGGCAATGAATGAGTGGTGAGTTCTTTACTTGCATACATAGCAACTTGACGAGGAAAGGCGATGGTTCGGGTGCGTTTTTTAGATAACATATCTTGAATACGGATATTGTAATAGTTGGCAACACCCTTTTGAATCTCATCCACTGAGATGATTCGCATATCTTCCTGAAGCTGATCCCTCAACACATGCCGGGTCATCTCCATATCAATGACCCTATCTGTTAGTTTTGCATAAGCAGTGATTCGGGTAAGTGCGCCTTCAAGTTCACGAACATTGTTAGTGATTCTGGATGCCAGCAGATAACTCACCTCTTTATCCAGTGTGACACCGGCCAACTCTGCTTTACTGGCAAGAATCGCCAGACGCGTCTCCAGATTGGGTGGCTGAATATCTGCTACCAGTCCCCAGTTGAACCTTGATCTCAAACGTTCTTCAAGGTGACTCATCTCTCTAGGACTTCTATCTGATACCAGAATAATCTGTTTATGAACTTCATGCAGGGCATTAAAGGTGTGAAAAAATTCTTCCTGGGTACTGGTCTTGCCAGCAATAAATTGAACATCATCAATAATCAACACATCAACTTTTCGATACTGTTCACGGAACTGATGGGTGGCATTATTACGAATCGCAGTAATAAGCTCATTAGTGAAACGTTCACCGGTTCGGTAAGCGATCTTGATATGATCTTTCCGCATCAGTTCATTGGCGACAGCATTGATCAAATGGGTTTTACCTAAGCCTACGCCGCCATGTATATAGAGTGGATTGTAACTTTCACCTGGCTTATCAGCGACAGCCCGGCTGGCGGCATAACAAAACTCATTACTGGAACCGACTACAAAATTATCGAAAGTGAATCGCGGATCAATATAACCATCAATTCCACTTGGCTTCTTATCTTTCTGTTGAGGCTTCTCTTCTGTAGGAAGGGTTAGGGATGCATCAACTTCAAAACGTACAGTGACATCTGATTTGAAAATAGATTTGGCAGAAGCGACAATTTTCTTTTCACAGTCAGCTTTTAAGCCGTCAAGAAAGATACGGCTTGGAACTTTCAGAATGAGTTGATTGTCGCTGAATTCAGAATGAATCGGTCTGATCCAGGCATCAAATTTTGAGGAGGGGATCTCATTTTTAAGTTGCTCGACAATGCTTTGCCAGTTTTTTTTCCAGTCTTGTTCTACCATTGGGTGAATTGTACATGCTTAATTCTGGTTATCCACATTCATCCACTATTTACAGAGCTCTTGACAATGAGATGTTGCAACATATGATTCGCGACCCTTCAAAACAGAGGAGATGGATATGAGTTTTACCTACAAGCCAAGCCGCATCCGTCGAGCACGTACCCACGGGTTTCGCGCACGCATGGCAACCCGTTCAGGACGCGCGATTATTAATCGTCGCCGCGCAAAAGGCCGTAAACGGTTGTCTGCCTGAGTCTAAGTTTTCCACCTGAGTTCCGGCTGAGGTCAAAAGCTGATTTTGACTCACTAAAAGGCGGACACCGGTTACATTTAGATAAACTTCGCTTTGTCTATCGTGAAAACAACCTTTCGCATGCCCGTCTTGGGCTAGCTGTTTCAAGAAAATATGGAAATGCTGTAAAGAGGAATCGCCTTAAACGTATCTTGCGTGAGCGGTTCCGTCAGCATGCTATTGTGACTGAGTCGATAGATATTCTTGTCTTTCCTGCAAAGGGTGTGGATGTATCAACTGACTTTTCATCTGAACTCGGCGTTGCTCTCGATAAGATAATGAAGCGAATAAACCGGCTTGAATCATGAAACAGTTGGCTACTGGACTTGTTCGTTTCTACCGTTATTTTATCTCTCCACTACTGCCTCCCCGCTGTATTTACACACCAACCTGTTCTGAATATGCCATCGAGGCGATAGAACGATATGGCGTAATGCGTGGAGGATGGTTAGCTTGCCGTCGCCTGTGTCGTTGCCATCCCTTTTCTAAAGGTGGCTGTGATCCGGTACCCTGATCTTATAAATGTATATTTTTACTGAAGGAGTTTGAATCATGGAACAACGCAATATGATTCTGGCGTTTGCCCTATCCATGTTGATTTTACTGGGTTGGGGAATGCTTTTTCCTCCGGCAGAAAATGCTGAGCCGGTTGTTCAGGCTGAGAAGCGGGATGTTGTGGAGATACCTGATGAGGGTGTTGCTGCTCCGGAATTGAGGCCTGACAGTGAGGACCTCTTTACTGCAGAGCCTGTAGATACGCGGGCTCCAACTGTAAAAACAACGGCGATTACCGGCAATGCCATCACTTTTGGCAATGATCTTCTTGAGTTAAGTGTTAATGAGAAGGGCTGGATTGTTGGTGCCAAACTGGATCGTTACAAAGAGAGCCTGGAAGATGGTGCTGCATCTGTTGCCGTGCTAGGTGAAAATGAGCCACACGCCACTTATTTGAATGTTGGCTTACTGGGCGAGAAGGGGATTTCTCCATTTAAACTTCTCTCCAAAGAGAGTGTGAATGGTGCCGATAAGATGGTTGTTCGCGCAACTCTTTCTGACGGTAGAATCTGGGATCGAATCTTCACCCTAACGCCCGGCTCTTACCTTATCAGTATGGAAGATCGAGTTCAGAACGGATCAGATATCAAAATGTTCCGTCAAGTGGTTGAGCGCTATCCGGATCGTGAAAGCGACACTTTTTACGAGCATATGGGCCCCGTTGGTTTAATTGATGAGGTACTGCAGGAAGAGAGTTATGATGACCTGGACGAGAGCGGCACCGTTCGTCTGGCAGCTACCGGTGGTTGGACCGGGATCATGGATCGCTATTTCATCACCGCTATATATGGCAATCAGAAGAGTGATTACCGTTACTATTATAAGGGCGATGGCCGCTCTTATCAGGCTGGCATGATTGATGATGGTGTTATGGATGGATTAACAGCTGTTTTTCAGTCAAAGGCATTTATTGGACCTAAGTCGATACCTCTTCTGAAGGAGGCAGGCGTAGGGCTTGAGAGAAGTATTGATTACGGCTGGTTTGCTTTTATCTCCAAGCCGCTACACGATGCTCTAAGCTGGTTCTTCAACTACATTCCGAACTTCGGTGTTTGCATCATTCTGCTGGTGATCTGCATTAAGATTATCTTTTTCTATCCGACCCAGAAGTCGTATCAGTCGATGGCAGCGATGCGTAAGCTCCAACCTGAGCAGAAGCGGCTGCAGGAGCGCTATGGCGATGATCGTCAGCAGCTTGGCCAGGAGATGATGGCGCTTTATAAGAAGAACAAGGTAAACCCTCTGGGCGGCTGCCTGCCTATTTTGATTCAGATTCCTGTTTTCTTTGCTCTCTATAAGGTTTTATTGATGTCGATTGAGATGCGCCACGCACCATTCATCGGTTGGATTCAGGATCTCTCCGTTCAGGATCCTTTCTTTGTACTTCCGCTATTGATGGGTATCTCCATGTATATTCAACAGAAACTTAATCCACAGCCGCCTGATCCTATGCAGGCGAAGATCATGTCAATGTTGCCGGTACTGTTTACCGTGATGTTCCTGTTCTTCCCGGCAGGCCTGGTTCTTTACTGGGTGGTTAATAATATCCTATCTATTATCCAGCAACGTCTGGTGATGAAGACGATGGGTGTTGATTAACCGATATCTGGTAATCGCGGAATGAGCACTATTGCTGCCATCGCCACACCCGCAGGACGGGGTGGCGTTGGCATTATTCGTATATCTGGCGCATCAGCGTTAGTAATTACAGAGCAGCTTACCCGATTAAAAAAACCCCCGGCCCCCAGAGAAGCCACACTTAGCCACTGGTATGACAGTGATGGGTCATTGATTGATACGGGGGTTCTACTCTATTTCTTAGCGCCTAACTCCTATACCGGTGAAGATGTGGTTGAGCTTCAGGCACATGGAAGTCCGGTCCTATTAAGAGCGCTTTTGAAGCGAACGTTTGAGCTTGGGGCCACTCCTGCAGAGCCGGGAGGCTTTACTCGGCGAGCAGTAGAGAATGGTAAGATGGACCTTTCTCAGGCAGAGGCAGTGATCTCGTGTATTGATGCGGCAACAGTTCGGGCAGCCAAGCAGGCCCAGCGGCACCTGCAAGGTGAGTTTGGCTCAAAGATTGAGGGTTTGATGGATCGGCTTACAGGCGCTGTTGCCCATGTGGAGGCCTGCCTCGACTTCCCGGAAGAGGAGGTTCCAGCCCTTCTTTTTGACACCATTCGCAATGATGTGAAGCAGCATCTGATTGAACCCTTAAAGCAGTGGCTTTCAACAGCCCAGCTTGGTGAACGGCTTTTTGATGGTGCAACGGTTGCTATTATTGGTGCTCCGAATGTGGGAAAATCAAGCCTTCTAAATGCACTGGCGGGTAGAGACCGTGCTATTGTCAGTGACACACCCGGCACCACTCGCGATGTGCTTGAGGTTGATTTCGAGGTACATGGAATCCCCATCCGTTTGGCAGACACGGCAGGCATGCGGATCAGTGATGACCTGATCGAGCAGGAGGGTGTTCGTAGGGCAAAGGCAACTGCAGGTGATGCAGATCTTGTACTTTTTATCGCTGATGCCGGAAGGCCGGAGACCTGGGTTTGTGATCATGCAGCCGATATAAAATTGATGAATAAAACCGATTTGACCGATGAATATGTGAGCGAAGGGTTTCTCTCTATCTCTGCAAAAGAGGGGGTGGGGCTGGAGTTGTTGCGTGATAAGTTGGGTGAGCTTCTCGGAGAAGTCGCTGCCGGTGAAGAGGGGGTCATGGTTACCCGCTCACGCCATAGAGAGGCGCTTGAGGCCTCTCTGGAACAGATAGAGAGTGGTTTAAGCATGCTTGGCCCAGAGGAGCACCTGGACCTGGTGGCGCTGGAGTGGCGAAGGGCGTGGACAACGCTGGGCGAGATTCTTGGTATTGGGGATGTAGAGACGATTCTTGACCGTGTTTTTTCTGAATTCTGTATTGGGAAATAGTGAATTTAGCTGTTTTTCCTTGAATAAACATGCCTATAAGCGGCATAATCCCGCCTCATCTCAAAAATCGATATGAACGGGAGAGAGGTTGCAAGCTGCACATTCGCTCCCATATGTTTGAATTAATAACTATTTAGGGGGATATATGTCTGTTAAGCATCCTGTCATTTCTGTAACCGGTTCTTCCGGTGCGGGTACAAGTACAGCAAAAGTTGCATTGGAGCACATCTTTCATCGTGAGCAGATTACTGCTGCGATTGTAGAGGGTGATTGCTTTCACCGTTTTGGCCGCATTGAGTTTAAAGAGAAGGCCAAAGAGTTTGAGGCTGCAGGTAAGCGCCTGAGCCACTTCTCTGATGAGGCTAACCTGTTTGATAAGATTGCTGAGCTGTTCAAAGAGTATGGCGACACCGGTCGCGGTAAGGCCCGTACTTATGTTCATGATGATGAAGAGGCCAAGCTCTATGGTGTTGATTCAGGTCTTTTCACTGATTGGCGTGATATCGGTGAAGGTTCGGACTTTCTCTTTTACGAAGGTCTGCATGGCGGCGTAGAAGAGGTTCGTCCATACACTGACCTCTCTATGGGTATTGTACCGGTTGTAAATATCGAGTGGATTCAGAAAATTCATCGTGATTCTGCAATGCGCGGTTATTCAACCGAAGCTGTAGTGGATAACATCCTCTCTCGTATGCATGACTATGTTCACTTCATCACTCCTCAGTTCACTTACACCGACATCAACTTCCAGCGTGTGCCTCTGGTTGATACATCCAACCCATTCGTGGCACGTGATGTTCCAACGCCGGATGAGAGTCTGATGGTGATCCGTATTCGTAACCCACAGAAATTTGGTGTGGACTTCCCATACCTGCTATCGATGCTGAATGGTTCATTCATGTCTCGTCGCAACACGATCGTTGTACCATCAAGCAAAATGTTGCTGGCGATGGAGTTGATTCTGTCACCGATTATTCATGAGATGCTTGAGAAGAAGCTCGCAGCTTCCTGATTTAGTTTTTCTGCTCTGATCAAGGGAGGCTTCGGCCTCCCTTTTTTGTGCTCAATCCAACGGGTGGTGTAATTTATTGCCACAACCACCATATATAGTAGCTAATAAAATTATAGAAACTTTCCCTTTCGGATTTCTGGATTTCGCCCTTGCTGATACGTAACCTGCTCCACCCTATGGTTTCAGATAAGAGCAATATGTTTCACGTGAAACATCCCGATGGACCGGTAGATGTTTTGGTGGTTGGTGCAGGACATGCCGGCTGTGAGGCTGCCCTGGCAGCAGCACGTCGTGGTGCACGTGTTCGCCTCATCACTCAGAATCTTGATACCATTGCAAAGATGTCATGCAACCCAGCCATTGGCGGGGTGGGTAAGGGCCACCTGGTTCGTGAGGTGGATGCGCTCGGCGGAGCCATGGGGCTGGTGACCGACCGATCCGCTATTCAGTATCGAATTCTTAATCAGCGAAAAGGACCAGCAGTTCAGGCGACTCGTGCTCAGTGCGATCGTCGTCTCTACCACATAGAGATGCGTGCGATACTTGATACGACGCCTAATCTATTTCTGCATCAGGGAACGATCAGTGAACTTGTCTTTGATGGAGGCAGGGTGGCTGGGTGTGTCGATGAGTTTGGAGTAGAGCACCTGGCCCAGGCCTTGATTCTGACCACAGGAACTTTTCTGGGTGGACTGGTTCATGTGGGAGACAAGCAGTTTCCTGCGGGCAGGGTGGGCGATGCTGCGGTATCAGGGCTAACCGATGAGCTCTACCGAAAAGAGTTGCGACTGGACCGCTTGAAAACCGGAACTCCACCACGCCTTGATCGTAGAACTATTAACTGGAGTTCACTGGATATGCAGCCGGGCGAAGAGCATGCAATTCCATTCTCTATGGAGAGTGAGGCGCTGATTCAAGATCAGGTTCCGTGTGCTATCACCCGCACCACAGAGAAAACGCATGAGATTATTCGAGAAAATCTCGAGCGCTCACCGATCTATTCCGGAACTATTGAGAGCTCCGGGCCACGCTACTGCCCCAGCATAGAAGATAAGGTTGTCCGCTTTGCAGATAAGAGCAGCCACCAGATATTTCTTGAGCCAGAGGGGCGTGATCATGAAGAGGTCTATCCCAACGGCATCTCAACCTCGCTACCGATTGATGTGCAGTGGGCCTTTGTCCGCTCTATTACCGGGCTGGAGAGCGCCAACATTATTCGCCCTGGATACGCCATTGAGTATGACTATGTGGACCCAACTGAACTGTTGCCAACGCTTGAGTGTAAGAAGGTTGCCGGCCTTTTTCATGCAGGGCAGATCAATGGTACAACTGGTTATGAGGAGGCTGCAGCTCAAGGGTTGATCGCTGGCGTGAATGCAGCGGCTCTCGCGATGGATGTTGAAGCCTGGATTCCTGATCGATCAGAAGCATATATGGGCGTTATGGTTGATGATCTGGTGAATAAGGGCGTGACAGAACCGTATCGCATGTTCACCTCAAGAGCAGAGTTCAGGCTTCAGCTGCGTGAAGATAACGCTGACCTAAGGCTGGGAGAGGCAGCGGTTCGTCTCGGTCTCTACGGCGACAGGCGTGGCGAGCAGTATCGAAGCCATGCAGAATTAATGAATCGGAGTATGGATGAGGTTCGCACAACGGTGGTGGGTACTGGAAAGGGGTGGCGTGACCGTATCGAATCGCTGGGCCTGGCTATGCCCAGGCAGGGCACCGACTTTGCTGCCTACTGTCATCGCCAGGATGTTGATTCAGAAGATGCTATACAGCTGTTGAGTGTCGCTCCCGAACTAAACCGTCGTGATCGGGTCAGCCTGAAAGCATTTATTCATTATGAGGGGTATCTTGATAAGCAAGCACTTGAGGTTGAGCGCTTTCGTCAACTTGAAGCGCAGGCAATACCGGCCGGATTTGATTACACTGGCGTTAAAGGGTTGAGCAATGAGTGCCGCCAGCGGCTGCAGAGCGGGCTGCCCGGAAGCCTCGGACAGGCAGCCAGAATGCAAGGTATTACACCGGCAGCGATCACCTCACTGATGATTCATATAAACCGGCCCCGATC
>Ga0316187_10005857_pt1 | contig 10610 bp, 12 predicted proteins | sample CroRivburrow1_MG_FD_204927 | JGI IMG/M metagenome (GOLD analysis project Ga0316187, IMG submission 204927) | Coastal sediment microbial communities from Maine, United States - Cross River worm burrow 1 | ecosystem: Environmental > Aquatic > Marine > Coastal > Sediment | place: USA: Maine...
CCCTGCTGCTGCCGCAGTCACTTACCGTTGCCTTCCTCTTCACCGCAGGCCAGGCCTTCATCGCCTACTTCGTCGCCGATCGGCTGCAGGGTGCGGCCATCGCATATCACAGCGAGCACGGTCGTCCCATGCACTCGAGCCTGCGCGCAGCGCTGGTGGGCTTTCTCACCGGAACCACTCTGTTCTTCGTGCTGATCCTGCTGACCGCCCTGTACATGACAATCACAGGCCAGGTACCGGAGGGGATGGCACAGCCCTGAGCGGATAAACAGCCCTGAGCGGATAAACAGCCCTGAGCGGATAAACAGCCCTGAGCGGATAAACAGCCCTGAGCGGGGAAAAAAGCCCTGAGCTGGGAAAAAAGCCTTGAGCAAATGCGCTCAGGGATCTCCGCGCAGCAACGACTGCAGACGCCGGCTCTTCTGCTGCTCGTTGCGCAATTCGGATTTCAACGCCCGGATTTCATCCCGGCAATCCTTGATCTGGTTCAGGTAGGTCTGCTGCTGTTCGGCGAGCTCCGCCCGGTATTTGCTCGACACCTCTGACAGACGCTCATTGTGCTGCCGGATCAGCTTCTCCAGATTGACCTTGCCCTCTTCGCCAAAGGTTTCAGTCAGCCGGGCCTCCATTACCTTCAGGCTGGCACTCTGGCCGTTGTGGCTTGCCAGCCCGTTCTCGACCAGTTCCAGATTGTCCGCCTGCAGCACGGTGTCTATGGCGGCGGAAGGCCTCAGCCCAAGCCGATTGCGCCAGATGACCTTCTGCACCAGTTCGATCGAGCCGCGCTCAGGATCACTGACCGGTTCCCACATATTGACCGAGTGCCACGGGACCGGGCACTGGCCACGGCAGGCGAGTCGGAGCGGTCCAGCCCCGAGGTCGGGGCCGGTGCCGGCATTGTCGGCAAGGTAGCGCAGAGGCAGATTGAAATTCGAATCCGCGTGACCGTCTTCATCGACTTTGAACGTGAAGAACACCATGGCCCGACAAGAGAGTGCCAAGCCGACCAGGGCAAAGGCAGCATGGACCACGCTGGCGGCAAACTGACTCAGGGGCGCGCCACCGCCGATCAGCGCTTCGAAATCTGAGAACGTATATTCTGAATCGATGCGACTCAAATTGGCATCGAACAGCAATACCGCCTCCTCGTATCCATCCTGCTCTGTCACGACTTTCCGTCATCCTTTGCGAAAATGCAGCGCCCGGTTAAGGCGCGTGCAGCCACATACCGGCTCAGCGACGGCAGCGGCGCCGCTCCTTCCGGATAGCGGAATTAAATCAGGACAGCAGCAATCAAGCCGTGGAAACCGTCACGAAATCAGAGAGATAGGGTTCAAATCGAAAGCGTGATTCAGGTATGGAATAGAGGCACCTGCCCGGCAGGCTATTCAGAACTAGAGCTCGTAGGCATCGACCCAACCCGGGTCTTCGTCCCGCCAGATGGGATAGTCACTCGTCCAACCAATTGGCCCTTCGCCGGGCTCCGCGTAGCGCGCTTCGAATTCTTCTTCCAGTTCCATGGATCTCTTTCCAGGAAATTACCTTTGAGATCCACAGCTTACGCACCATCTATGACGTGATGATGTCAGCCCTACGGGCTGGAAGATGTCAGCCCGAGGGGCTGGAAGATGTCAGCCCTAGGGGCTGGAAGATGTCAGCCCTAGGGGCTGGAAGATGTCAGCCCGCCCGGTTGCCCGACTCCAGGCGGGCGGCAATATCACCGTAGTGGAAGGCGGCTCGACGGGGCCTGCGGTCCTCGGTGACCTCCTCCGCCGTCTGCTCCGCATAGACCATGACCTCTCCAGAGAGCTGTCGGACGTCTACTACTCGATATTCTCCGTCCCCCACGGAAAATGTCCGTCCCAGAATGTCCTGCATCATGTCCTCAATCGGTATTGAATCCAGCTATCGAGCATAGACAGCAAAGGTGACATTGGGGTTATCGGGTTGTAAGGAGTCTGCAGCGGTGATTCTGGCCAGCAGTTGGGCGATCTCGCCAACTACAGAAAAAGTAAACTTATATAAATCAATAGCTTATGGATGGCACGGCGGTTGCATCTCTGATCCCCAAGCAACACCACAGGATCTCCGGATGCTAAAACGCACCGCCCTGATACTGGCCGCCATCACCTTCACCCTGCTCGGGCTGATCGGCCTGCTGATCCCGATTCTGCCCGGGTTTCTGTTCCTGATCGTGGCCGCTGTCTGCGTATCCGCCCTCTCTCCCCGATTCGAGCGCCGGCTGGCCCGACATCCTGCCTGGCGAGGTTGGCGACTGCGTTGGCGGGAGACTCGCGGGCTGCCGCTCCACCGCCGGGTTCAGCTGGCTTTCTGGCTCTCTGCGGAAGCCGTAACGCAGTCTTTCGGACGTCGCTGATCGGGGGGGCCGCGGTCCTGCGCTTCAGGGCCGGGTAAAGAGCGCCTCGCAGCCGGTGCCCTCCAGCAGGCCGTCCACCAGGATCCGATCTTCCCCTTCCAGACCAACGTAGGCCTGCCGCAGCCACTGCAGACACCGGGCCTGATAGGGAAACGGCTTCTGCACCCACGGCTTGCCGTCGATCTCGGTCTGCACCTCGTCGGCACCGGCATCGATAGCCGCGGCATTGGCCAGCAGCGCGGGCACATAGGTTCTTCCCACCTCCCCCAGCAGGTCCTTCAGGGTCGCGGGCAGCCCTTCCCGATCGAACCAGTCTTCCGGCTGCGGCTCGAGCCCGGACAGATCATCCACGACGCTCGTCCAGGCATATACCTGTGGCGTCCGACTGAGAGTTTCCGCCATCGGCGTCGGATCGAAAGCAGCAAGCTGAGTCAGCTGTCCGTACAGGGCGAAGTCGGAGGAAGCGGGACGAGTGCCGAGCAGAAAGCCACCGTGCGTGAGATGCGCCCGGAAAAGTTCGAGAAATCGCAGATAGCTTGATTCGATCACCGGCGCGGTGGTGTCGTTGCTGCCCACCACGTAGAGCCTGGATATCTGCCGCTCGGCAATGAACTTCGACATCGGCGCAATTTCTTCATCGGTGGCCGTGAGGTTGCGCCAGCGCGGCAGAATCTGCCCTGCCCGCTCGATGTCTGCCTCGTAATACCAGCGATAATGGAACATCGCCTTGGTCAGCCATTCGTCTCCGTAGTCTTCGAGCAGGTAGTCGATGAAGTTCAACACCGGATCGTCCGGGATGACCGAACGCCCCGGGTACTCATCTTCGAGCCTGCGAATAATGGGCGTGGAATCCACCACCGCTTCGAGCTCGCCGGTCGCGTCCGGGAAATAGAAGGTGGGCAGGAGACCCACTTTGGGCGCGGGCATGCCCAGGTCTTCCGCCTGGTCGCCAACCAGAAGCCGATAAGGAATCCGTCGGTAGCGAAGCACGGCGAGCATCTTGCGTGTGTAAGGAGAACCGGGCGCACCTTTCAGCGCGAGCGGTTGTTCCGTCAGTGGTGCGTTGATTGTCATAGGTTCTCCCCGTGCTTTCGAAATCAGCTTTTCCCGAAGACTAGCAGCCCTTCGCGAGGGATACAGGCCAGGCGGCAGTATTTCCCGCAGCGCACCGGAAGCGATAACCGTTCCCGAGCACACGGAACCTCAACAAAGACTGGAAAAGTCGTCTTAACTTGTTGATTGCTTGTAGGATTCCTGTTAGTTTCCGAGCTCGTTTTGCCCTGCCGAGCACGTGAGGACGGGCCCGGTTACTAGGGGAGGGGAAAGCGAAATTCAGTCCCGAATAACAATCATAACGGGACGAACTCAAGCCGCCTTCGGGCGGCTTTTTTCTGCCTGAGATCTATCCCGGAGCACTGCCCTCTTCCACCCTTTCCGACTGCGTGGCGCGGGCCAGCGCAACCCGCGTGGCGATGGGTCCGGTCAGCTCGAAGATCACCGTGGTGCCGATCACAACCGGTAGAATCACATCCTGATAGGCCGGGTATCGTTCACCCGCGAGCAGCGCCATGCCGATGGCCACACCGGCCTGAGGCAGCAGGGCCATACCCATCCAACGGGTTACCAACGGACCCGCGCCGCTCAAACCGGCGCCCGCGGCGGCACCGGCCATCTTGCCGATCACCCGGGCAGCCACGAAAACGATGGCCACCAGGCCAACATGCAGGAGCGCGGACAGCTCCAGCGAGGCGCCCGCCAGCATGAAAAACACCACCATGAACGGCCACTCGATGTTCTCGATCTCGTGGAACGGGTAGTCGTGATGGGCCGCCAGATTCGCGATCACGGCCCCCATCGTCATACAGGCGATCAGGTAGGAAACCTCCAGTGTCAACGCGAGACCGCCGCAAAGCAGCACCAGACCCAGCGCTTCCATGAGCATGGGCTGACCCGGCCGGACCCGGCCGGTCAGGTAGGCGGCAGGCAGGCCGATGACGGCACCGAGCGCAATGGCCCCGCCAAGGTCCCAGGCGATCTCCTGAAACGTGCCGGTCAGCTGATTGTCGCCATTCATCAGGCCGATGAAGGCAAGCCCGAGGCTGAACAGGATGAGGGCCCAGGCATCATCAATTGCAACGATGGCGCCCAGCATCCGGCTGAACCTCCCTTCCGAGCCGTACACCATCAGCGTATCCAGGGTGGCAGCGGGGGCGGTCGCTGCAGCGACACACCCGAGCAGCAATGCCGGCGCCATGGGCACGCCCAGCAGGCGGAGCGCCAGAGTCACCAGTGCCGTCGTGCCCAGAGCGGCAATGATGGAAATCCACAGAACCTGCGCGCCTTCGGCTTTCAGGGCGTCGAGCCGCAAGCGCCCGCCGAGCAGAAATCCCACCATCATCAGCGCCATGTCGGCGATCAGCGGAAAGCGTCCATGCAGCACGTCCGGGATCAGGGCGAGCACCTCATCGCCGATCAGGATGCCGCAGAAGAGGATCAGGGTGACCCGGGGGACAACGGTCCTCCGCCCGAGCGCATCGGCAGCAAGGCCGAGGAGCAGAAAAGCCCCGATCGCGAGAACAAATTCGGCGTTGTCAGGCATTCAATCCAGCCGCTTCTGAAATCGGACGGTCGCTGCGGTAAGAAAAATGAGAAAGAAGACGATCAGCGGCCACACATCCTGCCAGAGGAGCAGCAGATCTGCTTCCCGCAGCACGATGCCGCGAACGATACGCAGAAAATGGGTGAGCGGAAACAGTTCCGCAAGCCACTGAGCCGGAATGGGCATGCCCTCGAACGGAAACATGAAGCCGGACAGGAGCATCTGCGGCAGAAACGTCATGAACGTCATCTGAAACGCCTGAAACTGGTTGGTCGCGAAGGTCGAGATCATCAGCCCGAGCGACAGGGTGGCGATGATGAACAGCCCCACGCCCACGGCAAAATCGAGCAGGCTGCCGGCGATCGGCACATCGAACAGCCAGACGCCCAGGGCCATGATCACGGAAGCCTGCAGGTAGCCGATCACCATGTATGGGAGGATCTTGCCGATCATGAGCTCCAGCCCGCCGATCGGGGTGGTGATCAGCAGCTCCATATTGCCCCGCTCACGTTCGCGAACGATGGCCACGGCGGTGAACAGAACCATGGTGAGGTTGAGAATCACACCGGTGAGGCCCGGCACGATGAAGACGGGCGAGCGCCGCTCGGGGTTGTAGTAGACGCGAAGCTCGAAGCCTGCCGTCGACGCCTGCTGGCTGGAACCCGAGCCTTCGATCATCGGCAGGAGCTGCAGGGATTTGGCCACTGACTGCACCACCGGATCACTGCCATCGATCAGCAGCTGAGCGATGGATCGATCCCGCCTCGATACACGGCGCTCAAAATCCGCAGGCACGAAAATGCCTACGGATATCCGGCCCTGGGCGAGCGCAGCCTCCAGGGCATCCACCGAGTCGAAGCGTTCGACAATGTCCACCACACGGCTCGCCTGGATCTTCGCCAGCAGCAGTCGGGAGCCGGACGTCTCCGCCTGATCAACCACCGCTGCCGGCAGGTGCCGGACGTCATGATTGATGGCGTAGCCGAACAGCAGGGTCATCACCAGAGGAATGCCGAGTATCATCGCCCTGCTCAGCTCGTCCCGGCGCAGATGGCGAAGTTCCTTACCGGCAACGGCGGCGATCCGCCGGAGGCTATCCATCATCTGGCGCCCCCTCCGTGGCCATCACGAAGACGTCTTCCAGATTGGCATTGATGATCTGCACTTGGGCCCCGTCGTCGACACCGGCAATCCGCGCTTCCAGCATCGCCACCGGGTCGCCGAGGTCAGGGCGGACCAGCGCATGCAGGCGGTTACCAAGCTGAGCCACGTGCCACACCTCATCGAGCTCGAGGATCACATTGCGGACAGTCCGAGAAACCTCACTTTCGATCTGAACCACGGTGGCGCCCACGTTCTGCATCAGGTCATCTGGCACGCCATCGGCCACCAGACGGCCCTGGTTGAGAATCGCCAGACGGTGACAGCGTTCCGCCTCGTCCATGAAATGAGTGGAAACCAGAATGGTGGTGCCCTGATCGACCATCTCGAACAGATGGTCCCAGAAGTCTCTGCGACTTTCGGGATCCACGGCGCTGGTGGGCTCATCGAGAAAAAGCAGCTCCGGCTCGTGCAGTGTTGCCGCGGCGAGGGCCAGTCGCTGCCGTTGACCGCCGCTCATGGTGCCGCAGATCTGATCTGCCCGCTCGGTCAGGTCGAATCGATTCAGCTGCGCCTCGATGCGTTTACGGAGTTCAGCGCCGCGCAGCGAGTAGGCCGAGCCGAGAAAATTCAGATTCTCCAGCACGGTGAGGTCTTCGTAAAGTGAGAAGCGCTGGGTCATGTAACCGAGTTTGCGGCGCAATGCCTCAGCATCCTCAGGCACTTGACAACCCAACACACGGGCGGTGCCTGCTGTCGGGGTCAGCAGGCCACAGAGCATTCGGATCGTGGTGGACTTGCCGCATCCGTTCGGGCCGAGAAATCCGTATATGCAGGCCTTGGGCACCCGGAGGTCCAGTCCGTCCACGGCTTTCAGCGCACCGAAATGCCGGGACAGGCCCAGCGCCTCGATGGCCAGCTCGCCGCTCGGCGGCGCGCTCATCAGTCCGACGCCAGTCCGGGAAAACGCACTTCCGTCGGCACCCCGGCAGGCAGACTGACGGCGTCGCTAAGGTCTATCTCAGCCAGATAGGCCAACCGGCTGCGATCGTGCTGGGTCAATGCGTAGTAAGGCGTGAAGGCCGCTTCGCTGGAAATCCAGCGCACCCGTCCCCGGTATTCCTCCGCATGCCCATCGATACGGATCAGGGCCTCATCACCAAGCGCGATCCGGGTTCTCAGCGGCTGAGGGATATGCACCCGAGCGAAGGTGCGCTCATCTGAAAGCAAGGCAATCACCGTCTGACCCCGTGCCGGCCGCTCACCGAGCCGAAACGGCAGGCTCTCCACCACCCCTTGCACCGGCGCGCGGACCACAGTGCGCTCCATATCGAAGCTGAGGTCGGCAACCCTTGCCTGGCTCGCGGCATAGGCGGCTCGAGCCTGATCTTTCTGCTCGGACCGGGTACCTTCGAGCAGCTCGGCGAGCTGTGCCTCGATTTCTTCTACCCGGGCGGAGGCCGTATCAACTTCACCCTGCAGAATATTGACCTGACTTTCTGAGGCATAATTCCGTTCAATGAGCGATCGCTGCCGGGCGAGTTCATGTTCGGCGGTAGCTAGAACGGCCTTCGACGAAGCGAGTTGTGCCCGCGCCTTGTCGATCTCCTGTGCGCGCGGACCCGCTTCCGCTTCCCTGAGTCGGGCAAGCGCCACCGCCTCTTCCGAGCGGGCCTGCTCGAGCGCGATCTTCAGTTTGCCCGGATCCTGAGTCAGCAGCGCCATGCCGGGATGAACCGCATCCCCCTCGAGCACATGCAGCTCAATCACCGGCTCACCGGAATCGGCCACCACGTCGATCCGATAGCGTTCGATGGTGCCCACGGCATAGTCCAGATCATCCCGATCGCAGCCTCCGAGCAGGACAAGGAGCATCACGCAGATTACGTACGCGGGCGTTTTCATCGGGCCCCTCCTGCACCACGGGCAAACAGCTCGAGAACGTGATCCCCGTAGGCCTGCCCGAACGCTTCGTCCAGCTCGAAATTCAGCAGGGGTCCCAGCACCGGATGAGCGATGAACGGAAACAGGCACATGCCAACCATGGACAGAATCAGATAGCGCGGATCCAGATCGTCCCGCAGCTGGCCCTGGTTGATCTCTTCCAGAACCCGACCGGGTACGATGGCGACCGCTTGACTGGCGAACTCCTCCACGAACAGGGTTCGCAGCGGCGAATCCCGGGAGATCACTTCCCGGATGAGCACCTGAGGAATCCAGGGCGCACCTGCCAGCGCCGCCATGTAGCGGCGAATCAGCCCAGCGACGAAGGCACCCGGCTGGTAGTCCTCAACAGACTGATCGATCACCTGGCGCAGTGTCCCTAACGCCTCCCGAACGACGGCCTCGAGGAGGCCGGATTTGTCTTTGAAGTAATAGGCGACCATCGCAGGCGTCATGCCGGCGTCCTCTGCGATCTCACGCAGGCGGGTGCCATCGAAACCCTGAGCCGCGAACCGCTCCGCCGCCGCGCTGATCAGCACTCGGCGTGCTTCTCCATCCGCCCGGTCACCCGCCTGAGGGCGCCCTGGGGCGCGCTGTTTTGCTGCCGACATGCCGCTTCTCCGTACCGATGCTGCAATCGTAATTAAACAGCTGTTTAATTACAAATACCGCAGCCGCGGTTCTGGCCTTTAGAGTGTCAGCTTCCCAAGTAGTGAAGACGCCCGATGACCGACGAATTCACCCATCTGCCCCGCACTCATCTGGCCCACCTGCCGACGCCGCTGGAGCGGATGCAGAGAATGACCGCCGATCTCGGCGGGCCGGCCCTCTGGGTCAAGCGGGATGACTGCACGGGCCTCGGCACCGGCGGCAACAAAACCCGCAAGCTCGAGTTCCTCATCGGTCAGGCCGAAGCCGAGGGCGCGGACACCGTCATTACCTTTGGCGCCGTCCAGTCGAATCACGCCCGACAGACCGCCGCGGCCTGCGCAGCCCGGGGTCTAGACTGCCATCTGATCCTGGCCCGCAAAGTGCCCTGGCAGGATCCGAACTACGAGACACTCGGCAACGTGCTCATGGATCACATGTTCGGCGCCACGGTCCACCTGGTGGAGATGGACGAGGTGAAACCCACGCTCAAATCCCTGCTCGCCGACCTCAGCAAGCAGAATCGCCGCGTCTACAGCATTCCCACCGGTGGCTCCAACGGCACCGGAGCGCTGGGTTACGCGGCCTGCGCGCTGGAACTGATCGAGCAGAGCAAGGCGCTTGGCTTCGAACTCACCGACATCGTGCACGCCACTGCCAGCGCAGGGACCCAGTCCGGCCTGCTCGCCGGTCTGGCGCTTGCCGGTAAGCTGGGTGTAATACGAGTGCACGGCATCAATGTCTCCGAAGGCGGCTCGGACCTGCCTGCCTTCATCACTCAGATCGGCGACCTGGCCGATGAAGCACTACGACTGGCAGGTACCGATCTAACGCTCGAACGCGATGCCATCATCGTCGACTCGAACTTCCTCGGCGAAGGCTATGGCCTGCCGACGCCGGCGACCTTTGCCGCGCTGCGGAAGGTCGCTTCCAGCGAGGGCCTGCTGCTGGATCCCGTCTACTCCGGCAAGGCGATGAGCGGTTTCATCGGCAAAATCCAGGCAGGCGAATTCGAACACGTGGAGAACCTTGTTTTTCTGCACACCGGCGGCACCGCTTCGCTGCCTGTGTACGGCAATGCCATTCTTTCCTGAAAATCCCGGTCTGGCCGCCTCTGCCGCAGTTCCGTAAAGTATGCAGTCTCGATGTCATCAACAGGGGAGACAACAATGACCATCGAACTCACCATGCTCGTCTACAGTGTGGGACTACTTGTGATCGTGATCGCCATTCAGGCTACCGCAGGGATTCTGGCCCAGGGCCTGCCCGCCATGGCCGGTTCCAGAGACAATCTCGGAGAGCCTTCTCCGTTCCAATCCCGCAGCAAACGGGTTGCGGAGAACCACAAGGAAGGCCTGCTGCTGTTCGCGCCGCTTGTTCTGGCTGCTTCAGCGGCCGGCGTTTCCACGGAAATGACCGCGCTCGGCGCGCAGCTGTTCTTCTACAGCCGGATCGCTCATGCCGTCATCTATCTGGCCGGCTGGCCGTGGATCCGACCGCTGGCCTGGGCAATAGGCCTGGTGGGCACCCTGATGATTCTGTTTGCACTGCTCTAAGTACTAAATCCGATTCCATGCACCCGAGGAGATAAACGTGGCGTATGAGAACTATCAGAGGCTTGCCTTCGATCGTCCGGCACCTCGGGTGCTCCGGATCACCTTCAATCGACCGGAACGTTACAACGCTCTGGACGCCATCGGCCACAAGGAGATCACCTACGTCTGGCGGGAGGTCGACGAAGACCCGGACATAGACGCCGTGATCCTCACCGGCGCCGGCAAAGCGTTTTCGGCCGGCGGCGACTTCGACATGATCGACGAGACCATCGAAGACTTCGACGTCAGGGCGCGAACCTGGAAGGAGGCCAGAGATCTTGTCTACAACATCATCAACTGCGGCAAGCCGATCATTTCAGCCATCAACGGCCCGGCGGTCGGCGCG
>Ga0316187_10005858_pt1 | contig 10607 bp, 5 predicted proteins | sample CroRivburrow1_MG_FD_204927 | JGI IMG/M metagenome (GOLD analysis project Ga0316187, IMG submission 204927) | Coastal sediment microbial communities from Maine, United States - Cross River worm burrow 1 | ecosystem: Environmental > Aquatic > Marine > Coastal > Sediment | place: USA: Maine...
GTCGGCGGCGTTGGCCTCGTGTCCCAGCCAGCGCGCGGCTCCCAGGTGTTCGGCGCCGGTCTTGCCGTCGACATTGCGCATCAGTTCCAGGCCCAACACGCAGGCGACCCCGTAGTGCCCCGCCTCAATATCGCGCATGGCCGACAGAATGGCAATGGAGCCCGAAGCGCAGGCCGCCTCATGGCGGGATGTGGGCAGTGAGGCCAGCTCGGGATAAACCTGGCCGAAAAATCCGCCCAGCAAACCCTGCCCGGTGAACAGGTCGCCCACGAAGTTGCCCACGTGGCCCACCTCGATCTGTGCCGGTTCAATATTCGCAGCTGTGATGCCAGCGTGCAGGGCCTCGGCGAACATGTCGTAGATCTCCAGTCCCTCCCGGGCCCAGTTACGGGAGAAGTCGCTCTGCGCGCCCCCCAGGATATAGATGTTCTGGCTCATACTGATTCTCCTGTTAGGCGACAGCGTCCTGCAGTGCACTGCGCACGACTTTATTCATCGGGTTGCGTGGCAGGGCCGGCAGTATGGCAATGCGCTCGGGCAGTTTGAATTTGGCGATACCGCGTTGCAGCAGGTAGTCGCAGATCGCCTCCAGCGAAGGTGCCTCCTGCCCGGGTTGCGGCACCACGCAGGCGCAGATTTTCTCCCCCAGCTTGTCGTCGGGGTAGGCGCAGACCGCCGCTTCCAACAGTCCCGGGAAGCCTTCCAGCAGGGTGTCTATCTCGCTGGGAGAAATTTTCATACCGCCCCGGTTTATGATGTCTTTGCAGCGTCCGACGATACGGTAATAGTTGGGCGGCTCGCCACAGATTTCCACCAGGTCACCGGTGCGGAAATAGCCGTCGGTGGTGAACACATCTTCACCGGTATCGCCCAGGTAGCCGTCGAATACTGTGGCACCGGCGAAGCACAGTTCTCCGGGCTTTCCGGGCTGCGTGATGTCGGCGCCACTGTCCGGGTCGATGACCTTGGAGCGCACGGTGTCATGGGTGACGCCGCTGAACGGCATGCCCGCCGCACCGAAGCGTGGGAACAGGCTGGCGCGCACCTCGGGCTCCGGTGCGGTTTCCGGTGTGGAAAACAGGCTGATGCCTTCGTTGGATCCGTAGTAATTGATGATGGGTATGTTGTAGTCGCGCTCGAAGGTCGCAATCATTTCCGGTGCCAGTGGTGCCGATCCGGAGCCGATCGCCCGCAGTGCGCTGAAATCGAATTGCCGCCACATCTCGGGACTCTTGGCCAGTTGGTTGAGCAGGGCCGGTGGTGCGATGGTGAAATTGATCTTCTCCTGTTGCATCTGTGCCAGGAACAAACCGGGATCAAGCGGGTGATGCAAGACCAGGCCACAGCCCAGCATCGCGGCGGCATACAAAAAGCCCCCCACCGCGGCCATATTCACCAGCGGGAAGGGGTTGAGTAGCATTTCGCCCTCCCGATAGTCCCCCGCGTTGGCGGAGGTGCGCGCGGTCGCCATCCACATATTGTGGGAGCGCGGCACGCCCTTGGGTGTACCGGTGGTGCCGGAGGTCCAGCACACGGTGATGATGCGGTTGGCGTCGTCCGGGGTGTCGGCGCGATGCTTTGCCAGATCGTCACGCGCCGCCTGGTTAACGCTGCCGTGTTGCAGGCTGAGGTCGCGCCCAAAAGTGAATAACGGAATATCTGTCAGCGCGCGGGCAGCGTCATCAGCCAGCGCCTGGTCGCGAAAGTGCGCGATGCTGATCATGGCATCCGGTTGCAGGGTGGCGGCCAGGCTTTGCAGTTCATGGCTGCCGTATTGCACCGGCACTGGGGAAACAATGGCGCCCAGTTTGCTGATCGCGTAATAGCAGACCACCAGTTCGCTGATGTTGGGCAGCTGCACCATGACGCTGCTGTCGGCGCGAATACCGCGTGCGTACAGGGCCGCCGCGAGGGTGTCGCTGGCTTCATCCAGCTGCAGGAAGCTCAGCCGCAGCGCTGGCTCTCCGGTGAGTTCTTCACGGTTGGGCTGGTCTGCCACCGCCAACCGTTCCGGGTGGGACGCAGCTTGTGCCGCCAGCAGACTGTGCAGGGTGTCATCGCCCCACAGGCCTGCAGCTGTCAGCTCATCGATTCGCGCCTGCGCTGTGGTGTGCATGTCTAGTCTCCCAATGTACGCATGGTTTTCAGGGAGTTTAGTCCTCCGGGGTCCCCCGCTGTGGCCGGCACCAGGCATATTTCGTCTGCGCCGGCAGCGCGGTACTGAGCCATGCGCTCCTCAATTTGCACCCTTGACCCCACCAGTCCTATCGCCGACACCAGCTCATCAGGCATCGCTGCCAGCAGCTCCCGGGGATGTGGGCGGGAGCGGGCGAATGTGACCAGTTCGCCGAAGCCTGCGGCACTGATCATGTCAGCATAGCCCGGAGCTGCCAGATAGCCCACTATTGCGCGCAGTAACTGGTCCAGGGTTTCCCGCCCGGGGTCTATGCCGCAGCACAGCCAGACCGCCAGGGTCGGTGCCGGTCGCCCGGCGTCGGCGGCCGCTGCGTCCAATTGTTGGCGCAGTATCGCCAGGCTTTGCGGTGTCACCATGTTGAGCAGCATGCGGTCTGCGTGACGGGCAGCGACCCGCACGGCGGCCGGGGTAAAGGCGGCTATGGTCAGTGGTGTGCCAGGGGCGTCCAGGCGCAAGCGGTAACCCCTGCAACTGGCCAGCTCGCCGTCAAAATCGACTTTTTCCCCGTCCAGCAGGCCGCGCAGGATACGCGCGCTTTCGCTCAGGTGTGTGGCGGTGCGCAGGCGTTCCCGGCCATGCCACTCTTCGACCACGACAACACTGGATGCACCCAGGGCGAGTCGGGCCGTTCGTCCGGTAAGGTCGGCGACTGATGCTAACCCCATGGCCATGGTCATGGGGGTGCGCACGGAGACTGACAGGGGGCCAATGGTCAGTCCAATTTGCTGCGTTTTGAGACCTGCCGCAGTGGCGAAGGAAAAGGCGTCGTAGGTCGCCATTTCGCCAATCCAGAGCTCGTCGTAGCCCAGGCGGTCTGCATTGCGGGCGACCTCCATATTCTCCGCCGCCGGGCGATCCTGCCACAGGGGGGTTACAACGCTAAGCTTCATTAACTGGTCTCCATTGTCGAACAGGGTATTGGGCGTCCTGTCGATGAGATAATAGACCGAAAATGCTGGCGGGCGGCCCGAACCTTGCGATTTCGATACTTGCATAAAGATACCCCATGAGGTATTTTTGTGCCAGTCAATAATAAAAAGCGGGCCAGGGTTTTCTATCATGCATCGCATCTGGGCTTATTTACCCAACCTGTTTTCACCCGGCGGGCTCATACCCGGGCACGCACGCCTTGCGCACTATGGATATGAGCCGGCTTCTGGTATCGCCATCACGGCATTTTCCAGATTTGCTTTCGGATGTGTTCTGGCTGCGTTTTGCACGCAATTTACCTTGGCAGCTGAAGCGCGTCTCGATGGGCGCCTTGCGGACAGTTGTGCGACGCTGCCCGCGCCGGCAGGCGTAAAATTTGCTGAGACACCCGCCTGGGTGGAAAGCCAGACCCTGCCGACCTACTGTCGTGTCGCGGGCACCATAGCTGGCCGCACCCGCTTCGAGATGCGCCTCCCCCAACAGTGGAGTGGACGTTTCATGATGGCCGGGTGCGGCGGCTTTTGCGGCGCCCTCATCCCGGACAAGCCGGGGCATTCCAACACGATCAACGAAGCGCTGAAGCGCGGCTATGCAGCGATCAGTCACGACGGGGGTCATGAGGCCAAAAGCTGGGAAACTCACTGGTCCAGCAACCCTGAGGCACTGGAACTCTGGGCGCATAAAATACTGCCGGTGGTGGCCGGCACCGGCACCGAACTGGCTACCTCCCTGTATGGGCGGGAACCGAGTTTCCGTTATTTTTCCGGCTGTTCCAACGGTGGGCGACTTGGCCTGCACGCGGCGCAGCGCTACCCCGAATTATTTGATGGCATTGCGGCCGGCGGCAGTATTTTCGAGTTGAGCGGAATCGCCGGGCTGTGGGGCAACTGGCTCATACACAATAATCAAAGCGGCCTGGATTCCCGCATCCCGCAGTCCAGGGTGCCCTTGATTCAGCAGGTAGTCATGAATACCTGTGATGCCCTGGACGGACAGGCTGATGGCATTATCACTGACCCGCGCGCTTGCCGGGTCGACTTCACCACAGCCACTTGCGATGCCGGCGCCCCCGCCGGGGACAATTGCCTGAGCGGGCCCGAGGCGCAATTGTTGAACACACTTTACGGAGGTGTTAAGAATGGCAAGGGAGAGGTGATCTACCCCGCTGTCGCCTTTGGCTCCGAACACTACGTTGATCGCTGGCTGTTCGGTGCCGATGGTAAACCCGCGTGGGGTGTTCTTGCGTCCGCAGGTTACCGCCAGATGTTGGCCATGGATCTGTCCGAGAAGGATGTCCCGGCGGGTCTGCCAACTGACCAGATGCTGGATTGGATCAGTCGCTCCGCCGTTCCCACCCTCACGGATGCTACGGATACCGACCTGTCCGGTTTGCGTGAAGCGGGAAACAAATTGCTCATCTACCAGGGCTGGTCTGACCCTCTGATCATTCCTGAGCCGATCACACACTATTACGACAAAGCCGCCGATGCTGCTGGTGGGCTAAAGCAATTACAGGAAAACGCTCGTCTGTTCATGGTGCCCGGCTGGGGACACTGTTGGGAGATACCTGCGGATGCGCCGGACCGGTTTGACCCACTATTGGAACTGGAACAATGGGTTGAAGGTGGGCGCGCTCCGGAGTATATGTTGGCGCGTCAGATGGATGCTGCCGGGGTGGAAACCCGTTCAAGACCCATCTGTAGCTACCCCTCCGTTGCGCAACTGGAGGTGGGCAAGGATCCCGATAATTACAAAAACTATAGCTGTATAAATGAAGACCGCACCGTTCGCTGATCATGCGGGGAACGCTACTTTTCAAAACGAGGGAACAATAATGATTAACTGCAAAAGAAACTGCTTGTTCCACGCCATGCTGATGGCGCCAGTGATGTTCTCGGGGCTGGCCCATGCGCAGGTGATTGAAGAGGTACTGGTGACTGCCGAGAGGCGGTCGCAGAGCATCCAGGATGTGCCACTATCTGTCGCGGCGATCGGCGGAGACGATGTTACCGTCGGCAAGATATCTGACCTGAACGATATTGCCTTCAAGGTGCCCGGTGTCACCTTTAATGAGTTTAATGTAGGTGAGCCGCGTCTCTATATCCGCGGCATCGGTAACAGCTCGGATTCTGCGGCCAGTGACCAGGCGGTGGGCGTCTTTCTCGACGAGGTCTACATAGGGCGTACCGGTGGTGTGGGTTTCGATCTGTTCGACCTGGAGCGTATCGAGATACTGCGCGGGCCCCAGGGTACCCTGTACGGCAAAAATACCAACGGGGGTGCCGTCAATATCGTCACCAGCAAGCCTTCACAGGAACCCGAGTATAGACTCAGCGCTTCAGCTGGCAACCACGGTATGACGAATTTCAAGGGCCTGGCGAATGCGGGCATCACCGATACCATTGCCGGTAAGCTGGTGATGCAGTATCAGCAGCGCGACGGCTATGGCAAGAATGTGATCACCGATGATGAAATCGCGACCCTGGGCGATTTTTCCGCAAGCAAGCTGATTAAGAAGTCGATAGGCGCCGCCAACGGCGGCGATGAATTGGATGACGCGGACAAGCGCAGTGTGCGCGGCCAGTTGTTGTTCGACATTAATGAGTCAATGAGCTTGCTGGTAGGCGCGGATTACACCAAGGACAAGACCAACGGGACCTGTCGGCACCTGAAGAATCTCGACGAATCCGGCCCTCTTGCCCCGTTGTGGGAGCTGGGAATGTCTGACCGCTACATGAAGGACGACCGGAACTGTTCGTCCCAGTTCAATACAGACCAGCAGCGCGAGATCAAGGGTGCTCTGGCGCGCTTTGAAATGGAAATGGATTGGGCAAGCTTTCTGTCCATCACCGCTTACCGTGAAAGCGAATACGACTTTATCGATGACCTGACGGGTATTCCCCTCATTGACCTGAGTGCGCAGACCCCTCCGGGTGTGCCGCTTCCACCATTACCTGGAGTTTGGACGCCCCCCGAAAACGTTATCGACGCTGTGGATGAGAATGCCGACCAGTTTTCACAGGAATTTCGCCTGACAGGCACTACCGGATCTGTTGACTGGGTTTCGGGTGCCTTTTACATGGAAGAGAACGTGGACCGCAAGGAGGAGTACTACACACAGTACAATACGTTGTTGCAAAGCCGGGGCCTGCCCGGGATCGGTAATGTATTATTTACCCAGGACAACAAGACCACCAGTATGGCCCTGTATGGCCAGGCTGACTGGCATATCAATGAGCAGTGGACGCTGACCTACGGCCTGCGCTGGAGTGACGATGAAAAGGACATCACCCAGGGCGCCATCGATCTGCTGGATACCAATCCATCAGGCGTGCCGCTGCTGGCGCCGCCATTCTCGGTTAAAGCGGACGATTCCTGGTCCAAGCTGACCAACAAGGTATCGGTGAACTACACGCCTAACGAGGATGTGATGCTGTATGTTACCTATTCCGAGGGTTTTAAAAGCGGCGCATTCCCTTCCCAGACCAGCACAGCTGAGGACGCGGCGAAAGCCGCGGACCCGGAAGAGGTCGCCAACTACGAGGTGGGTATGAAGTCCACCTGGTGGGACAACCGCATTCAGTTCAACGTGTCCTATTACTTCATGGATTACGATGACCTGCAGGTGTTTGAACTGAACGACCGCCTGTTGCTGGTACTCAGTAACGCCCAGGCGGAATCCCAGGGTGTCGATCTGGACTTCAACGTGCTGTTGCTGGAAAACCTGATGGTGTCTACCAGCTACAACTACAGTGATGCCACCTACACGGACTATATCACCCCTAGAGGCGCGGATTACTCCGACAACGATCTGGTCTTTGCGCCCGAGAACGCGTTCAGCCTGAATGTCGACTACCGCTATGACTTCGACTCTGCCGGCGCACTGGATTTCAATGTGTCCTACAACTGGAAGGACGACTATTACACCAGTCCGTCGAACGCAGATAAGACCTTGCAGGATGATGTTGCCATGATTGGCGCCAGCGCCAGTTGGACCAGCCCCGACGAGTCCTGGGTCTTTACTGTGTGGGGTAAAAACCTGGATGACGAGCAGCAGATTGCCAGCCGCATTGTCGACCCGACGGCGATTACGTCGGAGTCCTATATGGCGCCGCGCACCTATGGCGCCACGGTGACCAAGAGCTTTTAAGCCTAGCGACAAACATGAGCCCCGGGCTTGCCCGGAGTTGATTTTATATTTTGAATAGCCATAAATTTCAATAGGAGGAAAAGTATGAGCGCCATCATTGATGAACTTGAAGCGCCATTCGGCCAAAGTCACGGACCGCAGCTGACGGGTACCTTTGCCCCGGTGTCTGATGAGTTAATTCTTGAGGATCTCCCGGTTGCAGGAGAAATCCCACAAGACCTGAATGGCGTTTATCTGCGCAACGGCCCAAACCCTCATTACGAGCCCAAAGGTTCTTATCATTATTTTGACGGTGACGGGATGTTGCACGCAGGCGAGTTTCGCGCTGGCAAATTTACCTACCGTAACAAGTGGGTCCGTACCCAGGGGTGGCTCAAGAACGCAGAGGCCGGTGAGGAGTCCTACTGGGGTGTGTTGAACTCGGTTAAGGACAGTAAAGACAGGCCAATGAATGACGTAGCGAACACTGACGTGATCGGTCATGGCGGCAAGGCTGTATTGAGTTGGTATCTGGCCGGTGTGCCCTACCTTATCGATCCGATTACGCTTGAAACGGTAAGAGCTGCACCGGAATATGTCAGTGGTCCCGGCAAAGGCATGTCCGCCCACTGTAAAGTGGACGAAAATACCGGCGATCTGCTGTTTTTCGATTATTTCACTGAAAAACCCCATATGAGTTACGGCGTGGTAAACGCCGATGGCAAGCTCACCCACCATGTGCCTATCGAGTTGCCGGGAGACCGCTTGATGCACGATATGGGGATTACTGAAAATTACTCGATCCTGCATGATGTGCCGGTCTATCACGATGAAGAAGCCCTGAGGGCGGGGCGGCATAAAATACGATTTGATGCTTCATTGCCCATCCGCTTTGGCGTCATTCCGCGGTTTGGCGCCTCGGATAGTATCCGCTGGTTCGAGTTTTCATCCTGTTTTCTCTATCACGTGGTGAACTGCTGGGAGCAGGATGACGAGATTGTCATGATCGCGTGTCGCTACATGCCCGCACGAAAGAGTGACGGAAGTATTGACGAGGAGCGCACCGCCAAGATGATAGGTGGTCTTGTCATGGACGCGCGCCTCTGGCGCTATACCATGAACTTGAAGACTGGCGAGGCGAGGGAAGAATGCCTCAATGCTGATTATAATGTTGAATTTCCGGGCTACGACAGCGGCAAGACCGGCAGGTATACGCAATGGGCCTATCTTATCGATCACGATCCCAAAATCCTGCGTTGGACCGGGATCCGCAAAATGAACACCGATACGGGTGAGAGTGTTGGCGAGTGGTCGGATGATCATGACCATTGTTGGTACAGCGAGCCATGGTTTGCCCCCGCGGATAATCAGGCTAGCGAAGACCATGGCTATGTCATCGCGTTCTGTTGGAATGACAACACCAGGGTCCAGCAACTGCAGATATTTGACGCGCAGAAAGTCAGCGACGGGCCGGTTACACGAATAAAGCTGCCGCGCCGCATTCCGCCGGGATTTCATGCCTGCTGGATGAAGCCAAAGCAGGTTGAAAACTGGGAGCGATAGCACTTGATTGCAACCGGCAGCTTAAGGTGGTCCAGTGGGCCGCCAGTTTCATCGGCCACGCCACCCTACTGAATTTGTGCAGGGCCGCAACTTGTGCGGTCGAAGTTTAGATGAATAGAGAAAAATGACTGACTATTATTCCCGGCACAGCGCCACGCTGGCCAAGGCCATCGACGCCTGCGAAAAACGTTACTCCTGGACTGCCTACCCGGAAAGCCCCAGTAGCAAGATACACGGGGTCGAGAAACCGAAGGCGGGGAAGGCACGGTTCGAGGCCCTGCTGGGCACCGACTACCCGCTGCAACAGCCGGGGGAAATCGGTCGTACCGGCGCAGAAGTGTCCCCCTACACCGGTGAGCCGCTGGGCATCAGCTACCCGAAGATGGATGCGGAGTTGTTGTACGAGGCTATCCGGGAGGGTATGCCCGCCTGGCGCAAGGCGTCACCGGAAACACGTATCGGCATCTGCCTGGAAATACTCGATCGCTGCGCCGATCAGTTATTTGAGAACGCCCACGCTACCATGCACACCTCGGGACAGAGCTTTATCATGGCCTTTGCCGGCAGCGGTGCCAACGCCCTGGATCGCGGTCTGGAGTCCCTGGCCTATGCCCATAAGGCGATGGCTGATGTTCCGGCCACCGCGCAGTGGGAGCGCCAGTTCGGCAAGGGCGGCGCCGCCCGGCTGGAAAAACGGTACCAGCTGATGCCCCGGGGTGTTGGTGTGGTGATCTGCTGCGCGACCTTTCCCCTGTGGAACGGTTACCCGGCATTGTGCGCCAGCCTTGCCACGGGCAACCCGGTAGTACTCAAACCCCATCCCAGTGCCATCCTGCCGGTCGCCATGTTGACCACGGTTGCCCGGGAGGTACTGGCTGAGGCCGGCTTCGATCCCAACCTGGTGGCCATGGTGGCCGACACCCGCGAACAGCCCGCCACCATGCAACTGCTGGAGCACCCGGATACGGCGATTGTTGATTTTACCGGCAGCCCCCGCTTCGGCCAGTGGCTGGAGCGTAACTGCGCGGACAAACTGGTATTTACCGAGACCGCGGGCTGTAACTCGGTGGTGATCGAATCCTGTGACGACCTGCAGGCCATGGCCTCGGCTATTGCCCACTCCCTGTGCCAGGCATCGGCACAGATGTGTACCAGTGTGCAAAATATCCATATTCCCGCGGGCGGCATACTCGCCGCAGGCCAGCCGGTGAGCTTCGACGAGGTGGCGCAGGCCATTGTTGCCGGGGTGGAAAAATACCTGGAAAACCCGCAGGTGCTGTGCGGCACCCTGGTTGATGACAGCATTCTGGCGACTATCGAGCGCTACCGGGGACTGGCCGGGGAACACGGTCGACTGCTGCGGGACTCGGGTCAGCTGGAGTATGCGGAGTTTCCGCGTGCCCGCACTGCTTCGCCGCTGGTGCTGGAGGTGGGCGGGGAGGCCCGGGACATTTACCGGGATGAAATCTTCGGGCCTGTATCGTTCATTATCAAGGGAGCGAGCATCGATGATTGCCTGCGCGATGCCACAGAGAACGCCCGCGAGCGCGGTGCGATTACCTCACATGTGTACTCGGTGGATGAGGATTTCCTGGACCGGGCGGTAGACGCCTATCACGCCGCCGGGGCCTCGGTGGCCTGCAACCTGGTGGGAATGCCGATCAACTTCGCAGCGGCTTACTCCGACTACCATGTCACCGGGTTGAACCCCGCGGGCAATGCCTGCCTCGCTGACCTGGCCTTTGTCGCCAACCGCTTTCGCATCGTCCAGAGTAAGCGAATGGTTTA
>Ga0316187_10005859_pt1 | contig 10607 bp, 9 predicted proteins | sample CroRivburrow1_MG_FD_204927 | JGI IMG/M metagenome (GOLD analysis project Ga0316187, IMG submission 204927) | Coastal sediment microbial communities from Maine, United States - Cross River worm burrow 1 | ecosystem: Environmental > Aquatic > Marine > Coastal > Sediment | place: USA: Maine...
ATGGATTATCGCGGCTAAGAGAAATCAAAAATCCTCAAGGGGAAAACAAGGATTAGCTATGTCAGGACATTCTAAGTGGTCGACCATAAAGAGGAAAAAAGGGGCGAATGACGCCAAGCGCGGCAAGATTTTTTCCAAACTGATTAAGGAGATAACCGTTGCTGCGAGGCAGGGGGGCGGTGACCCGGACGGCAACCCGAGGCTGAGGTCGGCTATTGCCATAGCCAAAAAAGAGAATATGCCCAATGACAACATCAGTCGGGCCATTGACAAGGGCTCCGGGGGCGGTGATGGTGACAGCTATGAAGAAATTCTTTACGAAGGCTATGGGCCCGGCGGAGTGGCGGTGCTGGTCGAGTGCATGACCGACAACCGCAACCGGACGGTGGCCGATGTAAGGCATTTTTTTGCCAAAAGCAATGGCAATCTCGGGGAGAATGGCTGCGTTGCCTGGATGTTTGAGAAAAAGGGCCAGATCCTGGTAGACAAGGAGCTGATCTCCGAAGAGGATTTGATGGACAAGGCGCTCGAAGTCGGAGCTGATGACGTGATCGAGGACGAAAACGAGTTTCAAGTGTTGACCGGCATTGACGATTTCAACGATGTCCGTGACGGCCTCGAGGAGCAAGGTGTTGAGTTCCTGGAGGCTTCCATTTCGATGATCCCCCAGAATACCATTGAAATTTCCGATGAGAAATTGGCCACTGCGTTGCTCAAGTTGCTTGAAAACCTTGAAGACCACGATGATGTCCAGAAGGTCCACGCCAACTTCGATATAGACCAGGGTCTGATGGAAAGACTGTCCTGAGTGCGGATTGATGGAGCGGATTCTCGGTATCGATCCCGGTTCCCGGACCACCGGTTACGGGGTCGTGGATTCAGACCGTGGCACCCTCAGGTTTGTTGCCTGCGGGGTAATAAAGACGACGACCAACATGCCGTTCAATTATCGGCTCAACCAGATATTCACCGGCATCAACGAAGTAATCCAGGTGCATGGCCCCACCGAGGCTGCGGTGGAGGATGTGTTTCTGGCCACCAACCCGGGTTCGGCGCTCAAACTTGGCCAGGCCAGAGGGGCGGCGGTGGTGGCAGCCATGCAGAATAATCTTCAGGTGGCCGATTACAGTGCCAAGCAGATCAAGCAGGCGGTGGTCGGCTACGGTCAGGCCGGTAAAACCCAGATTCAGCATATGGTTCGCGTCCTTCTGGGTCTAAACAAGGCGCCGAGCAATGACGCGGCTGACGCGCTGGCGGTGGCAATTTGCCACCTCAACCAGCTCCGTATCTGAGCCATCAAAAACGGACTGAAATGATAGCAACACTGACAGGAAAAGTTCTGATCAAAGGGTTGGACCGGGTCGTCATCGACGTCTCAGGGGTTGGCTATGAAGTGTTTCTGACCACCGATGCACTTACCAGAATTCCCGATTCATCCGAAGAGATCTTCCTCCACATTTACACCCAGGTGAGAGAAGATGCCATTGTGCTTTACGGTTTTCTCGAAACCGAGGATAAGGAGATGTTTCTCTATCTGACTTCGGTTTCGGGCATCGGCCCGAAACTGGGGTTGGCTGCCCTTTCGGGGATGCGAGTGGCGGAGCTGTGCCGGGCCATTGCGGCAAGGGACATCAGGCTGCTGACCTCACTGCAGGGAGTGGGAAAGAAAACGGCTGAGCGGATCTGCGTCGAATTGAAAGATAAGGTGGGGGATCTGGCCGCCGGTGGTGATCTGGTGGAGACGGCGGGAGACGTCGCCCCCGGGGCTTCCTCGGCGGTGGCAGACGTGCTTTCCGCCTTGGGTAATCTGGGCTATAACGATCCGGTCAGCCGGAAGTCCCTTACTGCCGTGAAACGACGGCTCGGCGACGAGGTCTTTTATGGCCTGTCCGTTGAAGAACTGCTCAGAGAATGTCTCAGGAGTCTGGCATGAATTTCGAAGAAGAACTTTTAGGCGATGAACGACTGGTGGATCCTGCACCGAGCGGCCGTGATCTGATCCAGGCCAATAATCTCAGGCCAACATCGCTGGCCGAGTATATCGGTCAGGAGCAGGTCAAAAAGCGGCTGAATGTCTCCATCGGTGCCGCCAAGAAACGGGGCGAGGCGCTGGACCATCTCCTTTTTCACGGTTTTCCGGGGTTGGGGAAAACGACGCTCTCCCAGATCATCGCCAACGAGATGGGAACCGGCATAAGGCCGACCTCGGGACCGGTCATCGAAAAGCAGGGAGATCTGGCCGCCATCCTCACCAGCCTTCAAGAGGGCGATATCCTCTTCATCGACGAAATTCATCGTCTCAACCACGTGGTCGAAGAGATCCTCTATCCGGCCATGGAGGATTTCCAGCTCGATCTGATTATCGGGCAGGGGCCTGGAGCCCGTTCCATCAAAATGGAACTGCCACGTTTTACCCTGATTGGAGCAACCACCCGCACCGGCCTTTTGACCCCGCCGCTCAGGGACCGGTTCGGAGACATCCTGCGGCTTGAATTTTATTCACCTGAGGAACTGGTAATCATCGTCCGGCGTTCGGCCCAGATTCTTGGCCTGGAGATCAACGAGGAAGGCGCCCTCGAGCTTGGTCGGCGCTCCCGGGGCACTCCGCGTATTGCCAATCGGTTGCTGCGCAGGGTCAGAGATTTTGCCGAGGTCAAGGAGCATAAAATCGTCGATCGCAGCGTCGCCGATGCCGCTCTCGATCTGTTGAATGTTGATGAATTCGGCCTCGATGACATGGATCGCACCATCATGCTCACCGTGATCGACAAGTTCAGCGGTGGCCCCATTGGCCTTGAAACTCTGGCCACCTCGGTCTGTGAGGAGAAAACAACGCTTGAGGATGTCTACGAACCTTATCTGATCCAGTCGGGTTTTTTAAGCCGCACCCAGCGGGGCCGGGTGGCAACCATCAAAGCTTACGAGCATTTTGGCCGTAAGCCACCGAAGCCGGATTCCATCCAGCCCTCCCTGTTTGGCTCAGACGACTGATTTAGCGCCTGCCAGTCAGCACCTGCCGGGCCCGGCCTGACACCAGCCAATCTTTTCTGGCGCTTTTCCTGACCTATTTATGGCACCTGGAACCACAGCGCATCAGGTATTCTGATGCCGTTCTGGCACTTTTCAGCCACTTTAAACCACTAGCCCTTGTAGATGCTATTGTTCAATTTTTTGTATTTTTAAATAAATATATAAATATCAAGTATATATAGCATCTTGTTGGGCTCGTCTTTTTTTCTGCATGTTTTGTCCATAAGTCCATATCCCACACCCTGTAGTACTCTTTGTCTATTACTCTACAATATGTTGTGCTTTTAAAGATGTGGCGATAAAAGGTTATTATCCTGAATTTACGCATCTTTTTCCTTGACTTACCGTATTTATTCGGGATAAAAAGACTGGTAGTGGTGTATAGTGGATATAAAGCGGCAATAAATGGAGCAGGGTGGAGTTTCTGTGGCCAAGTCAGACATCATAGCCAGCAGGTTCCGATCCAGATCTGAGCATTCCCTCGATCCCAAGGGGCGGCTGAACGTTCCGTCCAGGTTCCGGGAAGTGCTGAAGCGGTATGGCTCGCCGGTACTGATGGTTGCCCCATGGGGGAAACATCTGCGGGCCTGGCCTGCGTCAGAATGGCAGATCGTGGAAGACAAACTGCTTACCCAGGGCCGCGAAGAGAAGAATCTTTCGAGTTTTATCAGATACGTTGTCTCTGGAATCACCGAGTGTTCGCTCGACAAGCAGGGCCGGCTCCTGATTCCCGTCAGCCTCAGATCGGAGGTGAACATCGACAAAGAGGTCGTGCTCAACGGCATGCTCGAGTTTGTCGAGATCTGGGACAGAGAAGTCTGGTTGGCCGAGTACTGCAAGACCCGGGAGAACCTTGAGCAGTACAGCGACAGTCTGGCCAAACTCGGAATTCTTTGATGACCGACTCTTCCCTGAGGAAGGTACATCAACCGGTCCTCCTGGAAGAAGCGGTGGGGATGCTTCAGGTAATTCCCGGAGGTATTTACATGGACGGTACCTTCGGTCTTGGCGGGCACACGAAAGAAATTTTAAAGAGGTCGGCACCCGACGGAAAAGTTGTCGCCTTTGACTGGGACGAAGAGGCCATCAAGCTGGGGCTTGAGAATGTCGGGAGTTGCAGGGATCGGCTCCATGTAGTTCAGCGGAATTTCAGGGAAATCGATCATGGCCTCAAGGAGGCGGGAGTGCAGGCGGTGGATGGCATTCTGATCGATATAGGCCTCTCATCCCTGCAGCTCGAAGCCGAGGGGCGCGGTTTCAGTTTCAACAGAAACGAGCCGCTGGATATGAGAATGGACCGTCGGCGGTCGGTTACCGCAGCGCAGATCGTGGCTGATTCGACGGAGGAAGAGTTGGCCGACATTTTCTACTACTACGGTGATGAAAAGCAGGCTAGAAGGATTGCCGCCGAAATTGTCAAGGAGAGGAAAAAGAGAAAAATCGAGATGACAGGCCAGCTGGCTCAAATTGTCGGGGCGTCAATCCCGCGGAAGTTTCATCCAGCGAAGATTCATGTGGCTACCAAAGTGTTCCAGGCCCTTCGAATTGCCGTTAATGAAGAGCTGGCCAACCTGGGAGAAATTCTGGAAAAGGTGCCGGATCATTTAAAGCCGAAGGGCAGAATCTGTATCATCTCGTTTCATTCGCTGGAAGACAGAATTGTCAAGCGGACATTGGCTCGGACCCAGGAGCTAAAAGTAATAACCAGAAAGCCAATCACTCCGAACGACAGTGAAATAAGAAAGAATCCGCGAGCCAGAAGCAGCCGGCTCAGGGTGGCTGAGAGAGCGGCCTAACAGGGGGGGACCAGATGAATTACCAGAACTCGATCAGAATCGTGTCACAGTCAACGCTCGACACGAAGTTCAGACAACAGTTCCGCAGCAAAAAAGCATTTGGTTTGCCGGGTGGTAACGCTCTGTGGCTGGCCGCGTCAAAGATTGCGCTGGCAATGGTCTTTGTCGTTTTTTGCATCAATCTCTGGCTCAATTTTTCGATCACCCGCGGAGAACAGAAAATTCAAGCAATCGAGGCGGCTCGGCATCAACTAAGGGAAGATCAGATAATATTGCTGGCCCAGCGCGCAAATATGATGTCTGAAAAGCAGGTACTCAAACGGGCAGGTGAAGAGCTGGCGCTTTTTGTCCCCGAGGAAAAACAGGTATTCAAGCTCAGGTAATGTGGAGACATGGGCAAGCGGTCTCGTCTGCGTACTCAAGGCGTCGGACGACGGCGGCTGGTTTTTCTGATTGTTCTTTTAGTTGGCGTAGCTGCAATCTGGGCCTGGTTAGAAGATGAGCGGACACTGCTTCTCTGGGAGCAGGCCGGTAAAGCATTAAATATTGGGAAGAAACAGACAGCAACCGACCAAGAGATAACCAGGGGAACGATATACGACAGAAACTATAAAGAATTTGCCATCTCCTACGAACGGGTGTCCGTGTATGCCAATATCCGAGAAATCGAGGACGTCAATCAAGTGATAGGCCCAATATCGGCCATACTTGAAACTTCCGAGAGCGATCTATACGATCGAATTGGGAAAGGACGTCTGAGGGTTTGGTTAGCCAAGGACATCAGCCAGGATCAGGAAGACGAGATCAAAAAGCTCGATTTCCAGGGCGTTCATCTGCACAGAGAGTATATCCGCTATTATCCACAGCGTGAATCGGCAGCTCATCTCATTGGTTTTGTCGAGGGAGATACCGGACTTTTCGGAATCGAACAGTATCTCAACAAGCTGGAAGCCAGGTTCCGGCTGAAAAAAGATGACACCAACGAGCTTCTCAAGATGGGTGATACCCGACCCGGTGTGGACGGCAGGCATCTCATCCTTACCATTGACTCTAAAATACAGCGAATCCTAGATGACTATTTGAAACGGCTGTCGGCCGCCAATCCCGGCAACAGTTATGGTGCATTGGTGATGGAGGCGTCAACCGGAGGGCTGGTCGGCTATACGCAGACACCCTCGTTCGATCCGAACAAGTTTCACAGCTACTCGGAAACAAACTTTAGTGATTTGTTCAACGAGAAGATCACCGTTCCGGATGTGTTCAAAATTTTTCTCAGAGATCTCTCGCTCCTGGAGAGTCAGGACAGTGACATTTCTGGGCCGCTGCCCTGGAGTATTGGTGGAGAACAGTGGAAACTGGGAGTTCAACTGCAGCTCTGGAACAGACTCGGGGCCGACGGCAATCTGGAGTTTGATTTTATTACAGTACCGCCTCCTGAAACCAGTGCAGTTCCGTTTAAACGCGGGCCGCAGAAAAATGTAAATTTTGAGACCGTTCCTGAAACTCAGACGCCGCTGGAGATCCTCACTGCGGTGACCAGGGCACTCAATGGTGGTCTGAACATCACGCCCCACGGCGCTAAAAGGTTCGTGCTGCGCAAGAATCAGCAGGAATTTCTGCTCGATGACCTGGAAAAGGAGCCTGCTTCAGGGATTCTTTCAGATGGAATAGCGGGTGAGGCCGAAAGGCTGGCCGCAGGGTTGGGTGAGCGGGGTCCTCTGGGCTCTCTCATGGTGCAGGGAGAAAGCCGTTCGGTGATAGAGTCAGTTAATGAGCAGTTGTTTCATCACTATCTTGGTCTGGTACTAATCCCCCAGGATAAACCGGATCTTGTGCTGCTGGTTACCTCTACCGGGCCGGGCTACCAGGTGGCTCAACAAATGGATCGTTCTCCGGCAGGGGAGGCGGCGAAGATTATCGGATCGATCGCAGCTCTGCAGCAGGTCATGAAAAACCTGTCCGATATGATGAGCCCCAGAGAAAAGGAGGAGATGAATTATCGCCTGTCTCCGGTGCAGGGGCAGTCGCTTGAAGACGGCCCCGAAGATGACGGAATCGAGATAGAAATTGTGTCATTTACCGGAATGAGCCTCAGAAAGTCTTTACGCTTGTTGCAGGGCAGCAATGTCGAAATAGAAGTGCAGGGTACTGGACGGGTGGTTTCCCAACACCCTCCAGCCGGCACTAAATTGAAGCCGGGTGCCAGGGTAACTCTCATACTGGAGAGGGATGCAGTCGACCCTGGCTACAGGCGACCACAGATTACCGAGCCGGAATAGAGACGTTGAATTCAATTGCCCACATAAGTCGAGGGACCGAGCGGAATTATTCGATACCCCTTGCTGAGCTTTTGGTCAGTCTTTCCGGCTGGGTCTCGACTCGTTTAATCGATGACTCTGTCATCATAGCCGGACTTTGCGACGACAGCAGGGCCGCCGGTCCGTCTTCCTTGTTCGTAGCGATCAAGGGCGACAAACATGACGGCCATCGATCCATCGCTGAAGCAGTGCAGCGCGGAGCCTTGGCAGTTGTGGTTGAGAGGGGGGCTATCGAGCAGGAGGATCTGTCCACCCTGGAGATAGCCGTCATCGAGGTGGTAGACTCCCGGGCAGCCTTGGCACCACTGGCCTCGGCCTTTTATAGACATCCTGCCTCGGAAATGACGATGGTCGGCATCACCGGTACCAACGGCAAGACTACCGTCTGCTATCTCATTGAACAAACCTTGCGGCAGTTTGGGGTTCAGACCGGGGTGATCGGTACGGTCGAGTATCGCTATGACCTTGGCAATGGGAGAAGCATACGTGAACCGGCTCCGTTGACCACTCCCGATCCGCTGACCCTGCAAAACGTGTTGAGAAAGATGGCCGACAGCGGTGTCAGCCATGTGATCATGGAAGCGTCTTCACATGCCCTGCAGCAGCATCGCCTCGGCTCGACGGAATTCGACCTGGGCGTCTTCACCAATCTCAGTCAGGATCACCTCGACTACCACCAGACGATGAGCGACTATTTTGCCGCCAAACGCAGATTGTTCACTCATCATATGCGTTCCGGCGGAACGGTTGTGGTGGTTGAGCAAAGTGGCGGAGTAGATGGAGAGAATCGGTCTGCGGAACTGGCCGAGCTGTGCCGGTCACTGCCGTTGATTACCGTTGTCTGCGGCGAGGCCGAGAACTGTGATGTCAGGCTTGTCGACCATACGGCGTCACTGGCCGGTGTCAGGTGTGAGATCGCCGATAACAAAAGACAGCACTACCAGATAGAGTCCTCCTTGATCGGCAGGTTTAATATCAGCAATCTTTTGGCTGCCTTTTCAGCCCTGTCGGCACTGGGGTATGAGGCCGACCGTTGTGCAGAATTTCTCGGCCGCGCAGCCGGCGCTCCCGGTCGAATCGAACCCCTGCTGCTGGCGGACAAACCGGGCGGTCAGCCCACCGTAATCGTCGATTATGCGCATACGCCTGACGCCCTGGAAAAAGTCCTTGGCGCCCTGAAATCACTGGAGCATGAGCGATTGATCTGCGTATTCGGCTGCGGCGGCAACCGGGATGAATCGAAACGGCCTCTGATGGGTGCCATAGCTGCCAGGTTGGCCGATATAGTCATCGTGACTGATGACAACCCGCGAGAAGAGGAGCCGGCCGCTATCCGCAAGGCGGTTATCGAAGGAATAACACCAACCGGTCTGGAACAGCGCTCTGCGGAGTGGCTCAATAGAAGTGAACCCGGGGAACAGGGCTACCTCGAGATTGGCGGGCGAGGCGCGGCAATACATGCGGCCCTGACCCGCAGCAAAGAGGACGACATCGTGCTCATCGCTGGCAAGGGGCATGAAGATTACCAGCTTGTCGGCCGGGAAACCCGATTTTTTGACGATAAGCTTTGCGCTCAGCAAAGCAGTCTGGCCTGGGATCTGGAAACCGTGGCTGCGGCAACGGGGGGGGAGGTGGTCCGGACAGCTGCAATCAGCCATTTTCGCGACATTTCCACCGACACCAGAACAATCGTCGATAATGACATCTTCGTGGCTCTGCAGGGCGAATTGTTCGACGGTCACAAATTTCTGGATAACGCGGTTGACAACGGAGCCCGGTGTCTGGTCGTCTCCGATGTTCAACAGAATAATCGGGATGTCAGCTGCGTTCAGGTGGCAGATACGCTGACTGCCCTGGGCAATCTTGCCCGTTACCGACTGGACCGGGTACGTGAGATCAGCCGTCCGGTGGTCGTCGGACTGACCGGAAGCTGTGGGAAGACCACAGTTAAGGACATGACCGGCGCTATCTTCAACTGTCGCTGGCCGAATCGGCCGGATAGACCAGCGGATCGTGTCCTGAAGACGGCAGGCAACTTCAATAATCTGATAGGCCTGCCGCTCTCACTGCTGCCTGTTTCTGTCCATCACCGTGCTCTGATTTTGGAGATGGGCATGAACAGCTCCGGTGAAATCGCCCGGCTGGCCAGGATCGGTGACCCCGATATCTGCTGCATTACCAATGTACACCAGGCCCATCTCGAGGGACTCGGTTCCATCGAAGGAGTTGCGGCAGCCAAAGGCGAACTGTTTGACCAGAGCAGGCCTGAAAGTATCCATGTGGTTAATTTCGATGACGAACATATCGTCAGACTGAGCGACAAGTACAGCAGTAGAAAGGTTGGTTTTGCCGTTTCTGAACAGGGAGTGGCCAGGGGAGCCGAGGTTTGGGCAGAAAAAGTTACCGCCGATGACAACGGTAACCTGAGTTTCACTCTGCATATCGGTGCATTGAGCAGAGATCTCACCATTCGTGTCCCAGGACTGCATAACGTCAGCAACTGCTGTGCAGCAGCAGCAATTTCCCAGGCTGCTGGAATCGATTTCGCCACTATCGTTGCCGGCCTGGAGCAGTTTCGCTCCTCCTCGAAACGCATGGAGCGGCTTACCTCACCGTTGGGACTTAAAATTCTCAATGACAGCTACAATGCCAACCCAGCCTCGATGGCTTCGGGCCTCCGGACCCTCGGCGGAATGTCGGCCCACAGCAGAATGGCAGTATTGGGAGATATGCTCGAACTGGGTGAGGCCAGTGGCGACCTGCACCGTTCGATCGGTAATGTGGCAGCTCAATCGGATCTGTCCTTTCTGGCCCTGGTGGGAGAGTTCGCCGATCAGATCAGACAGGGTGCCCAGGCTTCGGGAATGGATCCGGACCGGATCAGGGTGTTTAGCGACAAAAACGAAATAATTGACTGGATAGATGAACTCTTCAGCGCTGCCCACCTGCAGGCCGATGATTGGCTGCTGATCAAAGCTTCACGCGGGTTGGCGCTTGACACCGTTGTCGACCAGATTATGGAACGATGTTAAAACGTTAAGGCCAAACAATGCTCTACCATCTGCTCTACCCATTACACACGATTTTTATCGGCTTCAACGTTTTCAGGTACATCACTTTTCGCTCCATCCTGGCAGCGGTGACCGCCTTTCTGATCGTTATCGTTCTTGGTAGCTGGTTTATCAGGTCGATGAAGAGAGCGCAGATCGGTCAGGTAATCCGAGATGATGGACCAGAAACCCATATCTACAAACAGGGGGTGCCGACCATGGGCGGGCTGCTTATCCTTGCAGCCATTATCGGTTCATCATTTTTATGGGCCAGGCTGGACAACAGTTATGTCTGGCTGACCATGCTGGTCACTTGCTTTTTCGGCTTTATCGGTGCCCTGGATGACTTTAAGAAGATCAGTAAAAAAACGAGCGCCGGGCTCAGCGCCAGGGGCAAACTTCTGCTCCAACTT
>Ga0316187_10005860_pt1 | contig 10607 bp, 10 predicted proteins | sample CroRivburrow1_MG_FD_204927 | JGI IMG/M metagenome (GOLD analysis project Ga0316187, IMG submission 204927) | Coastal sediment microbial communities from Maine, United States - Cross River worm burrow 1 | ecosystem: Environmental > Aquatic > Marine > Coastal > Sediment | place: USA: Maine...
GAACAAGGCTCCCGCGTACATGCTGCCCACGTGATTCACGTTCGGTCCGAGCGGCATCAGCATCTTCACGTGACCGGGTTCCATCACCAGGACTTTAACCTCGGTACGCCCGGCGAACGGGATTCCCTGCTCGATCATCACCTTCGGGTCCATGGAGCCGATATACTCCGAGTGCGCTCGTTTTGCCCATGGGCCCGGCCCCCGTCGTGTTTCTGTGCGTGAACCTCTCAACCGTCTTGCTCGGATTCATCGCTTGTCAGGTCGCTCCGCCGCCCTTCGACATGCATGAGGTTGGTTCTGCGGGGTGAGGACTCTTGAATCTGAGGTCCGCCTGCGTTGCGGCTCCGTCAGCCCCGCTATATAAGCCGCCGATGCTTCGCCTGCTCTTGGTGTGCACCCTGATGCTCTCGGTTCACGGCGCGACGGGCTGCAAGCCCAAGCCGCCGCCGCCGCCTCGGCTCGTGATGCTCAACGTTTTTTGCACCCTGGGCAAAGACATGCTTCAGCCGTACGACGACAGCGTCGCGTACACGCCCAACCTGAGGAAGTTCGCCGAACAGGGTGTGGTCTTCGATAGGCACACGACCGAAACTGGTCAGAGCGGAGTTGCCTTCGCTTCGATCATCTCGGGCGAGCACGCGATGCGGCACTCGGTTTACTCGCATCCAACCCGCCTCACGGATGAAGTGCAGACGCTTCCCGAAGCATTCGCCGCGGCCGGATACGACACTTTCTTCTGGGAAGCCCAGAGCATGGCGAGTGTCGACCTGAACTACGGTCAGGGCGTCCCGCCGACGCAGGCATTTCACGAGCGCCAGCTGCGGGCGAACGATCCCCTGTTTCGGAAGATCCTCCAGCGACTCGAGGACGATCCGAGCTACAAGGTGTTCATTCTTTCATTCTACAGCCTGACTCACAGCCCCTATTCGCTAAAGACGGTCGATCGGTTCTGCGCGGAACATCGCACGCAATGCGAGGGAATCGATCCGGAAAAGGCTGCGCCCTTCTACCAAGACGGGCGTCGCATGACTTACGACTTTCCGTCAGCTATTGAGAAGTACGATCTGAAGGACGCGCGACTGCGAGAGCTCGCCGACGCAGTGGAGATGATCTACAAGAGCCGCGTCTACTATACCGACGCGGTGTTCGGCAGGCTGATCGAAGCCGTCGACGATCACGGCCTCGCCAAACAAAGCTTGATCGCCTTTACGACGGACCATGGCGAAACGCTCTATCGCGAGGACTCGCTCTTCAAATGGTCACACAGCTTCGATTTGGCTCACGACGTCATGAATGTGCCCTTGATTGTGAGGGGCCAAGGGCTCGCACCCGGACCGTATTCCCCACCCTGGCGGGTTTGTCGCAAGTTCCGATCGAGGAGGGGCAGGCGAGCTTTGGGGGCGACCTCGGGAAGGCCCTCGATGGCAAGGAGCCGCCGAATAGGGTCGTCTTCAGCCATACAGGCCTATGGCCGCCGGTGAAGAAGCGTTGGTGGATGACGCAGCCACATCTCTTGAAGTTTCACCCGAGCTACGACCCTTCGGCGATTTGGGCATCGGCCCGGGCGGACGACTTGATCGTCAAGTACCGGTACGACGGCGCCGGCCATTTCTTCTATGAGGCGTTCGATCTGGCGACCGACCCAAAGGAGACGCGCAATATTTTCGACCCCGAGGATCGACGCCAAAAGGAGCTGGTAGACCAACTCGATGGCTACCGAAAGTTCTTGATGGACTCGCATGTCGACCCCCGCAAAAAGCAGTCCGAGGGATCACAACCGGACGAGGACACGTTGATCGAGCAGCTGCGCGCCCTGGGCTACATCGACTAGGCCTATCTCTGGTAGTCGTCTCCGCTACACTCCCGCGGCGGCGGGCGGTGACTGGACATTCGGGAGCATCGAGCCAAAGCGGCGGGCGAATGCACGGCATCGAACAGGCTGAGTCACGGGCGGCGATCGCCTCGCCGCGGTTCCCCAGCACCGCGCTTTTGCTGTCCGTGGTCTGCGCGTTCGTCGGCCTCGCGATCGCTCCAGCTGCCACGGACTGAACGCCGACGCCTTCCCGAATAGCGAGCTTGAGGAGACCGCCGATACGGTTGAGGTCGGCATGAACGCGCGACACCTCGGTAAGGCCTTGGGCATCGATGGTGCTTTTTATCGACGTCCGGTTCGACTGTGGAACGGTCCTCCGAGTGACGTCGGACGGGCGGCGTTGGGCTCGGCTCGTTGACCTGACGTTGACGCGGCGATGTGAAATCAAGTGACCTGGCGCCACGAGCGTTCAACGTAGCGATGCGGCAAGTGCGCCAGGTCGTTGGTAAATGGCCGTTTTTCGCTGACTCTTGGAGATCCGAAAAATCAGTCTCACAAAGACGCTAGACTCGCTCCATGCGCAAAGTCCTCTATGAACGCGACGGCCGGATCGGGAGAATCACTCTCAATCGGCCCGAAGTCATGAACGCGATCGACAACGAGCTCCCGCAGGAGCTCGCCGATTGCGTGGCCGAAGCCAACGCCGACGATACGGTGCACGTCATCGTTCTCTCGGGTGCAGGAGAGGCGTTCTGCGCCGGTTACGACCTCAACTACTATGCCGAAGCGAGCGGCTCAGAGACCGGAACTCAGGAGATGCCCTGGGACCCGATGAAGGACTACGCGTTCATGATGCGGAACACGCAGCTCTTCATGTCCCTGTGGCGTTCGTACAAGCCGGTGATCTGCAAGGTGCACGGATACGCGGTTGCCGGCGGTTCGGACATCGCGCTCTGCTCCGACCTGATCGTCATGGCCGAGGACGCGCGCATTGGATACATGCCGGTCCGAGTCTGGGGCTGCCCGACCACGGCGATGTGGGTGTATCGCCTCGGCCCGCAACAAGCGAAACGCATGGTGTTCACCGGCGACAAGATCGACGGCCGGGAGGCCGAACGCATCGGCCTCGTCCACAAAGCCGTGCCCGCCGCGAAGCTCGACACCCATGTGGAAGCCCTGGCCGAGCGGATCTCCACCGTGCCGATCAATCAGCTCATGATGCAGAAACTGGTGATTAACCAGGCCGTGGAGGCGATGGGACTCAACCAGACCCAGATGTTCGCCACTGTGTTCGATGGAATCACACGCCACTCCCCAGAGGGCATTCATTTCAAGGAGCGAGCCGAGCAGCTTGGCTGGAAGCAGGCGGTGCGAGAACGCGACGAGGGCACCTTCGATTGGACGGCCAACCGCCCCTTCGAAGACTCGTGATATCGTTCGCCCGATGCATGTGATTCCAGTTCCGTGCCTGAGCGACAACTACGCGTATCTCGTCGTCCAGGGAAGGCTCGCGGCTGTCGTCGATCCGTCGCAGGCCGACCCCGTCCTCCGAGCGATCGACGAGCACAGACTGAAGCTCGCCGAAATCTGGCTGACCCATCATCACTGGGACCACGTCGGTGGCATCGAGCCCCTCATCGAGGAGTGCCCGATCAAGCACGTGCGAGGTTCTCGCTATGACGCCGAGCACGGTCGCATCCCTCGCCAAACCGACGCGCTCGCCGACGGCGACTCTTTCGACTTCGGCGGCGCGCGCGTCGACATCACGGAAGTGCCCGGTCATACGCTTGGCGCGCTCGCCTATGTCACGGAGGGCAACCTCTTTAGCGGAGACACACTCTTCATCGCCGGTTGCGGCCGCGTCTTCGAGGGCACGATGGAGATGATGAGCGAGTCGCTCGCCAAGCTCCGCGCCTTACCCACAGACACGAAGGTCTGGTGCGGCCACGAGTACACCGTCAACAATCTACGCTTCGCGCAGACCGTGGAGCCCGACAACGTGGACATCGACACCGCTCTCCGCGAAGCGATCACGGCGCGCGAAGCGAAGCGTTTCACGGTTCCGGGGCGACTCGAAACGGAGCTCGCCACCAATCCGTTCCTTCGTTTCGATGTTCCGAGTGTCGCCGTCGGTCGCGACCCAGTGACGGCCTTTGCTGCAATTCGTGAAGCGAAGGATCAGTTCTGACGATGAGCCCACCCCGACCCGCCACCTTCCGCCGAGATTCCCATGGCATCCCGCAGATCCGAGCAAAGGACCTGAACGGCCTCCATTGGGGCATGGGGTACTGCCACGCGATGGACCGCGGGCTCCAGATGATCATCATGCGCGTTTTGGGCCAGGGCAGGGCGGCGGAGCTGCTCGACGGAAGCGACGAGATGGTCGAAGTCGATCGCTTCTTCCGCAAGATGAATTGGGGTCAAGGTGTCGAGGCAGAGGCCACGAAGCTGAGTCCCGACGCGCGCGCGGCATGCGAGGCCTACTGCGAAGGTGTCAACGCACGCTTCTCGGAGTCGACGCCATGGGAGCTCAAGCTCGTGGGGCTTCGTCCCGATCCGTGGGTAGTCGGCGACTCGCTACTTCTGGCTCGCATGACGGGCTTTCTCACGCTCGCCCAATCACAGGGCGAGATCGAACGACTCTTCGTCGAGATGATTCAAGGAGGTGTCAGCGATGCGCATCTCGAAGCGATCTTTCCGGGCTCTACGGATGGCCTCGACCGCGAGATGATCGAACGCGTCGAGCTGGGGGAGCGACTGGTTCCCGAGGTTGTGAAGTGGGCCGTAGCGGCGTCGCCCATGATGGCGTCGAACAACTGGTGCGTGTCGGGAGCCCGAACGAAGTCGGGTGCCGCGATGCTGGCAAACGATCCTCACCTCGAAACGAACCGCCTTCCAAACGTCTGGGTCGAGCAGAGCTTTCGCTGGCCGACTGGTTACGCCCTCCTCATGACGATGCCCGGGCTCCCGGCGCCCCTCGTAGGCCGGAACGAGCACCTCTCCTGGGGCGCGACCTACACCTTCATGGACGCCATCGACTCTTGGGTGGAGCATTGCCGCGACGGGAAGCATCGACGCGGCGATCAATGGGTCGATTTCGAGCAAAGGGTAGAGACGATCCACCGAAAGAAGGGCGCTCCGATCCGTGTCACGTTCTACGAGAACCAGCACGGGGTGCTCGACGGAGATCCGAGCGGAGAGAGTTACCGACTCGCGACGCGCTGGTCCGGCTCCCTCGGGGGCTCGGCGTCCCTCAACTCATTGCTGTCGATGTGGACAGCGAGCCGAGTCTCCGAAGGCATGGCTGCGTTCGCGCCCGTCGAGTCGTCCTTCAATTGGGTATTTGCCGACAGCTCCGGCGACATTGGCTACCAGATGTCCGGCATCATGCCGAAGCGCCCCGACGACTGGTCGGGCTTCGCGCCGCGACCTGGCTGGGATGAGCGCTTCGACTGGAGCGGCTTCGTCGATCCCGCAGAGCTTCCTCGAGTCGAAAATCCGGAAACCGGAGAAGTCGTTACTGCGAACCAGGACCTCAATCACCTCGGCCGGGCCCGTCCGATCAATACGCCCATGGGTGACTATCGTGCGCGTCGCATCCAGCAGCTCCTCGGCGAACACGACGATCACGATGTGGATTCCTTCCGCGCCATTCAGCTCGACACGTATTCCATTCAGGCGGCGGAGCTCATGGACATCCTCGGACCCTTGCTCGGTGCGGGCCCGGTGGCCGATGCCCTTCGCGCATGGGACTTCCGCTACGATCTCGACTCGATCGGGGCCACGGCTTTCGAAGCGTTCTACTCTGCCCTTCTCATCGAAATGTTCGGACCCGGATGTGGGGCGCCTGTGGTCGAGCACCTACGCGACGCGACCGGCACCTTCGTCGACTTCTACCAGAACTTCGACCGGGTGCTCGTCTCCGAAAGCTCTCCCTGGCTAGGCGAACGCTCGCGGGACGACGTGTGGCGCGGGGCCTTCGATCGGGTCGCCGGTCTCACTCCTGAACCATGGGGTCGCACCAACCAGTTGACCCTCGACAACATGTTCTTCGGCGGCAAGCTGCCGCGCTTCCTCGGCTTCGATCCGGGTCCCATCCCCATCCGGGGTGGTCGCGCGACACCCCATCAGGGACAGATCTACCGCTCCGGCGGTCGACAGACTTCCTTTACTCCCTCGCTTCGTTTCGTTGCCGACATGAGCGAGGGAGCGCTGCATACGGCGCTCTGCGGTGGCCCGTCCGATCGACGCTTTTCGAAGTGGTACAAGAGCGGCGTCGCCCCCTGGCTCGCCGGTACGCTCAAGCGGCGAGAGCCTCCGTCTTAGCCTCGCATCCGTTCGATCGAGCGCTTCATGATCGAGAGCGTCAAGCTGCGTGGCATGAGCTTCGACATCAATCCCGCCGACATGCGGTCGAAGAAGGTCGGTACGAAGCTCGGTTGCTTTCCGAGATGCCGCAGCGAGCTCAACGCCACGGGCTCGGGGCTGGAAATCGGGACGTAGAACGGAAGGTCCTTGTCGAGTTCGCGGTCTTGGACCGGCTTGGTGTCCGTCATCCCCGGACACACGGCCAAGACATCGATGCCGCTTCCGCGAAGCTCCGCCCAGAGTCCGCAGGCCAAGTTGAGCCCGTAGCCCTTCGTCGCGGCGTAGTGGCAGAAGTACGGCGAACCCGAGAGCGCGGATGCCGAGGACACGATGACGATGCCGCCACGCCCCCGAGCCACCATCGCCTTCCCGAGCACATGGGTCATGACCAGCACCGCCCGGCAGTTGATGTCCAAGGTCGCGAGGTGCGTCTCGAGCGAGATCTCGAGGAACGGGTCGAGCGGTGAGATCGCCGCATTGTTGATGAGGAGCCCGATATCGAACTCGTTCGCCCAACCCCGCGCGCGCTCTTCGAGCCCTTGTTCGGACAGGTCGCAGATCAGGGCTCGCGCGTCGATGCCGTGCTGGCCCCGAAGCGTCTCCGCGAGCTCCTCGCACTCGCCTGCCTCACGGTCGACCAATAGCAGGTCGAAGCCATCGGCCGCGAGATAGCTCGCGAACGCGCGCCCGATGCCTCGAGCGGCCCCCGTAACGAGGGCGTATCCACCGTAGCGAGCCTGCAGTCCAAGGTTTGCTTCGTCGTCCAACGCGCCCTCCTCAAGTCGTGAGTCTCGCCGTCGGTCGGCGCCGATCATCTGCCCAGCACGCGGACCAAACCACACAGAGAGCGATGATGCCCGCGATTCCGTAGAAGGGGGCAACCCAGGTCGGTGTTCCGAACGTGAGGTCGTGTGCGGCCGCGGTAAGGGCGATCATCGTGCCTCGAGCGATGGCTGTCGCGATCACCGATTCGCTTCGTACCCGAATGTAGACGAGCACCCACGACGCGATGATGCACCACGGCAGCATCAGCGCTACTCCGAGCAGCCCCGGGGAGCCGTAGAAGTTACCGAGCGCGACCGAAGGGGCGAGCCAGAGCCACCAAAGGATGCCGATCTTGGTGGAGCGCGCCCAGAAGCTGCCTTGTAGCTCGCGAAAGTAGTAGCCGCGGAACGCGACCTCTTCGCACATTCCCGGAATCAAATTGAAGGTGAGCCCTGCCGGCATCCCCATCAGAATCAGCATCAGCGGATGAGGCGGCGTGTTCTGGGCAAGGTAGATCTCGAACTCGGCGAGCTGGTCGGCCGGCACCGCCGAGCGCTTGTTCTCGATGAGCTGCTCGAGCGTCAGCACCGGTTCGAAGCCAGCCACCCAAACGAGCGCGACACCGATGAGAAGAAGCGCCACGGGGAGCAACCAAGCAATGCCCCACCAGCGGTTCACCTTGAGCCGAATTCCAAGCGGCCCGAGGATCGGTTGCTTCAGCCACGGACCCTGGACGAAGAGCACGGACAGCAAGGCGGGCACCGTGTACCAGATCGCCACCGCGCGTCCTGCGGCCCCGGACCACTCGATGCCCTGGGACCACATCCAGATGGTCGGGGTCCAACTGCCGAACGCCATCAAGGCGAACGGGACCCAAATCAATCTCGCCTGCGTGACCTTTGGGCTCACCGAAAGCGTTTCCAGGCCGCAAATTCTGCCTCCTGAAACGCCGCGTAGCGTTTCTGCAGACGCACGAGCTCGCCGTACACACGGGGCATCTGCGGTGCCAGCGAAAGCAGAACTCGCCCGGTCGCTTCGGCGTCGCCGGCGGCGCGGTGGGCTTGCTCGAGGGGGATTCCAAGGTGCTTCGCGACGTCCCCGAGTCGGCGGCTCTTGAGCTCTTTCAAGATCTCGCGCGCCCAGACGAGTGGGTCGACCCAGACGACCTCGTCGCGGGCGGCCGGTGGCATGTCTCCGGGGGTCATTCCCTCAGGCGCTGCCCGCCCAATTTCCTCGATGAGAAAGCCGCGGTCGAACGAGGCATTGTACGCGACGGGAAGTTTGCCCTGGAGCGACTCCAAGACGCGAGGCATGACCGTTGCGAAGTCGGGCGCGCCCTCGAGCTCTTCGTCGCTGATCCCATGCACCGCGCGCGACTCTTCGGGCACGGGGATCCCCGGGTTCACCAGCAAGCTCTCCCGACTGCCGACCTTGCCCTTCTCGAACGTCACGAGCCCGATCTCGATGACACGATCGGTCTTCGAGTCGCGCCCCGTGGTCTCGAAGTCGATGACGACGAATGGGATGTCCTCCCACGACGAACCCGGCTCGAACTCTTGGCAGAGTCCCTCGACCTTCTGGATCGCGTCGGCGATCAGGTCGGCAATGCCCGGATAGTGGCGCCCGGTCGGAAAGCACCCACACACATCGGTTCGTCCCCGCACGGCCGGAAGATGCACTGCATGGCCGCCTCCGCGCAAGTCGTATAAAGGGAAAGCGTGGCTTCGACGTATCGCACGCGCTTCGCTCCTTCGCCGACTGGCAAGATGCATCTCGGCCACGCGCGAACGGCGCTCGTGACGTGGCTTCGGGCCCGACAGCTCGGCGGGAGCATCGTCATGCGCATCGAAGACATCGATGGACCACGCGTCGTTCCCGGGTCGGCCGAGGAGATCTGCCGCGACCACGAGTGGCTCGGTCTAGGGTGGGACGAGGGGCCGATCTTTCAATCCTCGCGCGACGAAGCCTACGAAGCTGCGCTCCGTCGTCTCAGCGACGAGGGACTGGTCTATCCATGCACGTGCTCCCGAAAGGAGGTCGCCGCGATCGCGAGCGCGCCCCACGGAGACGAGGGACCGCGCTATCCGGGCACCTGTCGCGAAGGTCCAAGCAAACCTGAGAGACCTCCGGCGCTTCGATTTCTCTTCGCTGATCCGTCTCCTGGTTTTGATGACCTGATCTCGGGTCCGTATCCTGCCGGCGCGGTCGGTGGCGACTTCGTTCTGCGTCGCGCCGACGGCGTTTGGTCCTATCAGCTCGCGGTCGTGGTCGACGACGCAGACGCCGGCATCACCGAGGTCATTCGCGGAGCCGATCTTCTCGCATCGACGCCTCGTCAGATCGCCCTTTACCGTGCCCTCGACCTGCCGGTTCCTCGCTTCGCACACATCGGCCTGGTCGTAGCCCGAGACGGACGGCGCCTTTCCAAGCGTTTCGGCGCCACGCCGATCGAAGCCCTTCGTGAGTCGGGGCAGAGCGCTGGCGAGGTGGTCGGCCTGCTCGCCCACTCCCTCGGCCTCACCCCAACCGCGGCACCAGTACGTCCCGAAGAGCTCCTGTCGGTCTTCTCGATCGAGCAAATCGACCCGTCTTCGTACGTCTGGGATCCCGAGGGTTGACAATTATTGCGTTCTCTACGCTCAATGAGCCTGACGGGAACGCGCTATGACATCGAGCGAAAGGCTGATGGATATCGCCGAGCACCTCACGGAGCTCGATCCCGTGCGCACCTATCCGATGCGTGGTGCGAGCTTGCTCGCCGGGCTTGTCGGCGCGCACTCGTTTCGGCTCGAGCGTCCCGAAGTCGACGCTCTCAGCAGCGAATCTGAGCTTTCTGCCGGCGAGCCCACGATATCCTTGCCGCTGCGCCGAGGTCGAACACCCGTCGGCACCCTCCACCTCGAGATCGTCGGCGATGCGCCCGTCGGCCAAGATCTGGAAGTCCTGAAGTGGGCCTCGCGCATTTTCTCGCGCGGACTGGGTTGCGCTTCGCGCTTGGCCGACGAAGGCAGCAGGCGTCCTGGTGAGGCGGTCGCCGAAACCCTCCAGCGTGCCCCGCTCACCCCACGAGAGCGCGACGTGGTGGCGCTCTTGGTGGCGGGTTCGAGCACGCGGGACATCGCATCCGAAACCGGGCTCACGGTTTCCACCGTCAACACGTATCTCAAGCGTATTTTTTCGAAGCTCGGGGTGCATTCCCGAGTGGAGCTCATTGCTCGAATGGCTGGGACCGCTACGATCCCCCCGCGCGCGAGCTACGAGGCGCCGCACCTCGACTGATGGATAGAGACGATCAGCTCACACACTTGGACCCCCGGGGCCAGGCCCGGATGGTCGATGTCGGCGAGAAGGACAAGAGCACTCGCGAGGCCCGCGCTCGCGCGACGCTCCGGATGCAAGCCGCGACTCGCGAGGTTCTACTGAGCGGCAAGGTGCCGAAGGGCGATGCCTTGGCCACTGCACGAATCGCTGGCATCCAGGCCGCGAAGCGTACCGCGGAGCTCATTCCCCTCTGCCATCCACTCGCCATTACGGGCTGTGATGTGACGCTCGAGCCCGCCGACGACGACGAGCGCTTCGTTATAGAAGCTGCGGTTCGCTGCGCGGACCGTACAGGGGTCGAGATGGAAGCGCTGACCGCCGTCACGGTCGCGGCGCTCAC
>Ga0316187_10005861_pt1 | contig 10605 bp, 7 predicted proteins | sample CroRivburrow1_MG_FD_204927 | JGI IMG/M metagenome (GOLD analysis project Ga0316187, IMG submission 204927) | Coastal sediment microbial communities from Maine, United States - Cross River worm burrow 1 | ecosystem: Environmental > Aquatic > Marine > Coastal > Sediment | place: USA: Maine...
ACCGGGCACGCTCGCCAATTTCGCATTAATTGGCTGGTTCATCGGCTTGCAGAATGCGCGGATTCCTCTGCTCATATTCCTGACGATCAACCTCACGAATATCGTCCTCGACCTGGTTTTCGTCCTGGTATTTGGTATGAAAGTGGATGGTGTCGCTCTTGCCTCAGTTTTTGCCGAGTACTCCGGGCTATTGGTCGGCGGCGCATTCGCTGTCTCGGCATTGCAGAAGCGCGAGGGACACTGGCCGATCGCGCGGCTGATCAATATCTCTGCCTACAAAGCATTCTTCTCGGTGAACGCCAACCTGTTTATACGAACGATGGCGCTGATGTTTACGCTCGGTTTTGTCACGGCGCAAGGCGCGCGCCTCGGCCCCCTGATACTTGCGGCAAATGCCGTGCTCATGAACTTCCAGAACCTGACGGCATTTGGACTCGACGGCCTGGCGCATGCGGCGGAAGCGCTCGTTGGCAAGGCGGTGGGGCAGAAGCGCCGTGATGTGCTCGAGGAGTCGGTGCGGCTGACGCTCAGGTGGTCGCTTGTTTTTTCGATAGGTTTTACCGTCATCTATCTGCTCGCGGGACCGTCGATAATCGGTATCCTGACTGATCTGCCGGACGTGCGCGAAGCGGCCAATCGTTATCTGCCCTGGATGATTGCCTCACCACTCGTTTCTGTGTGGTGTTTTCTCTACGATGGCGTGTACGTGGGTGCAACGCGGGCGAAAGAAATGCGCGATATCATGTTTTTCTCAACGCTCTTCGTGTTTCTTCCTGCGTGGTATTTCCTGCAGCCGCTCGGCAATGACGGACTTTGGCTTGCCTTTCTTTTGTTCATGGCCGGCCGTGGCATCGGCATGCATATTGGTTACCGCAGCAAGGTTTTGCCAATGTTGAGATAGGCGAGCTACATGTTGCCAATACTGTGGGCGCCATCGACCGGCAACGCTACTCCGTTAACGAACGATCCTGCATCACTTGCCAACAGCATGAATGGCGCCGTGAGCTCGTCTATCTCACCGCTTCGTTGCGCCGGCGTTTTCTCGAGGTAGCGCTGTCCTTTTTCGGTGGCAAAATACGGTGCATTGAGTTCGGTGACGAAGTAACCCGGGCACAGGGCATTCACCCGAATATTCTTACGAGCCCATTCGAGCGCGAGGCTCCTGGTGAGTTGGATGACTGCCGCTTTCGATGCGGAATAGCTGCTCACCGCAAGTGACACGCGCAGGCCCAGAATCGATGCAGTGTTGACGATGCTGCCCGATTTGCCGGCGGCGATCATGCGTGTACCTGCTTCTCTCGCCACCAGCCATACGCCTTTGAGGTTTGTGTCGAGAACCCAGTCCCAACTTTCCTCATCGATATCGACAGCCATTTTGGTGTCGGCGACACCCGCATTGTTGGCCAGAATGTCGACCACACCAAAGGCCCTCTCGGCCGCTTCGAATGCGGCGGCGACGCTGTCAGCATCGGTCACATCAAGGGGCACCGCAAGCGCCTCTCCGCCATTTGCGGCAATATTGCTCGCCAAAGCCTCGAGCCGATCCACACGACGCGCCGCTACAACCACCCTGGCGCCGTAACCGGCGAGCACATTCGCGAAGTGGGCACCAAACCCGCTCGACGCCCCGGTCACCAGCGCAACTTTCCCACTGACGTCAAACACGGACTTTGTCATACGTATCTCTCCTGAAAGATGCGCTGATTGAGGCATTCAACGCAATACGCGGCGACCCGCAAAGACGCCCTGCTGCAGCTCTCCATCGCGCAGCGCGAGTTGGCCGCCTACGAGCACGTGGACGATGCCTGACGACGCCTGGTAAGGGTCGGCATAGGTTGCGTTGTCGATAATCGTTGCGGGATCGAACACCGTGATGTCGGCGTCGGCGCCGGGGTTGATGCGCCCTTTCTTTGCCATGCTCGGGCTATAGTCCTGCAGCATCTTTGCAGGCAGATACGTCATCTTCGCAATCGCATCCTGCAGGCTTAATGTGCCCTTCTCCCTGACGTAACGTCCGAGCACACGTGAGTTCGTGCCAATACCAAAGGGTGCGACCTTCTGTTCAAGTGTGAAAATGGGGAACCCATCGGCGGCAACGATAACGTCCGGCGCATTGGTCGCCACACTCGTCCATTCTTCCCTGTTGTAATGATGGATCACCGTACCGCCGGGGTATTTCTCCCGATACTCCTGCCACATCGTTTCGTTGAAGCGCTCGCCGGTCGCGGCCCATTCGACGTCTTCGTAGGTGATGTCGAAGATCGTCTGCCAGTCACGATTAAAAACCGCGGAGCTGATCGGGGCGGACGCGCCGTTGTAAGGAAAAGACTCGGTCGTAATCCTGACGCCCTCATCGCGCGCTTCGCGAATCAGGTGCAGAAACTCGTGGATGTTACTCATGGCATTCGCCTGCACGTGACAGACGTGAACGGGCGCGCCGCTCGCTTTCGCATAGCGAATGATCTCCTTAAGCCCAGATGGATCGCCGGCGATGCCACGGCGGATGTGCACGATGATCGGCGCCTGCTTTTGCGCAGCAACGTCGAAGACCAGCTGCATCTCGGCATCGTCGACGACGTCGCTCATGTAGTCGAGCAGCATGCCGATGCCGAGTCCGCCTTCGTCGAGACCGGACTGGAGATGGCTACGCATTTCTTCGCGTTGTGGTGGCAAGAGCGGTTGTCGGAAGGCCGGACGCTCCATGCCGCGGACGTCGCCTCCCGTCATAGCGCTTGCGCGCATGTGGTCAGCTCCCGTAACGGGATCGTCGGCCTCGAGTACAGTCGAACGAGCCCAGGCGTGTCCTACTGAGGCACCGAAGTTGATACGAGCGTTATCCGCAATCGCTATCGGCTCGTGAGTTCCGAACTCGGCGACCGGGTAAGCGCCCGCCTCGAGTTCGAGCGCCGTCGTAACGCCGTCTTTAAGCTCGAACTCCTGGCCGAGCCGCGTCCATGAGTGACTGTGCACGTTGATGAAGCCTGGGGAAACGACCAGGCCGCTGACGTCGATCGTCGTCGAGCCTTGCATTGGCTCTGTCGAGATCGCGGCTATGGTTTTTGCGACGATGCCGACGTTGCGAATGGCGTCCAGCCCGGACTCCGGGTCGATGACGCGCCCTCCATTCAACACGAGATCATAGATTGTGGTGTCGCCCGGCATTTCCTGCGTGGCGTCATCGCAGCCCACGATGCAGCAGCAGAAGGCCAGCATAACGAGTGTGTGTCTCACAATCAGTCTCCGTCCCCCGACTGCGCACTGGCGCGCAGTACTTTCTTGTCTATCTTGCCAACAGGCGTCAGCGGTATCGCGTCGATCACACGGACTACCTTCGGCACTTTGTAAGCCGCCATGTTGGCGCGACAGAATTCCTGAATTTCCTTACCGATGGCCTCGGCGTCCCTGTCTTTTGCGTCGGGTTTCAACTCGACATAGAGGTTGACGATGTCATTGCCCGGTCGCTTCTCGTCCGGCGTCCCGACAACCGCCGACTCAGCGATGAAATCCAGACTCTTGAGCTTGTCTTCCACTTCGACAGAAAAGACCTTGTAACCACCGACAATCAGCATGTCCTTGGCGCGGTCGCAAAGAAAGATATAGCCCTCATCGTCCATGTAGCCGACGTCACCGGTATACATCCAGGTTTTGCCACGCCACTCACGCATTGCCTTGGCCGATTCGGCGGGCAGATTCAGATAGCCCTTCATAACGTGTGGCCCGGAGGTAACGATCTCACCGGCTTCACCAAACGGCATTTCTTCGGTGCCGGTTTCGAGATCGACTATTCGCGTATCTGCGCCTGGCACCGGGATGCCAATCGATCCTGTCTTGCTGCGCGTGTGCGGATTGCAAACGTGGACCGGGCCCGTCTCGGTCATGCCGAAAAGATCGCTCAGTTTATTTGCGCCGATGGCGGCCTCGATGCGCTCGCGATCTGTGGCCGTCAACGGGGCGGCGCCCGTAATTGCAGCTATCAGATGCGAGAAGTCGATATCTCCAAACAGCGGATGCTCCAGTAACATCTGGTAAAGCGTAGGCACGGCCGCCAGCCGTGTCGGCGGAAAACGCGTCATCTGCTTGCAGAAGAACTCGATATCTCGTGGATCGGGAATGAGCAATGTCCGTGCACCGTGCCGAATTGCCGACACCGTTATACCCAGGCCAGCCACATGGAACATGGGGAATGCCGTCGCCAGCACTTCCTCGCCGACCTTCCACGGCGAGTAGACCGAGGTCTGACACATGTTATACATGATGTTTCTGACCGAGATTTCGGCGCCCTTCGGTGGCCCCGTAGTCCCGCCAGTGTACTGGATCATCCACGTATCGTTCCAGACCGCCGGACTAGCTTCGAACGCGGTCGACGCGTTATCCACGATAGACAGGTAACTCGCACAGTTCACACCCGCCAGATCGGGGACTACGACCTCGGTCGGTGCGAGATAGTCCGCTGCGCCGGCAACGATGACGTTGTTAAGGCACGCCGGGATCGTCGGAAGCTGTGTCAACACGGAATTTGCCAGCGCGTCCAACGAGATCAGCGTCGTTATGCCGGCATCTTCGATCTGGTGAACGATCTCGCCGGGCATCAGCAGCGGACTGACGCCTGAGCCGATGCAGCCGATTTTCGAGATTGCGGCGAGCGCGATTGGATACTGCGGGATATTCAGCATTTGCAGCCCGACAACATCGTCTTTCGATACACCAAGAGTGGTCAGTGCGTTTGCAAGCCGATTCGACATCTTGTCGAGTTCGCGAAAACTGATCTCTCGATCGAAATATTGCAGTGCCGTGTTGTCAGGCAGTGATTTGCCGTGCTCCTCGACCCAGAAGCCCAGCGTGCGATCATCGAGTGGCGGGGCTTCGATGCCCAGTTCGTCATAGACACCTTGCCACGGCGGATTGTCGTTGTTTGTCACTTTTCACTGGCCTCCCGGATCGCTTCCGCGTCCTCATTCAATTCAAATTGTACTCTGTCGACCTGCCGGGTAGAGCTCGCTCGTTGTCACTGTTTTAGTTGTGTTCACGTCTCCAGGATCGCAGTATAATCTAATTATGCAAGTGACTGAATGATCTGCCACCAGTATATATTCCAGCGAGTACCAACTATGAAGATCGAGTCCCGCCCCGACTATCCACGACAATTGGCCTCCGGCGGCATGGTATTGCAAGATGGCAATGCGATTTACGAAGAGCGGTCCGCCTCGAACATCGAAAACTTTGTCGGCACGACTCGTGTCCCTGTCGGTCTGGCCGGGCCCGTCATCGTCCATGGTGACCAGGCAAAGGGCACCTTTTACATACCGATGGCCACGACGGAAGGCACGCTCGTGGCCTCGACCTCGCGCGGCATGAAAGTCATGAACGAATGCGGCGGGGTGCGCGTCAAAGTGGTGCGTAATGGCGGCATTCAACGGGCGCCTGTATTCGAGTTCGACACGATCGATGACGCCCTGGAGTTCACTCAGTCAATCAACGACGACTGGTCGTGGCTCATCCCGATCATGGAGTCGACAACATCGCATGGCAAAGTCATGGATATCCATGCCTGGCAGCTCGGCCGGATAGTGTGCGTTCGCATGACCATGGACGCAGGCGATGCCTCGGGCCAGAATATGGTCAGCATCTCGGGACAACGCGGTACCGAGGAAATACTCAAGCGATATCCGAGCATCGTGCACTCCCGCATGGGCGGCGGCATAAGCGGCGAAAAAGTGCCATCGAGTATAGGCACCTTGCTTGGCAGGGGCAAAGCCGTGACCGCGAGCATCACGATCGATGGCGACGTGCTGCGGCGCATTACGCGCGCCGATATCGCCGAGATCCCGCGACATCAGCAAAACGTTTCGAATTTTGCAATGTTAGCCAGCAGCCAGGCCTCGCACAACAGTCTCGCCAACACACTGGTGGCAATGTACATCGCATGCGGGCAGGACGTTGCCGCGGCGGTCGAGAGTCGCTGGGCCTACAACCATGTCGAGCATGACGCCGAAAAAGGTGAGCTTCGATGGGACCTGCACATACCCACCATCACGGCCGGCACGGTCGGCGGCGGCACCGGGCTGCCCACACAGCGGGAATGCCTCGAACTAATCGATTGCTATGGGACGGGAAAGGTCGACAAGTTTGTCGAACTGTGTGCTGTCGCTGCGCTCGCCAACGAGATATCTTTCTGGGGCGCGCTGTGCGCCAGCGAATGGATCGACGCGCACGCCAGCCTGAAGTCCCGTTAGTTCCGCGTCAACGCGTCTTGATATCGAAATTAGCCCCTACTACTGCGACCCGATGCTCCAACTGAATACCTGGGAGCAAGGCGTCGGCCCAAGGCGAGTTTTCAACTGCGAGATTCGCCGAGAATGCAACGAGCCAATTGAACGATTCTATTTCGATGACAAATCAAAACAGCTATCCCGATACGGATGCCATTCGCGAACTTCCTGAACTCGCAAGCCAGATGATTTCCCAGCGGTGGGAAGATCAGAATGGACACATTAACGTGAGTTTTTACATGGCGATGTATAACGAATCCGGCTGGCCTATGTTGGACCTGATCGGAGTCGACGAGCCGTACTTCACTAAACGGCAGATGGGTCTTGTAGACCTCGATAACCACATTCGCTACCTGAAAGAACTGCATGTCGGTGACCGCGTCACTGCTTATGGCAGATTCTTCGGGCAAGACGAGAAACGAATGCATGGCATGGTGTTTATCGTAAACGATAGTACGAATATGTTAGCCAGCACGATCGAGTTCCTGTCGATCAGCATGGACCTTCGGAATCGAAAATCCACCACTATTCCTGACGACGTCGCAGCGCGATTGGCGGTCATTATCAATGCGCATCAAAAGCTCAGCTGGACGGTGCCAACCTGCATGTCTATACCAGGGAGCACGAAGTCGTCAGGCTGATCTGTCGTCGAGCGTAAGGCGCGCCTGTTTTGCCGCGCACATGCCGCCGACACCGGATTCGATCACGATTGCTTCAAAAGTTTTCGCCATCCCGCAGAATCATCGCTTGATGGGACAAAAAACAGGGGCCGACAATGTCGACCCCCGCTTATTCCTGCTTGGTTTGCTGAAGCGCCCCGGGTCGACGGATCAATCCCAGCTGTAATTAAAGGTGATACCGTAAGTCCTTGGGGGACCCCAGATTTTCGTCGCTCCGCCGAAGCTGCCACTAATATGGTGCACCGCGTAAAGTTCATCACTGAGATTCTTGCCCCAGAGCGCCACGTCCCAGCGCCCGTCGGCCGAGGTGAACGTGGCCGACGCATCGAGCACGGAAACGTCCTCCTCAAGCCCTCTGAGGTCGTTAGTGAGCTCGAAATGAAACTCATCGGTATAGGATGTGCTGGCAAGCAGATCGAGCGCGGCACCACTCGCAAACGGCATTGAAAGATTGGCGAAAACTGACCAGGTCGTCTCGGGTGCCCGCGTCAGCTTATTACCCGCGTTCGCACCCGCAGTGAACTTGTGGTCCATCGTCGCGTAATTGCCGTTAATGGTGAAATTTTCCGTAAACGCGAACGCGAATTCGGTTTCCACACCGGACACCTCGGCCGCGGCATTGTCGGCGACCAGCACAAAGTTCACCAGGCTCCAGGTCTGCAGGTCATCGTATTCGAGGTCGAAGTAGGTGATATTGAAGCGCAGGCGGTCATCCAACCACTGCGTTTTGGCGCCAATCTCGTAGTTGGTGGCGGTTTCCGGCAGCAGCGGTACAGCGGCAATCAGGGGCGATGGCGTGTGCGAATTGAAAGCACCGCTCTTGAAGCCCTCCGAATAGGTAAAGTAGACCATGTGGTCGTCGGTAATTTTCCAGTCAAGCGATGCACGAGTCGTGACTTTGTCCCAGGATTCTTTGCCGGTGGCGGAGTAGGGTGAGCCGGCCGGGCCCAGCGGAATACCCCAGACCCCGGTAATGGGAATGTTGCTAACGGCTTCGCTGTCCTGTTCTTTCTCATCTTCGGTATAGCGGGCGCCCAGCGTCAAGGCGAATGCGTCGGTGATATTCCAGCTGAATTGGCCGAATGCAGCGTAACTTTCAGTTTTTGCATCCATGTTGAAGGTCACATCACCATCGCCAAAGAACGAAACCGGAGAAAGCGGGCCCCAATAGGTAACAAAGCGTTCACTCTTGAAGACGTTCTCTCTGAAGTAGAAGAAACCGGCCACCCAGTTGAGGTTGTCGGTAGCCCCTGCCAGCCGAAATTCCTGTGACACCTGGTCGGCCTCCTGGTCCGCACCGTCGTCGACTTCATAAATACCTGAGCCGCCTGCCCGATCAGACAATAGAGGAACAAGTGCCTGAAACCACGAGGATTCGCTCTCCCGATAGGCTGTAATCGAGGTCAGGGTAGCCCACCCCAGGTCCGCGCCTACATCTACCATTAGACCCATCAATTTCTTGTCGGATTTCTGAGTCTCTTCGTGATTGGACTTACGCGGATCGTTGCCAAACGTCGCGATTTCGGCGGCTTGTGGGTCGGTAAAAACAGGTGGGAAAACAGGAGGAACGTCAAAATTTGTCAGAAAACGGTTGTCGCCGCTGGTATTGATGTCGGTGTAATCGAAACCTACAAGTACGTCCACCGTTTCTGACGGCGTGATCAGCAGCTGGCCCCTGATACTCTTGGTATCGTCATCTTCGAGGTCCTGCCCGGTAGTAACGTTTTCCGCATAGCCATCTCGCGTGCGGACATTGGCCGTGAGTTTTCCGGCTATCGAGTCGGAGATCGGCCCGTTGATATAACCGCGGAAATTGACGAGGCTATAGTCACCCACCGTCACACCAGCCTTGGCTTCGAAATCTTGCTGCGGTTTCTTGGTGAAGATATTAACGGCGCCGCCGGCAGCGTTTCTACCGTACAGTGTGCCCTGCGGGCCACGAAGCACCTCTATCCGTTCCAGGTCGTACAGGTCGGTACTGGCGCCGCTGGGGCGACCGACATACACATCGTCGATAAAGACAGCGACAGAGGGGTCTGAAGCCGGTCCGTCGAGGGAGCTGCCGATGCCGCGCAGGTAGAGTTGCGATTCGGCCGTGTTGAACGAAGTCATTTTGAAGTTCGGCGTTCGCAGGGCAACATCTTCCATGCGGGTGATACCGCCCTCATTGACCATGTCACCAGAGAACGCGGTTACGGCGATTGGAACTTCCTGCAGGCTCTGCTCGCGCCGCTCGGCCGTCACGGTGATCTCTTCGAGCACGGCTCCGGCGCCCTCCTGTGCGAGTGCAGTCAGCGGTACACCAAAAGAAAGAACTATTGCGGCGTGAATTGCGTGGCGAATTCCCAAACGAGTGCGGCTCGAATTTTTCATTATCATTAACCCCCTGTGAGTCTTTTTCCGGGCGCTGCAACAAACGGCAATGCTGCGCGACCTTGAATAAAGGGCCAGGAAATTCCCAATTTGCGGAATTACTTCATACCGCGCAAACCGGTAACTTTCATAACGAGACCCTCAAATCAGCATACTCTCTGTGCCCATGATTTTCAATCCCGAGGAGCGGCCACCGGGGACACCGGAACAGACCCACGCCGGATGCGATTGTCCGTGCTCATCGCGTTCAGCAGTCGTGTTTCCGATCGGCGGTTTGGGCCGTATCAACGGGCCGATAGCCGCAACCAGTCCCTGAGAAAACGATTGACCTCCGCCGGTCTTTCCAGGGGCAGCAGGTGCCCGCAGTCACCCACTATTTGCAGCGACGCACCGCGAATATTGTCGGCAAGGTAGCGATTGCCACTGACCGGCGTAACCGGGTCATTTTCGCCGCAAAGAACCCGCACCGGGCAGCGAATCGAGCCGAGTTGCTCCCGGCAATCCGGCCTCATCATTGCGGCGCGTTGCTGACGGCAGAACTCTTCAACGCCAAGCTCGTGCCCCATGATCTTCAACATCTCCCGCGTATGTTCAGCGTTGGGTCCATCCCCGAATACGACAAAATTTCCCATGTCCTCGAGCACAGAATCGTAATCCTGCAGTGCTTTGCCAATAAGAAATTCACGCTGCCGAATAGCCTCTTCGGAATCGGCGTACGGTGACGAACTGATCAGCGCCAGTCGTTCAATTCTTTCTTCTACGCGATCGATAATGCTCAGCGCGATATAGCCACCGAGCGAAAAGCCGACGAGTGAGAACGAACCTGCCGGTACTTGTGCCAATACGCGGTCAGCCATTTCTTCGATGGATTCTGCCCCGGAATAATCGGGAGTGATGACGCAATAATCATCAAATAATTCGTTCACCTGATCCGACCATATTCGAGCGTTATTGCCCATGCCGGGAATCAGGACGACGACGGGCTTAGCGTTCGTGGTCACTTGATATCACTGCCTTCATAATCGCGAAATGTCGCTGCGGCTCGCGACAGTATGAATCCGGACAATGGCAGAAACACGAGTGCCATTACCAGTAGCGAATATCCCACTGCAGCTTCGTCCCTGAAACCGTAGTCCGTGATCAGCCCGACGATCATAGGCCCGGTACCCAGCCCAATGATGTTGATGAAAAACAGGTATATCGCAATGACCTGGCCGCGAAACTGGTTCGGCGTCACTTCATGCAACGCGGCCGGCGCCACGCCAAACGGCAGGCTGATCAGA